>Ga0306924_10001745_pt1 | contig 20088 bp, 18 predicted proteins | sample sta12Can44000111_FD_203756 | JGI IMG/M metagenome (GOLD analysis project Ga0306924, IMG submission 203756) | Lab enrichment of tropical soil microbial communities from Luquillo Experimental Forest, Puerto Rico - statanox.12C.anox.44.000.111 (v2)... | ecosystem: Environmental > Terrestrial >...
CCTCGCCCGCGCGCCGGAGCAAGCGGTGCCGTTGATGCGCGCGCTCATCATGAGTCATGGCCAAGGCAACGTCGATCACAGGCTCAAGGAGATCATACGCATCCTGCTGGCGCGCTTTGCCAACGACAAATATTTCGCGAGCCTCCGCTCGGCGAAAGCTCGCGCCATGGGCCTCACCGAACAGTGTATCGACGACGGCTGTTCGTTTTATGAGGATGACGCCAAGGGCTTCAGCGCTGCGGAGAAATGCGCGCTACGCTACGCCGATCTGATGTTCCTCGACGCCAACCAATTGGACAAGGCGTTCTACGACGAGATGAAGAAATACTGGACGGAGGCGCAGATCATGGAGCTCGGCGCCTTCATCGCCTTCCACTACGGCATGCAGATGTTCATGCGTTCTCTGGGCGCCGTCCCCGGGCCTGGTCACTCTGACGGCGGGTAGCAGCCGCCGCTATGTAGCGTGATACGGATGTCACCTCAGCACCGTCCATATTGTGCGGCACAGCGAATTGGATGGCTCGATTTCCGGTACGGGTCCAAAAGCACGTGACTCCAAAGGGCGAAGCTACCCCACGAGCGCATTGACGATCATGACCGCGCCGCCGCCGATCACCACAGCATCGAGCAGCGCGGTATGCAGATGGATCGGCAGACGCTCGACCATGGCGCGCGCGACGAAGGCGCCGGGAAAAGCCACGCCCCCGATCAGCGATCACCTTGGCGGTCACCGCGCCGGCAACGCCGAAGGTGGCAAGCTTGATGACCCCGATCCCGATGGAGACAACCGCATCAGTGGCAATGACCGCTGCGCCTTCGACTCCCGCCGCCATCAGGAGCGACAGCAGGATGATGCCTGCGCCGACCGTGCCGCCCGCGAGTGGTCCCCAGCCGAAGGCCGCCAGCGCAAGGCCGCGGTAGGAGATTGCAAGCCCGCGCCGTCGCAGCAGGCGCCGCAGGGGCACGCTCAGAATCAGCATGCTGCCGATCACGACCAGCGCGCCCGCGCCGCTCAGCCTGGCATAGGCCCAGGCGCCGAGCGCGCAGGTCGGCGCGGCGCTCGCCAGCACGATCGTCGCCCGGCGCGCATCGACGAGGCGACGATAGGCGGCGACGCGGCTCGCATTGGTGAGCAAAGCCGACAGCGAGATGATCGGCACCACCGGCTCGGCGCCGACGATCGGCACCAGCACCAGCGGCATCAAGGCTCCGGTGCCATAGCCGGCCACCCCGCCGATGACCGAGGCGACCAGCGCGGTCGCGGCAATGATCACGAGCTGGGGGAGCGAGATCTCGTCAAAACCGGAGAGGATCGCCTGGCCTCGCAGAGCGTCAGTCCGCGCTCGGCAGCCGCCGCACCGTGAACTCGATGCGATCGCCCGGCAGGACGCGCCACGACTCGATCTCGGTCATGTAGGCGGACTTGGGAAAGCGGCGAAACAGCTCGCGTGCCTTCTCGCGCGCCGCAGCGCGGGGCAATGCGAAAGTCTCGCGCCGAAACGCGTCGTGGGCGCGCTCGCGGCTGGCAAGCGATCGCGCGGCGCGACGCGCGATGTCAGCAGGACGACGAACCGGAGGCATCAGGGACTCTCCTGCGCAATGTAGTAGCAAACGAGGCCGCGGGCGAGTCAGGTGCTCGCTCATTTCGCCGCGTTGCCGGCTGCGTCCGCTATGGCGGCAAGGGCATCCGGCTCGAGCGGAAACCCGGCGGCGGTCCAGGCCTCCTCGGCGGCGGCAAGGGCTGCCCCCAGGCGCGGTCCTTTCGGCAGGCCGCGCTTGATGAAGTCTGCCGCCCTGAGCGGAAACGCCGGCGCCGCCCAGCGCCCGGGCAGGGTCGCGAGCGCGTGCCAGGTGGCATCCGCCGCGCCTGCGGGCGAGCGCGCCCATGCGAGCAGCACGCGCTCGACGAAGCGTTCGCGCCCAAGGCGGTAGAGCAGGATGCGCGCGCCCTGCTCGTCGCAAGCCGGGGCGAGGCGCCACCAGCCGTCGGCCATTGCATGCAGGCGCTCGTATTCGACATTGGCAGTGCGCAAACGGTCGCGCAGGCGATCGGCATCCTCGACCACAGCGACGCTCAAGGCGCCGAGCCGGCGAACCGGATCGGGCGGTAATGCGAGTCTCGCTTCGATCGCGATCATGGCGTCAAAGCTTGCGAGCAGCGGCACGCCGCCAAGCACCTGGGTGAGCAGGCCCGTTTCCGTCATGATTGCGAGTGCGTCCGCGGCACGTCTGGCGACAAACAGCTTGAACAGCTCCATGCGGATGCGCTCGCGCGAGAGCTGATCGAGCCCCGCACGCCCGGCAACGGCAGCCGCAACCCCTTCCGGATCGGGCGCGCCTTCGCCGTAGGCGGCATGAAATCGGAAGAAGCGCAGGATGCGCAGGTAGTCCTCGGCGATGCGGCTTGCCGCGTCCCCGATGAACCGCACCCGTCGCTCGTCGATGTCGCGCAGGCCACCCACGTAGTCGTAGAGGGCGCCGTCGCGCGCGACCGACAGCGCATTGATGGTGAAGTCCCGCCGCTCGGCATCGCGTTTCCAGTCGCGCCCGAACGCGACCTTGGCGTGGCGCCCGAAGGTCTCGACATCCTCGCGCAGCGTGGTGATCTCGAACGGCCGGCCGGCCGCAATCACGGTGATGGTGCCGTGCTCGATGCCGGTCGGCACCGCCCTGAAGCCTGCGGCCTCCACCCGCTTGATCACCTCGGAAGGCACCGCCGTGGTGGCGATGTCGACGTCGCCGGGCGCATCGCGCAACAGCGTATTGCGGACTGCGCCGCCGACCACGCGGGCCTCCTCGCCGCCCCGGTCGAGCGCAGCAAGCAGATCGCTCAGCGGGGCCTCGCCAAGCCAGGGCGCATCAAGCCGGCGGGACTCCTCTTTCACCGGGTCTGCCCCGGCACGAACCTGCCGTTCTCGTAATGCGCCGGGAAATAGGTCGAGTTGGGCCGCGCGCCTCCCCACTGCGCGAGCACGACGAAGCTCGCAATCGTGAGCGAAAGCGCGGCGACGAGCAGCCAGGCGACACGGCCTACCGGCCAGCTCGCGGGCTCCAGCACGCCGGCGCGCGTCGCCCACAGAAAGAGGGCATAGGCGACGAACGGCGCCACGAAGAGCACCACCTCGGTCAGAACGGGACGGACCATGACCTCACGCGTAGATCCGTTCGTAGAGATTGCGCAGGATGCCGGCGGTCACGCCCCAGATGTAACGCTCGCCGAAGGGCATCGCGTAGTACCGGCGCGTCACACCTTTCCACTCCCGGCTGCGCAACGAGTGATTCTGGGCGTCCATAAGAAACGCAAGCGGCACCTCGAAGGCGTCGGCAACTTCCGCCGCGCACAAAGTGAGCTCGTAATCGGGTGCAACGCGCGCCAGCGTCGGCACGATGCGGTAGCCGGAAAAGGTGAGATAGAGATCGAGGTAGCCGATCGGCTCGATCAGCGCGCGGGACAGCCCGATCTCCTCGCCGGCTTCGCGCAGCGCCGCAGCGGCCGGCGAGCCGTCCTGCGGATCGATCTTGCCGCCGGGAAACGCGATCTGCCCGGGATGATTGCGAAGCTCGGTGCGCAGCGTGAGCAGCACCTGCGGCTCGGGCCGGTCAACAATCGGCACGAGAACGGCGGCAGGGCGGGTCGCCTTCACTCCGGCGCGCTCCCAAAGGTCGGGGTCGAGATCGAGATCGCCGCGCCTGCCCTCGGCAGAATGATCGTCAAGGGCCGCCGGAATTTCGAGGCTCAGGCGCGCGCGTGCACGAAGAAAGAAGTCGTGCGAGGACCCAACCGCTCCGCCCGACAGCACCGCATCCATCAGGCGATACTCCTCAGGCTTTCAGCAGGCGCCATCGCAAAGAATTCGCCCGCGGAGAGCAGGCCAAACATTTGCCTCCCCGCGACCTCGCGCTCCTCGCCGAGCTCCACGAGGTCATAGAGCAATGCGCGCGTGACACGCGCCCACAGATTGCTGCGCACATGAAGGTAGGGCTTGAGCCCGCCCGTGTCGTCCTGAAATTCGAAGCGCAAGGCGTGATCGCGGCCGCAAGCTACCCAGTCGTCGACGTTGGTCCGGAAGTGCAGGACCTGTCCGCCGGCATTCTTCTCGACCGTGAGCTCTACTGCGACAAAAGGCGCGTCCTCCACCACGATCCCGCATTTTTCGACGGGGGTAACGAGGAAATACGAATCGCCCTCGCGCTTGAGGATGGAGGCAAAAAGCTTGACCAGAGCAGCGCGCCCGATTGGCGTCTTGAGATAGAACCAGGTCCCGTCGGCGGCAATGCGCATGTCCAGATTGCCGCAAAAAGGCGGATCCCAGAGGTGGACAGGCGCCGGCCCCCTGCCCGCGGCCTTCCGTGCAGAGCCCACGATGGCATCGAGACCATGCTTTGCCCGCCCAGGCCCCTGCATCATCGCCTGTTCACTGCCCTGTCTCGCGCGCCGGCATAGCTGCCCTGCCTTCGCCATGGTTTGTCCGGAACCTATATGATGAACGGGTGTTGCTCCCGCGATCGTGATCGCCGCAAGCTTATTTCACCGTGACAAAAAGCCTAGGTTCGATGGGAAACAAAGGTTTAGGCGAATTGGCATTCCGCAGGCGCCGTCGAGGTGGAGGCGGGCGCGGCAAAGCTGCATGCCGGCTCCGTCGCGTGCAGTGGAGTATGGCATAATCTCAACCCGTACAGGGATTCGCGTCCGGCCGCGGCAGGAAAACGCCAGCAGCCGCTGTGGCCTGAATGTTGCACCCTCGCGAGGGCGCGAGCCCAGCCGCAGCTCGGACACAGCACGGAGCAGAACGTGATGGCAGCAGCCACCGAAGGCCTCGAAAAACTTGAGGACATGATCGTGCGCCAGGCGGAGGCGACCGGAGCTCAGGTCGCCGCCGCCAGGTCGGCGATCGGCGCAGTTATCTTTGGCCAGGAGCGCGTCGTCGAGCAGGCTCTGATCACGATCCTGTCCGGCGGGCATGCCCTGCTCATCGGACTTCCCGGCCTCGCCAAGACCAAGCTGGTCGAGACCATGGGAGTTGTGCTCGGGCTCGAGGCGCGCCGCATTCAGTTCACCCCTGATCTGATGCCCTCCGATATTCTCGGCAGTGAAGTGCTTGAAGAAAGTCCCGGCGGCAAGCGCAGCTTCCGCTTCATCCCTGGGCCGATCTTCGGCCAGCTGCTCATGGCCGACGAGATCAACCGTGCGAGCCCACGCACACAGTCCGCTCTGCTGCAAGCCATGCAGGAGCTGCACGTGACCGTTGCCGGCAATCGGCATGACGTCCCGCGGCCCTTCCACGTGCTGGCGACCCAGAACCCGATCGAGCAGGAAGGCACCTATCCGCTTCCCGAGGCGCAGCTTGACCGCTTCCTGATGCAGATCGACGTCGATTACCCCGATCGCCAGTCGGAACGCCGGATCGTGTTCGACACGACGGGCACGGAGGAAAGCAAGCCGAAGCCGACCATGACCGCCGACGAGCTCATTGCCGCGCAGCGCCTCGTTCGGCGGCTGCCGGTCGGCGAATCGGTGGTCGATGCCATACTGACCCTGGTGCGCGCCGCTCGGCCGGGACCTGAATCAGGGGAGATCGGCAAGCTCATCTCGTGGGGACCAAGCCCGCGCGCAAGCCAGGCGCTGATGCTGGCGGCGCGTGCGCGCGCCCTCATCGATGGCCGCCTCTCGCCGTCCATCGACGACGTCATCGACATGGCCGAGCCCATTCTCAAGCACCGCATGGCGCTGACCTTTGCCGCCCGCGCCGACGGCGAGACCATGGACGCGGTCATCGGCAGGCTCAAGTCGCGCATCGGATAAGGCGATGGCCGCCGCGCGGGGAGCGCACAAGCAGGAGATCAAGGCGACGCAGCACGCGAGCGGCGTTGCGCGCGCATTGGCGCAATCAATGCCGCGGCTCATCCTGGAGGCTCGCCGGATTTCTGCGACAGTGATTCATGGGCTGCATGGCCGCAGGCGAGCAGGCCCGGGAGAGAATTTCTGGCAGTATCGCCGGTTCCTCTCCGGCGAGCCGGCGCGCCGGGTGGACTGGCGCCGTTCCGCGCGCGACGATCATCTCTACGTGCGCGAGCGGGAATGGGAAGCGGCGCACACGGTCTGGCTGTGGCCGGACCGCTCCCCGTCCATGTCGTTTCGCTCGCAGCTGGCGCAGGAATCCAAACTGGATCGATCCCTGGTCATCACTTTTGCGCTTGCCGAGATTCTCGTGCAGGCGGGCGAGCGTGTCGGCGTGCCAAACCTGATGCGGCCGACCGGCAGCCGCAACGTGCTCGACAAGCTCGCCAATGCCATCATCCATGACACAAGCGAGCGCACGAGCCTGCCTGCCTCCTTTGCGCCATCTGCCCTCGCCGAGATCGTGATCGTGTCGGACTTCTGGAGCCCCACGTCACAGGTTTGCGCCACCATCTCCGCGCTCGCCGCCAACGGCGCGCCAGGCCATACGGTGCAGATCGTCGATCCGGCAGAAGAGACCTTTCCCTATTCCGGAAGAATCGAGTTCATCGAGCCGGAAGGGGCGGGCTCGATCACAGCCGGGCGGGCGGAAAGCTGGAAGTCCGAATATGAGGTGCGCCTCGCACGCCACCGCACCGCCATCCGCGCCGAGACAGACCGTTTGGGCTGGAGCTTTACCATTCATCGCACCGACCGGCCGGCCACCGATCTACTGCTCGCCATGCACGCCCGCCTCGGGGCACCGCCAGCAGGCGCAGCCCTGGCGGGAAGCCCGCGACCGGCAGGACGAGCGATTCCGGGCGGGCTTGCAGCAGACCAGCTCGCGAGGCGCGCATGACGGCCTGGCTGCCGCTCGGATTTTCACAGCCTCTGGTTCTCCTTGCTCTGCTGGGCCTGCCGGTCCTGTGGTGGCTGCTGCGGCTGATCCCACCGCAGCCGCGTCGCATCACGTTTCCTCCCACGCGCCTCCTGTTCGAAATCGCGCCAAGACAAGAGACGCCGCGGCGCACGCCGTGGTGGCTCACCTTGCTGCGCCTGATCCTCGCCACGCTGGTGATCATCGCCGCCGCTGGGCCGTTGTGGAATCCTCCGATTGCGACCTCGGCGGCAAAGGCACCACTCGGCCTGCTGATCGACGACGGGTTCACGGCCGCCGCCGCCTGGGACATCCGCATGCGGACGGTCGAGGATTTGATCGCACGCGCGGAGGCTGACAATCGGCCGCTTGCACTCATTCCCATCTCGGAGCCGACGCGCGACCTCTCGCTCGAATCTGCGGCTGCCGCTCGCGTGCGGCTCAAGCAGATCAAGCCGAAGCCGCATGCGGTGGAACGCGCCGATGTGCTCCCAACCTTGGGCCGATTCTTGACTGCGGTGCCGGATCTCGAGCTGGTATGGCTTGCGGATGGCGTCGATCTCGGCGGTGGAAGCGACTTCGTCGCGGCACTCGGCCGCCTCGCCGAAGCGCACCCGTTAACCGTCATCGAGGGCGGCACGCCCGGTGCTCGCGCGCTTGCCGGCGCTGACAATGCCGCGAACGGGCTCACCGTGAAGGTCCTGCGTACGGCCGGCGGGGGGTCAGAAGCCGGCGTCGTGCATGCGGTCGACCTCAAGGGGCTGCCGCTCGGCGATGCGAGCTTCAGCTTCGGCGAAGGCGAGCGCGAGACGGTCGCCGAGTTCTCGCTGCCGGTCGAGATTCGCAACGATATCGCGCGCATCGAGATCGCGGGCGAGCGGTCAGCGGGTGCAGTCACGCTGCTCGACAAGCGCTGGCGACGACGCTCGGTCGGGGTCATTACCGGTTCTACGGTCGATACAGCACAACCGCTTCTCGCCTCCACCTACTATCTGACGCGCGCGCTCGGTCCGTTCGCCGATGTGCGGCTTGCCGAGCGCGGCTCCCCCGCCCAGGCTGTCGCCCAGTTCATCGAGCAGCACCTGTCCATGCTGGTGCTGGCGGATGTCGGCAACGTCGCGGAGAGCCGCGAAGAGCTCGCGCGCTGGATCGAGGACGGCGGCGTTCTCGTGCGTTTTGCCGGTCCGCGGCTTGCGGCCGCGGACGACGATCTCGTTCCGGTGAAGCTCCGGCGCGGCGGGCGCGTGCTCGGCGGCAGCCTGTCATGGGAGCAGCCGCAACCGCTTGCCGCGTTTGCGCGCGAAAGCCCGTTCTTCGGCATGGCCGTGCCCACTGACGTCGCGGTGAGCCGCCAGGTTCTGGCCGAGCCCGATTCGACGCTCAGCGACCGCACCTGGGCAACGCTTGCCGACGGCACGCCGCTCGTCACGGCGCAGCGGCGTGGCAAGGGCCTGATCGTTCTGTTTCATATTACCGCCGACACGCGCTGGTCAGACCTGCCGCTATCGGGCACATTCGTCGAGATGCTCAAGAGAATCGTTGCCTTCGCCGCCTCGTCCACATCAACCGACGGCACTGCGGGCGGTGCCCGTGCAGCGCGTGAAGTCCTGCCGCCCACACGCATCCTCGACGGCTTTGGCACGTTTGGTCCTCCACCCGCCGCGGCGCGCGCCGTGCCGGCGAGCTTTGCCGGACGCGCCACGTCCGATCACCCTGCCGGTTTCTATGGCCCGCCTGAAGGCCTGCTCGCGGTCAACGCGCTTGCGCCTGCAGATCGCCTGATGCCGCTCGATCTCTCGGCATTCCCCGGGCGGCGGGAAGCCTACCGAATGAGCGAGCCGCGCGACCTGCGCGGTCCAATCGTGCTTGCCGCGCTGGCGCTCGCGGCGCTTGACGGGCTGATCGTGTTCCTGCTTGGCGGCGGCATCGGTCAGATGCTGCGCGCGCGGGTGCGCGCGCCGGCAACGCCCGCTCTCGTCGTGGCGGCGCTTCTTGCGGCGTTGCTCGCATCGCCCCGAGCGCGCGCGCAGGACAGCGACGACCAGGCGCTCAAGTCGACGCTCGAGACGCGCCTTGCCTATGTGATCACCGGGGACGCCGAGGTCGACCGCATCAGCAAGGCGGGGCTGCAGGGGCTCACGCTGTTCCTCGCACAACGAACCGCGCTGGAGGCCGGCGACCCGGTAGGACTTGATCCAGCGCGCGATGAGCTTGCCTTCTATCCGCTGATCTACTGGCCGATCGTTCCGAGCGCGCCAAAGCCGAGCCGCGAGGCGCTCGAGCACATCGACGCCTACATGAAGCGGGGCGGCACCGTCCTGTTCGATACGCGCGATGCCCTCGAAGCGCCGCCCGGGGGAGCCAGCCAGGGGCCGGGAATGCAGGCATTGCGCAGCATCCTGTCCTCGCTCGACATTCCCGAGCTCGAGCCGGTACCGCGCGAGCACGTGCTCACGAAAACTTTCTACCTGCTCAAGGAATTTCCGGGCCGGTTCAATTCCGGCCAGCTCTGGGTGGAGGCGCTGCCCGCCGTCAACGAGGACGAGCCGGCAACCCGGCCTGCCCGCGCCGGCGATGGCGTGTCCTCGATCATCATTACGTCGAATGATCTGGCGGGCGCCTGGGCCTTGCGTCAGGACGGGCAGGCCATGCTGCCGCTTGTCTCAGCGGAGCCGCGCCAGCGCGAATTCGCCTTCCGGGCGGGTGTCAATATCGTGATGTACACGCTCACCGGCAACTACAAGGCCGACCAGGTGCATGTTCCCGCGCTGCTGGAGCGGCTCGGCCAGTGAACGGACGTAGAGCAGAGCAATTTGCGACGGAGCGCAATGAGCTCAAGGCGACGTCGCGCTGCGTCACTTCCATGGGAATGCGCTCCGGGATTTAGCCGTTGAATTTCGGCCTTTCATTCACGCCGCTGGTGCCCGACTATCTGGTGTGGGCAGCGCTCGCCGCCGCCTGCGTGGTGGCAGTCCTGCTCGTCGTGGGACGCAGCCGCGGCGCTCTGGCGCGCACCGCAGCGCTCGCGCTGTTCGTGCTTGCGCTCCTCAATCCTTCGATCACCCGGGAAGATCGCGACCTCTTGACCTCGGTTGCGGTCGTCGTCGTGGACAAGAGCCCGAGCCAGGATTTTGGCAATCGCGCAAAGCAGACCGAGGAAGTGCGGGCTGCGCTGTCCGAGAAGCTTGGCCATGTACCGGGCCTGGAGGTGCGCTTCGTCGAAGCCGGCCAGGCGGACGGCGAGACCGACGGCACACGGCTGTTTGCGGCGCTCTCGGCCGCGCTTTCCGATGTGCCGCACGATCGCGTGGCAGGCGGCATTCTCATCACCGACGGCCGCGTGCACGACGTGCCCACGGAGGCCGCCGCACTCGGCTTTGCTGCGCCGGTGCACGCGCTGATCACCGGACACCGCAATGAGCGGGACCGTCGCGTCGTGCTCACGGCAGCTCCGCGGTTCGGCATCGTCGGGCAGACACAGACGATCAGCTTCCGGATCGAGGATCAGGGCAGCGGACCCGGCATCGCCCAGGTCACCGTGCGCCGCGATGGCGAGGCCATCGAGACTCGCAACGTGCGCGTCGGCGCCAGCGTCAGCCTGAATGTCCCGATTCCCCACGCCGGGGCCAACATCATCGAGATCGAGGCGTCCGCGCTCGACAACGAGCTCACCGAGATCAACAATCGCGCGGTCGTATCCATCGATGGCGTGCGCGACAAGCTCCGCGTCCTCCTGGTCTCGGGCGAGCCGCATGCCGGCGAGCGCACCTGGCGCAATCTTCTGAAATCGGATGCCAGCGTCGACCTCGTCCATTTCACCATTCTGCGCCCGCCCGAAAAGCAGGACGGCACGCCGATCAATGAATTGTCGCTGATCGCCTTTCCGACCCGCGAGCTGTTTCAGCAGAAGATCAATGATTTTCAGCTGATCATCTTCGACCGCTACGCGCGCCAGGGCGTGCTGCCGGTGATCTATTTCGACAACATCGCCCGTTACGTACGCCAGGGCGGCGCGGTGCTGGTGGCGGCGGGGCCGGACTACGCAAGCCAGACCAGCATCTGGCGTACGCCGCTCGATGCCATCCTGCCGGCCGAGCCGAGCGGGCGGATGACCGACGGCGCCTTCAGGGCAAGGCTCACGGATCTGGGCAAGCGGCACCCAGTGACCAGGGGGCTCGAAGGCGCCGACGAGGATCCACCGCATTGGAGCCATTGGTTTCGGCTGGTGGACACCCGCGCCGCCAAGGGCACGGCGGTCATGCAGGGACCGGGCGACAAGCCGTTGCTGCTGCTGTCTCGCGAAGGAGAAGGCCGGGTCGCGCTCCTGCTCTCCGACCATATCTGGCTATGGGCGCGCGGCTTCGAAGGCGGCGGCCCGCACATCGACCTGCTGCGCCGGCTCTCGCACTGGCTGATGAAGGAGCCGGACCTGGAGGAGGAGGCGCTACGTCTTTCCACGCGCGGCCGGGATCTTACAGTTCAGCGCCAGACCATGGGCGACAGCGTCAGTGAGGTGACGCTCACCTCGCCCTCCGGCAAAACCCGCCGGCTGACCCTGTCTCAGGCTGAGCCTGGGGTCTGGCGGTCGACCACCGAGGTAAGCGAGCTCGGCCTGTGGCGCGCCACCGACGGCACGCTCAACGCGCTCGCCAATGTCGGCCCGCCCAACCCGCGCGAGTTCACCGAGGTCACTTCGACCACCGAGGTCCTGGCGCCATTGGCTCAGGCAACCGGCGGGGACGTGGTGCGGGTGGAGAGCGCAACCGGCGTTCACGTGCCGCGCATACTGGCAGTAAGATCAAGCGATACCTTCAAGGGCGACGACTGGCTGGGACTGCGCATCCGCGAGGCCAGTGTCGTGCGCGGAATCGGCGTGCTGCCGATCTTTGCAGGGCTGATTGGGCTTCTGCTCCTGATTGGCAGCCTTGCCATCACCTGGATGCGCGAAGGCCGCTGACGCGCGGCGGCGGCGTTGCAAGAGTCATAATGCACTCCAGTCGGGCTGGACCTGGCCGGACAGGCCTTGCGAGGCGCCTTCGTCGAGCTCACAGACCAAGAGCCGGGCGGGATCCACTGGGCCGGGCATGGTGATGCTGCCCTTGGGGATGCGCTTGAACCCCACTTTGCCGTAGTAGGGCTCATCCCCGACCAGCAGGATCAGCCGATAGCCCCTGTCCTTGGCCTCGCTCAGCGCACGCTCGATCAACGCGTAGCCGATCCCACGATCGCGAAACGGCGGCTCGACGGTCAGCGGACCCAAGAGCAGCGCGCTGGTCTCGCCTACGCGGATGGGCGAGAGCCGAACCGATCCCACGAGCAGGGTCCCAACGCGAGCCGTGAATGAAAGCTCGCGCCGGTGCGCCACCTTTTCGCGCAGCCGATACGCCGATTTCGCGTAGCGGCCCGGGCCAAAAGTTCGCTCGTGCAGGCGCTCGATGGGCCCGGCGTCATCCTCGCCCTCCGGCAAGATCGTCAGTGACAGATCGGTCATGGATGCCTGAACCGCAGCGGCTCGCTTCATAGCGTGCCTGGGCAGAGCGCAAAAGCTCCTCAATGGCGCAGCAGCGCACCGATCTCGAATGGATGCGCGCGTCGCGCCCGCACCTGGCGCGGGAGGAGCGGTTCAGTTTGAACGGGACCGGCCTTAGCGATTGTCAGATCATGACCTGACCGCCATTCGCAGAGAGCGTTGAGCCGGTGATCAGGCCTGCCTCGTCGGCGGCGAGAAACACGACGCAGCGCGCAATCTCCTCTGGCTCGCCAAGACGACCAAGCGGAATGTGGGGCAGGATGTTCTTCTCCAGAACGTCCTTCGGCACCGCCTTCACCATCTCGGTCGCGATATACCCCGGACAGATTGCATTGACCGTAATGCCGCTCTTTGCGGCCTCCTGTGCCAGCGCCTTGGTGAAACCTATCTCGCCCGCCTTGGCGGCGGAATAGTTCGCCTGTCCGACTTGCCCCTTCTGCCCGTTGATCGAGGAAATATTGATGATGCGCCCGAACTTGCGCGAGCGCATGCCCTCGATCAGAGGGCGGCACATGTTGAACAGAGAGTTCAGGTTGGTGTTGATCACCGTTGTCCATTGCTCGGGGCTCATGCGGTGGAACATTGTGTCGCGGGTGACCCCTGCATTGTTCACCAGCACCTCCACCGGACCGAGATCGGCCTCGACCTGTTTCAATCCGGCTGCACAGGAGTCGTAGGAGGAGACATCCCATTTGTAGACCGCAATGCCGGTTGCCGACTTGAATTTCTGCGCTGCTTCATCATTGCCGGCGTAGATCGCGGCTACCTTGAACCCCGCGGCCTTAAGTGCCTTTGAGATCGCCTCGCCGATTCCGCGTGTACCGCCCGTCACCACTGCAACGCGTGACATTTCTCATCCTCCCTGTGCCAGCAAGTGCGACCAAGGACGCACATCCGTCCTCGGCCGTTCTTGTTATGGGTCCGTCGGCTTTCTCTACGGGCCGGCTACCGTTCGACGCACATCGCAATGCCCATGCCGCCCCCGATGCAAAGCGTCGCCAGCCCCTTCTTCGCGTTTCTTTTCTGCATCTCATAGAGCAGCGTGACGAGCACGCGCCCGCCCGAGGCGCCGATCGGATGACCGATGGCAATGGCCCCGCCATTGACATTGACCTTCGATGTGTCCCAGCCAAGGTCCTTGTTGACGGCGCAGGCCTGCGCGGCGAAGGCCTCGTTGGCCTCGATGAGGTCGAGATCGCCGACATTCCAGCCCGCCTTCTTCAATGCTGCGCGCGAGGATGGAATGGGCCCGGTACCCATGATGGCCGGATCGACGCCTGCATGCGCCCAAGACACGATGCGCGCGAGCGGTTTCCTGCCGCGCTTGGCTGCCTCGCTCGCCGTCATCAGCACGACAGCGGCTGCTCCATCGTTGATTCCCGACGCATTGCCCGCAGTGACGGTGCCATCCTTGGTGAATGCCGGGCGCAGCTTCGCAATCGCATCGAGGGTGGTGCCGTGCTTGGGATATTCGTCAGCATCGACGACGATGTCGCCCTTGCGCGTCTTCACCGTCACCGGAGCAATCTCGTCCTTGAATCTCCCGGCCTTCTGCGCCGCTTCGGCCTTGTTCTGCGACGCGACCGCAAACTCGTCCTGCTGGGTGCGCGTGATCTGCCACTGCCGCGCAACATTCTCGGCAGTGTTGCCCATGTGATAGCCGTTGAACGCATCCCACAGGCCATCCTTGATCATGGTATCGACCATTTCGAGATTGCCCATTTTGACGCCGTTGCGAAGATGGGCGCAGTGCGGCGCCTGGGACATCGATTCCTGGCCGCCGGCAAGCACGATCTCAGAATCGCCATTGAGGATGGCCTGATATCCGAGTGCCACAGCCCGCAGCCCCGAGCCGCAGAGTTGATTGACGCCCCAGGCCGGCTTCTCCACCGGAATGCCCGCCGCGATGGATGCCTGGCGGGCAGGGTTCTGGCCCTGACCGGCAGTGAGGATCTGGCCGAGGATCACCTCCGATACCTCGCCGCCTTCGACACCGGCGCGCTTGAGCGTCTCCTGGAGGGCCACCTTGCCGAGCTCGTGCGCCGGCAACGCGGCGAATGCTCCATTGAAAGCTCCAACGGGCGTGCGAGCGGCGCCGACGATGACAATATCGTCCTTCATTCGTAGCTCCTTTTTTCATCTTGCGCTGGGAGGCTTGCGCGGCCGTCGAGGCTACCCACGATCCGCCCCTTGGCAGCATCCTTGGACCTCCCCGCACCTCTGTCAATTGGATGAGCGACCCCGTATTCCAGCATCAGAACCGGGAGTCCGGTGGGGTTGAGGCCATATAAATGGTGGCCCAAGTCAAATAAAACAGGCTATGCTGCCGCGGAATAGGAGCCAACCGGGTTCACCATGGCCAAATCGGACCATCCGATCGCAATAAAGAAATACGCCAATCGGCGTCTCTACAACACCGGCACCAGCACCTATGTAACACTCGAGGACCTTGCCGAGATGGTGAAACGCGGCGAGGATTTTGTCGTCCATGACGCCAAGACCGGCGAGGACATCACCCGCCAAGTGCTGGCGCAGATCATTTTCGAGCAGGAGAACAAGGAAGGCCAGAGCATGCTGCCGATCGCCTTCCTGCGCCAGCTCATCCGCTTTTATGGCGACAGCATGCAGATGCTGGTGCCGCGCTACCTGGAAGTCTCCATCGACTCCTTCACCCGCGAGCAGGAAAAGTTTCGCCAGCATATGGCGCAGGCATTCGGCGGCAGCCCATTCGGGGCGCTCGAGGATCAGGTGCGACGCAATATGGAGATGTTCGAGCGCGCGTTTGCCATGTTCACTCCCTTCGCGCGTCGCGAGCAGCAGACAACCGCGGAACCCGAGCAGCGCCCATCGGACGCAAGTGGCAGCAGCGAGATTCACGATCTCAAGCGCCAGATGGAAGAGATGCAGAAGCGCCTCGACCGGCTGACCGACACCGACAAGACTTAGCAATCAATTTCATAATTACGATGACGTGTCTTTGGCGGCATGTAGGGTGGGCAACCGCGCCTGCTGCGCGCTCTCCGCGTGGGCAAAATCGACGCAGACCAGTTTACGCAGTCTGCGCAAGCTTGACTGCGTTGCGCGGTTGCCCACGCGGATAGGCGGTCGCAAGCGATTTTGCCCACCCTACAGGGCTGACCGACAAGGACGAGGTTTAGCGTCCCCGCGCAAGCGGCAGAGCTTGCAAACCTGCCGCCAGCGATTCCGAGACCGCAAACGCGAGCGGCACGGGAATTGCTACGTCATTCACGACGCGTTGCTTGTGCCGAAAGCGAACAGCAACTTTTGCAGACGCCCGGAGCAAGGCCTCAACAGCGGGACGGACGAGCGCTTCGGCTTCTGGTCGGGCGCTCGTACCGGCCGCTTTGTGTCAGTACCCCATCGCGCAGCCATCCTTGCGCGGGTCGGAGCCGCCGATCAGAACACCGCGCTGCCAGTCGATACGGACCGCCTGCCCGCCGCCCCAAGGCGATTGTGCCAGAGCCACTTCATGGCCGCGCATGGTGAGACCGTCGACGGTCGAGCGCGGCAGGCTGTGCTCGACGACCGTTTGCCCCTCCACGAAAAACGCCCGCGGCGCATCGATGGCCGCTTGGACGTCCATGCCGTAATCAACCATGTTGGTGACCACCTGGGCATGCCCCATGGGCTGGTAGTGCGCACCCATCACGCCGAATGCCATGTCGCATCGCTCCCCGCGCAGCGCGAGCGCCGGAATGATGGTATGCAGCGGGCGCTTGCGCGGCCCGAACGCATTGGGATGATCGGGATCGAGCCGAAAGCAGGCCCCCCGATTGGTCAGCATGATGCCGCTTCTCTCGGTGCAGACGCCGACCCCGAAGCTGGAGAAAAGCGTATTGATCAACGAGACTGCCATACGGTCGCGGTCGACCACCGCGAGATAGACCGTGTCGCTTGCAGCCAAGGACGCGCTCGGCAGGGATGAGCGGCGGGCGCCATCGATGCGGGCGGCAAGCCCGGCGGCAAAGTCCTTGGCGAGCAACTCCTCAACGGCAATGCGCATTGCACGGGGCTCGGCAATATGGGCGTCGCGCACGGCGTAGGCGAGCCGGGCGGCCTCAACGGCGAGGTGGAAACGCTCGGCGCCGAGCGGATCAAGCCCGGCAAGATCGAAGCGCTCGAGAATATTGAGCAGCACCAGCGCTGTGAGCCCCTGCGTGTTCGGCGGCAATTCGAGCACATCGATCCCGCGATAGTTGCTCATGATCGGGGCGACCACCTCGCCGCGATGCTCGGAGAAATCCTCAACACTAAGGAAGGAGCCACGCTGGGCGAGGGTTGCGACCATGTCCTGCGCAATCGGCCCTTGATAGAACGCGTCTCGTCCCTTCGCGGCGATGGCGCTCAACGTTTCGGCAAGCGCCGGCAGCTTCATCACGTCGCCTTCCGCCGGTGCAAGCCCGCCGCGCAGGTAATGCCGCGCCGCGCCAGGATCGGCGCGCAGCTTGTTAACCAGTTGCGACCAGTCCCAGGCAATGCGCGCCGCGACGGGAAAGCCCTCGTTCGCGTAGCGGATAGCAGGTGCAAGCGCCCGATCGAGGCCATGCCGGCCGTGCGCGGCGAGGATGGCGGCCCAGGCATCGACCGCCCCCGGCACAGTCACCGCATGGATGGAGTCGAGCGCGATGCTGCGGTGTCCTTGCGCAAGCAGCTCCTCGATGGAGGCACGACGACCCGCACGCCCTGAGCCGTTGTATCCCCAAACCGGCGCCCCGGGCTTGGCAATCATGCAGAAGCAGTCGCCGCCGATGCCGGTCATGTGCGGCTCGACCACGCAGAGCACCACGACTGCGGCTACGGCCGCATCGGCGGCGTTGCCGCCGGCGCGCAGGACCTCGATGGCGGCAAGGCTCGCCAACGGATGCGAGGTGGCGACCATGCCCTCGCAGGCGATGACCGCCGACCGGCCCGGCAGCTGAAAATCGCGGCTCATGCCAGGCCTCGCGTGATGAAATTTTTCAGGTGGTGGTCCGGCGAGGAAACGTGAAAGTGCCGCAGCTTACGGCGTGCGGCCGGGCTCTTCGATGACTATGCGCCGGCGCGCCCGCAGGGACAAAGATATTCCGGTGAGGAGATCGACGAACCCGAGCACTGCGAGCAGCAACAAGGTCACCGTCGATGCCCGCGGCACCAGGACAAGCTCGCCCGCAATGGCGAGAAGCAGGACGAAGGACAGAACGTGGTCCATGATTCCTTTCCCCCCGGGGCGGGCAGCCTTCATGACCTCGACATAGAGGAGCAGCATGCCGATCGCGACAACGAGATCGCCGACGCTCACCGGCAAGCGTCGATCGGAAACGAGCGGAATGGCGAACACCGTTTCCGTGAACGGCATGTTCAGGAGAAACACGACCATGTTGTAGAGCGCGAATGGGATGAGCAGGAGCGGAAATGCGACGAGATACATGAGCGTGCTGGCGCACCGCCGTCATACTTCCTTTCTCGGCTTGAGAATCTGACGCCCGCGATACATCCCGGTCTTGAGATCAATATGGTGTGGACGGCGCAGCTCGCCCGAATCCTTGTCCTCGACATAGCTTGGCCGCGCGAGCGCGTCCGCAGAGCGGCGCATCCCGCGCCTTGAGGGTGAGGTCTTTCGCTTCGGAACGGCCATGGTTCAGCTCCTCAATCACGATCGGCCTAGGGTTCGGCGACGGCTGGCGCGCTTATAGAGGAGGCAAGGAGCCTGCGCCATAGCGCACCCGCGAAAGGCGAGATGGCGGATAGGGGCGGGTTTCAAACCCGCCTCTGCCTCATCACGAACGGAGCTTCGCATAGTCCAGGTCGTTGCTCACGACCGGCCAAGCCTGGCACAGCTTGCGAGCGCGGCCTGTGCCGCCGCGCGCGCTTGATAGATGACGGCAAGCCTGCGCACGACCGGCCCCGGGTGCCTCGCATTGCGGCGACGCGGATTGGGCAGCACCGCGGCCAGCAAGGCCGCCTCGCTCGGACTGAGTGCCCGCGCCGGCTTGTTGAATGCATACCGGCTGGCGGCTTCCGCGCCGAATTGTCCGTTTGGACCCCACTCCGCGACATTGAGATAGATTTCCAGAACGCGCCGCTTCGGCAGGACGAGATCGATCCACAACGCGAGCGGAAGCTCCAATGCCTTGCGCAGCATGCTTCGGCCCGGCCACAAGAAGAGATTCTTGGCCGTCTGCTGGGTGATGGTCGACACCCCCCTGGCCGCACTGATGTCGTCCACGTCCTCTAGCCGATCCTGCAGCTCCTGCCAGTCGATGCCATGGTGATGGCAGTAGCGGCCGTCCTCGGCCGCAATCACGGTTACCGGCAAAGCGGGCGCCATGCGCTCAATGGGCACGAAGCTCCGCTCGACGCGCACCCCGTGCGCCCAACGCCAGAGCATGAGCGTCGAGATCGGGTCGACCACGCGGTAGAGCGGCACGAGCAGGTAGGGGAGCAGCAGGATGACCGCGCCGATGATCAGGACCCACCACGCCATGCGCAAGAGTCGTCTTCGCGCGCGCGGCTGCCGTTTCGCCGGACGTGAGGGCTCTTGCGTTTCGGAGAGCGCCAATGGCGATGCCTTGGCCATGGCGTGCATCATCGTGCACTGGTAAAGCAAAATGGAGGCAATCCCGTTGGAGATGTCTTGAATGGCCAAGGACGCGATCGTCTCCCACGAACTGGCTGAGAAGTTCAGGACTGAGAAGGACTCGCCCTATCTGCGCTTCGTGCGGGCCGAAGGCCTCGACATCATCAGCGCGCAATACGTACCCAACCTGCGCACCGTTGCGCTCAAGCCGTGGGTGCGCCGCGACGGCAAGGGCGTGTTCATCAACCACGAAGCCTCACGCACCTCGAACGACTGCTACGTCTGCGAGATTGCGCCGGGCCGCAAGCTCGCGCCGGGGCATCACCTCTACGAGGAGATGATTCTGGTGCTCTCAGGACGCGGCTCCACCACGGTCTGGAACAATGCCGGTGCTCGCGTGACCTTCGAGTGGAAAGCGGGCGCCATTTTCGCGATTCCGCTCAATTGCTGGTATCAGCATTTCAACGGGTCGGGTCACGAGCCCGCGCGCTTCGTCGCCGTCACCAATGCGCCTTCGGTGATCAATCTCTACGATGATCTGGATTTCGTGTTCGACCACGAGCACGATTTCAAGAACCGGTTCTCAGGAGAGGCGGACTATTTCAGCGCCAAGGGCGACCAGATTGGCTTCCTGCTGCAGACCAATTTCGTGCCCGACGCGGTGAACCTGCCGCTGATCACGGCGAAGGAGCGCGGCGCCGGCGGCGGCCACATCCGCTTCAACATGGCGCGCGGCTCGATCGCAAGCCATATCTCGCAGTTTCCGATCGGGACCTACAAAAAGGCGCACGCACACGGGCCGGGCGCGCATGTCATCGTGCTTTCGGGAGAAGGCTACTCACTGATGTGGCCCGAGGGCGAGGAGCCGCGCCGCTACGAGTGGCAGGTCGGCACCCTCATCGTTCCTCCCAACGCCTGGTTCCACCAGCATTTCAACTCCGGCCCGGCACCGGCGCGCTATCTGGCGTTCAAGCACTGGACGCCGCGCAATACCCAAGGCGTGCCCATGTCCTGGATCTCGACCCGACTTGGCGGCACGCAGATCGACTACGCCGACGAGAAGGCGCTGGTGCGCCGCATGTTCGCCGACGCGCTGGCCCGTCACGGCATGAGCTCGCGCATGGATGCGGTCTACGCGGCCGAGCTGGCAAACCTGCCGCCCAAGG
>Ga0306924_10001751_pt1 | contig 20071 bp, 23 predicted proteins | sample sta12Can44000111_FD_203756 | JGI IMG/M metagenome (GOLD analysis project Ga0306924, IMG submission 203756) | Lab enrichment of tropical soil microbial communities from Luquillo Experimental Forest, Puerto Rico - statanox.12C.anox.44.000.111 (v2)... | ecosystem: Environmental > Terrestrial >...
AGCAGGCCGTCGGCACCTCGCCGAAAAACAAGGCGGCCGCGGCCTACCTGCGCGGCTTTGTCGAAGAGGCGAAATCATCCGGGCTGGTCGCCAAGCTGATCGCACGCCACAATGTGCGCGGCCTTTCAGTCGCACCGAAAGTCAGCCACCAGCTCCGGTAGTCGGTCGCGACCTTCCGCAAGGCAATTCAATCGCGACGTTCTGACCCTCGACGAAGCGGGCTACACCCTACCAGCGAGGCCCGCATTGTGCATCACAGCAAATTAAGTTGAGGAATGTCCGCTTTGGGTCAAAAGCAGACATTGAAGTGCGTTAGCCGGATGTCCGCTTTATCCCCGAAAGCGGACATCGATTGCAGGCAAGACGATTTTCAAATTTGCTGCGGTTCTGACGCGCCTGGATCGAATTTTTACACTCGCCTCTGCGCCCAAAGTCGTTCCCGAGTTTTGCCGTGTCCGACCGGCAGTGGCGTCCCATTGGGCGGCGATCCCGCAATGGCTTTTAATCGTTCGAAAGATGGAAGGTGAGCGGAAGGCAAAGGCGGATGCCGAAACCGACGCAGGGCGGGCGACGATGCAATCTTAACTCGCGGGGTCCGCAACGGGTCCGCTACATGCGGCTTCATTTGAGCGCTTTGACATCTCAATCATAACGCTTTGAGTTATATTGATTATTTGGTACAGCTGGGTGGATTCGAACCACCGACCTCCTGATCCACAGTTATAGATCCGACCTTTTCGTAAGCCCAACAAAACTAAGCGTTTCCTTCACAAGCTGCTGAAACTCCGATGAAACGGGCGTTTCCTCAAGTTGTAAAATTGCAGCCCGAATTTGCTTGAGTTGGCACGCACCTGGGCCATATTGTGTGCACGTGCACACAAGGCAGGACCATGAGACAAAAGATCACAAAGTCTGCGGTCGATGACTTACAGCCGGGCCAGATCATTGCCGATAGCAATCCAATCGGCTTTGTCGCCCGCAAATTGCCGAGCGGCGCGATCACCTATGGCTTCCGCTGGCGTGACAAAGAGAGCGGCCGGCAGCGCTGGCTCGGACTTGGCGTGCATGGCGAGTTGACGCCCGATCAAGCGCGCAGGAAGGCACTCAAGGTCGCTGCCGAGGTGCGCGACGGCAGCGAGCCGGATTCCGCTGCGGCAACGGCGGCCAAGCGTAGAGCGGCGGCCGGTCACACCCTCGACTCGCTGCTGGACAATTTCGTCGCCCGCCACGTTCGACCCAATCTGCGCAGCGCCGATGAAATCGAGCGCGCCTTCCGCGTCTACGTTCGGCCCCGTCTGGGCCACAAATCGATTTATGACCTGCGCCGCCGCGACATCGTCGAGCTTTTGGACAGCGTCGAGGACAACAATGGCCCGGTGATGTGTGACCGGGTGCTGGCGCATTTGCGCAAGGCGTTCAATTGGCAGGCCAGCCGCGACGATGAATTTACCCCGCCCGTTGTCAAAGGCATGGCCCGCACGAAGCCAAAGGAGCGCGCCCGCACCCGCATCCTCGATGATCAGGAGATCCGCGATCTGTGGACGGCACTCGACAGCTTGGATGGCCAGGCGCCGGGTTGTTTCCCGGCTTTCGTGCGCGCCTTGCTGCTGAGCGGGCAGCGGCTGCGTATGGTGTCGCTGATGACGGTCGGTGAAATCGATGGCCGCGGTTGGACCATCCCGGCGATCCGCAACAAAGGGAAAGTGGACCATCTGGTGCCGCTGACCGACACCCTGATCGAGCTGTTCAAGACCGAGCGCAAGAGCGGCTATGTGTTTTCCAGCGACAGAGATGGCAAGCGCTCATTTTCCGGCTTTTCCAAAGCCAAGGCCGCGCTGGATCGCAAGCTCGCCGCGATTCGCAAGCAGCACGGCCGTCCGGCAATGAAGGCGTGGAGCTATCACGATCTGCGCCGAAGCTGCCGCAGCTTGCTGAGCAGGGCCGGGGTGTCGGCCGACATTGGCGAACGCCTGCTTGGCCACGTCATCCCTGGCGTGCGCGGTGTTTATGATCGCCACGAATATCGCGACGAAAAATTGACCGCACTCGAAAAGTTGGATGCGCTTGTTCAGCGCATCCTAAAGCCGAGCGCTCGCGTGCTGCATTTTCCCAAGGTGCAGTGAGCATTGTGTTCAGGCCAAGATTCATCTCATCGGCGATGCCGCGCTCGCGCCGAGCGCGAACCTCATCGCACTGCGCCTTGCTGGCGGTCGAAGGCGACCTATAATTGAAATCGGCCATGCGAGATGCATGAACACCTCGCACGGCCTGACCTTCCGCCAGTGGGAGCTCACATGGCCGAGGCTAGTCGAAACAATAGCACAGCGGCACAGCTAACGGCGCCCGCAGCCGCGGATGAGCGCGATATTGAGCCACAAAGCGATCATTGGCGGCAGACCTGCCACTGGCGCCTCGCGCGCATTTTGCGCTTTGCCGAGCGCCAGAAAAAACAGCGGGCATGGATCTCATTTAGCGAATTAGCTGAACGCTACGGGCGCAACATCGGCATCACCGAAGGGTACGAACAATTAAAGCGCGCAGTGATCAACGGCGAATTTGAACGTAACGGCCGATCCCGTGTGCTTTATTTGCATCCCGCCGTCACCATCGCGAAGATGACGCGGGAGAGGATGCGGAACGCGGTCGAGACATATCCACTCGAAACTGTGCGACGGCACTATCTGGCGCCTTGCTGGATTCCGCGCGAATTGGCCGATGCATGGGAAAAGCCTTCATACGAACCATGGCGCCAAGAGCCTCAGCTAACCGAACGGCCGAAGCGCAAGCACAAGGGTCATAAGCAGCCAAAGCGCGTCCGCGTGCGAGCCATATTGCACCAGATCTTCTCGAGCGGCATCCCGCCCGAAAGCGAGCTTTCTAACAAAGAGCTGCTTCGGCTCTTCGATGAGCAGCTGAAAAAACCAGAGTTGAAGACCACTCTGCATGCTCATGACCGGACCGTCTTGCGCGCCGCGGGGCGCAGCAAGTAATTAATTGCGCGGTGACAACTTTGACAAATTTGTTTCGCTCAGAGATTTTGTCAAATTTGGTCAATGTTGGCCCATAACTTTTAGTTAGCACGAGTGTAAAAATCGAAGCTGTCATTGCAGGACAGCTTCGATGCGCCGTGAAAACACCGTCGTTAAGTCTGGCAAGCACGTCGTATCGCTCGGCGGCGACGAGCGCGCCCTATCGCTTGGCGACAATGGTGGACCGTCGTTTGATCCGCTAGAGCCGCTGCTCACGGTCAACGAGGCCGCTGCAATTCTGCGCTGCTCGACGCACTCGCTTAACCGATGGCGGCTAACCGGCGACGGCCCGAAATTCATCTACGTGGGCAGGCGCGTGCGCTACCGCCGTGCCGATCTCGCCGCCTTCATCGCCGCCTCAACAAGAAATTCCACTTCAGACCCCGGAGAACCCGCGGCCGCAGCGGCCGTATGAAAGAAAACCCGGCCGCCGTTTTGGCCGACGACCGGGGGAAGGTTGGGTCTGAAAAACCGCACCCCAAATATCCTTCCCCTGAAAACCCGTCAAGGCGGCGGCCTATCCGACGATAGGAGTCGCCAATGGTTTCTTCACCGCCAACCATCACCGCCACGCTGCACGGCGACGGTGTCGCCGCCGCTAAACGCCAAGCTGCGTCGGACGAGGTTTGCCAATAGCGACATTTCCCCATTACGCCATTATTGCCGCAATCCGCGCTGCCGCAGCAAACTAAAAGAACCCGTAAGCAATCCGCACAAGGCCTTTTGCTGCAAAGGCTGCGATGTCAGTTTTTATCGCCATCGCTGCCGGATCTGCGAACAACCTATCGAGCAGCCCAAGGGCGGCGGCAGGCGAGCGACCTGTAACCGCGCCAAGTGCAAGGGCGCGTGGCGGGCCGATTTTGGCTTCGGCCACTACACTACCCCCAACCGTGCAGAATCGATTCAAGAAAGGCCCGTAAATAAAGGGCCAAAAGTAGCTGTCAACGACGACCAAGCTCGGCCTTGGCGGGTTGTCGCCGCTGGGAAACCCGTATCGGCCAATCAGTACCATTGCGCCATCGTCGGAACAGCCGACGCGGTTGCTGCGGCTGATCGGGCTAACGCGGTGCATTGGCGCGGGCTCAGTTCGGCGCCGACCATCACGATCTCCGCCAAGATCGTCACCACCTGGGCGCCGGCAACCACGTCGGTTTCCGATCCGGAGGATCTCTCGATCCCGGCATTCCTGTGCCGAGCGAGGGCGACGCCATGACCCGGCACGCCAAGACGAACAAACTAATCGAAACTGCTGCCGCCATTCTCGCCGAGCACAATCCCATGACCGTGAGGCAGCTGTTCTATCAGCTCGTTTCTCGACAAGTCATAGAAAACTGCCGCAGCGCCTACCAAGCCGTGTCTAAGGCGCTCGTGGCCGCACGACTCGAAGAAACGATTCCGTGGGAGCATATCGAGGACCGCCTACGACAACCGCGTCATGTTTCGATGTGGAGCGGTTTGCCTGATTTTGCCAAGACGGCGGCAACCGCCTACCGGCGTGATGTCTGGACCAAGCAGCCGGCCTATTTAGAGACTTGGCTCGAAAAAGATGCGTTGTCTGGAATCTTCGAGAATGCTCTCAATTCCTATGGTGTGACGCTCAATGTCGGGCGGGGCTTCGATGGATGGGATTCGATAAAGAATGCGGCGGACCGTTTCATTGAGCACGAGATACAAGATAAGTCGGTCGTGGTCTTGTACTTCGGCGACTTCGACCCGAGCGGCGAGGACATGGTTCGCAGCCTGCGCGAACGCCTCGGCGAACTGTATTCCTTTCCTGAAATTATCAAGTGCGCGCTGACGCACGATGACATCAGGCGCTATCGCCTGCCGACCGACTTCACAAAAAAAACAGACACGCGGCGCGATTCGTTCGTGAGCAAGTTCGGCGATGTGTCAGTCGAACTTGATGCGCTTCCGCTAGCCATCTTGCGAAATCGCATCGTCGAGGAAGTCGAATCCCACATCGACATGCGGGCGTTGCGCCGCGTGCAGCAGAAGGAACGGACAGAACGGCGGCGACTCGTGGATGTTCTCAATGACATCGGAGCCGCGCCATGACCCGCCAGCGCCTTCCTAATCGGCGGGCTTCCATTGTCTTCACCTTCGAATGCAACGGCCTGCGCTACACCGCGTCCGCCAGTTGGTTCGATGACGGCCGACTAGGCGAAGTGTTCGTCGGGAAACATCGCGCCGATTCCCACGCTGATGCCTGTGCCAAGGATGCGGCGATTCTCGCCAGCATAGCTCTCCAGTTCGGCGCACCGCTCGACGTTCTTCGCAAGGCGTTGTTGCGCGATTCCCAAGGCCACCCCAGCACGCCCATTGGCTGCGCGCTGGATTCGCTGACGGACACGGAAGCAGCGCCATGACCCGCCAGCCCCGACGCCCGATCTACATGATCAAGCTGCAAGCTGCGTGGGCACCGATTCAATTCATGCGTTGCGCGCACTTCTCAAAATCCTACTTCGACGATTCGGCCTTCGTTGTTTGTCCGCCCGCGAAGAACAGCCGGACCTATTCGGCGGCGACTAAACATCAGAGGCGTCGGCGCTTTCCCGGCGCCGCTCTTCTATCAGGAGGCCACAATGGCTGACAATCCTATTCCGTTGAAGCCAAAGAAAACTCCACCGGATGACGCGCTCGACATCGATTCGCTCTGGCTTGACCCGGCACTGGGCGACGGTCTGGTTGACGTGCACTATCACGACATTCCGGTTGGCAAGCCGCGGGATTTTTTCCGAGTCTATCCCGATCCCGCGTATCGCCGCCTGACCGAGATCTACGTCCATAAAGTCGAAGGTCAGATCGAGGAGCAGACCTACATCATCGCCAAGCCCATGCAGGGCGTCATCGAGGAAGCGCGACGCTGCACGCTGGTCACGGTCATCTATCGCGATGGCTCGCCACGTTTGTGGGCGCTCAAGCTGCCAAAAGACGGAGAGCGCGACAACGATGCATGGATCACAGCTCGGTCCGCCGCCAAAGTGGCGATGGAGAAATGGGTCAAGCTGGTATGGCAGCGGCGCGCTTATATGACGCGCGAAGCTCAGCCGGGCTACGCACCGGAACCCGATTGGAGCAAGCTGCCGTCCTTCGACGAACTAGTACGGCTGGCATTCGGCGAGCACGGCGTCATCCGCGATAAGAATCACCGCATCGTGCTGGATTTGTTTGGTGCTCCGCAACAAAAGGCGAGCGACGCCGATGACGGCCTATCGTGATTGGCGCGAATTGCCGTTCCGGGAGATCTGGTGTGTGGACACTGAATTTTATCCCGGGCCCGGCAAAAGCAACGGCGGCAGAGACGGCGATGCCATCACGCCGCTCTGCCTCGTCGCCTACGAGATGCGATCGGGCCGGACGGTCCGGCTATGGCAGGACAAGCTCGGTCCATTTCCGCCATACCGCCTCGACGCCGATGCATTGATCATCGGCTACATGATCAGTGCCGAATTCGGCACGCACATCGCACTTGGCTGGGGCGAGCCGGCACGCACGCTCGATCCCTATATCGAATTTCGTCACTACGTGAACGACGGCGCTGCTAAAGCTGAAGACCGCGACAAGGGGTTTTATTCGATTGCCGGTGCGCTGCGTTATTTTTGCGAGGACGAGCTTGACGTCACCTACAAGCACGACATGCGTGATCGCATTATGCAGGGCCCGCCGTTTACCAGCGGGGAGCGGCAAGACATTCTCGAATATTGTGAGAGTGACGTACAAGCGCTGGCTCGCCTGATTCCGCATATCGTGCCAACGATCCGCTCGCTCGCACACGCGCTGTTCCGCGCCAAATTTCAATGGGCCATGGCGCAAACCGAGCGCCGCGGCGTGCCCCTGGATCTGCCGTCACTATCCCGCATCCGCCCCAACTGGAGCGGCATGCAACTCGATCTTGTTGCCGAGATGGACCGGCCGTTTGGCGTCTATGAAATCGAGGGTGGAAAGCCGCACTGGCGCAACGAAAATTTTGAGGCTCTGGTCCAGCGCAACGGCTGGTCATGGCCGCGCTACGAAAACGGCGCGCTGGATCAAACTGACCAAACCTTTCGCGAGATGGAAGGCAAGTATCCGGCCATTGGTCCGTTGCGTGAATTGCGCTACTCGCTGTCGAAGCTGCGGCTCAACGATCTGCAAGTCGGCAACGACGGTCGCAACAGGGCACTACTCGGCGCCTACGGTACAAAGACCGCGCGCAACGCACCGTCGAACAGCAAATTTGTTTTTGGCCCGGCAAAGTGGATACGGTTTCTCATTACCCCGCCACCCGGCTCGGTCTTAATTCACCGTGATTACTGTCAACAAGAAGTGCGCATTGCGGCGGTACTGTCCGGCGATACAGCGTTGCTTGAAGCCTGCGAGTCCGGTGACGTCTATCTGGGAATTGCTAGTCAGCTTGGGTTTGTTTCGGCAAGCATGTCGCCGGCGGAGCTCAAGGCGGTTCGAACCCTGTTCAAAACCGTTGTTCTGGGAATTCAATACGGGCTTGGCGCCTTCTCATTGGCAGTACGTGCCGGCATTTCGCTGTATGAAGCCAGCGAGATCCTGGCACGACTACGCGCGCGATTCCGCGCCTTTGAGAGCTACACGCAGCGGGTCGCCGACCACGCCGGGCTGCGACTCGAGATTGCTACCCCGTTGGGCTGGATTATGCAGTGTCCGCCCGGCATCAATCCGCGCACGGTGCGCAATTTCCCCATCCAAAGCACCGGCAGCGAAATTTTGCATGTTGCCTGCGTACTTGCCGAGCGCCGCGGCGTCCACATTGTTGCTCCGGTGCACGACGCCATCATGGTCGAAGCGCCAGCCGAGCAAGCCGAAGACGTAGCCGCCGGCCTCGACCGCGTTATGCGCGACGCGGCTGCGGTTGTACTGCGCGGATACGAGCTGCCGACGGATGTGAAGATGGTTGCTGCAGGGCAGCGCTATTTTGATGAGCGCGGCGAGGCGATGTGGACCACGGTGAACAAGCTGATCACTAAACGAGAGGAACAAACCGCTTGAATAAGGACATTTTTGAAGACGGCGATCCATTTGAGGATTCGCACTGGCAGAAGACACCAAAGGCAAAGCGGCATAGCCGCCACATCGGCTGCCCTGTACCTTGGTTTGTTTGGGTGTTGCCGTTGGTAAAGAGCAAAGATCAGCTGGCTCTGGCCCTCTACCTCTACCGCCGCTGCTGCAACTGGCATAGCGACACAGTTACGGTGCCAAACGACGAAGTTGACGAGCTGCTGGACATCAGCCGGTGGGGGAAACACCGGCAACTGGTTGCTTTGGAAGGAGCCGGAATTCTTCGGATCCAAGACACCGGCCGACGAATGACCAAGGTGCAGCTCTGTTATTGGCCTGACCCACCGCGGTAGCGCTGTGGCCCGGGGCGCAACAGCGGTGTGGCCCATACCGCAACGTACTGTGGCCCCGTAGTGCTCTATATATAACTCTCTCTACTCTCTCTTACTTACTCTCTCTTTAATAAGCAGTAGTGGTGGTGAGAGAATCCAGTGAGCGATGCCAGCCATGCCGTAAGTGCCGTCAGCCTGATTACGCGTGCGAACGCGACGAGCCGGACTTCATCGATTCGGTGGTGAATACGATCATGCGCGGTGAATGGCCGCGGGACGATCGTCCGTTCTACATAACCGCAAGCGCTGCTCTGGCCGCCGTTTCGATCGCATATAAATTTCTTAGCAGCTTACCATTGGGTTAGTGGGCTAAATTTGCAGAAGCCCGCTGGTTTCGTTTGGCTAACGTTGTGCCGATCGAGCACTGGCGGCGGGTTGAAGTAGAGACTTCTGAAGTTGTGCGTCCTCGCCCGCCCGGTCACGCAGCACTAACCTTTAATTTTTGGGGCGGGTGGGCGAAAAACCGGAAAAGCACCGGAATAATTAAAATAAAAGCGCTGCGAAGGGCTTATGTGGGCTTAAAATTGATGGTCGGAAGATAAAAAATATCTGAGAGCAATTAAATTCAAAGCAATATTTGGATATCTTCCGCCGGAATGCCGTGACGTGTAACGAAATAAATGGACCATTTTCGCTGAAGACCACGATGAGCACTACAAAAGCATTGGTTCCAGTGGATCACATTCCCGGTTCCAAACCATTAAAGATCGCCAAATATGAACGCTACGCCCGCTATCGCGCGCAGGCATTGCCGCGCATGGTCGCTTTCCGAAAAATTGGTAATTTCGCGGCTAACGATAAGGTCGCCCACAGGAATGCCACGCGACTAACAAAACGCCCAGGCATTAAAGACCGCATCGCTTATTTGAGCCGACAGGAAGAACAACTGATCACTGCGAAGCGCCGACGCCTCGAAGAGTTTTTATGGTCGGTTCATGAAAGCAGCATCCAAGACCTTTTCACGACCGAAGACCAGATCAACCCCACAGGAACCACCAATAATCCAGCAGAAATAGCCAATAATTCAGATCAGCAAAAAGCCGCCGTTTCGCCCCGTGTGCGCGTCGTTCCGCGGCTGCTGACGGACTTGCCGCCGGAGTTGGCTGCTTTGATCGAGGATGTGGCTTACGACAGCAAAGGGCGCTTAGTTCCCCGGCTTTACAGCAAGGTGCAGGCGTCGAGAGAGTTGCGGGCGATGTTAAATATCAGCGCCAGGAGTGAAGCGCCGGACGTGACGAAGCTGTCTGATGCCGAGCTGATCAGCCAGCTGCGCGATCAGGCCAAACAGTTGGGCATTGAGATCAATTTAAACTATCACTTTGCACAACAACCACCGGTCACAGTGTCGGATGACCAAGATGGTCGGGTCATTGATATTGAGAACGAGAACGGCACGCCGGCGCAAGCGCTAGCGGAAGTCCAGTCGCTTTCGCCACCAAATACGGCTGAACCCCCAACCCAGCAATCCGCATCTGGGAAACCGTCATGTCGGAAACGGTAGGAAGCCGACGTGATTGCCGCCCCAGCCGGGATGCTGGATCGTCGCACCCTTCTTGCCGCATGCGCTGCAGCGGGCGCGCTGCCGTAGCCGCTCGCTTGATACGTCTGCACCCCAGCGGATGACGGCGACGGCGCAAGCTAGCGGCGCGTGGTGCTGACACCGCTCGCACCAAAGCCATACCCACGGGGTAGCGCGCTGTAACTCGCCAAGGGTTGGGATCGGTCCAGGCTGCGATAGGCGAGAGCTATCGAAACCATAACGACTACGCATTTCACTAATGCCTCCATTGTCGCTACCTCACTCTCAGGTATTTCGCGGGCCATCCGCGATGTACCTGAGCACTACAGACACAACAAGCGAAGGAGATAGGACAATGTCCAATATGACAAAGATCGCACTTTCCGCTGCAATCATTCTCAGCGCCGCCTTTCCGGCCCTGACCGCAGCCAACGCTGGAGTCATCAGTCAGCAGGCGCGAGCCCACGCGGACAGCGGCGTGGCGGCCTATACTCGGGACGGAAGCGTTGTCGAGGGCCGCTGGTACAATATCCACACGCAGTGACAATCGCACCACTAGCGACGTCCGGCGTTGAGCGATAAGGCCGCTCGATTGGCGGCCTTATTCGTTTGTGGCGGCAATTTCGCCGCCGTTTGGCGGTGACGTTGGCGAAGGCGGTATGCGTGCATGGGTGCGCGCGGCTGCAGTGTACAGAAAACCCTACGAAATGGAGGTCAGAAAATCGTTATCGTTCAATGGTGCTTTTTGGCCCTGAAGCTTGTCCAGAAAACAAGTGCTTTCGGTACACGGCTGTGATACGATGCTGACAGCAATCGGGGGTCTATCATGCAGAAGCGCGTCGCAATTTACGTTCGGGTTTCCACGGACCGGCAGACCATCGACAACCAGGTCGCCGCCTTGCGCCAGATCGCCGAGCGGCGGGGCTGGCAAGTGATCGAGCAGTACAGCGACTCGGGTATCAGCGGTGCCAAGGGCCGCGACGGGCGTCCAGGCCTCGACCAGATGCTCAAGGATGCGCAGCGGCGCAAATTTGATGTGATCATGGCCTGGGCGATCGACCGCTTGGGCCGCTCGCTCATCGATCTGCTAGGCACGATCCAGACGCTGGAGGCCTGCGGCGTCGATCTGTACCTCGACCAACAATCGATCGACACGACCACACCGGCAGGCAAGCTCATGTTTCAGGTTTGCGGCGCGTTTGCCGAGTTTGAGCGCAGCATGATCCGGCAGCGCGTACACGCCGGCCTCAAGCGGGCGGTTGCACAGGGCAAGCGGCTTGGTCGGCCGAAAATCGATCTCGCCATCGAAAAGCGAATCCAGGCGCAACTGCGCTCCGGCAAGGGCATGCGCAAGATCGCACGCGAGCTGGGCGTCGGCACCGGCACGGTGCAGCGCGTTCAGCAGGAGATGGAAGGCCCTTTCGTCGGCGCGGCCGCGTGAGGCCGAAGGCGCACAAGTGAAGCGGCAGTCATGATCGTCTTGACGACGCTGTTGGTCGCGGGGGCCAGCATGGCCTTTGCGGTGCATCAGTGGAGGCGCGGCCATCACATAATGGCAATCGGCTTCATTACCTTCGCATGCATTGTTGCGGGCATTGCCATTGAGGCCGCGAAGAACAACCAGAACGCCGAAGCCATAGAGGTTCTGCGGCCGTAGGCCGCCGCCCTCGACTTCGGAGCGGCTCTGCGATATTTGTTTCTTTGCATCAAGAGTCAGGGCTGATCGCCCTCGCCAACCTGCCTTCCCGGGCAAGGTGGTTCCCGCAAGGGGATGCGGCCACTTCGGCAACGAAACGGGTCGCACGAGCGCACAGCCCTCCTCGATCAAACCGAAGGAGGGTTTTTCAATGTCTAGCGACAAGCATCCCAAGATCAAACACGTCAGCGCACAAGGGGTGAAGGTTCTCTCACCGGAGGAAGTAAGAGCGCTTGGGATATCGACCGATCCGGTGCTGGTGATCTCGCCCGTGCCGAGAACGCCGCCGACGAAGCAGCAGCAACCGTCCAAAATGACGGACGAGCAGGCAAGGCTGGTAGCCGATATCAAGCGGCACCATCCAAACGCCACGACTGAGGGGATACTTGAAGAGCTGAAGGCATGGGGGGTGGAATAGAAATGGCAAAGCTCATTCACGACGGCTGGTCGAAGCCCGGTGACGACATCCCGCAACCGGTCGGCATCGTGCTGGGTGGCAACCTGAGGCAGAACACCGAGCCAAAGATCAAACAGCCATCACCAATGCAATTGGAAGAGCGCGAACGCCTAGTAGCGGAGATCAAGAGGCATCACCCCAAGGCTACGACCGAACAGATAGTGAGGCATCTGGAGGCTTGGGGGGAATAGAAACCAAGACGAGTGTGGACAATGGACGATCAGCAGTACCGGCGGTCACGTCCAGGCCTTCGATGATCAATCTTATTTGCTCTATGTCGTCACTTACAGCGCTCGAAAGTGGGGCGCCATCAAGCGAAAGGCAAAAACCTTCGGATGGGAAATCACTCAAGATGGTGACGACGAAGGATGCTTTCGTCTCAGCCTGCCGGATGGAGCTCAATCCGACTACTTGCGAGCCTTGCTCGGCCTAAGGAGACGGCGACAAGCTACAGCACCGATGTCCGCTATTGAGGGCAAAGCGGACATTCCTTCAACTAGCCTCGATGTCCGCTTTTGACCCAAAGCGGACATGAGCAGCTCAGGATTGCTGCTGTGCAAACTGACCCCTGAATCCATTTCGCTGGTCACAAATCGCTGCTCACTTAGGCTTACAGTCCCACAGGCCATCTGATGGCCATATTCAATACCATTGCTGCCTGCTATAGTTCTGATGCTCCAGGGTCGGGGGTTACTTTATGCGTCCACGTGCGAGCGGCACTGGGCTGGCCTGCGCACTCCTGTGCGGGCTTCGTGCGAACGCGCAGATCCAGAATTCTAAATTCTCTTCATACAATCAGGCATTATGAATACGCCGATCAGGCCGCTCGCGCGAGGCGCCTCCACACGATCGACCACGATCGAAATCGAGCCTGTCAGGGCGCAAGCTCTCTTGCTAGAAAGTCGCAAGGAGTTCGCGGAAGCTGCCCGGTGTTGGCAGTCATTTCTTGAAAAACAGCCTGAGCACGCAGAGGCCGCAAATGAGCTAGGCGGCGTTTTCCTTCGGATGGAGCGTGCCGAGGACGCGCTGCGTTGGTATCGCCGCGCCATTGAGATCGATCCGAGTTTAACGCTGGCGAAAACAAATGCAGGCATTGCACTGCGCCAGCTAAACCGTCTGGACGAAGCGGTGCTTACGCTGCGGGAGGCGCTGGCAGCAACGCCTCACGATGCTGTTGCCTGCTTAAATCTCGGGCTTTCGCTACGTACCCTACAACGTCCAGAAGAGGCGTTGAGCTGGCTGCGCAAAGCCTCTGATTTACGTCCGGGTGACGCCGACAGCGTGCGCGAACTGGCCGATGTGCTCGCGGACTTGAAGCGAAACGATGAAGCGATCACGGCATATCAGCGCGCCATTTCACTTCAACCCGACAACTTCACTGTTCTGTTCCGACTGGGTGAGCGCTTACAGGAAGCGAGACGGTTTGAGGAAGCAACAGCCGTAATCGAGAAGGCAGTGACCCTCAATCCAAACCATTGCATTGCGTGGCTAAACCTTGGAGCCGCACTGCTTGGACTCCATCGATATGCCGAGTCGCTTTTGGCTTTCCGGCGGGCTCTCGTCTTAGAGCCTGAGTCGGCAGTCGGCTATTGCAATATGGCGCTTGCGCTCATGGGCTTAGACCGCCTCCAAGAAGCAGTCGAAGCCTGTCGCAAAGCCCTTTCAATCGAGGCCGGCTCCCCAGTTGCTTCGTTCAATCTTGGTTGTGCCCTGCTAACCCTCGGGAATCTCCGCGATGGTTGGGAAGCGTACGATTATCGGTTTGTCATGGGCGGAAACAAATGGGTTCGGCCGGAAGCGCATGCAGTACCGTGGACAGGGGAGCCCCTGGGAGGCAAATCCATCCTTGTGCTCGGGGAACAGGGCAATGGAGATCAAATCCAATTCTCGCGTTATCTGCCAGCACTCAGCGAGCTTGGCGCCTCGGTGCATTATCTGGCCCCAGACAGGCTGCATCGGCTGTTCCGCACGCTGAGCGGGTCAATAACATTGCTCTCCGATATACCCCCGGAGACTCGTTATGACTTTCAATGTCCGTTGATGAGCCTGCCGGGTAGGTTTGAACACCTTGAGCTTCCTATTCCCACGCGCCCGTATCTCGAGGCCGAGCCCGAGCGGGTCGCGCTCTGGCAGGAGCGCCTCGGGAACCAAGGTTTCCGTGTGGGTGTCGCGTGGCGAGGAAACACATACCCTAACGGGGACGGCTTCCGGTCGTTCCGACTTGATGCATTGCGAGCTTTGGCGGCACTTCCTGGTGTTCGGCTCATCGGCCTCCAGCTCAAGGATGGCAAGGACGAGCTCGAAAGATTACCACCGGAGATGCAGGTCGAGATGCCAGGTTCAGACTTCGATGCAGGCCCTGACGGTTTCGTCGATTCCGCGGCCGTTTTGATGCTGATGGACTTGGTGATCAGCTGCGATACATCAATGGCACACCTGGCCGGTGCGCTCGGGCGTCCGCTATGGATCGCTCTCAACCATACCCCCGAGTGGCGCTGGCAACGAGAACGGCCCGACACTATTTGGTACCCCACCGCCCGGCTGTTTCGCCAGGACACGAATGGCGATTGGGACGGCGTGTTTTCCCGGATGGCTGAAGAGCTAGAGAAACTAATTCAGTCGCGCGCGGAGTCATCGCCAACGCTTTCCCGCAGGTCCTCGCCGCGGGTGGAAATATCGTGGGGCGAACTTCTCGACAGGATCGCAATCCTGGAAATAAGAGCGGATTGTGCACCTCGTCAGGCGGGAGCTGCGGAGGTCCTCCGCGAGCTGGACCATCTTCGTTCGGTGGTTACAACCAACCCGAATCGCGTGATCGACGCCAAGTTGGGAGCCTTGAAAAGCATCAACAAGCGGCTGTGGGATATTCAAGATGCCATGAGGGCCTGCGGGGCGAAGAAGAGTTTCGATGCAGATTTCACCCAACTCGCTCGCGAGGCTTGGGTCTTGAATAACGAGCGAGACCAGCTCAAGCGCGAAATAGATGATATCGTCAATTGAAGCCGGGGCCCCCTGAGTTTGTAGCAACTTATGAGAGACTACTTCGTAGGGCGGCCATTGCCCGCTGTGCTCGGCGTGCGTTGACTAAAATCTGTGCCCGCAACGACCAGCGCGCTTTTAACCCGAGCTCGTAAGCATCACGTTCCCATGCCAGCGCCCGGGTTATCAAGCCGATGCCTTCAAAGACTTGGCAAATGCGCCATCGGCGTTGCTGAACGCACCGCCAAGCGTGCAACCTGCCCCGGACATGGTCTGCGAACGGCGCAGGAATTGGACACTGCAAGCTGCGATGCGCGGCATGGATCGCTCCTGAGAGATAAAGGAAGTAGCCGCGGTCCTCGGCTTCCCGGGCCAGCGCGGACCAGTCAAATTGAGGGTCCATACTTGCGACAAGCCTCGCCAGATCAAGCGTCTCTCGCAAGTTCAGAACACCGCCGGCAAAATCCCCATTCAAGCTCTGCGCATGAATAACATTGTGCACAATCCGATGCCGCGAATGGGGCAGCAACAGTCCGGGAGCTATTTCGCTTCCCGATGCGATCATTTCCGTGCTGGGAAGAAATTCAACCCGGTAATCAAGGTCACGATGGATTTCCACGCATGCCTCTGCACCTTCACATATGATTGGGGCGTAATGAAAATGACCGACCTCGATGTGGATTCCGCTCACCTCACGATATCCGGAAGCTGCGAGGGTTCGCAGAGCAGGTTCAAAATTCTTCGGAGCGACAACAAGATCAATATCCCGCAGCATTCGGTCGGATGCCGCCGGCGAGCTTTTGTCGAACAGCCAAGTGGCACCTTTCAGCAGGCCTGCCTGCAATCCAGCACTCGCCAAAATCGACCCAATTTGCAGACACTGCAGGCGGACACGCTCGTTGCGGGCTGCGTTCCGAGCGTGCAGCAATGCTAGGTATTCTCGAACGTCGGTCGGTAGATACTCGCATAAATGGTGCCGCGAAAAGCTTGTCCACAAGGCGGGAACGACAAGATGCTTGTTCGCCAGCGAAACAACGATTAGCCAATCAAGCTTGGGATTTCCGATCGCCTTCTTGATTAGCCGAGTATCCTCCGGCGAATCCGAGACTGAAAGGCATCGATCAAGGAACTCGAAAGCGATGCTCCTCCGGCTCATAACTCACCAGACAAAAGTTGCGCTCGGCGTCGCTGTTCAGGATTATATACGAGCATCAAAAATCTAAGCATCATCTCGACGGGATCACAATGGAGGTACATCTCAAGCTTTTGCTCCAGGGAGGCCATGTCTGGGACTTCTGCTGCTCGGATGATGATCCCGTTGTGTTCGGATTAGTATCGGCGCTCCCAGGCGCAGATGTGGCGGGCAATCTACCGTCAGATGGTCTCATCCAAATCGAGACGCGCACGGGAGAACGGCTATTCCTGACGAGGTCTTCGTTAGTGTCTTTGGAAGTTGCTCGGATCGACAATCCTTTGAAGTTTCTTGGGACTAAGCGTCTGAGCAAGCCTTCTGACGATATCCCCGCAGGATATTTGATTCCATCACCATTCGTACTGACGCATGACGCATTGCCGGGTGACGTCCACGCAGCTCTAGTTGCCCACGCGATCAATCAAAATGTCGGAACTGTGCTGTCACAGACCAAATTGCGGGAACTCGCACTTGGCCCGGTCGAAAAAGCAGTTGCGGAAAGACTCCGCTCTCACATAGCCGAGGGTGGAGCCATTCTTGGATTGGCCGAGCCGGTCGAAGTCGAACTCAACCTCCGCCTTTTGGCTGTAGGCGATACACAGGCTCTCGCCTTGGACAAAAGTCCGGTAGATGTTGCTTATCTGGTCTATCATTTTCACAAGCAGCCGAAGAAATTTACTGGCGGAGGCATAAGGGTGTTCGACTCCCAGGCCGGAAACGCCACAAGTCCAACTCGCTTTCGCGATGTGGAAATTGGCGATAACGACCTGCTGATTTTCCCCGCGCACCTCGTTAGTGCCGGATTGCCTGTTCGCTGCCCGGAGGGGGCTTTTGAAGACAGCCTTTTCGTAATCCACGGGGTCTTGCGGCGGCGCGAAGCGCATGACTGATCAATCCAGTGGCCCTGCGCAAAGAGCCTCGCTGCATCCAATTACTGGCGGCGCCGTGCTCTTTGATGACGCCGAAGGCCGGCTTTATGCACTGAATCCAGCCGCTGGCCTGACATGGCTGTGCATTGCGCAGGGTCTTTCGCAACACGAGAGCACCCTGGTACTCGCAGACACATTTGAAATCGATTCGAGCATGGCGGCCGAATGGTTCCGTGTCAGCATGACTAAATTCCAAGATCTTGGACTGTTCGAGAGCGGCGAGGCGAAAACTCGAACCCCGGTTGCGCGCAATGCTTTAGCTGGCTCGGGAATGAAAGGGAGCTTGCGATCGACCCAGCGAGAATACCGGCTGCTAGACCAAATCGTCCGTGTATCAGCTCCTGACGAACCTCTGACAGCTATCGAGAGCCTGCTGGGCACTTTGCGCTTTTCAACGAATTGCAATCAACGAGCGCTTCCGCGCATCGAGATAAATGTCGTCCCCCGGGGCGAAAGATGGGACATCACTTTGGATGAGGACATTGAAGCCACTTGCGACACGGACTTGATAGTGGCTGAGGTCGAGCGAGTTCTAGTCCAGAGAATTGTGCCAGGCACACCACACCTTTTGACCTTCCACGCAGCAGCCCTGCAGCGCCAGGGTCGGACACTGCTACTGGCGGGCCCTTCCGGAGCCGGGAAGACCACCCTGAGCCTGGCGCTCACGCGCGCCGGATGGTGCTTTGGATCGGATGAAATCGTTTTGCTCGGCGGCGGCCGGGATATGCGCGCGCTGCCGTTGCCACCTTGCATTAAAGAGGATTCTTTTTCGCTGATCGAGCACTGGTTTCCTGAGCTGCGTGCTGCCCCTAAGCACCAAAGGTACGGCCATACCGTCAAATATCTGCCAATTGCATCCACATCCACAACGTTCCCTAGCTCGCACGGCTCTGTTGTCTTTCTTCGATTCGATCCCTGTGGACAAAACGAGATTAAGGCGGTGGATCAATTCGTTGCGCTGGAGAGGCTGCTGGCACAGTGCATCTTTGTTCCTCCCGGGTTTCAGCACTGCGACGTCGAACAGTTGCTGCTGTGGCATGCCGAGCAGAGCTATTTCGATATGTCGTTTCGCGATTGCGATGCGGCAGTGACGATCCTCACATCTAATGCGGCCAAGGCTTGAGGGACGGGCCGGGAGCTGCTATCGTTTCGCTGGGGTGGGGGATTTCTCATGGCTGCGGATAGTCGCGACGGCGACCGCCAGCGAGCCGAAAGACGCGCATTTTTAGAGCAGTGTGGACGGTTTGGCGTAGTGACTGCGCCTGTCGTCACCATGATGCTTGCGGTTAGCGACAAGGCTGAGGCGGGGCTTGTTACCTCAGGTAAGACGACAACAACGACACCCACGACGACGACTACAAGCCCGACAACAACAACGGCGACCACAACTCCGACAACGACAACCACAACTCCGACAACGACGACCACGACCCCGACAACCGCAACGTCGACTGCAACGTCGACCACAACCCCGACAACCGTAACGTCGACTGCAACGTCGACGACCGCAACCTCGACTGTAACGTCGACTGCAACGTCGACAACTGCAACCTCGACTGTAACGTCGACTGCAACGACAAGCACAACCCCGACAACGTCGACTGTAACGTCGACTGCAACGACAACTACAACCCCGATAACGTCGACTACAACGCTAACAAGCTCAAAGACGACGACAACAACCGTAAGCTCAAAGACGACGACGACAACCGTAAGCTCAAAGACGACGACGACAACCGTAAGCTCAAAGACGACAACAACGTCGACGTCGACATCACTATTCGTAGATCTCTATCGACCGAGTCCTCAGGGGCGTCTGGCCATGATGATAGATTCGCTAGCTTTGATGAAATCGTGATGCGCGCCGGGACCGTGGTGATGCGTGCGCGGCTATAGAACCTCTTAAAATGCCAGCAAAACCGACCATGCGGATACAAGCGCCAGTCTCTGTCGGCGAGTTGCTCGACAAAATAACAATTTTGCAAATAAAGCTCGAACGCCTCAAAGGGTTAGCCCACGGCAACGTCGCCAGAGAGCTCGCTTTGCTAAATCAAATCAAGAGTGATGCCAAACTAACCTCTGCTGAAGTGGCAACACTGATGGATGACCTGAAGGCTATAAACACGGCGCTATGGGATATTGAAGATCAGATTAGAGAATTCGAGGCGCGAGGTGATTTCGGTTCCACTTTCATTGAAACCGCGCGAAGCGTTTACAAGATGAATGACAGGCGCGCGCAGCCATTAAGCAACGTATCAATGTTGTTTGCAAATCTGAGATTGTCGAAGAAAAGAGCTATACAAAGTCAAGGAACCAACAGACCGGTACCCTAGGTAACGGACGACTGCAGCCTCAGAGCATCAGCGCAGTGACTTGATGAACCACCACAGCTCGACAGTTTCCCTCATTCTCGTGTCCTGGCGCTGATGACCAACCTTTTATCCCGCCCCAACTGACGGCGAAATTTCGCCGATTCTTCCGATAGAGGTTAGCACAATTGCTGCAGCGCATATGTCCGCTTATGGCACAAAGCGGACATCAGGATCTTGCCGACCCATGTCTGCTTTTGGGGGTAAAGCAGACATCCCTTTTAACTAGCCACGATGTCCGTTATTGACCCTCAAGAGACATGCGCAGCTCTGAAAAAAGCAGTGTTTGTTCCTTTGCTAAAGCGTGATACCGTGCTCTCGGTTGTGTTGAAAGCTCGAGCGCACACAACACAACGTGTCCAAAGCCGCGCGCCTCGCGAGCATCGATCGCAACTACCTCTACCGCATGATAAAGAAGCACGGCATCGCCCGCAAAGAGTGAAGCGCGCGTGAGCAAGACACGCCGTGTTCCCCAACGCGCGCGCGCCATCCGGCG
>Ga0306924_10001752_pt1 | contig 20060 bp, 23 predicted proteins | sample sta12Can44000111_FD_203756 | JGI IMG/M metagenome (GOLD analysis project Ga0306924, IMG submission 203756) | Lab enrichment of tropical soil microbial communities from Luquillo Experimental Forest, Puerto Rico - statanox.12C.anox.44.000.111 (v2)... | ecosystem: Environmental > Terrestrial >...
TTACTGTTGTTACGGCTCTCTAAATGTTTTTTGCCCAACTGGCCATTGGCGTAACTCATCCCCATCGGCGTCTTTGCAGTTGTCTTAGCTGGTGTGATGACGGCGACAACGGCCAAAAAGATGCCGTACATCACAAGCTTCGACATATGAATGCGAATGCTCTCTTGTTGCCGCATCCTGCGGTTAGTGCCCTTTCGTGAACGTTCTTTGAACGGTGCCATGGTGAATTCCCCAAAAGGTACGGCGCACTGAAAAGGCCAATATATCACATTCAGGCATGGGGACCGCAGTCCCTCCGACAGTTTCACGCTCAAGTGCTGAGCGAGCGCAACTATCTAGAAAAGGTAGTGAAACTCGTGCGGCCCGTGTTTTGCCTTCAAAAGCGGACGTTGTCGATAGTGAATGGGAACGCCGCCTTGGGCCAGTAGCGTACATGTGTTGTCGTACGCGATCATGACTTCGGTAGACAGACCCACCCCAAATCTGTCCCGCAATGCGGGGCAGATTTTAGACAAATCACTTGTCGCCTTCCTAGGGCGCACTTCTATTCTGTGTCCGTCGCGCCCAAGGAGGTGCTCGTGCGCCACATCCATCTTGTTGGCAGCGTGCCGTTAGCCGATGCACACGAAGTATTTGCGACCGTGAGCGAGGCACTTGGCCCTTATCTCAAACGCATTCCAGACGGCGAGACCGGCGACCGCTCGGACTGGATCACTTGGCTGGAACCTGTTTTTGCTAATAACCCGGCGCTTGAAAAGTCCGATGAATTGTTTCGGATACACGCCACTGGCACAGCCCGTATTCGTTACCACCTGAAGCCTGGCAAAAATGTGCTCGATGTTGCGTTCGACAACTTGTTTTATGCAGACGTGGCAAAGCAGTCTTACGCGGAGTTCGCGGCGCTTAAACGGGCCGGTCGAATTCGTCGCAACGTGCGCTTTCAGATTGATCTCGTTCCGGCCCATTCGGTAATTTGGCTTTTCCTGCAAGACGATCTGCACCGGCCGCTTGATCCTGTATTTAATGAGGCGCTTAAGCGCGAGATCGATAAGATTGCCGCCGACCTGCCGCACGATCAGATTGCCATCCAATTCGACGTCGCATCGGCGGTGTTTGCACGACTGCAACGCAACGAGCCGAATGCCTACGGTCAGTCTCGCGAAGATATGTTGAGATGCTTTTCCCGCATCTTGACCGACCTTGCCGAACGTGTGCCAGCCAACATCGAACTGCTGTTCCATCTCTGTTATGGCGACTCCAACCATAAGCACGTCGTCGAGCCCATCGACATGGCCGATATGGTTGATGTTGCCAATCGTCTGGCGGCGGACATCAAGCGACCAATCAATCTCATTCATATGCCGGTGCCGCGCGATCGAACGGACGACGCCTATTTTGCGCCACTAACATGGTTGCGGTTAAAACCAGAAACCGAGCTAAGTCTTGGACTGGTCCATTTTACTGATGGCGTCGCTGGGACGCGGAAGCGACTGGCGACCGCCGAGCGGCATGTCAAAGGCTTTTCAATAGCGACGGAATGCGGCTTTGGCAGGCGCGACCCGTCGACCATTCCCGGTTTGTTACGTATCCATGCCGAGGTTGCCGGCTAGTCCAATGTCCGCTTTGGGTCAAAAGTAGACATCTGCGGCGCACAAGCGAATGTGCCCGCTTATGACCCAAAGCGGACTTCGGGTGCAAGTTTGCTTCGCGGTCAGTCAGCAAGCCAGTTGTAGAATCAAAAATGCGATTATGTCGGCGCGCCCATACATAAAAATATGCAATGGCATCAACTTCAGTCGGAAAAGCTATCTGATCTTTATTTCGCGACGGCTTGGCGCTTGGCTAAGTCCCAAAAAAAATCCGAGTAGCTAGCGCTTTGTGCTTTTTGCTCTTGGCACCTTTACCGGACGGCTCTTTCATTCGGGACGATCGGACACTTTAGCACGGGGAACAGGAGGCATTACGATGAAACGGCTCACTCCCTTGTTGATTGCAGTCGCAACGCTGGTAGGCGTTGTTGCTTTCACGGCGCGGGCACCTCGACACGCTGCGGCTCAACAACCCACGTCGACCTTCGTAACTGAAATTCCCTCTGGATACCGAGACTGGAGGTTGATCTCCGTGGCTCATGAAGAAGGCGACCTTCACAGCTTTGCTGTCGTTTTGGGCAATGACGCTGCAATCAAAGCTTACCGCGAAGGAAAACCATTGTTCCCGGACGGCGCGATCATTGCCGCCTTGCACTATCGTCACGTTCCGTCCCAGGAAAATAATAAGGTCTTTGGTCGTGACCAATCTTTCGTACCGGGTCCCCCCACGAACATTCAGTTTATGGTCAAGGACTCAAAGAAGTACGCCGCGACCGGTGGATGGGGATTTGGTCACTTCCAAGATGGAAAACCTTCGACCGACGGGCCGTTGATGGACAGTTGCTTCGCCTGCCACCAGCAGGTGAAAGCTCGAGACCTTGTCTTCACGCTTTACGCACCATGAAGCATGGCCCGCCTCTTTTGAAAATGTCGCCCTTAGGCGAGAGGTGCGCCGATGACAAAGGTGCGGCCCGCGGTCCGCGTGTTGCCGGCTACTGGCCCCTAGCGGACATCGACGCGTGCACTGCGCATGTCCGCTTTTGATCCTTAGCCGATATTGTCCGCTTACCCCGCCCGGTCAACGCGCGCAGCGTAACATCCGGGGGCAGCAAAATGGATGTGCAGGTAGTCTGCAGCCACGTTTGCGAACTGCCGCTCTATCGCCGCTTCGACGTCAGTGCCTTCGACGATTTCCCAGCCCGTCATCATCCCACTGGCATCAAAGCCGCGCACGGCGAGCGTGCGTTTGCGAAGTTGCTCCGGGACCTCCCCGACAGCATCGAAGGTTTCCTCGCCGCGGCGAATGTAGATGGCAAACCTCATACGGTACGGTGACGCAACGGCGTGGTGCTCATAGTTGACGAGGATTAGCTCGTCGCCGGGCTTGGCATCGGTAAGGCTGATGCGGCAGGGGCGAGGCCCGTCGGCGATCCGGCGGACAGCACCTTGCGCGGCTAGCTCAATATCTGAGAGCGCAAAAAGATGATCGAACTGGTGGGCCTCCAGGCCGCGGATACGAAAACTCATAAGTGACCTCCGTTGCTCAGATGCGAAACAGGATGGCTGGACTGAGGACTTGGGCCCACCCGATTTCTGCGCCCGGTTTTTAGTGGCCAAGTGGCTTGGGGCGTAGAAAGTCCGCTCCTGACCCAAAGCGGACATTGGTCGTTGGTGCGCCGCCTTTGCAAGCCGGAAAAATCGAATAGGCATTGCAAGTAGGGCGAAGAATGCGTGTTTGATAGCCAGAAGTCGCTCACGCTTGGCCCACCCAAAATAGAAATCGACGTCAATTGAGCCATCGGGCCGGCGTCGGACCTGCGGACCGGTCAAATCGTTGATGTCATGCAACCAATATTCGTCGTACCAATTCGGATTGACCTGAAAAGCTGTCATCGCATGTTCGAGGTCCCAGGGGAGAGAGTTTTTCGAAGACATGGCGTGCTCCTTTGAGGTCGAAGGAAACCCGCGATGGGCCTCCTTTTGTGTCCCAAAGGATGGATTACGGCATGCTCGTTCGCGGGAGCCACCCGATAGCCATAAGCAACAAGGCGTTTGAGGCTTCTTGAGGCGCTCATTAGGTCGCCGGCCTAGGTTCTCAAATGTCCGCGAATGGCCTTTAGCGGACATTGACCATTGCACTGCACATGTCCGCTTTCGGGGGTAAAGCGGACATGCCCTTCCGCGCTGCATATGTCCGCTTATGACCCAAAGCGGACATTCACCCGCTATAGGTCAGGGCCACATAGAGCACACCTTCGTTGTCAAAAATACCAAGCTCTTGCATGCCCATTTTTCGATGCGCCTGGAGTGAGGAAGGGTTGTCGGCTCGCACGAAAAGCATGGCCGGTCGCCCAGAGAGATGAACTCTCAATTTTTTGAACATCGCGTTGGCAAGCCCCTTTCCACGTTCGGCTTCCGCGACGCAAATAGGTCCATAAAGGTAGCAATCGGGCGGCGCCGGAAACGCGCGTAACATTGACTGAATGATCGCCGCCGGATCTTTCAATCCGAACGTAGTCCGCAGCACATAGCCGACAATCGTGCCTTCGCGTCGGCAGACCACGAGTGATTGCTCATCTACGGCTCGCTGAAACCAGTCCGTACTGAAGCGCACAGATAAAGTGCCGCCATTGGGGGCTAGATTGGCTTCCTGAAGCGTGAGGATACCCGGGATATCTTCCGAGGTGCCAAGAACGATTTTCTCGTCGGCGGTCATCAGAGGTAGACTACGCACTCCTCAGAATGTTCGCTATTGGCCCAAACAGCAAGGCACCGCAGATCGCGGCATTAATCGCGCGCTATGCGATGCCGTCGATCTTTGAGCTTCGTGAGTTCGTCGCAGCTGGCGGTCTAGTGAGCTATGGTTCGGATATAACAGATTCGTATCGGCTCGCTGGCGTCTACGTCGGGCGTGTCCTGAATGGCACGAAACCCGCGGACTTGCCGGTGCAGCAGGCAACGAAGGTCGAGTTCTACATCAATCTGAAGACCGCCAAAACCCTCGGCCTCACCGTGCCTGCCGCACTGCAGGCGCGCGCGGACGAGATGATCGAATAGCGGACAAAATGTCCGCTGTTGGCTCGAGGCGGACATGCCGGTTTGCATTGCAAATGTCTGCTTTTGACCCAAGCGGGCACTCTAAACGTCTCCTACCCCTTCCGAGCATCGCAAACGATCGCTACCATCGCGTGTCCAATCCTCCGGCACATTCAACGTCGATAAGAATGTACGAACCCGCGATGAAATTCGACGGACTCGTTCTATCTCCTCAAAAAGAGGTTGTTCGCATTTTTTTCAAGGAGATGTGGGACAAAGCCAATAAAAGTTTAATCCCGAGCATCTTCCATCCTGGCTTTACCTTCCGCGGTTCGCTCGGTCCTATTCTTAAAGGACACGAGCAGTTCGCTGATTATGTTGATATGGTGGTCGGCGCCCTCGGCCAGTACACTTCGGATATTCTCGACTTAGTTGAAGAGGGCAACAAGGTCTTCGGTAAACTTCGCTACCACGGATATCACCGCGCCGAACTGCTCGGCTTTCCGCCAACGGGGCGACATGTATGGTGGTATGGTACGCCGATTTTCACTTTCGAAGGCCCAAAGGTTCGAGATCTTTGGGTGCTTGGCGATATTCACGGACTGATCGAAAAGCTTCAATCACCGACGGCCTCGCAAGCAGACGATCCAGCGTCGTCACTAGACTTACGACGTAAGCCATGATGTCCGCTTTTGACCCAAAGCGGACATGAGCTTGTGCGCCGCACATGTCTGCTTTTGAGGGTAAAGCGGACTCGCCGCATACAACGAGAACCTGCGCGTTGACAAGTTCACAGGAATGTCGGCTTTGGGCCAATAGCGGACATTTCCGTTTGGAACCTTGCCGACAAATATTGATCCATTCACACTGAACCCACCGCGCCGGATTTACTCGCACCCGGTTGCATAATATCGTTGGTGATTGCGAGATTCGGAATGCCTTGGAGCAGAAGGAACAGAAGGTTCGGATCGTGGGCAGCGGTTTTCGCTCTGGCGATCCAGCTTGCGTTGTCCTTCGGCCATATCCACCTTGAAGATTTTCAGGGCCCATCGTCAGTAACCGCCGGATCGTCACAAACACAACAGAACCACGACGACGATCGCGGTACAGGTCATGATTTCTGCGCAATTTGTGCAGCACTCAACCTCATATCATCGTCCGCGCTGCCGGCGGCTGCGGTGCTCGCAACCCTGATCGATCACCCGCATAAATGGGTTGCCGTTCTATTTCCCGCGGATGTTTCCTGCCGCGTTCATTTTATTTTCCAGGCGCGCGCGCCTCCCTACTCGCTCTGAAGATGACTGATTGCGACCTCTGGTAACCGGGGTGTGTCCGCGTACCCGCGTGCGGATACGCAGACCATTCCAATCAGATCGGCGGTTCAACATCCGCTAAATCGTAAGGAGGCACTTCATGCGAGCGACTGTCATAGCTATCGGGGCTTCGATCTTCTGCACAATCACCCTCAGTTACGGCAATGCAAAAGGAGATCGTTCAGCGTGCGAGCAAAGGTGCGATGGTTACTACTGCTCTGGCGGTGCGCACCGGGAATTCTATTGTCGCTACCAATGTCATAAAAAGTGCTTCTCGCAAGACACGAGCACCAACGGTGGTCCACGTTTCCATGCAACTTTGAATAGGACCTCGAACGAGTTCGTGCCACGGTAACAATGCTCCCGATTGTAAAGGGAGCCCCAATGTCCGCTTCTGGCCCAAGGCGGACATGGGCTCTTGCACTGCACATGTCCGCTTCTGACCCAAAGCGGACATGCCGTTTGCACTCCAAATGCCCGTTACCTACCCTTAGGCATCATCGCCTGTGGTCATTACGATGAAATCTTTAGTGCTTCTTGTGTCCGCAGTGAGTGGTTCATCTACGGTCACAAGTACAGTGCCGGGATACATTCGCGAACGTATCTCATTCAGTATCGTTTCATCAGCTTGAATGCGCTGAAGTGTCGCGAGTTCCGTTAACTCAATTTCTCGGCGGCTGTCGTTGTAATAGCCGATCGTGCGCCATTGCAGCTCCCTATTGGCCAAGTTGACCGAGGAAAGGACGAAGACGTGATTGCCAAGGGGCCGGTCAGGTTCACTGAAACTCATTGCTCCTTTGGAAACGAGAGCGCCGTCGTCCATGATAATGATCTCGTGATCAGTACTGGATATGAGTATCGCAGAATTCGAAGGCTTCGACGGATTCCTTTGCTGATTCACCGTCTGCTTCTGCTTGACGATATGCGCCACTGCGTCGAAATCTTTTTGCTTATTTTTTGCAAGGACCATTCCCGGGTGTGCGACCACGCTGGGGTATGTCGCTGCGTTGGCAATAATGACTGGTGTCCCGATCTCCGTGATGCCGAATAATTTCTCTGAAAACTCGAGCGGTAAGCGCACACAACCATGTGATGCTGGGTAGCCCGGAAGATCACCGGCATGCAGAGCCACGCCTGACCATGTCAGCCGATTCATGTTCGGCATCGGCGCATCGTTGTAGGTGCTCGATCGATGATGTTTGTCCTTTTGCAAAATCGCAAAAACGCCTGTTGGCGTTCCGTGACCGGGTTTTCCAGTGGAACAGGTAGAGACTGCGATCCTGACCCCTTGCCGGTACGCATAGAGTCTCTGGTCAGGCAAAGAGACAACAATCACCAAGTGTCCTGCGGGCGCTTTCTCGGGGTGCCAGCTGAACTGACCCGGCTGGAGCGAATCGATGGCGGCCACGCTCGGCTCTGCGATCGCGTTTCGACTTAGACCTAGCGCGCTAGCTGATGCGAGCCAGCCAAATACTTGTCGGCGCGTCGGGCTTTTTGGATAGCAAACCGAGGGTTTGTTCATTTTTTGCACAACCTCAAAGGCTAACACCTGATGCGTACACGGAAGATCCACGCCGGTGCAGGCTCAACATTACCTGCTTTCGGGAGGAAAGCGGACATAGGATCGTGCATCGCACATGTCTGCTTTTGACCCAAAGCGGACATTGCGGCATTTTCGCGGGCGTTCACTCTATGGGTTTGGACTGATACGAATCGATCCTTGCCTCAGGGGGGAACGATGAGGCGACGCGAATTTATAAAGCTGGCTGCCGCGACCACAGCCGCAGGGCCGCTCGCGGCTCGAGCACAGCAAAACCGTATGCGACGGGTCGGCGTGATAATGGGTCTCGCCGAAAACGACCCGGAAGCAAATGCCCGCGTTAAAGCTTTGCGCCTAGGTATGCGCGATTTGGACTGGGTTGAGGGGCGCAACGTTCAGATCGAATGCCGATTTGCCGAAGCTAACACGGATCCGAGGGACAAGGCCGCGCGCTCTCCAGTCATAAATCCGCACAAGCCTATCGTGGTTACGCCAAGGAAACCTTCGATCGAGCACTTGCTGCCACGCGCAAGCGCCATGCTCACCGGCTGGCGAACGCACAGGGTATATCCGTTCAGAACGACGGGAGGATCGGCGTTCAGAATGAATATTTCGAAGTAAAAACAACTGGCACTAAATAGCTGCACGACCAATTGAAATACTGGCTGGGGCGGGAGGATTCGAACCTCCGTATGGCGGAATCAAAATCCGCTGCCGGTGCCTCCGTTGGTTCGGGTCCCGCCTCTCACATCACTCTGAAAATAAAGAAGAAAATTAAATTTTGCCGCTTCAAAAGCGGCCATTTTCATGTCGTGTAGGTCGCAAAGATTCTTGTGGATTTTCAATGGTCCGAACTGGCTCGCGGTGGCTGGACGCAACACACTTGCCACATGGTCGAGAATAAAATCCTCACCCAGTTGTTGCGCGCCCACAGCTCTGTTGCGCTCAAACGAGGTAACACTGCAATCACCTGGGGTTCAAGTTGTGGTGCGCCTGTCTCTTGGCCGATAATCAACCGCACCCAAGAACGCGATTTGCTTTATGCCTTGATCGCTAGGGACTACAGACAGACCATGGCGGCAATCCTGACCGGGCACAGCACCTGCCGCGGCTATAAGGACGCCATCGAATACACCGCTGCCCGGTTTGGTCGAAAGTCTCGTACGATTCAAAAAGCGATCGCTGCCACTCTGTCGAGCGAGTAGTGCAGCGGGGCGATTTCGCTGCACTGAAAACGCTTTGCTGATCTGAAATCTCGCGCTTACTGGTGATGGCTCCAACTAAATGGAGCCACAGTATGCCTCCCGCACAAAATGATCTCGATCTCGATACCCCGATTTGGGGCGCCGCTGCTATTGCTATTGCGGCAGGCATCGTTGACGCCAAAGGTAAGCCGCTTCTCGACCGGGCTTACTACAAACTGGAACGGCGGCTATTGCCGGCAACCAAATGCGGCCGCGAGTGGGTCTCGTCGCTCCGCCAAATTCGCAATCTCGACAATTACGAAGCTTCGCCGAGCAAATAACAAACGGCCCCAGGCATGAGCACGCTGGCCGTCCTTCACATCCTCATCGGCGAGCTGGTCAAGCAGTCCCGAAACGGCACCGGCTACCGCAACTAGAAGCAATCGGCCGGCCGGCGCGAATGCCGGTCGGCATTCACAGCCAACGCAAGGAAACTCCAATGAGCACGAACATCGATGATCTGTACCCGAGCCGTTTTCTCAAGAGCGGCGACCTCAATGGCCCGATGCGATTGACCATCGCCAGCATCAAGCAAACGGAACTCGGCAACGAACCCAAAGTGATAATCACGTTTAGTGACAATGATAAGGCATTCGTTTTGAATAAAACGAATAAGAACCTCATCAAAAAACTGTACGGCTCCGATTACAGTAAATGGATCGGCAGACCTATCACGCTGGTCGCGACCGAAGTCGATTTTAAAGGCGACATGGTGTCGGCCATTCGCGTCAAGGTCACGAAGGCTCCAACCAAACAAGAACCGCCGCCGCCCGAATCAGCCGACGAATTCAACGACGAAATCGATCCTCTCTAAGAGAGCCAGCCGCCGCCGTCGCAAGACGGCGGCACTGCTGGGGGCGCGCCAATGAATATGCAGAGCGAACTATTCGAAACAACAAGCTCATCACCACTGATCGGGATGACCGTGCAGCTCGAACGTACAATCGACCGTCAGCAGCCCTGCTGCGCCAATTTAGCAATCGTCACCATTGGCAAGGGCCAGCACGCCGCCGGCCTCGCGTGCGCTTCGTGTGGTCGACAACGCGGCTGGGTTTCAAAGTCTACGACGATGAACCTGCAAAAAATTATCGAACAATGGGGCGCGCCAGCCGAGCCGCTCATCGTCCGGGATTCATCGCCTTGCGTTGAGCGTTGCTGAAATGCCCGAGCTCAGGCCGCCTCATCCAAAAACATACAATGGCGACTTGGCCGATCCGCCACAGGCACTCGCGCCGTTATGCTTAAAGCGTAATTGGCTGGTGTGGAAATGGGCGCGCAAGAACGGTGCTTGGACGAAGCCACCGTTCCGCGCAGATAATCCGGGCCGCCACGCCTCCAATAACGATCCCGCAACCTGGGCATCACGTCATGATGCTGTCGCTGCTGTATTGGCCGGCAAGGCTGACGGCATCGGCTTCTCTTTGTTTGACACTGATATCGGCGCTGCTGATCTGGATCATTGCCGTGATGCCGTGACCGGCAAGATTGACCGCTGGGCGCAGGCCATCATCGATCGTGCGCCCGGTGCTTATGTCGAGATAACAGTCTCAGGAACCGGCCTGCGTATCATTGGCACGACAAATGGACCCGCGGTTCATACCAATTTCAAGATTGCCGGGCGCGACGGCGCAAGAATCGAGCTCTACAGAAAGGCTGTGCGATACATAACAGTGTCGGGCGTTGAGGTTGGCCGCTGCACCAAGCTGCCGAACATTGATACGCTGATTGATGGCATCATCGCTGAGCAAGCCAATAGTGCAAGCACAGAAGGAGAAAGCGAAGGCGGCAACGGCTTCGATGCTGCGAGCATCATTGTCGATGATATCGACGCCATCATTCAGAATGGCGTACCCGATGGTCAGCGCAGCGAGGCCTTTGCAAGATGTGTGTGGTCGCTTGCCGGACAAGGTCTCTCACAAGATGAGATAGAAGAAGAGCTGGCACGATACCCTGACGGCATCGGTAGTAAATATGCCAAGCGCCTACATAACGAAATCGAACGTTGTTTCTCAAAATGGCAAACCACACAAGGAGCACAGCCGTCAGGGCAAGGCACTGCTTCACATAACTGGCAAGATCCCGATTGGTCTATTCTGGATGATCGCCGCGGCGAGCTGCCTGACTTTCCCATCGATGTTCTTTCACAGTCTTGGACGGACTGGGTAACGAAAGCGGCGCACGGTGCCGGTGTAACTGTTGCCCATGTCATGATTCCGCTGTTCGGTATTGCTTCCAGCCTTATCGGCACTGCACGGCGCGTGAAAGCATCGAAGTCCTGGTCCGAGCCGTTCACGATGTGGACGGCTGTCGTCGGGTTCAGCGGCACAGGCAAGACACCTGGTCTCGACGTCACTAAGCGGGCGCTATCCAAGATCGAGCGTGACCGCAAAGCGCGGATCGACAAGTTGCGGCGTCAACACGAGAGTAATACCGAACGGGCGCGCGCCTCGTACAAGAACTGGAAGTCGGCTGTTGAAGACGCGGTTGAAAAGGGATTGCCAGCACCACCGATGCCCGACGATGCCAATGTACCGGACGAGTTCATCGCGCCGCGGCTTTATGTTTCCAATTCTACGATCGAGAAGATAGCGGTGCTGCTGCTGGCACGGCCACGCGGCATGCTGATGATCTGCGACGAACTTGCCAGTCTGTTCCTCAACCTCAGTCGTTATTCGGGTGGTACCGATCGTGAATTCTGGTTGGAGGCCTGGAACGGCAAACATTATGTCGTCGAGCGCATGGGACGCGCAGCAGTCGCAGTCGATCATTTGCTCGTCGGCATAACCGGCGGCTTTCAGCCAGACAAGTTGGCTCGCTCGTTTCAGGGCGATGCGGATGGTCTCTACACGCGAATCTGTTTTGGCTGGCCGGCAGAGCCTGATTACAAGGTCCTAATCGACGACACAGAAGAGGTTGAACCGGAATTCGAGAATGCACTGGTGCGGTTAATCGACTTACCGTGTGAGGAAGATGGTCAGCTTATCATCAGCTCGGTGAATCTCTCACCTGAAGCACGGCAGGCCTTTGAGCAGTTCAGACACTTCGCGCACCTAGAAAAAGTCGGCTTCGATGGCCGTGAACGCGAGTGGTGGGCGAAGTCACCAGCACACGTACTGCGGCTTGCTGGGACCTTGTGTTATCTGGACTGGGCAAGGCGGACTGCAGGTTCGCCGTTTCTGGCTCAAGAACCAAACTACATCGATGCTTGCTTCATCACTGCCGCAGTGCGGTTGGTTCGGGACTATTTTTGGCCCCATAGCCGGGCAGCGCTGCGCCAGGTTGGATTGAGTGCACGTCACGCCAATGCGCGCCGGGTGCTGCGCTGGCTGCAGAAGAACCATAGAGACGACGTCTCCCGTGAGGATATCCGCCGTGATGCGCTCGGCCAAAGCCTCGATGCTGATCAGACACAGGCCTTGATTGACAGCCTGGTTTCGGCCGGTTGGTTACGACAGGTCACGACTCTGACGCCAGGCCGGGCGCGCCATCGTTGGACGGTCAATGCAAAATTATTCTCAAAGAGCACTGCGGGAAGTGCAGAAAGTGCGGGAAGCCATGTCGCGTAAACTACTACCGCGCCGAATGTCCCCTTCGCGCACTTATTGCACTTCCCGCAGCCCTGTTTCGGAAAATATCAGGAGGACGCCATGAGGCGACGCAAACTGCCACCCTGGAGCCGACACCATGAGCCGTGGTGCGCCGTGTTCAAAGGCCAGCCTTGTGATTGCGACGACGATGATCGTCGGGAAGGCCGTCGGCGTCCACGACCCTTGAGTGGCGGCGGTGCCCCACCAAAACAAGAACGAGAATTGGAGGACGCATGAATATCGCCTTCAACTTGCGGACCCGGACAAAGGACAAGACCAGGGGTCCACGCCAAGCGGCACAAAGACTGCGAGCCACTCACCGACGCTGACCAAGCCTATGCTCAGGCCTACGCATCCTGTGCGGTGCCAAAGCGATGGACGTTTCAACAAGATTGACGAAGCTGCGCACGCAGAGCAACAATTCGAGACCACAAATCTTAGGATTTTTTCTTTTGAAATTTTTTTAGGCTCTAACGTCGCTCCACCTTGATAAAAATCGCTATACCGCCCCCTCTAAGCGGTCTCCCGTCTGCCCCCGGACCCAGTTTGCGAAATGCCCCGACTTGACTCAGCGCGGGCTGGTGGTGCGTTGATCGCCTGACCTAGCTGCCTGAACCCGCTCGACCGCTGCTGACTCGCCAGCGGTCAAAGCCAGCGCAAGATTGATTCAAAACAGCGAGCATCTTCGATTCATTGTTGCCCTGATTTCGCTCGGTGACTGTCCGAATTCCTCCTACTATTCGGACAGTGCAGCAGCACCAGGGGCTAATCACATGACCAAAACGCGTCTCAAGCTGGCCTCGCCAGCAACAGTAAATCGGACAGTCACGCCCGTTCGGCGGCCCAATGCAGAGCTTCGACCGAGAGAGCATCTGACCGAGCGTGAGGTCGATAAACTGATCGACGCCACCAGGGGCAACCGCTGGGGACAGCGCGACAGCGCAATGCTGCTGCTTTGCTTCCGGCATGGCCTACGGGCGTCAGAGCTGTGCGGGTTGCATTGGAGCGACGTTGAGTTTGAAACCGGCACCCTGCACCTCCGCAGGGCCAAGGGTGGGGCAACGAGCACCCATCCACTGCTAGGGGATGAACTGAGAGCACTCAGGGCGCTCAAGCGTGAGGCGCAGTCGCCCTTCATCTTCGTCTCAGAGCGTGGTGCGCCGTTCTCGACCTCAGGATTTGCCAAGCTGGTCGAGCGGGCTGGCATCGAGGCCAAGTTGCCCTTCAAGGTGCATCCGCACATGCTGCGTCATAGCACCGGATATGCACTGGCAAACAAGAGCACCGACACAAGGACCCTGCAAGCCTATTTAGGTCATCGCAGCATTCAATCGACGGTCCGTTACACCGAGTTGGCACCCGGCAGGTTCAAGAATTTATGGCGGTGAGACTAATACCGTTACGACACTGATGTGAGATTAACGCGGGCCCGTTAAGTCCTAACACTTGCCCTGGCGCTTCATGCGCGCCAGCCAATCGCGGTGTCCTATCGACCCGGGCTCATATGGGGGCAGATCGACCTCGCGTGGCGCTTTCTGCGCAACCTCTTGCACGATCCTGGCAAGCTTCTTTAAGCCATGCGCCTTGAGGTCAGCGACGATTTCCTCAAAGAACTCCCGCTTGTGAATGCGGTCCCTTTGCTCCCCCGTTAGCAACCAGGGCTTTTCCGGCACCGGCACCGCTTTGGTCGCTATCCACTTGCTAAACGCATCGATCCCAACATCTTTACAAAGATAGGCGAGCATCTGCGCGGTGTTTTCAAACGCATTGTAGCGCTTGTATGTTGGGCTTTCTTCTTCGTCAGTCTCAGCCATCGACCGGTTCCTCAGCGGGCTGTAATTCGATGAGTCTGTCATCCGATTTGTCATCATCCGCACCGATAATCCTGGCCGCCCAATCCCAGGCGACCTTAATCTGACGGACGCCCGGGGCCCCTCAGGCCTCTACCCGGTGTGCACCGGACCCAGTTCCAGAAATGTTGGCGCTTTGACTCAGAGAAGGCGCTGGAAGCATTCGCAACCTGACCTGGCTGCATGAGCCCACCGGATCACTGCGACACCGGATCCTCGGCTCGCCTTGGCTCAGTGCTGACTGATTATTGGGAGGGGGATTGCCTTCAGCAGAAATGGGGGGAGCAATAAAGATTCAAAACCTCATCGAACAACCATTCGATCAGCCTAACAATGTAAGCCTGAAATGTCCTTGGTGACTGGTCACTTTCTCTATCATAGTGCGAACAGTGATGCAGTCAAACACAGGGGCAGGCCCATGAAATCAACCAATCTCAAGCTGGTCAAAAGCACTGATATGCGACCAGTTGGACGCAAGCCGAATACGTCTTATCGCGTTCGAGAGCATCTCACCGAAGCCGAGATGAGCAAGCTCCTGGCAGCGCTCAAGGCCAATCGGCATGGCCACAGAGATTGGCTGATCGGCTTGCTGATCTATCGCCATGGTCTCCGGGTTTCGGAATGCTGTGACCTGCGCTGGGACGATATCGACCTCGCCAAGCGCACCATTGCCGTTCGCAGGCTCAAAGGCTCGGTTGATAGCGCCCATTACCTTGAACGCGATGAGCTTGCTGGATTGAAGCGACTACACCGGGAGCAAGAGCCGAAGTCAGCCTATGTGTTCGTCAATGAGCGCAGGCAACCATTCAGCCGCATGGGCATCGCCAGGATGATCGAGCGGGCCGGTGAGGCTGCCAAGCTGCCCAAGGTGCATGTCCACATGCTCAGGCATTCCACCGGCTACGCCTTGGCTGGCAAGGGCATGGATACACGAAGGCTGCAGCACTACTTGGGCCATGCCAGCATCAATAACACTGTGCGTTACACCGCAATGTCACCGGAGCCGTTCAAGGATCTGTGGCGCTGACGTGATGAAGGAGACAAGCATGGTCCTTTTCGCCGTCGTGTTCATCGTCGTTCTGTTTGGGATGATACGGGAAGCGCACTGATACCGTTACGACACTGATTTGGCGCTGCCATTGAGGGCTCGGCTGGCAAGGCTGAGCCTTCGTCTTTCGATGCGCTCTCGATCTTCGGCGCTCATCGAGGGCTTTGCCTTGCATCCCCTGCGATAGTCATCAATCGCCATGAAAAACTCAATCAGTAACTTGGTAAAGCCATCCCTTTCCGTCGGCGTTAGCTCGTGATCTCCGGCGAGGTCACGCGCCAAGAGGTCAAAGATTTCCTCAACCGAAGAACACGCGGCGTAAGTATCGGTGATTGACGCCGTAACTTCGACCCGTTCGACCATTAAGCCCGCTAACTTGGCGCGCAATCCAGTGGCAGAAACCATTGCATTCGCTTGGCCCCGCGACTTCGCCACCGCAACAGCGTCATCGAGTTCACGGCAGACGCTTGCGATCGTGATTTCAGTGGAACGGGCAGCGGCAAGTTGGAGTTCATGGACCCGCGCACCCACGTCCTCTCTTGCCCTCAAGCGGCTTGCGTTCTTCCTCGATGGTCTAAAGCCCGCTGTTTGATAGGCTTTGCTTGCTGTTTCGCCTTTCGCGATTTCTTGCGCGAATATTTCCCAACGTTGATTTTTCAGTATTGGCATGGCCTCAATCGTCCTCAATTCTGGTCATGAAAACCCGCTGCTTTGACCGCATGTCCTCCTGGAATTGAGGACATTGGATCTTGGCACTGATCATGGCGCCCTCTTAACCGCACGCATGAACGTTGTATTCGCTTTCCGGCGGGATTGAATCCCCTGGTGGACGGCTAGTCGTGCGTGTCCGCTTTAAAGCAAACATGGCGATTGCAATGCGAAATGTCCGCTTTTGACCCAAACTTCCATTGTGTCGCATTTGATGTCGCTTTCGGGGGCAAAGCGGACACGAGCTGTTGCACTGCAACTGTCCGCTTCTGACCCAAAGCGGACATGGCGGGCCTTTCCGCGCCGAAAAAAGCCGCAGCAGTGAGTGGGCAAATCACGTATTGCGCCTATACTCAGAATGGGTCCTAAAGCTCGGCGGCGGTCTGCTTTATAAGCTTCACGATCTCTGGGATGATGTCATGATAGCGCAGGCGGGTTCTGAAATAGTAGGAGCCTTCGCGTTTCAAATGCCCGCTTTTTACTAAGTCACTCAGGCAACGCCGCGCCGTCTCATACGGCAATTCGAGGTAGTGGGCGATTTTCGCGGAGGTCGCGGGCCTTTTATTTATCTCAAAGCCGACACAGGCTGAGTATACAAACAGCCGCAGCAAGTCTCGCCCCATTTGGCTATGCGGGAACGCCGCTCGCTCGGCGAGGCGGCGTATCTTTATGATCATCCGCCATGCCAGCAATATCTGATGCTCACGCTGGTGGTGTGGCATTTTGCTCACCCATCTTGGGTATTGTTACCCAACTTGGGTAACGACACGGTGGTCTCCGCGCGTCCTGTTGATATATCTCACATGGAAATCGTCGACCGGTACACTTGCATTTTGGGCAAGCCATGCAAGCCCTGCCTGTCACGGTTGGCTAGCTACAAACCCCTGGCGCCGAGGACGTTCGGGTTTCCGCACGTCGTGTCCGCCGTTTGTTGTAAGGATTATGGTTCATTGGATTTTTCACAACGTGCCCCTGCGATTTCCCTCATCGATGACGACAGGCTGGTTCGAGAAGCCATTGAACGCTTCATTCGATCGCTGGGCTACAATATCGACGTATTTGCGTCCGGTGAGGATTTTCTGGCGTTCGACAATTTTCGGACCGCCTCCTGCATCATCACCGACATTCATATGCCGGGCATAAGTGGAATCGAACTTCAAAAGCGATTGCTGGATGAAGGATATTCAATACCGATTATTTTCATGAGCGCATCCTATACGGAAATGGATCGTGCGCGAGCGCAGCAGGCGGGTGCCGTTGGTCTTCTAACGAAGCCATTCCATGTTGAATCTTTGACTGAACTCTTGGCTCAAGCACTCAAAGAAAAATAAGCGGCAGCATCGCTGCGGCCACATTCGATATCGCTTGTAGGCGCATGTGACGCCCTCTACTTTGGAACAGCTGGACTTTGGCGTGCAATGTCTGCTTTTGGCCCAAAGCGGACATCTCTAGTTGCACCGCACATGTCCGCTTTCGGGTGTAAAGCGGACATGACGTTTTGCACTGCACATGTCTGCTTTTGACCCAGAGCGGACATTGGAGGGGGCAGTCGAATGGCTTGGTGCTAGGCTGTATCAAAATCAAAATGGTCGGGGTTTCGCATCGTGAGGCGGCGGGAGCTTCTCCGTGTCATAGGCCTAGGGGCTGTGGTTTGGCCGCTAACAGCGCACGGGCAACAGAGGATACCTCGCATCGGGGTGCTTATGAGCCCGAGCGCCACCGATCCGGAAGGTCAAAAGCAGGCGGCTGCGTTGCGGCGCGGCCTTGAAGAGCTGGGTTGGTCATCGGGCCGCAACATCGAAATTGATTTTCGCTGGTACGGTGGCGACGTAGAGAAGGCGCGGGCTCTGGCCAGAGAGCTTGTTGAGGTTCGTCCTGACCTGCTTGTAGCTGCTGGAACGCCCTCACTGGCCACCGTCAAACAGGCAACCCGGACAACTCCGATCCTGTTTGTCAATGTCGCCGATCCGTTGGCACAGGGCTTCGTGCAAAGCTTAGCTAGACCTGGCGACAACATCACAGGGTTTGGGCTCGAGGAGCCAACGATGGGGGCGAAATGGGTGCAACTTCTTACTGAAATTGCCCCTCGCACCACGTTAATCAGTGTCATGTTCAACCCGGCAACAGCCCCGTATGCACGCATGTTTCTGCCATCAATGGAAGCGTCGCGTCAGTCCGTCGAGTTACAAATGTCTCCTGTTAGCAATGATGCCGACATTGAACAAATCATCGCGGCAGCGGGGGAGCGAGCACCTGCGGGTCTGATCGTGCTGCCGGATACTTTTCTAAACGCCTACCGCGACCGAATTATCGCGTTGGCGGCGCAACACCGCATCCCGGCCGTCTACGCACTGCCATCGTACCCGGCTAACGGTGGCTTGCTGAGCTATGGGATTGACCGGGTTGGCACGTTTCGGATAGCCGCGTCCTACGTTGATCGCATTCTCAAAGGAGAAAAACCTGGTGATCTTCCGGTTCAAATGCCAACTGAATACCGGTTGGTGATTAACCTGAAGACCGCAAAGGTACTCGGGCTCGATGTGTCACTGTCGCTACAGCAGCGCGCTGACGAGGTGATCGAATAAGCCAGTATGTCCGCTGTTGGCCCAAAGCGGACATGGGCTGGTGCACTGCACATGTCTGCTTTCAGGGGTAAAGCGGACATGCCTTTTTGCACTGCAGATGTCCGCTTCTGACCCAAAGCGGACCTGCTCTTCAGGGGCCGATGTCCGCTTTTCGGGCGCACCAAGGCAACTCTCGCGGCGCCCGGTTCAATCCCTGGAACCAATTGAACTGTTGCGCGTTAGAGGCCACCGAGCCGTCCGCCCGCGTTTACGCGGAGCCTGGGACCATGTGGACCACACCGGTTAGCTTCTGATCGTCGCCGCCTCCTTGGCCCTGCGGCGTTGTCCTCAATTTGTCCCGCGGCGCGCATTGAAGACATCCAATGATGCTGCGGTCGGCGCGATCAACGCTGGAGGCGGTTGAGTACAAAGGAGGACGTCATGAATGAATGGACCAATGCCAAGCTTTGCGACGTCGCCAATCTGATCCTTGGAGTAGCCCTTTTGGCGTCGCCTTGGATCTTTAGCTTTCCGAGTGGTACGGCGTCGCAGAACGCCGTTATCAGCGGGATTGTAATTGCGGCGATATCTTTGGCCGCACTGGCGGCGTTTACCGTCTGGGAAGAGTGGCTCAATCTAATTGTGGGCGTGTGGGTCCTGGTTTCGCCCTGGGTGCTTGGTTTTGCAGGGACTACGGCGTTGCATGTGCACATCGTCATCGGTGTCATTGTTGCCGTTCTTGCCGGGTTTGAAATCTGGCTCCTTTATCAGCGCCCGCCGCGACGCACCGCGGTGTGAACGACGGAACCCACAAGCTAACGGCCGTGGCGTTCGGCTTCTATTAGCGGACGCCGCACCGTAGCGCCTATGCCGAGAGAGCCAAAGGCTTTCGGATGATCCCGTATGACGCGTGTCGCGCCATGTTCGGTATGACCGACCTGCTGCGGCGTGCACAGGGGCAGTCGTTCGAGAACTTTGGATTGGGTCCCGAGGAATGTCCTTATGAGGTCGTGGCCTCTGGGGCATTCTGGCGCCTTCGCGATTATGGCAAATCCTCCTCACAATCTGTGCTCATCGTGGCGGCTCCCATCAAACGCGCATACATCTGGGATCTCGTCCCGCCATCGAGCGCTATCGGTTACATTTTGCGTCAGGGCTTCCATGTCCATCTTCTGGAATGGCTTCCGGCTGAGACAACCAGCGGGTATGGTTTGGCAGAATACGCCGAGAGCATTTCCGAATGTGTTGCAAGGATTTCACGCAGGAATTCAGGTGCAAAGACGTTTCTGATGGGTCATTCGCTGGGTGGCACGCTGGCAGCGATATCCGCAGCTTCAGAATCTGATTCCATACGTGGTTTGGTGCTGCTCAGTACACCGTTGTGCTTCAAACCTGAGAGTAGTCGTTTCCGAGACGCATTAGTCTCGCTCGTTCCGGTAGGTTTGCTTGACGCTGCGCCATGTCCAGGCTCGCTTCTCTCGCACATGAGCGCTCTGGCATCTCCTGACACATTTATTTGGTCGAGGATGGCAGATGCAGTGGCCAGCGTTGCGGATATTCATGCACAGGAAATTCATGGAC
>Ga0306924_10001754_pt1 | contig 20053 bp, 21 predicted proteins | sample sta12Can44000111_FD_203756 | JGI IMG/M metagenome (GOLD analysis project Ga0306924, IMG submission 203756) | Lab enrichment of tropical soil microbial communities from Luquillo Experimental Forest, Puerto Rico - statanox.12C.anox.44.000.111 (v2)... | ecosystem: Environmental > Terrestrial >...
TGACGTATTTGATCGGCGCCTTGGTCACGGCCTGGATCGCGTCGATATAGGGCTTCGCCGGCCGCCGTTCGCTGATCGGGTCGGTCGCGATCACGCCCGCCGGCGTGACGATGAACATCGACTGATGATTGCCATAGCGAAAAATATAGACGTTGTCCGTGACCTTGATGGTGGCGAAGGGCGGCGCAGCCGGCTGCTGCGCCTGCGCCGTGGCGGCGAGCGCGCTCGCGATGATTGCCGTGGTTATGCCTGCGACGTGAATCCGCGACATGATGTTTCCTCCCGTGCTCGCTTCGACCGATCGACGCCGGCCCACTGGAACGACAACCCGCCGCGGTCATGCTTATTCCCGCGCCGCGGCGATAACGTGTGGGCGACCGACCGCATAGGGTGAGAAGCGGACCCAGCGCCATCGCTCCGGGGAGGTCCGCTTTCCCTCCCAAAGCGGACATGGGCGAGCCGTCGAGGCATGTCCGTTAAGTGCCGCAAGCCGACCTAAGTGCTAGCCTAGGCCCCAAGCTTCGCTGCAAATCATTGGAGGGAAAATTGGAGCTTGTGACTCACAAGAAGTTTAAAGGCGGCCGTCTGATGCCATGGGGCAAGGGCACAGTCGTCACCGGAGCGAAAGGATTTGTCTTTCTGTCCGGTAACACCGCAACCGCTGACGATTACGATCCATTCAAAAAGGGAGGCGGTGCCGTGGGAGACGTGGCGGCGCAGTGGCGTAACATACTCGCGAATATAAAGTCCGATTTGGAGGAGCTGGGCACTTCGCTGGATCATTTGATCAGGCTTACATTCTTCGTGAAGGGACCGTTCCCCAACGGAGGCGTATTGAGTTCTCCCAATTTCCGTTTGGACGTGCTGGACGAATTCTTTGCTCAGCATTGCTCAAAACATTGCAGTTACAACAATCCCCCGCCCTCGGAAGTCATCGGGGTTGCCGCGCTCGCGCATCCCGACCTCGTCATCGAAATCGTGGCGGTTGCGGCAGTGCCTGATTAGCTTCGTCTAACCCGCGGTGCCCGCACGGGCCGCTGCCGGGCAAGCTCGCAGCGGCCGGCAGGGAAAATCTTTCAAGCACCAGGGAATTTGCGCCTGCGGATCCTTGCTTTCCAGCCGCCGCTTTGGCGGATAGGTTTTGGCAGCGACGGAGGTCCCCATGAAAAGTCTTCGGCTGGCGGCGATCCCAACGGTCGCGATTACGAGCGTGTTGCTGATCTTGGCGTCGGGCTGCGCGGGACTTGCCCAGGCCCCGGCGCCGCCGCCGGCCGTGGCGCCGCCGCTGATCTCGCTCGCCCAAGCACGCGTCATCATCGACGGCGCGATCGCGTTCACCCGCGAGCAGAATCTGAACATGGCGGTCGTTGTCGTGGACGCAGCCGGAAATCTGGTGTCGGCCGACAAGATGGACGGCACCACGATCAACAACATTCGCTTTGCCGAAGGCAAGGCGTTCGCTTCGGCGATTCTGCGGCAAACCACGGAAGTCTTGGCCAACCTCGCGAAGGACCGCCCGGACCGGTACTTCGGAATCATGAACATGTATCCGGGCAAGGTCTATCTCGTCGGTGGCGGCGTGCCGCTCGCCGTCGACGGCCGACTCGTCGGTGCCGTGGGCGTTGCCGGATTGCCCCAAGGTGTCGACGAGAAAGCCGCGCGGGCCGGGATCGCGGCGTGGGACAAGTTCCGCGAAAGCATGAAGAAGTAGCGGTAGGGTGGGCAACCGGCGCGAAGACGCGTCCGTCGCAAGCTCGAAGTCCGGCGCGCCGTTGCCCACGCGGTGGGTGTGCATCGACGACAGCAACTCCGTTCATTCCCGCGAAAGCGGGAATCCAGGGCCATAAGCGCGTTCACGCGCGTCTTCGACGCGCTATGGCGCTGGGTCCCCGCTTTCGCGGGGACGAACGGAAGAGAGCGTGTGGCAAAACGCACACACTTTATTTTTTTCAAACGGCGCAGCCCGTTTCGCCCGCTCGCCGCGTTGACGATTGCCGTCACAAGTTACAAAGCTGGCGGCTCCGCTACTCTAACTGCGTGCGAGACCACAATGATCGCGCCGGCCGCCGCGCGCGCGCCCCGGATGTTGCTTGTGATCGGCGAGGACGAGCAAGGCCTGCCGACGGAGACGATCATCCTCGAGCCGAGCGTATCGCAGCTCTGCGATGCGTTGCGCGCGTGGCTGGCGGCCGTGCTGCCGGATTGGCTCGGCGGTGTCCTGGGCCGCACGCGGCCCATCGACGTCGATCCGCTCGCGCCGTCCGAGCCGGCTTTGATCGACGCCCGGGTGAGGTGGGCGGGGCTCTAGATAAAGAGAAGCGGCCCCATCGGGTTGCTTGAGTGCGGCGGTTGCGGCGTGCTCGTGCGCACTCCATATAAGCGCCATGTCCGAACACAGAGTGACTTTGAAATGGCGGCGCGGCGGCGCCGAATTTTCGTATCAGAAATATCCGCGCGACCATACGTGGACATTCGACGGCGGCCATACCATGACGGCGACGGCGGCCCCGGCTTATCTCGGCAATCCCGCGAATGTCGATCCCGAGGAAGCGTTCGTCGCTTCACTCTCGAGCTGTCACATGCTCACGTTCTTGGCGATCGCGTGCAAGCAGAAGTTCGTGCTCGATTCGTACGAGGACGAGGCGGTTGGTCACATGGAGAAAAACTCCGAAGGCAAGCTCGCCATCACGCGTGTCGAGCTCCGCCCGAAGATTACGTGGGGTGGAGATCGCACCCCCAGTGCGGATGAGCTCGACAAGATGCACCATGCCGCGCACGAGAATTGTTTCATTGCCAACTCGGTCAAAACCGAGGTGACGGTAACGAAGCTCTAGCGAGCTGATATAAGCCCAATCTTGGCGCTTCATGCGGGCGCTGCCTTCCTCCCGCGCTCGTTGTCCAAAGCGAGGTCAATGATGAAGCGCGCGCTGATCGGCATCGCAAGCGTGGGCATTTTGGCCGTGACCGTTGCGGTGGAGACGGCGGATGCTCAGCCCTATCGCCGCTACGGCCCGGCGCGAACCTATGCCCCGCAGGCCTATCCGCCCCAAAGCCGCGGCTTCGTTCCCCGCGGCGTTGCGCGCACAGTTCCGTTTGCCGACCCGAACAGTCCGGAAGCCACGGGTGGCGGTAGCCTCGGCTACAATCGCGGCCTCCCGCACAACGAATGAGCTTCGCCGGTCCCGGCGGCCGCTCGGCTCCAACCGGCGTCATGCGCCGTGCCGCCAAGATGGCGGATGATCGACGCGTTGCACTCCGGTTCTTGTGATGGAATTTGCGCTCGATGCGCGCGAGCGCTTGTGTCCGTCATTGCCGGGCTTGACCCGGCAATCCATCCCACTTCAAAAAAACGTCTTGCAAAGAAGGATGGACCCGCGGGTCAAGCCCGCGGGTGACGCTGTGCCGCCGCCATACGCGTTTGAGAAAAGGGCCCTTTCAATGCTCTCGTCGTCGAGAGTAAAACAGTGGGCATGCGCCGCCCATTTCACTCTGATGCACGGTTTTTGTCTTTGGACGGGAAGCGTTGCGTGTTGCGGTTTATGATCGCGCTCGTGGTCGCCTTGGCGGCCAGTGTGAACAGCGTGACTGTGGCCTCCGCTCAGACCTATCCGCAACGCGCGGTCAAGTTCATCCTACCGTTTGGTCCCGCCGCCGGCACCGACACCACCGCCCGGCTGCTCGCAGAAAAGCTCGCAGCGCGCTGGGGCAAGCCGGTGGTGGTCGAGAACCGGCCGGGCGGCGACGGCCTCGTCGCCATCAACGCATTCACCAGTGCGAACGACGAGCACACGCTCTTGTTCGTTCCGGCTGCGACCTTCACGGCACACCCATATGTGCACGAAAAACTACCTTACGATGCGGAGCGCGACCTGCTTCCGATCACGAACGTCACGACCATTGTGATTGCGCTTGGGGCACCAACGTCTCTGAACGTGAAGACGCTCGCCGAATTCATTGCGCTGGCCCGCGCAAAGCCCGATACGCTCAACGTGGCGGCCGCCGCCGGCAATTCCGACCTGATCTTGTCCGCCTTCATCAAGACCCAGCGCTTACCGGTGGCCCGGGTGCCGTACCGCGACATCCAGCAAGCACCGAGCGACCTGGCCGAGGCACGCATCCACCTTCTGATGTCGTCCTACGCGACCATGCTTCCGCTGGTTCAGGCGGGGAGGCTTAGGGTCCTGGCGGTGACCAGCCGCAAGCGGGTCGGAATCGCCGCCGACACTCCAACCGTCGCCGAAGCAGGGTACCCATATCTCGGACTAGACGGTCTGATTGGCATGTACGGGCCGCGCGGAATGTCGATGGCGCTGCGCGAAAGCATCGCCGCCGACGTCCGCGCCGTGGTCGAGGCCGATCCGACGATTGCCAGCCGGCTTACGCAGACCGGCCAAGCCGTGGATTTGCGCGGCCCGCGCGAGTTCGCCGCCGGCATTCAGGAGATCCGCGACCAGCTCGCCGCGATCGCGCAAACGCTCGGGATGAAGCCCGCACAGTGAGCCGACCGCATATCGCCGGCGCCCTCAGATCGGCCGACCAGTCCCATCTTTGACCCGAGGCAGTGCGAGTGGATGCGCATAGAGCAGCGCAAAGAGCCCGAAGGCGCCGCTCCACGCCGCTCCCGCCGCGGCGAGCAGAAGAACATAGTGTATCCCGCCAAGCGGCGCGAGCAGGCGCAACAAAGCGGCGAGCGTTACCAGCACGTAGATGGCCGTCGTACCGTGCCCCGCGACGAGGGGACGCCCCGTATGCCCCAGCGAGGCGCGCGTCATCACCGCAAGCGTCATCGTGCCGATCGCTCCGGCGGTGAGCGCATGCAACGCCGTCGTTGGTGGCAGCAGCGGCAGGAGGCCGTTGATTGCCAAAAGGATGAAACCAACCGCCAGCCATCCATATCCAAGGTGAAGAATCCACAACAGCGGCTCGCGCAGCGTCGCTTGCCCGCACCAGCGAGCAAGGCGCAAGCCGACGGCAAGACCTGCTGCAAGCTCCGTCCAAGGCGCGATGCCCGAGTGAGGTGCGCAAACCCAGACCACCAAGGCGAGTGCCATGATCGCGAGGACGGCGCGATCGACAACGTCAAAGGTCGCCGGCGCGGAGATTTCGGGTCGCTGCTTGGCGAGCCAGTTGCGGGTAAAGCTTGGGACGATGCGGCCGCCGACGAAGCTGATGAGCATCAGAAGGGTGGCCACGCCGAGCCTGTTGCCGAGCTCGGCCGTCACGGCAACGCCAACGGCATCGAGATGGACAAGCAAGTTGCCTGCGAGCAGCAGAGTGAGCGCTCCCAGCATCGGCAGGTTGCGCCAATTGCGTCCGGCGAGGATTTCGCGGGCGACGACGCAAGCGAATACCGACGGGAAGGCGAGATCGAGAACAGCCGCGATTTTTGCATCGAAACGTGCGGAGAGCAGGACGGCAAGCCGCCCCACGGCCCACAGCAGCAAAAGGATGACCAGCGGTGCGCCCTGGAGCGGCATCCGGCCGGTCCAGTTGGGGATCGCAGTGAGCAGGAAGCCGGCGACAACGGCAGCGCCGTAGCCAAAAACCATTTCATGGACGTGCCAGATCACGGGAGGGAATATGGTCGGGATTTGATATTCTCCCGCGAAGGCGGGAAGCCAGATCAGAATGGCGAGGGCGGCCCAGAGCGCACCGACAAGAAAAAATGGACGAAAGCCCGCCGAGAACAGAGCGGGGCCGGTTGCTCGACGGTAGCGAGGGATTGCTGCCATTGACGTCGCGAGGCTGGGATGCCGCAGATCATGTCGCGGCCCAATAGATTCGTTCGGTGATCTACTGGACTCTAGGTTTCGTTGCCCACAACGTCGAGAGGAGGCTTTTGCAACTCGCTAAACACTTAATTTCGATCGAGGGAAATCAAGGGCTGGCAGATGGATGATGTTACGGTTGCCCGCGCGCTGCACGTTCTTTCGATCGTCCTGTGGATCGGCGGCGTCGGTTTTGTAACGACCGTAGTGCTGCCGAGCGCTCGCCGCCTCAAGACGCCACACGAACGGATCGGATTCTTTGACGCCGTCGAGCGGCGGTTCGCTTGGCAAGCGCGAATCTGGACGGTGCTGGCGGGGCTTACGGGCCTCTACATGCTCGCTCGGCTCGATCTCTGGGATCGATTCCGGTATGCCGCTTATTGGTGGATGCACGCGATGATCGCGGTGTGGCTGCTGTTCACCGTGGTGCTCTTTGTCGCGGAGCCGCTGTTCCTGCACCGCTGGTTGCTTGCGCGAGCAAAGGCGAAGCCAGAAACAACTTTCAGGTTGCTGGAGTGGCTGCACTGGCTCTGGCTCATCCTCAGTTTGGTCACCGTTGCCGGCGCGGTCGCCGGCACCCACGGTCTGCTGCTGTTCGAATGATCGGCACGCGCGGCGCGAGCGCGGTCGTAGCCCCCATTCGTTTTTCAATGCGCTGAACCGAGAGCCTGGAGAAGACCCAGCCTCGCCGAGCACAAATCTTTAGGAATGTGACGGCGTCTTGCGCGACTTTCGCAGAACGTTCACCCGTAGCGGCAGCGCGTTGCCCAACCAGACGGCGTGGTCGATATGATCGGCGTAGGCGTCGCCGGTGCCGGGGTGGAGCAAAATGCTCAGACCGTCACGGTTGAGCATCAGCCACGGCAAAAATGACGCCAACAACGCGGGCGGGAAAGCAAGCTGATACATCGATTGTGTATGCGGCCCGACGGGCGTGTCGTGCCATCGCCCAAGCGTCACACCCGGGAAGGCCGCTGCCACGTGTTCTCGTAGCTGCGCAGCACGGTCACGGCTTGATACCGGATCGTAATATACGTGAGCATGATAGTGCTGGATGATCTCCGGATTCATGACCGCAGCCACATTTGGATGTTTTTTTGAGCGATACGACCGGGCCGGGACCTGGTTTGAGTCGTAAGGTCCGCTGATCTCAGCCAAACCGCGCTAGTGTCCCGATTCCGAAGTTCGCATCATTGTGACGCAGTCTCGTTTGCGAACTTCGGAATCGAAGGACACTAGCAACTTATTGATCTAGTGTGGCTTTGGTTCAGAAGTCCGCATTTCGGACTCGCTGAGAAAATGATGCGGACTTCTGAACCGCCACACTGGGGACATGAACCAGATTTTGGCGGTCTTTGGTAGCATGAACATTGAAAACAAAACCCTGCTGGTCACTGGGTCGACGGACGGCGTGGGTCGGCTCGTCGCGCGTCGACTGGCCGATCAGGGCGCGCGCGTGCTGATCCATGGGCGCGATCGCACGCGAGGCGAGCAATTGCTCGACGAAATTCGGGCCGCCAACCGCGGCTCAGCCGCATTCTTACCCGCGGATTTTTCCTCGCTCGCGGAGGTGCGTCGCCTCGCCGACAGCGTCCGCCAGGACTATGACCGGTTAGACATTCTCATCAACAATGCCGGCATCGGCTCGGGCGGCTCTGCCGGTAGACGAGAGACCAGCAAGGACGGCCACGAGTTGCGCTTTGCCGTCAACTACCTCGCCGCATTCCTGCTCACCAGGGTTCTGCTGCCCCTTTTGACGCGCGGCAAGCCGGCGCGCATCGTGAACGTCTCTTCGCTGGGCCAACACCCGATCGACTTCGACGATGCCATGCTCACGCGCGGCTACAGCGGCTCGCGCGCCTATGCTCAAAGCAAGCTCGCCCAGATCATGTTTACGTTCGATCTCGCGCGCGAGCTCGATCCCGCGACAGCGACGGCGAACTGCCTGCATCCCGCGACCTACATGGCCACGACCATGGTGCGGCAGAGCGGCGTCACGCCTATCAGCACCGTCGAGGAAGGAGCGGAAGCGATTCTGAACCTCGCCGTGGCGGACGAGCTCGATGGACGCTCCGGCCAGTTCTACAACGGACTGCGGCCATCGAAGGCGAACCCGCAGGCCTATGACATCATGGCGCGCGAGCGACTGCGGCTACTGAGCTTGCAACTCACCGGGTTGACATAATCAGACTCGACACGCCGGTCCTCGGCGAGCAGTTCAAGCGGCAAATCGGCGCGAGCGCCGGCCTTGCGAAGGCGGTTGGACTTCAACCAAACTGATCCGAAGCGTAGCCTTCGCTGCAACTAACGAACGACGGGGATGTGAGATGGCCAACCGGGATTTGCGCGACTGGATCGAAGGCGTCCGCGCCGCGGGCGAGCTCAAAGTCATCACCGGCGCCGAGCCGAAGGAGGAGATCGGCGGCATCGTCGACATCTACATGCGCAAGATGGGCAATCCCGCGGTGCTGTTCGACGATGTCCCCGGCTTTCCCAAGGGCCACCGTGTCATCGCCAACATCCTGACCTCGATTCCGCGCGTCAACCTCGCGCTGGGCCTGCCGCCGGAAACGGCGGAGATGGAGCAGATCCAGTGGTGGCGCAACTATTTCAAGCGCGCGCCGTCGCAGCCGACGAAGGCCGTCAACGGCGGGCCGCTGTTGGACAACGTGTTTGCGGGGAACGACGTCGACATCGAAAAGATCCCGACCCCGGTCTGGCACGAGCTCGACGGGGGGCCCTATATCGGCACCGGCTGCCTGGTGGCGATGAAGGATCCCGATTCCGGCTGGATCAACTACGGCACCTATCGCGTGCAGTCGCATGAGCGCAACGTTGCATCGGTGATGATGTCGCCGGGCAAGCACGGCTTGATCATCATGCGCAAATACCACGAGCGCGGGCAGCCTTGCCCGGTCGCCGTCGTCGCCGGCATGCACCCGGTGCTGATGATGCTCGGCGGCATCGAGATTCCCTACGGCAAGAACGAGCTGGAGGCGGCCGGCGGCATCCTCGGCGAGCCGGTCGAGGTCATCAACATGCCGAAGACCGGCCTGCCGGTGCCGGCGAACGCGGAGATCGCCTTCGAAGGCCTGATCCATCCCGACGACAGGATCGAGGAAGGGCCGCTCGGCGAGTGGACCGGCTACTACGCCAGCGGCAGTGATCTCGAGCCTGCGATCCGCATCGACACCTTGATGTATCGCGACGACCCCATCCTGGTGGGTGCGATCCCGGCCGTGCCGCCCAACGACAACACCTTTTATTTCGGTTCGTACCGTTGTGGCGCGGTGTGGAACCAGCTCGAAGCGGCGGGCATCCCCGGCGTGCAGGGCGTGTGGACGCACGAAGCCGGCGGCAGCCGCTTCATGCTCGTGATCTCGATCAAGACGCTCTACGGCGGGCATTCCAAGCAGGCCGCGATGGTGGCGGCGCATTGCCACGCCGGCGCCTACAACAACCGCTGGACCATCGTGGTGGACGACGACATCGATCCGACCAACTTCAGCGACGTGGTGTGGGCGATGTGCACGCGCTGCGATCCGCGCGATCAGGTCGATATCATCCACGGCGGATGGAGCTCGGCGCTCGACCCGATGTGCTACGACACCGAGACGGACCGGCGCAATTCGCGCGTGATCATCGACGCCTGCATCCCGTTCCGGCGCAAGAAGACCTTTCCGGTCATCGCCCGTTCGAGCAAGGCGCTCGACGAGCGCATCCGCGCGAAGTGGGCGAAGGATTTGCCGAAGGGGTTCTAGAGCAGTTTCACAATGAGTGTCGACGACGATGGCGCCACTCACATTCAAAAGAGGCCAGTACCCTCCCTTGCCGGCAGCGGCTCGGCGCCGGGCCCCTGCCAGCGAGAAGCCCCGGCGCGATGTTCCTGCTCGGCCGCTGCGAGCTGTCCATCGAGGGCGAGACGCAATCTGTCGCGGTCAAGCTCGCCCTCCCAGGCAGCCATGACAACCGTCGCGACGGCATTCCCGATCATGTTGACGAGCGAGCGAGCCTCGGCCATGAAGCGGTCGATCCCGAGAATCAGGGCCATGCCCGCCAGCGGAATCGTCGGCACGACCGAAAGCGTCGCCACGAGGGCGATGAAGCCCGCGCCGGCTACACCACTAGCCCCCTTGGAGGTCAGGACGGCGACGAAGAAGATTGCCACCTGCTGCTGGAGCGTAAGGTCCGTGTTGGTCGCCTGCGCCACGAACAGGGCCGCCAGAGTCATGTAGATGGAAGTTCCGTCGGTGTTGAAGACGTAGCCGGTCGGCACCACGAGCCCGACGACGGGCTTCGAGCAGCCGGCACGCTCCAGTTTCTCCATCAGACTGGGAAGGACGGTGTCGGAAGACGCTGTCCCCAGCACGATCAGGATCTCGTCCTTGATAAAGGAAAGCAGCTTCAGGATGTTGAAGCCGGCGATGGCGGCGATCACTCCGAGCACCCCGAGAACGAAGATGGCCGAGGTCAAGTAGAACACGCCGATAAGCGTGACGAGGGGCCCGAGCGCGCCGATCCCATACCGACCGATGGTGAACGCCATCGCACCGAACGCCCCGAGGGGAGCAAACCGCATCACCACGTTGATCGCTGCAAAGAGCAGTTTGCTGCCGGAATCGATCAGCTCCCGGATCGGACGTCCCTTCTCACCAAGGCGCGCCAGCGCGTAGCCGATTACGATCGAGACGAGCACGATCGGGAGGATGTCGCCCTTGGCGAAGGCATCGACGATGGTGTTCGGGATGATGTTCAGAAGGAACTCAATGACGCTCTGCTCGTGCGCTTTGCCGGCATATTGCCCGACCGCGGTGGCATCGAGCTTGGTGGGGTCGGCGTTGAAGCCCGCCCCAGGCGCCAGCCAGTTGCCGACGAGCATGCCGATAACGAGGGCGAGCGTCGAGACGACCTCGAAGTAGATCAGTGCCTTGCCGCCGACGCGCCCGACCTTTTTCATGCTCTGCATGCCGCCGATACCCGACACGACGGTGAAAAAGATGACGAGGCCGATCGCCATCTTGATCAGCTTGATGAACGCGTCGCCCAGAGGCTTCATCTCGACGGCAAGCTTGGGCTGAATGTAGCCGAGCAAAATCGCGAGCGCGATCGCCAGCAGGACCTGCACGTAGAGGATCGAGTGCCACGGCCGGCGGGACGCCGGGCTCACCGCCTTGGACATGCGCGTTCCTTCTCTTGTACTGCCTTGCGGGGTGAATTGGGGATGGCGAAGCCTTAAGTTCGGGGACTTTCAAACGATGAGTCCGACGCCGGACGCGATGAGCAGCACCTTTACAGCGAGCTCAAATTGCCGATCGGAAAACCGCTTGAAGATGCGCAGTCCCAACCACGCGCCGAGCAGAGCGGCGGGAATGAAAAGCGAGCGACTCCCCTCCGTCTCGGGAGTAGATGCCCCAAGCGCAGGCGCCATGCTTTGATCGGCCCTGGATTTATCCTTGAGAAAAGTTGGACTTTCCCTGAGGTGCCGTCGCCGACCGAGACATCAAGGCGCAATTTCTCTTTTCGACGACATTGAGCCGGCGTCATGGAATCGCACGCGCAAGCGTCCCTGTCGATTCAGAACGATTCAGGTCTGCCCCAAGGACCCGCCAGATCATGCTCGGCATAAGACGGCATCAGCCTTCGCCCGTTCGTCGCGCGTCGGCGCTAAGAAGAAGGGCATGCCATCATGATCCGGCGACAACAGATCGAGGCAGCTGTCGTTCTATTTGCCGCAATGCTCTATCTAACTGGGTCCTTCTGGAAAGCCATTCTCGTCGGCATATCCGTTTTGGTTTCATGCATACTCGGATTCGGTCTGCGCGGATCATTCGCGATCGCAATCGTAGCTATTGCGGTCGTGCTCGGCGCTCCGAGCCCTGATCAATGGGTGCACTTGTGGCAGGACGCCCGACAAACATTCTCCATTTGGCTCCCTGGCTGAATCGCCCCCGAAAAAAGGGAATAGCAGTCATCGCCGGCCGCCGTTGAATACCGCACCTTGCTACCGCTCACGCGGGGCACTGCATGCGAAATCGGGGCCGGCGAGCGTCTCCAGGAAAAATCAAACATTTCTCCAGCGTAAATCCAGCCCGGGGCAAAGCATTGCGCCCGTGCTTGGGACATCACCTTTCGCAAGAGAGGGGAGCTGCGAACGATCTCATGATCGCAGCGCCCCTCGACCAATTGAACGGCCCCATGTGAACGGTCCCCACTCGTCCGCCACGGAGTCTCGGCTGACGGCCGTGAACACCACCGAGACGTCGTCCACTGCTGCCGCGCCCAGCAAAGGCATCCGAGATGCTGAGACAGCTCGTTCACAACGGCAATTCTCGACTCGGCTCATCCTCCGATTCGGGCTCATGAGCAGCATCCTTGGCGGAGGTCTCGGCCTCGGGTTTTTGCTGGCGGGAGGGACGGTGCCGCAGGCGGTGGCAGGGAGCGCCGTTCCCATGCTGGCCGTTTTGCTGGCTTCCACGGTCTCCAGCATCGCGGGGTTTGCCTTCTCGGCCCTATGCGGCGCCTTGCTTTTTCATCTCATGGAAGACCCGGTCTACACCGTGCAGGTGATGATCGTCTGCAGCATCGCAATCCAATCGCTCAGCGTTGCCGCGCTCTGGCGTTCGATCGATTGGCGCAGTCTGCCCGTGTTCTTGATCGGTGGCGTTCTCGGCGTGCCTGCCGGCGTCTATCTGCTGCTGCAGCTTCCGAGCGGCACCTATCGGCATGTCATCGGAGGTCTGCTGATCGTCTATGCCGGCTATCTCCTCCTGCGTCGGCCGAGCCGAACCCTGCGGACCGGACCGCTGTCGGACGCATGCGCCGGATTTCTTGGCGGTCTCACCGGCGGGCTCGCAGGTTTTCCCGGCGCCTTCGTCACCATCTGGTGCGGCCTGAAGGGATGGGACAAGGCGCGCCAGCGCGGCGTCTATCAACCGTTCATCCTCGCCATGCAGCCGATCACGCTGCTCGTTATCTATCTCATGCGGCCGTCATCCTCGACGCTGACGCAACTCGACTGGAAAACGATCACTTTCATTCCAGCTGCGCTGCTCGGTGCGTGGTTCGGATGGTGCATCTTCAAGCGACTCTCGGATCGGCAATTTGAGGTCGCGGTCTATGTGCTGCTCATCTTGTCCGGCATCGGCCTTATTTTTTGATGGCTCGATCTCCTGCACGAGCCAAGGGTTCATCATGAATAGTCCCCGCCGACAATTCGTGCGCCTGGCAGCAAGCTGGCCAGAGTCTGCAACTAGCCGGGCTCATCCGGGCTCGGGTCACGACGGACATTGGCGACCTCGGGGCGGGCGTTTGTTCGCGTCGATTCCGCCGCGTGGGGACGAGGTGATGGATTGAAACGCCGCGACTTCATCACACTCATCGGCGGCGCGGCGGCTGCATGGCCGCTCACGGCGCTGGCGCGGCAGGCGGGGGCGCCCGCGCAGCCGTCGGTCATGGCGTTGGTCGGCCTGCTCAGCAGCGCTCAGTTGGATGATCGACAGATCGGCGCGATTCGCCAGGGCCTCAAGGACGCTGGCTATATCGAAGGACTCAATGTCGCAATCAAATATCGCTCGGCGGATACCCGCTTCGACCGATTGCCGGCATTGGCCGCTGATCTGGTATCTGACCCGGTGGACGCGATCGTCGCCCTCTCCCCGCCGGCTGCACTGGCCAGCAAAGCTGCAACCACGACCATTCCGATCGTTTTCGCCACCGGCGCCGACCCGGTCGATCTCGGTCTCGTTTCGAGTCTCAACCGTCCCGGCGGCAACGTCACGGGCGTGACGTTTATCGTCAACACACTGGGGGCGAAACGGTTGGGAATGATGCGCGAACTGGTCCCGAGCGCCAATGTTATCGGCTTCCTCACCAACCCCGGGAATCCCACTTCTGAATCCCAGATTAGAGACGTGCAGACCGCAGCGCACGCATCCGGCATTGAGCCCCATATCTTGTCTGTAGGCAGCGAACGCAATATCGACGCGGCTTTCGCGAGTTTCGTCCAACAGGGTACGAAAGCCGTCATCGTTGGCGCCGATTCATCGTTTGTGAGTCGGCGTGATCAACTCGTCGGGCTGGCGGCGCGTCATGCGATGCCCGCGATCTATTTTTTGCGCGAGTTTGCCGACATTGGCGGACTGGTGAGCTATGGACCCAGCCAAACGGATGCCTATCGCCTTGCCGGCGGGTACGTCGCGCTGATTCTCAAAGGCCGCAAGCCTGCTGATCTACCAGTCGCGCAGTCGAGCAAGTTCGAGTTTGTCATCAATCTCAAGACCGCAACGGCGCTCGGTCTCGATGTGCCGCTGACTCTGCAGGTCGCAGCCGACGAGACGATCGAATGATTCACAATTCAGGCCGATCCCAAGGACTTATGGACCGCCGTGAGTTCATCACGCTGTTGAGCAGCGCCGCAGTCGCATGGCCCTCGGCAACACGTGCGGAGCAGCCGCCAATACCGGTCATAGGATTGCTGGGCTCCAGTGCCGCGCCGGCGCAGAGCGAATGGACTGCTGCGTTCCTCCAACGGCTACGAGAGCTTGGGTGGAGCGATGGCCGCAATATCATTATCGACTATCGCTGGGGCGAGGGACACCCTGAGCGGTTCAGCGAAATCGCAGCCGAATTCGTCCAGCGCAAGGTCACTCTCATTCTCACACACAACACCCCACCGACGCTCGCAGCTAAACAGGCGACATCGACGATCCCCATCGTGTTCGCAACGGCCGGCGATCCGATCGGCGCCGGGATCGTCGCGAGTCTGACGCGACCGGGTGGCAATATCACCGGACTGTCGAGCCGGACACCCGACGCTGCCGGTAAAAGGCTTGAAATCTTCCAGCAGGTCGTTCCCGGTCTGCGTCGATTGGCCACTTTGGCCGACGTCGATAATCCCTACGCTGCCCTCGATCTCCGCCTGTTCAATGAAGCCGCCCGTACTCTCGGGATTGAGGTGCTCAGTTTTGAAATCCAACGAAGCGAACAGCTGGATTCTGTTTTTGACGCGGTGAAGGGGCGTACGGACGCGTTGTACGTCCTGCCTGTTCCAGTCTTATTCGCCAACCGGGCGCGTATCAATACTTTGGCGCTGAGCGCACGGCTTCCCACGTTGCACGGCGTGCGAGAGTACGTCGAAGCGGGTGGTCTGATGTCCTATGGACCGAACTGGCTGAGCATGTGGCGGCGTGCCGCCGATCTGGTCGATAAGATACTGCGCGGAGCAAAGCCCGCTGAGATTCCGATCGAGCAGCCGATTGAATTCGATCTGGTCATCAATCTCAGGACCGCCAGCGCGCTCGGGCTTGCGATACCAGACAAGCTGCTCGCCCTCGCGAACGCGGTGATCGAATGAGACGGCGCGAGTTCATCACACTGCTCGGCGGCGCGGCGGCCGCATGGCCGCTCGCCGCACGGGCGAAGCAGGCCGAGCGGATGCAGCGCATCGGAGTCCTCATGGGATACCCCGAGGGCGATCCGCAAGCTCAGGCCAATGTCACGGCGCTGTCGCAGGGCCTGCAAAGCCTGGGCTGGATCGAAGGACGCAATGTCAAGATCGACTATCGCTGGGCCGGCGGCGATCCCGACAAGGCTCGCACCTTTGCAAGAGAGCTGATCGCCATGACGCCCGACGTCATGCTGCCCAGCACGAATCAAGTGACGCGGATCGTCCAGCAGGAAACGCAGACCATACCGATCGTATTCGCGTTCGTCGGCGACCCGGTCGGCAGCGGCTTTGCGGCCAGTCTGGCACGTCCCGGCAAGAACATCACCGGCTTCGCCAACTTCGAGAATTCGATCGGGGGCAAATGGGTCGAGTTATTCAAAGAGATTGCGCCCCGGGCCGGACGAGTCGGATTCGTGTTCAATCCGGACGCCGCTCCCAATGTGGGTTTCTTCCACGCGGCCGAAGCGGCTGCTCCGTCGCTCGGAATAAAGCTCTTCGCCCTCGCGGTTCGAGATGCGAGCGACGTCGAGCAGGCCGTCGCCGCATTCGCCTCCGAGCCGGACGGCGGCCTTATTGTCGCGCCGCATGCCGTGACGCTGGGAAACCGCAAGCTCCTCATCGAGCTGGCGGCCGAATACCGACTCCCGGCGGTTTACAGCGATCGCTACTTCGCCGAGAGCGGAGGTTTGGCATCGTTCGGCAACAATTCGGCGGATCTATTCCGGCGCGCAGCAACATATATCGATCTCATTCTCAAGGGTGCGAACCCCGCCGATCTGCCGGTTCAATTGCCGACCAAATTCGAGTTGATCGTAAATCTCAAGACTGCAGAGACACTCGGATTGACCATTTCGGAATCGTTTCTCCTCCGCGCCGACCAGGTGATCGAATGAGCATGGATTTTGCTGCGCTGCGTTCGGTCGCGAATGGCACAAAGCGGACCTATCGACTTATCTGCTAGATGTCCGCTTTCGGGGGTAAAGCAGACATTAGCCCGCGAGCCGACGGGGCTCGAACCCGCGACCTTCGGCGGCGGCTAAGAACCCGACTCCCCCGCCAACGCAAAGACCAACAATCTGCACATATCGAATAGTACGGAGGCCTTTCGTGCGCCAGCCCTTCCCCTGTCTGATCGTCGTCGCGGTGTTGTGTTGGGCGAGCTTGTGTACGCCAGCCCTCTCGGAAGGTGTGGTGCTGGGAGCTGGTTCGACGTTTGTGTATCCGGTTTTGGCCAAATGGGCGGAAGCCTACGAGGCCGTGACCGGGGTAAAGATTGACTACCAGGCCGTCGGATCGGGCGTCGGCATCCGGCAGATAAAAAGCAGGACTGTGGATTTCGGAGCTTCCGATGCGCCACTGCGTCCGGAAGAACTGGCCGCTGTGGGCCTCATTCAGTTTCCAATTGTCGTCGGAGGCGTGGTGCCGGTGGTGAACGTCGAAGGTATCGGCCCAGGACAACTTCGATTGACCGGATCCGTGCTTGCGGACATTTATCTCGGCAAGATCACCAAATGGAACGCTGAGGCGATCCGTGATCTCAATCCGGGTCTTGCACTGCCCGATCAGGCCATCATTCCGATCCATCGCGCCGAGGGGTCTGGTACCACCTTCATCCTAGCGGACTATCTGGCGCGGGTCAGGGCCAAGTGGAGAGACGAGATTGGCGTGAACACCGCGGTCGAGTTTCCAACCGGCATCGGAGCCAAAGGCAATGAAGGCGTTGCCGGCTTCACGGCTCGGACCAAAGGCGCCATCGGCTATGTCGAACACGCCTATGCGATCCGGAGCAATCTTGCCCACGTTTCATTGCAAAACCGGGATGGAGAATTCGTTGCGCCAAGCAGACAGGCGTTTCAGTCTGCCGTCGCAAACGCCAATTGGGCAGCTGCGCCCGCGCTCCGTGCGTTGCTTGCTCACCAGTCCGGCAAGCAGACTTGGCCGATCACCGGCGCAACCTTTGCGCTTATCTACAAGCAGCAGCAAAGGCGGCTCACGGCAATCGAGATGCTAAGATTCTTTGACTGGTCATATCGCGTCGGCGCTAAATTGGCCGATGAGTTGCAGTACGTGCCGATGCCCAAAGACGTTGCTCAAATGATCGAGTCGGCGTGGGCTGAAGTGACGGATGCCCACGGCCAACCGGCATGGACGGAGCCCACTACAGCTAAGCATTGACGCTTAATTGCCGATCCGGGTAGCCCTCTCCCCGATGGGGGGAGCGGGCACAAGCGGCGATAGCGCCCTCGCGGTTCCGGGATTTGGGGCCTCGATGCAAACCCCTGATCCGCCTTGGGACGGCCTTCTGTCTTGCGCGCTGAATGAGTAGCATCGGCGAGCGCCGCCTCCCGCCATGGCCGTGGGCGCGAGGCGCTGCTTTGGGAGGACGCCATGACCGAATTGACCCGTCGCCGCATCGTTGCCGCCACCGTTGCGACCGCCGCCGCCGGCGCACTCGCGCCATTCGCCCCGCCCGCGCAAGCCGCCGCGCCGCTCGCCCGCAGTCAGGCGCCGGGCTTCTATCGCTGCAAGGTCGGCGAGTTCGAAGTCACCGTCGTCAATGACGGCGCGCGCGCCATTCCGCTCCCCGCCCAGTTCGTGCGCAATGTCGGTAACGAGGAGGTGCTCGCGGCCGCCGAGGCCGCCTATATGCCCAAGGGCAGCATCATCGCGCCGTTCAATCCGGTCGTCGTCAACACCGGCGCCAAGCTCGCGCTGATCGACACCGGCTATGGCCCCGGCCTCGGTCCGACGGTGGGGCTGCTCCCTTCGACCTTGGCCGCCGCCGGCTTCGATCCCAAGGCGATCGACATCGTCCTGATCTCGCACATGCACGGCGACCATATCCTCGGGCTCAAGACCCCCGACGGAGCGCTCGCCTTCCCCAATGCCGAGATCAAGGTGCCCGCCATCGACTGGGCGTTCTGGATGAACGACGACAACATGAGCCGGGCGCCAGAGGGCTTCACCAAGACCTCGTTCGGATTCAACCGCAAGATTTTCTCCAACCTCGCGGACAAGGTGACGCGCTATGAATGGGGCCGCGAGGTCGCTCCCGGCATCACCGCGGTCGAGACCAGCGGCCACACGCCCGGGCACACCTCCTTTGTCATCGCGTCGGGGGCCTCGCAGCTGTTCTTCCAGGGCGACGTCACCAACGTGCCCGACCTGTTCCTGCGCAACCCCGATTGGCAGGTCATGTTCGACCACGAGCCGGAGAAGGCCGTGGCGACGCGCCGGCGCGTCTACGACATGGCTTCGGCCGACAAGCTCCTCGTCTCGGGCTATCACTTCCCGTTCCCCGGCCTCGGCTACATCGAGAAGGCCGGCAGCGGCTATCGGCTCATCCCGGCGGCGTGGAACCCGGTGATTTGAACGTGATGGTTGGAGGCTGCATGACCGAAGACGAACGCGCATTTCAGGCTTATTCGAAAATTGCAGAGCAGATCACGAAGGAGGATGGGCTCGTCAATCAACGGCTGACGTGGGGAGCGTCGATTAATGGGGCGCTTCTTACACTTCTCGGAGTGGGCGGCGGACTGTTCAAAGACGCTCTTCGAGATGCGCCGATAGGCGTGACCATTTTTGTTTGTGCGATCGCCATATTCCTTTCAATTATTGCAGCGCTCGTTTGTGGCTGGACCATTAAAGGCATAGTGGATGCGAGAAAACAGATCAGCTATATCCGAGAAATCTACGACAAAAACTGGCGGACCAAGATAGAGAATGAATTGGGCCTGCCTCGTCCATTCGGCGTTCGTGACGATACGCGTCGCGTTGACCCATGGTGGGGCGATAATCTATTCCGGCTTATGATCGGCCTCTGGGTTATTGTCATCGTCGTGTGCGTGGTTGTCGCCGCCTATCGCATCGCTTCTGTATCCGGCCATTGACCTAAGGAGCGTTCGTGCTCTTGGCCATCATAAACATCCGCGAGCTCAATGGCTGTCGGGTTCGGTGTGGCGCCGCGCGACGCCCTACATGGCCACGATTTTCCCGGCGTGTAGCCGGCTGATCCGCTGGTCGAGCAGCCCTGTTTCCCCAAACGAAAACCCCTGTTCCAAGCCCCGATCTGGCCGACGCGGTTGCGCTGGCACGTTCGGCAGTTTCGTTACGCGCAAGCAACCAAGCCGCCGCGATATTTAATGGGAATTTTACCTGACAGTTTGGAAGGTCGAACTCATGCTTCTCTCCTCACGCAGCGTGAGTTGTCCAAAGGAGGAAAAACATGAAGGGCGCTTTGATCGGTGGCTTAAGCGTCGTGGCGATGATCGTCGGGGTAACAGCGGCGAATGCACAAGCCAATATCAACCCGAACCTCTACCCGGGTAATACGTCCGAGCAGTACGGAGCGCGGGCACCGTGGGAATGGTACGCCAGTGTTGGTCCGGTTCGCCGCGGCAATCAGTGCGTGGTCGATGTCGACATCAATCGCGGTTACGGCTTTATGAAGGATTGCCCAGCCCCGCAGGCTTCGGCAGCCCCTCGGCGACTCGCGCGGACCGCTCACCGCTACCATCGAAAGACTAGCAGCTGAATTTTCCTGGGGCGTCTTTTGGTGGCAGTTCCCGGCGGCGCTCTTGGTGAAGGCCGCCGGCGGAACCAAAGCGGAGCGCAACGCCTACAGCGTCTAGAGGAGGCGCTGGAGGGCACGGAATACGGCGCGACCACTCGCTGATGTGCCGCGGTTACTTCTTCTTCGCTTGCGCGTATGGGTAAATCAGATTCCTCGTTTTGGCATCCGCGGGCCAGATTATCGGCTGCACTTTGCCGTCGCGGAACTGATCGAGATTGTTCGGCTGCACGTTCTGAAACTGCGTCCAGACCTGACGCGGTTGCGCCC
>Ga0306924_10001760_pt1 | contig 20038 bp, 14 predicted proteins | sample sta12Can44000111_FD_203756 | JGI IMG/M metagenome (GOLD analysis project Ga0306924, IMG submission 203756) | Lab enrichment of tropical soil microbial communities from Luquillo Experimental Forest, Puerto Rico - statanox.12C.anox.44.000.111 (v2)... | ecosystem: Environmental > Terrestrial >...
CCATCGCGCTCGAAAACGCTCGCCATGTCAAGAAAATTCACGACCTGACCATCCGGGATGATTGCACGACGCTCTACAACGCGCGGCACATGAGCTTCATCCTGGAGACCGAGATTTACCGCTCGCAACGGTACAACTACGAGTTTTCGCTGGTGTTCATCGACCTGGACCATTTCAAGATGGTGAACGATACGCATGGGCACCTGGTGGGATCGCGCCTGCTGGCGGAAATCGGAAACGCGTTGAAGGCGCACTGCCGGCTGATTGATTTTGCGTTCCGTTATGGCGGAGACGAATTTGTGCTCTTGCTGCCGCAAACTTCCAAGGAAAATGCGCTCAACGTCGCGCGCCGCTTGCACAAACTGATCCGGGAGAGCGTCTGGCTGGAAAAAGAAGGACTGAAAATCCGTCTGACGCCGAGCCTAGGCGTTGCATCTTATCCGGTCGACTCGCGCACCAAAGAAGGCTTGCTCCACCTCGCTGACGAAGCCATGTATCTTGTGAAAAACACCCACCGCGACAGCGTGGCGGCGGCAAATATAGGAATCCTGCCCAATACGGCAACTGCGGAATCCGCAGGATAATTACGCTCTGCCGAGCTGTTCATCTTCTCTTCTGTGAGCGCAGCGTCTTTTGCGAGTCAAATTTGGCGCGACGCCGGGATAAGGCTCGCAGTACAATGCTGTCCGTTCCCGGCTCCGCCACGCGACTACAAGAAAGGAATCTTGGCGTTATGAAGCGTGCCCAGACGTCGATCAAGCTGTGTAAATGCGGTCACGGCAAGAGCATCCATGCGGGAATTTTTCAACGCAAGAGAACAGGCCCGGCCAAGTGCAATTACCCCGATTGCCGGTGCTCCGGCTACCGGCCAGTGCCAGCCTCGGCAATGAGAGCCAGCAAAGCGTAAAACCTCTCCTTTGCTTTCAGCGCTCCGATAAGCGGCAATCGCGCCCGATGGCGCGCCTTTGGTATACAGCACTCCGAAATTTTGCTTAACTGAAAGCATGAAGAGAGACGAAGCTGCCAGGTATGCGCGCTGGTCGGCTGCCACGGCATGCTTGCTGGCATTGCTTACGGCGGGGGTGTATCTGGACCGCAAGTGGGTGGCGCATCGAGAAAAGGAGAAAGCCCCGCCGCCGGCACCCGCCGGTGTCGCGCGACAGGAGAGCAAACTTACCTTTTCGAAAGGGCTCGGCGCGCAAAAGCTTTTCACCGTAGAGGCGTCCAGAGCGACGAACTTTAAAGACAACGCCGCGAGCCTGCTGGAAGACGTCAAAATCACGATTTTTGGAAAAACCGGAGCGCGGCACGACGTCATACACACGCATAGCTGCGAATACGAAAAAGACGGGAAAAGCATCGTGTGCAGCGGCGAGGTTCAGCTCGAACTGGAAAGCGCCGCGGTCGCCGAACGGGCCCATGAAAATCGTGGAACGGCTTCAGAAAAAGTTCATGTGGAGACCCGCGGAGTCACGTTCAATCGCGAGACGGGAATCGCAAAATCCGACCAGCCCGTGAAATTCCTTTTCCCCAACGGACAAGGACAAGCGATTGGTGTGGAGTACCGGTCGGAAGAGGGGGCGGTGCGGCTGTTGCGAGAGGTCAGTTTCCAGTTGGTCCCGGGCAATGCCACGCAGGAGAGTAAGACTGCTGGGCTGACCGTCCCTGAGCCCCTTCGTGTGCATGCGAGCAGCGCGGATTTCGAGCGCGACTCCAGAGTGATGCATCTTCGCGGACAGGTAGAGGCGCGGACAGCAAGCGCGCGGCTGCGCGCAGGGGAAATCCGGCTGTCCCTCGACATGACATTCCACGCCGAAAGACTGCTAGCGATTGCCGGTGCGGAGGGGAAGGAGCCCGAGCTGGACGCTCATGGAAAGGATGACAAGCTACATTTGACTGGGAAAACGTTTGCGGCCAGTTTCGCACCCGAGGGATGGCTGACAAGAATGGAGGCCGCGGGCGGTGTCAAAGGTTCCCGGGAGAACGGAAGCGATGCGGATGATTTCAGCGCTGAACATGCCTCGATGGAACTGCGGCCGCGACTGAATCAGCCGAAGGACCTGCATCTGAGGGGGGACGTGCAGCTGACGTCAAAGTTGGAGAAAACGGGGGAATCGAGAACACTCGCAACGAGCGCGTTGCTTGTGGAATTTGCCGAGCAAAAGAAGGTTCCGAGGAGCCTTGTGGAACGGGCGGAAACACTGGCGCGGGGCACCCTGCAATGGACCGACCCTGCGCCACAGCTAGCGACGTCAGCGTCTCCAGCAGAAGCTGGGCTAGCGCAAGCCAAGCTGACCGCCGAGAAGCTGGAGCTCACTTTCGCCGCGAGCGGAAGCGCAAATCAACTTGTTGCTTCGGGCAACGTGGTGACGGATCGAACGTGGCCGGGCAAGCCGGTCGAGACGGCAACCGCTCAGAATGGGAGCGCACAGTTGCAGGGGAGCGGTGGCTGGTCGCAAATCGAACTGCATGGAGAGGTAAGGGTGAAGGAAGGCGACCGAAGCGCCCAAGGGGACCGTGTGGTGTTGGTCCGATCCGCGCAAACGGCGACGCTGACGGGGAACGCGGTCGTGCGTGATGCGACCACGGAAACGCGGGCGCCGCGCATTACCTTTGTGCAAAGCTCGGGGGAGATCCGTGCGGAGGGCGGCGTGCAGTCAAGCGACTTTGCGGCGAAAGGCACAAGCCTGCAGCTGGCGGCGATGCCGGCAAATATCTCGGGGGATACGCTACGCTCGAACTCGAAGACCGGCAGGGCCCTTTATATGGGACATGCGCGGTTGTGGCAAGGCGATTCGGTGTTGGAAGCGGACTCGATCGAATTGCTCCGCGATGCGAAGACCCTGAATGCCTCGGGAAACGTTCGCGCGGTGTTTCCGCAGAACCCGGGATCGGGAGTAACCCCGGCCCGGACGTTGACGGTTCAACAGCGAGCGCCCAACAAGGTGAAGCTCTGGCACATTACCGCCGGCACCTTGACTTACAACGACGCGGAAAACCGGGCGCACCTCGGGAAGAACGTGGTGGCGCAGTCGGCCGAGCAAGAAATTCGAGCACCGCAAATGGACCTGTATTTCACGCGCAGTGAAAAAGGCGCGGCCGCTTCGGCCGGAGGCGCAGCTTCTGCGACGGCGCCCCTAGGTGCGCAACAAATCAGTCGCGTCGTTGCTACCGGCGGGGTGATTGTAGAGCAAGGGACCAGGAAAGCTACGGCGGAGCGAGGGGAGTACACAGCCGTCGACGGAAAATTTGTGATGACCGGCGGAAATCCCACGATATTTGACGCGTCCGAAGGAACTACGAGTGGCCGTCAATTGACCTTCTTTTTAGCGGATGATACGATCATCGTGGACTCAGAAAAAGGTTCGCGGACGTTGACGAAGCACCGAGTCGAGAAATGACGAGGTATGCTGAAGCTCCAGGCCCTCGAGTTAAGCAAGTCTTACCGTGGCCGCAAAGTCGTTGACGACGTCGAACTGGAGATCGGTCAGGGTGAAGTGGTCGGGCTGCTCGGCCCGAACGGCGCAGGAAAGACGACAACGTTCTACATTCTCGTTGGTCTCGCCCGGCCCGACTCCGGCCGCGTGCTGTTAAACGGCGACGAAATCACCGACTTGCCCATGTATCTTCGGGCCCGCAGTGGGATCAGCTATCTTCCTCAGGAACCCTCGGTATTTCGACAACTTACTAGTGAAGAGAATCTGCTTGCGGTGCTCGAGACTCTCCCGCTTACGCCGGAGCAGCAGCGCGATCGACTGGAGGAACTGCTCGTGCAAATGGGGCTGGAAACGGTCAGGACCAGTAAAGCCTACACCCTTTCGGGCGGGGAACGCCGCCGGCTCGAAATTGCCCGTTCCCTCACGCTGCAGCCTTCTTTTATTCTTCTTGACGAACCTTTTTCGGGGATTGACCCTCTTACGGTAAAGGACCTCCAGGAAATTATCCAAGATTTGGCGAAGTCGGGGATTGGCGTGCTGATTACCGATCATAACGTCCGCGAAACTCTTAGCGTAACTGATCACGCATACATCCTGAAAAGTGGGAAAATATTCCGGAAAGGCCGCCCCGAAGAGCTCAGCGCCGATCCCGAAGTTCGGCGCGTCTACCTCGGTGATCATTTCCGGCTCAATTGACTCGGGCGTGCGAAGAGACGAGCGCGTAGATGGCTTGGCAGGGACTCAAACTAAACCTCAGGGTCGCGCAGAAGCAGATTCTGACGCCCGGCCTTGTCCAAATGGTCAGCGTCCTGGCGCTGAACCGACTCGAGCTGAAGGAAATGATCAATCAGGAGATGATCGCCAACCCGGTGCTCGAAGAGCAGAGCGAAGAGCCCACCCAGGCCGACAATTACAGCGACGAAAATTTCCTAAAGGAAGAAACCGAGAAAGTTCCGGAGAAGCCGGAACCGAATCCTTTCGACGAGTTCGACGTCGGCACGTTCTTTAACCAATACCTCGATACCGGCGGCGACGGGGGCCAGTCGCAGGAACGCGAGGTTTCCGAGAGGCCTTCGTTCGAAAAGTTCCTTTCTTCACCGACCGGTCTGACCGAGCATCTCCAATGGCAATTGAGCGTCACGATTTGTTCAGACGCGGTCCGCCAAGTCGCGGAAAACATCATCGGCAACCTGGATGAGAACGGCTATCTGACGGCCTCGCCCGAAGAGCTCACGGAAAAGGGGAAATATTCCCAGGACGACCTGGACGACGCGCTGGCGGTGGTTCAGGAATTCGATCCGATCGGGGTAGGCGCGCGCGATTTGCGCGAGTGCCTGTGGCTGCAATTGAAAGCCTTCGATCCGCAAAACACGCTGGCACAGCAAATTGTTTCCGAACATCTCAAGCAAGTGCAATCCAACCAGCTCAAAGAAATTGCGCGAGCGCTGAACCGTCCGCTGGAAGTGGTGAAGCGCTCGATCGACGTCATCAAGAAACTCGATCCACGGCCCGGGCTGCGCTACAACAAAAGCGAACCGCGGCTGGTCGAGCCGGATGTGTACTTCCGCAAAGTGGATGGCCAATGGCAGGCGTACCTTAACGAAGACGACATGCCGCAGCTGCGCTTGAGTCCGACCTATCGGCGTCTGCTGGTCAAGGATGCCGCCGACCGTGACGTCCGCAATTACGTCAAGGAACGTTTTACCGCCGCCGTACAGCTGATGAAAAACATCGAGCAGCGCAAGCACACCATTCTGCGCGTGTGCCAGTCCATTATCGCGCGGCAAGGCGAATTTCTGGATCAAGGTCCCGACGCGCTCAAGCCCATGATGATCAAGGAAGTTGCGGAGGAAGTCGGCGTGCACCCCTCCACGGTGAGCCGCGCCGTAGCCAGCAAATACGCGCACACGCCGCAAGGCGTTCTGGAGCTTCGCTCGTTCTTCAGCGAATCGGTGAACGGGCCGGAAGGCGGCGGGATGTCGTTGCTGACGTTGAAGCGGCTGGTCAAGAAAATGATCGAAGAAGAGGATTGCTCGAAACCGCTTACCGACGAGCAAATCGCCAAGAAGCTGGATGATGCCGGAATCCACGTCACGCGGCGCACGGTGGCAAAATACCGTGAAGATATGCGCATCCCCAGCACCCATCAGCGTCGTGTAAAAAGCTGAGCTGCTCGCCTGTGAAGCCGCCCACGCGAACCCGACGGGACACGCGGCAACTCGTCATCCTCACCGGTCTCTCCGGCTCGGGAAAAAGCACCGTGCTCCGCGCTTTCGAGGACATGGGGTTCTATTGTGTGGACAACCTTCCGGTAGACCTCATCCCTATCTTTGCCGAACTTCATGCCGCCGGCGAAGGCGACTTTGCGCGAGCGGCATTGCTCGTGGATGCGCGCGAGGGCTTGCAACTCGAAAAGCTGCCGGCACTGCTGAAACACCTCAAACGAGATCATCCCATCACGCTGGTTTTCATCGAGGCGAACGAAGATGCGCTGCTTAGGCGTTACAGCGAGACGCGTCGTCCGCACCCGCTCGGAAAGAATTACTCGGTGCGCGAAAGTTTGAGCCATGAACGCGCGCTGATGGAGCCTATACGAAAACTGGCTGATGTGGTCATCGATTCCACACAGTTCAATGTGCACGAGCTGCGTCATTTTGTCACCACCCGCTTCAAAAATCCCGACACGCGCCCGTTGCTGGTATCGGTGGTCAGCTTTGGCTATCGCTACGGTGTGCCTTCCGATGCGGATCTGGTCTTTGATGTGCGCTTTCTGCCCAACCCGCATTTTGTTCCGCGCTTGCGCCCGTACAACGGCACGGACCCAAAAGTCCGCCAATACATCCGATCCTTTCCGCAAACCGGCGAATTTTTGCGCCGCATCGAAAGCCTGCTGACCTATTTGATTCCGCATTACATTCGCGAGGGCAAGAGCTATCTGACCATTGCTTTCGGGTGCACTGGGGGAAAACATCGCTCGGTGATGCTGGCGGAATCGGTTGAAAAGGCCCTGGAGAAGCGTGGTTATTCGGCGAAGGCTGTGCACCGCGACATCGAGAAATAGCCCGAGTATGGCGTTTGCCCGACAGCCGCGCCACGAAGCTTGACATGCTTCTGCGCGGCGAATAGCGTAACGGGAGAGAAACTCAAGGGGGCTGGAAGTGGCTTTGTCGCTGCCGCCACAATTGAAGCGCTTGCTTGGCTATGTGCGGCCGTATTCTATCCGGCTAGCGTTGGGGATTCTTTTGGTCGCTTTCGTGGCGGTCGCCGAAGGTTTAGTGGCGTTGATGGTCAAGCTGGCGCTGGATTTTGTCCTGAACCCAGGAGCCACGAGCTCCCTTTTGCCGCTTGGTACCATACCCGGAACTCACCGGGTCATCTACCTGAACGATTTCTTCCCGCAGCCGCCATTCCACAATGTTTGGACAATCTTTTCCATCTCGCTGATTGTTCTTTTCATCTCGAAGGCTCTGGCCGAGTACCTGGGGGCCACGCAGATCCAGCACGTTGGACAGGCGGCGGTCACCGAATTGCGAAACCAGGTCTATGCGCGGCTGATTCGTCAGCCCATTGGCTTTTTTCAACACCATCCCACCGGCCGGGTCATTTCTACGGTGATTAGTGACGTGGAAAGAGCCCGCCTGGTGCTCAGCGACTATCTAGCAGACATATTTCAGAAAGGCTTCACCTTTCTGGTTTTTGTTGGCGTGATGGTGTACCTCAATTGGAAGATGGCACTTGGCGCCGCGGTCTTGCTTCCCTTGGTGGTCCTGCCGGTCAACAAATTTGGCGGAAAAATTCGGCGCTCTTCCGAAAACAGCCAAACGCGCCTCGGGGACTTAAGCCAGATTCTCCAGGAAACCGTCAGCGGAAACCGCGTGGTTAAGGCCTTTGGCATGGAGGAATTTGAAAGCAAGAAGTTCCGCGAGGCAGCCCGCAGGCTTTTGCGGGAAAACATGCGCTGGGTGCGAGCCGCGGCGGCCACCGGACCACTGATGGACCTCCTCGGGGCCATCATTATTCCCTTGCTGTTGTTATATGCGCGAGATGAAATCAAGCACGGCTTGATGACCTCCGGCGTCTTTCTTGCTTTCATCTACGCCATGTTCAATTCCTACATGCCCATCAAGCGCATTGGCTACATTTACCAGCAGTTTCAAGCCGCCTTGGGCGCGAGCTCCAAAGTATTCGCTTATCTCGACCAGCCGGAAGAGGTAAGCGAGGTGCCGGGCGCGAAGCCGCTCCCGCCCTTCTCGCGCGAGATCATCTTCGAAAATGTCGGCTTCGCCTACGACAGCGAATCCGGGGCGGTTTTGGAAAGGATTCAATTCCAGGCGCGGTGCGGAGAAGTCATTGCTCTGGTGGGCTCGAGCGGCGCCGGGAAGACCACGCTGGTAAACCTGTTGCCGCGGCTTTACGAGGCTACCTGCGGCGACATTCGGATTGATGGCGTGAATATCCGCGACGTCACGATCAAGTCGTTGCGTGAGCAAATCGCGATGGTCACCCAGGAAAACATCCTGTTTTACGACACGGTGTGGAACAACATTTGTTACGGGCTCACCAACGTTTCCAAAGAAAGAGTCATCGGTGCCGCACAAGCCGCGCTGGCCGAGGATTTCATCCTGGCGCTGCCAAACGGCTTCCATACCGTCATTGGAGAACGCGGAACGCGGCTGAGCGGGGGGCAACGCCAACGGATCGCTATCGCGCGGGCCATTCTCAAGGATTCGCCAATTCTTATTCTCGACGAAGCCACGTCGGAGCTTGATGCGGAATCCGAGCTCTACGTGCAAAAAGCCCTCGCGAATTTGATGGTGGGGCGAACCACCTTTGTCATTGCGCACCGCCTGGCGACCATCCGGCGCGCCGACAAGATCCTCGTGCTGGAGGACGGCCAGATTCGCGAAAGCGGCACGCACAATGAATTGATCGCCCGCGGCGGCATCTACGCGCGGCTGCACGACCTGCAGTTTGCCGAAGACGACATGCTCACCCCCGCACAAGCGGCGCCCACCAACCTGGAGTCCCCGCAGAACCGCTCATGAGCGAAAAGCGCACAACCAATGCGAAGCAGCCCGAGTGCGTGTCCATGACCGGCTACGCGCAGGCGCGCCACGAAAAGCATGGCTGGGCCGTTCGCGTGACCGTCAAAAGCGTGAACCACCGGTTTCTTGATGTGAAGATGCGCTTGCCGGAGGGTTTTGATCTTTATGACTTGCGATTGCGCCAAATCGTGCGCGAGCGCATTCACCGTGGTCATCTGGAAATCTACGTCAACGCAGAACCGGGAACGGCTGCGCCCGTTCAGGTCAACAAGGAACTTGCGCAGGCCTATCTGCGCGCAGCGGAGTCGCTCATGCGTGGAACGCGGGCGGCCGGAAAAATGGACGTGGTCTCCTTGCTGCGCCTTCCGGGTGTAATCGCCGGAGTCAACGGCGCCGTCCCGGAGGAGGTGGACGCCCAGGAAAAGCTGGGGAAGGCGCTCGAAATCTGCCTGCGCGAAGCCCTCTCCAAACTGGATGAGATGCGCCGGGAGGAAGGCAAGCATCTGGTTGCCGAACTGCGCGACCGCTTGGCACGCATCGCCGGGGAGGTCGAGCAGGTGAGCGGACTGGCCGCCTCGCTCCGTCCGGCCTTTGCGCGGCGTCTCGAAACGCGTCTCAAGGAATTGCTCGGAGGAACAACCATCGATCAGGCGCGTCTGGCGCAGGAGGCGGCTCTGCTTGCTGAACGCAGCGACATCAGTGAAGAATTGGACCGCCTGCGCAGCCACCTGCAGCAGTTCACAAAGTTGCTGGATGGCGCGGGCGAGCTTGGCAAGAAGCTGGATTTTCTGCTGCAGGAGATGCATCGCGAGGCCAACACGATGCTTTCGAAGACGCCCGGGGTGGAGAGCGAAGCGCTGGCGATTACCGGTTTGGCCTTGGAGGTCAAGGCGGAAATCGAAAAACTGCGCGAACAGGTACAGAACATCGAATGAGCGCGGAGACAGGCAACGTGCCGCTGGTGTTGATTGTCTCGGGGCCTTCGGGCTCTGGAAAATCGACCTTGGTGCAAAAGATGCTCGAGCTGCCCGGCACCATGCCTTCGATCTCCTGTACTACCAGGCCGCGCCGCGCGACTGAGTCAAGCGGGAAATGCTATGATTTTGTGTCAGAGGCGGAATTCGACGGCATGGTGGCGCGGGGCGAGTTCTTCGAATATGCCCGCGTCTTTGGAAAATATTCCTACGGGACGCCGAAGAAGTGGCTGGAAGAATCGCGCAAACGACGTCTTGACCTCGTACTGGAGATCGACGTTCAAGGAGCGGCGCAGGTCAAGGAAAAGCTTCCCGAATCGGTGGCGATCTTCATCTTACCGCCTTCGAGGGAAGAGCTGGAGCGCCGGTTGCGCGGCCGCGGGCAGGATTCCGATGAAGAGATTGCGCGGCGGCTTGCCAAGGCACGGGATGAAATCGCCGCTTTTGGCAAGTATTATGATTTCTGCGTGGTAAATGATGACGTGGAGCGCGCGGGACGCGAGGCGCAGGCCATTGTGACGGCTTTGCGCTCGAGCAGCACGCGCTGCCGGGACCGAGTGCAGAAACTTCTGGCATCGTTTGGAGGAAAGAATTGATGACCGTGCAGACGAAAGCTCCGGAGAGCCAGTTTGCCTACGTGGTGCTTGCGGCCAGGCGGGCGCGGCAGATTATGGCGGGTGCGCCTCCGTTGATTGAAAACCCCAGGACACAGAAAGCCACGCGAGTCGCCTGCGAGGAATTGGAGCAGGGTTTGCTCGAATTCGATGTTCCCGAGGCGACCTCCGTCGACGAAGACAAGGACGGCAACAAGCGAAAGAAGTAGCGGCTAGCGGGAAAGCAGAAATGCGAATCACATTGGGTGTCACCGGCGGGGTCGCGGCGTACAAAGCCGCCGAGCTCGTGCGCCGCCTGCAACAGGAGGGTCACAGCGTCCACGTGGTGATGACGCGCGCCGCACGGGAGTTCCTGACCCCGCTCACCTTTGCCGCACTGAGCGGACAAAAAGTGATTACCGATCTTTTCGGTGATTCCTTGGGCGGAGGCGCCAATCTCGAAAGCGCCATTGAACACATTGCGGTGGCGCAGCGCACGGATCTTCTTTTGATAGCCCCAGCTACGGCGGACATCATCGCCAAATTCGCGCACGGCGTTGCGGACGATTTCCTCACTACCCTGTATCTGGCCTCGACGGCTCCGGTGGTGATCGCTCCGGCCATGAATGTGAACATGTGGAATCACGCCGCCACTCAGGAAAATGTGGGAACGCTGCGTGCGCGCGGCGTGAAAATCGTTCAACCGGATGAGGGCTACCTTGCCTGTGGTATGACCGGCCCGGGCCGCCTTGCCGGCCTGGAAGACATTCTTGCCACGGTTTACGAAGTCACCAAAGCGCGACGGGACCTGGAAGGGGAAACGGTTCTCGTTTCCGCCGGTCCGACTTGCGAAGACCTCGATCCGGTTCGCTACATCACCAATCGCTCGTCCGGCAAGATGGGTTACGCGGTTGCCGAAGCTGCCGCGAAGCGCGGCGCAAAAGTGATTTTGATCAGCGGACCCGTGATGCTGGAAACGCCCGCGGGCGCGGAACGTGTAGACGTGCGCACCGCGGAAGAAATGCGTCGGGCTGTCGCGGATCGTTTTCCCGAGGCTTCGACTGCCATCCTTGCGGCAGCCGTCTCGGACTACCGGCCTGCGGAGCTTCGCCCGGAGAAAATCAAGAAAGGCCATGCGCCGCTGGCTATTTCTCTGGAACCGACCGCCGACATTCTCACGGAAGTGGCGAAGCACAAGGGCCAAAAGATTGTCGTCGGTTTCGCGGCGGAAACCGATCACGTGGCGGAGAATGCGCGGAAAAAGCTCGTTTCTAAGAACGCCGATTTGATCGTGGCGAACGACGTCACCGCCAAAGGCGCCGGTTTCGACCACGACACGAATGTGGTCACGCTCTTCTCCCGCGATGGCCGGGATCTCGCTCTGCCCAAAATGCCCAAGAGCGAGGTGGCCGAGCGCATCCTGGACGAAGTCGTGCGCTTGCGCGCGGTGCTCCCCTCTCCCGCCGCCCGGCGTTCGAACCTCTGACCTCCATGCCCGGGCAAATCCCAGAAAATCTTCGGAAGAAAGTAGCCGAGCGGTTGGCTTTCTACGAAGATCTGGGCATCCGCTTCTTTTACCGAGATCGCCGCCCGGAAGCAATCTTGCAACAAGGCAAGCCGGTCGAATCAGTGGAACATCCCGTGCGCCCGACGCAAATCGCCCACCAGGAGCCTGCTTTGCCGAAAATCCCTCTCAGGCCGGGGTTACCAAAGGTTGCTTCTACAGGGCCTTCGAAAGTGCCGCCCCTGCCGTTGCCCGCTGCGCCAGGACCTTCTCTGTTCGAAGCCGCCGACAAAATCGCGGGCGACACGCTTTTGCGTGTTCGCGAAGATTTGGGCGAGTGTACCCGCTGCAAGCTTTATAAACACCGACACACCATCGTGTTCGGCGACGGCAATCCCAAAGCCGAACTGGTGTTCGTCGGAGAGGGGCCGGGCGCGGACGAAGATGCCCAGGGACTTCCGTTTGTCGGGCGCGCCGGCAAACTTCTCACGCAGATGATCGAAGCCATGGGGCTCGAGCGCAAAGATGTTTACATTTGCAACGTGGTGAAATGCCGCCCGCCGGAGAATCGCACGCCCGAAGACGACGAAGTCAGCACCTGCTCGCCTTTCTTGTTGCGGCAACTGGCAGTCATCGCGCCCAAGGTCATTGTTTGCCTGGGCGCCGTCGCAGCCAAAACACTCCTAAGAACCAACCGCGGGATTTCCCAGTTCCGCGGCCAATGGCTCGACTATCGAGGAAGCAAATTGATGGCCACCTACCATCCCGCCTACCTCCTGCGCAACCCCAACGCAAAGGGCGAGGTCTGGAAGGACCTCCAGAAAGTGATGGTGGTCCTAGGTCTCCAAGCAAGAAAAGGCAAGCCTGCTTAGGCCACCATGGGCATCCTGCTGGGGTTAGTAACCGCACTAACCTGGGGCGGCGCTGATTTCGTGGCGCGCTTCTCCACACACCGCATCGGCGCGCTCCGCACCATGTTTTACATGCAGTTTACGGGCTTGCTGCTTCTCACGATCTTCATGCGGTGGCTCGGTGGCTGGGGGCACCTTGCCGACGGTTCGGGATGGCAGCCGTGGGCCTGGGGATTCCTCGCCGGCCTTCTCAACGCCTGTGCCACGCTTTCCCTCTATCGCTCTTTTGAAATCGGGAAGATGGCCGTGGTCGCTCCGCTTTCCGCGAGTTATCCCGCGTTGACGCTGACTCTTTCCTGGCTCGGTGGAGATCACCTTTCCGCCGCGCGCTCTCTTGGCGTCGTGCTTATCTTGCTTGGCGTGGTGGTTGTAGCGGGCGGAGAACACGCCGGCGACGAGAATTCTCCCGAGCCTACGAACGCGAATACGCGCGGCACGGGCTTCGCGATTGTGGCCGCCGTCGGATTCGGATTGTTGTTTTGGCTGCTTGGAATTCGCATCGTTCCCCGCCTCGGCGCCGTCCAAGCCGTATGGATGATTCGCCTGACTAGTTCCTTCCTGACGGCCGCGGTGATTTTCTCCGCAGCGCAACCCATGCATCTTCCTCGCGGCCGCGTGCGTTGGATGGCTTTCGGCATGGGCACGTTTGATACGCTGGCCTTTGTATTGAGCAATCGCGGCCTGGAAATGGAACACGTGGCGGTCATCAGCGTCCTTGGTTCGCTCTATGGAGCGGTTACCGTGGGTCTTGCCGCCATTTTTCTACGCGAGCACATTTCGCGCTGGCAATGGGCTGGAATCGCCACGATATTTGGAGGCATCTTCCTAATCAGCACATAGGCGTCGTGTAACCGCAACAAAGACACGGGGAAGGACCACCGTGTGTGAGTGCGGCCCATCAGTTCCGCCACCAAGAATCCAGTTTTCGCTTGAAAATTACGACTCGGGACTTAAGACTTCTGCGACCACGCCCTGCTGATACACTACTCGGAGCGATGACTTGCTCCCTCTGCAACGTGGCCTTGCCGCTGCCGTTGCGAACGACCTTCACCTACGCCGTGCCGGAGACCATGCGCGGCACCGTAAAGCCCGGCAGTCGCGTGCTTGTGCCCTTTCGCGAGAAGTCGCTTGTCGGCGTTGTCGTGGAATTCGTCGAAAACGCTCCCCAAGGCGCAAAGCTCCGGGAAATCGCGCGCGTGCTCGATATTTTTCCTGCTCTTACGCAGAAGCTCATTGAACTCGCAAACTGGATCGCCCACTACTACCTCGCACCCATCGGCGACGTCGTTCGGGCCATGACCCCACCGCTCACCGAATTGAAATTGCAGCGGCAAATCGTTTTGACCGAGGCTGGACACGCGGCCTCGGAGAGTCTCAGTGGCGGCGAGCTGTCGCACGGCTTGGTGGGGTCCGAGACCGCGTTTCTTGCGATGCTGAAAGAGAAGAAGGGCGCAATTCGCTTGAAACCGCGGGCGAAGCCGGGGCCCGATGTTTCTTCCCTCCAAAAACTCCAGCGTCTTGGCCTCATCGAAATTCGCGAGAGCATGCAGGCGAAAAAACGAAAGACACAGCGGGTAGTCGCCTGGAACGGGGCTGGCAACCACGCGGATAAACCGCTCGCCGAAAAAGAAGAAAGGATTCGCATGTTGCTCGAAAGGGAGCGTGGTCCGCTTCCCTTGCCGCAACTTTTGCGGCTTGCGAATGCCGCGCGATCTTTAGTCGAGCGCATGCTGCGCGAGGGCTTGCTCGAGAGCTGGGAAGAACCGCTGGACCCTGCCGAGGATCCCTTCGACGCCGGCTACACGCCGTCGGCTCACGAGCTCAATGCCGAGCAGGAGGCCGCCTTAAAAGCGATCCGCGCGCGATTGGAACTGTGCGCTTTTGGCGTGCAGTTGCTTCACGGCGTCACCGGAAGCGGGAAGACAGAAGTGTACCTGCGGGCCGTGCAGGATACCCTCACGCGCGGAAAAACCGCCATTGTCCTCGTGCCAGAAATCGCTTTGACGCTGTGGATTGGCCGGCAGTGCCGCTCGTGGTTTGGCGGGCGTTTCGAAGGCGTCGCGGTATTGCATTCCGCGCTGAGCGATGCGGAACGCGCGCGCGAATGGTGGCGTGTTCGAATTGGTGACGCGCGCGTCGTTGTCGGCACGCGGTCCGCAATCTTTGCTCCGCTTGAAAACGTCGGCTTGATTATCGTCGACGAAGAGCAGGAAACCAGCTACAAGCAGGAAGAAACACCTCGCTATCACGGACGCGACGTGGCCATCGTGCGGGCGAAAATGGAAAATGCCGTGGCGCTGCTGGGCTCGGCAACCCCGTCGATGGAGAGCTATTATCACGCGGGGAACGGCAAATACGAATTATTGACGCTCACTTCCCGCGTCCGAGACCGCTCTCTCGCTCGGGTGGAAATTGTGGACCTGCGCGAAGAATTTCAGCAGACGCATCAGGCCAGTCCGATTTCCTCGAAATTGCATGCAGGCATTCAGGAATGTCTTGCGAACGGAACACAAGCGCTGGTGCTGATTAATCGCCGCGGCTACTCCTGGTCGGTGCTGTGTCGGAGTTGTGGCACTTCGGTCGAATGCGTCAATTGCAGCATTTCCATGACGCATCACAAGCAGCGCAACCGGCTGGAATGTCACTACTGCGGTGCCATTCAGGCGATTCCAAAACGCTGTCCCAAGTGCCAGTCGCAATACATTTATTTTTTCGGCGAGGGCTCGGAGCATCTGGAAGAACGCCTGCGCAAGGAATTTCCGGGCGCCCGCATCGCGCGGCTGGACCGCGACACCGCGCGCACCAAGCGCCAGTATCAGCAAACGCTCGGGGCGTTTGCGGGCGGCGCGCTGGACATTCTCGTCGGCACGCAAATGCTCGCCAAAGGGCACGATTTTCAGCGCGTGACCCTGGTTGGCGTGGTCAGCGCCGACTCCTCGCTCAGCTTGCCGGATTTTCGGGCTGCCGAGCGCACCTTTCAGTTGCTCACTCAAGTGGCCGGCCGGGCGGGCCGTGGTGAACTTGCCGGCCGCGTGCTCATCCAGACCTTTTATCCCGGGCATTACGCGATCCAGGACGCCGTCAAACAGGACTACACTTCTTTCTTCGAACGGGAATTGCATTTCCGCCGCATGATGGCTTACCCGCCATTCGCTTCGTTGGCGAACGTGATTGTCCGGGGCGCCCGGCTAGAGCAAGTCATAGGCTGGTCGCGTCAACTCTCCGAGTATTTCTCGCCTCATGACGGAGAGAAGGTTCGCATTCTCGGACCAGCGACCGCACCTCTCGCCCGGCTGAAAAGCGAACACCGCTTCCAATTTCTGCTGAAGTCTCAGAAGCGCTCCGTGCTGACGACGCTTCTCAACGGTGCTCTCGAGTATTGCGACAGAAAGGAGATTCCCCAAACCTCCGTGCTTGTGGACATGGATCCGCTAAGCCTTTTGTGAACACTTCCCGCATGGGGTCGGGGCGAGTCTCCTATTGAGTTTTGGGCAAGCGGTTTGGCGCGTCCCGCGGCAGCTCAGAAACGACCCGTCAAAGGCGCGCTAGTTTGCGCCGGCTTTCTGATAGTTCGGAAACGCTGGATGGTGCGGTGCCGGAGGAAGCGGATTCTTCTTCAACAAATCCATCACCACCTCCACGGCCCTTTCCAATTGCGAGTCATGCCCCGCCCGCGCGGCCTGCGGATCCAATTCCGTTTCGACATCGGGTGGCACACCGTGGTTTTCCACATCCCAAGTTCCATTGGGGTTGTAGAAAGCTAGGTCGGGCGTTCCGGTAAAGCCGCCATCCAGTAAATCGGCAGGATTGGTGTAATGCCCCACTAATCCGCCCCACGTGCGCTTACCCACCAGCGGACCGATGCCGGTCTTGCGGAACATCCAGGGCAAAGCGTCGCCCCCCGAACCCGCCATTTCGTTGATAATCATCACCTTGGGTCCAAAAATCGCCTCGATGGGCGTGGTGATGTCTTTGCCTTCGCGCATGTTCCAGTAACTCAGCAGCGGTCGTCGCAGATAATCGATGATGTAGTCAGCGATGTCTCCGCCTCCGTTGTAACGCTCATCGATGATGGCCGCGTCCTTGCCGACCTGCGCGAAGTAGTAGCGATTGAAGTTCGTGTAGCCGCCCGCGTAGGTATCGGGCAAGTAGACGTACGCCACGCGGCCGCCGGTTAGCTCGTCCACTTTGCGGCGATTGCCTTCAATCCATGCATAATTTCGCAGCGAGGATTCGTCGTCCACCGGAACGACGATCACCTCGCGCGACCCGCTCCCGTCGGACCTTGCGCCAACTTTCAGCACCACTTGTTTGCCGGCAGTTTCTTCGAAGAAGCTGTAAACATCGGCCGGCGGGCGAACGTCCCGGCCATTGACGGCGAGCAAGTAGTCTCCCGCATGCACGTTCACGCCGGGCTGGGTGAGCGGCGCGCGAAGCTTGGGATTCCAGTTCTCGCCGTCATAGACGTGCGTAAAGCGGTAGCGGCCGTTCTCAACGGAGTAGTCCGCACCAAGAAGTCCCGTTTTAACGCGCTTGGGTTCCGGAACATCGCCTCCGCCGACGAACATATGGCCAATGGTGATGTTCCCCAACATCTCCGTGAACAAATAATTCAAATCATCACGCGTCGCAATGTTGTCGAGGAAGGGTTCGTATTTCCTCCTGACGGCTTCCAGGTTAAGTCCGTGCAGGCCGGGATCGTAGAGAAAGTCGCGTTCGTCGCGCCACACTTGATCGTACATGTGCTTCCACTCGGCGCGCGGGTCGACATAAATCTCCATGGAGTCGAGTCTCAGCGGCCCGCCTTGGCCCGGCGGCGGAGGCCCTTCGGCGGGCTTCTCCGCCGGCGTAATAAACCACTGGTTCTGCCTGGCGTACAGCATCTTTTCGCCATTAAAAGACACGTCAAAGCTGGTCACACCATCGAGAATCTGCTCCGTCTTGCGCGTCTTCAGATCGAACTTGTGGATTTTTGTCGCCGGCCCGCCCTCGTCAAAGTCGATGGGATCGACCGGTGGCGCCTCGCCCAGGAATAGGACGCCGGCCTTTCCGGCAAGAAGTCCGTCGTAATTGCGCGCGGGAACGGGCAAGGCGAGAATGCGTTGGCCGATTGCCTCGAGATCGATCTCCACGTTAACCGGTTTTTCCTCCTTTGCTTTGCCTTTTTCCTTGTCTTTATCCGCTTCGCCTTTCTGGTCTTTGCCGCCTTTCTCCGCTTCTTTGGCCTTTTCTTCATCGCTCTCCGGCGCCAGCGGCGAAGGAAGATCCTTCTTCAAAACAATGACATAGGCATTTCGCGTGACCGGGCGTTCGAGGCTGGTCATGTCCAGCCAGCCGGTGTTCAGCGCGGCGTCCGTGCTGGCGGTGAAATACAGATATTTGCCGTCCTTGTCGAATGCAGGATAGAGCGCGTCGCTCATTCCGTCCGTGAGCTGGAAGCTCTTGGTCTGTTCGAGCGAGTAGGCAAATACCGCGTGCAGATGGTTCGTCAACTGTTTCGTGTAGGCGATCCAGCGGCTGTCTGGCGACCAAACCATTTGCAGGCTGTGCGCCGGATCGGTGTATGTGTCGGTATCCACTTTCACTGGTGTTTTTTTATCGAGGTCCACGTACCAATAATTCAGCCGCTTGTCGGTGTAGCCGATTTTCTTGGAGTCAGGCGACCACGTCGGCGAATAATAAAAAGTCGCCGGATTGCCGAGATTGATTTTGCGGGCTTCCCCGAGGCCGCTCTGGTCGCGGATGTGCAGCGCGTATTCGCCGGACTCATCGGAAAGATAGGCGATCGATTTTCCGTCGGGAGACCACGCGGGATCGCGCTCCACCACGTCCGTGGTGTTGGTCAAATTGCGAATGTCGCCCTTCTCGGCGGGCACCGTCAAAATCTCCCCCCGCACGCCGAACACCGCGCGGGCGCCTGTTGGAGAGATTTCCGCGGAGCGAATTCTCTTCGGCTCGATTTTTAGGAAGTGCGGGCGGACTTCTGCCAGGTCGGCTACCGGCCGGATGTCCAGCGCGCGGTCGTTTCCGGATTGCAGGTCCAGCAAATGCAGCGATCCGAACTGCTCGTAGACAATGGCATCAGCCGTTGCGGAGGCGGACTTGATATCGAATCCGTCGTTTTTGAGGATCTGCTTCACCTGCTGCGACTTCAAATCGTAGGCGAAAAGACTCATCGGGCCATTGCGGTCTGAAAGGAAATAAATTGTTTCGCCGACCCACATGGGATTGCAGTCATTGGAATTATCCCGCGGTATTCTTGCTTGAACGCTGGAGTCAGCAAGGCTAGCGATCCAGATCGGCTTGGTTTGCCCGCCGCGATAACGTTTCCAGGCCCGCTGCCATTGCAGGTTGGGCACGTAAGCGATGCGCGCGCCGTCGGGGGAAATGGAACCTTCCGCAGCTCTGACCAGGGGAACCTGGGTTGCAAAACCGCCTTCCAGGGGGACGGTAAAAAGCTGAATTACGCCGCTCGCGAATGCGGTTCGCAATGAGCTGAACAGAATCCGCTTTCCGTCGGGCGTCCAACCCTGAACATCAGCGTCAGCGGGGTGATAAGTAAGACGGCGCGGCTCGCCTCCGGCAGCGGAGACCACAAACACTCCATGCGTCCCGTCGTAATCGCCCGTGAACGCGACTTGCGAGCCGTCAGGCGAGAACGAAGGTTTCTCCTCGTGCCCGCCGCTGGTCAAGCGGCGAACGTTGCCGCCGTCGCGGTTCGCCACCCAGATGCTGCCCGCGTAGCTGAACGCGACCTGGGATTTGCTCACCGCAGGATCTCGCAGAAGCAGAGGCTTCAGCGATTGCGCGCGGCTGATCGAGGACACGCCCGCCAAAATCAGGGTTAGCAGTACGCACCTCCTCAGCCGTTGCATTTTCGTTACCGGATGTATTGTCGTCTGCTCATCGTGCATAGAAATCTCTCCTCAGACGCAGGGAAGCCCGGTACGCCGAGAACCTGCGAGCCACTCGATGGCCGAAAGGAGAAAACAGGTTTTGATGGATCTCGAGGAACTCCGGGCGGGGTGCATTCTACACCAACTCGTCTGAGGATGAGTCCGCCCACAATCTTCGACGCAAGAGCCTGTTCCGCCCAGGTTCGTTCGGGCAGTCTTCCTCAGGAAGCGCATGTCCTCTATCCCGAAGCCGCGCCTACGCCTGCAGAACACGCGGCCGATCCTGCTGGACAAGCCTTTGTATGAGCGTGACCTGATCGACCCGGAGAAGAGCGGGGCTGTACCAAAGGACAGCGAAAAAGGGGCGTAAAAAAGGGAAAGAGAAAAGGAAGAGCAAAAAAGTACAAAAGTACTCTTGACAGGAAAATGCGGTTCACACGATACTCCAGTCGCGCTAGTAATTGTCTTGCCTCTGTGAGAACGTTCCGACGTTCCTCTCCTATCCGCACGCCGGAAAAAACGTCAGCGAGGAGCACCGGTGTCGGCACAAGTGAACAAAGACGAGATGAACACGCTTGAGATGGACCGGGAAGTGATCCGCTGCAAGACGTGTGGACTGGTACAGTACCGGACGCGTACGGGAAATTGCCGGCGCTGCGTGCGTGCGTTACCGCAGCG
>Ga0306924_10001766_pt1 | contig 20009 bp, 18 predicted proteins | sample sta12Can44000111_FD_203756 | JGI IMG/M metagenome (GOLD analysis project Ga0306924, IMG submission 203756) | Lab enrichment of tropical soil microbial communities from Luquillo Experimental Forest, Puerto Rico - statanox.12C.anox.44.000.111 (v2)... | ecosystem: Environmental > Terrestrial >...
TTCGACGCGGTCCGGATGATGCACGCCCAGGGCAAGACCATCTTGCTGGTTGAGCAGAACGCGCGGGCCGGGCTGCGCCTGTCCACCCACGGGGTGGTGCTGGAGAACGGCATCGTGCGGCTGGCCGGCACCGGCCAGGAGGTGCTGGACCACCCCGAGATCGGTGCCCTGTACCTGGGCGGCGCGGTGGCCGACACCAGCCCGGCCGACGGGAACGGCGCCAGCCCGGCGCCGGGAGCCGCCCGTTGATCATCGACAGCCACTGCCATGTCATCGTCGGGGAGATGACGGCCGGCCAGGTGCCGGAGCAGTGGCGGCCGGCGGTCAGCCGGGCCGGCGGGCAGTACCGGCTCAGGTTCCGCGGCCGCGAGATCAACTCGGTGACCAGCGAGTTCACCGACATCGCGGCGATGCTCGGGCAGGCCGCCACGACCGGGGTGGATCACCTGCTGCTGTCCCCGTGGATCAACCTGGTGCCGGTGGACGCCGGGCCGGCCGACGCCCGGCTGGTCTGCCAGGTGCAGAACGACGCGCTGGCAGCGGCGGCGGCAGCCTTCCCGGGGCGGGTGACCGCGCTCGGTGCGGTGCCGCTGCAGGATCCGGCCGAGGCCGCCCGCATGCTGCCCGGGCTGATGGCCACCCCCGGGCTGTGTGGGGTGGAGGTCCCGGGCAGCGTCGGCGGCCGCTACCTGGGCGACGATGTCTTCGCCCCGTTCTGGGCGGCGGCGGAGGCGGCCGGTGCACTGGTCTTCATCCACCCGGCCAGCCAGGGGCTCGGCATCCCTGCCCTGGCCGGCTACTACCTGTGGAACTCGGTGGGGAACCCGCTGGAGACCGCGGTGACCGCGGCCGACATCGTGGTGTCCGGGGTGCTGGAGCGGCACCCGGGCCTGCGGGTGCTGCTCGCCCACGGCGGCGGCGCACTGCCGGTAGTGCGAGGGCGGCTGCGCCGCGCGTTCGCGGTCCGGCCGGAAGCCCGGGCCGGTACCCGGGCCGGGCCGGACGAGTCGCTGCGGCGGTTCTACTACGACACCGTCACCCACGATCAGGACCTGCTGGCCGGCCTGATCGGGTACGCCGGGGCCGGGCAGGTGCTGCTGGGCTCGGACCGGCCGTTCGACATGGGCACCGACCGCCCGGTGGACGAGGTGCGGGCGCTTGGCCTCGGCGCCGGTGAGGACCTGGTGCTGGGCGGCAACGCCGCCCGGCTGCTCGGGATCGCAGGTGGCTGACCACGGCGGCGGGCAGCTCGCGCACCTGCTGGCCGAGCACGGGGTCCGGCACGTGTTCGGGGTGCCCGGCGGGCAGACGCTCGCACTGTATGACGGCCTGCTCGACCTGGCAGCCGACATCAGGCATGTGCCGCTGCGGGACGAGCGGTCGGCCGCCTACGCCGCCGACGCCTATGCCCGGGTGACCGGCCAGGTGGGGGTGTGTGACGCGACGGTCGGGCCGGGTGCGGCCAAGCTCCCGTCCGGGCTGGCGGAAGCGCTCGGCGCCTCTATCCCGGTGCTCGCGCTGGTCAGCGACCTGCCCGCGCGGCTGGCCCCGCACCGCTACCGGGGGGCGGCCTCGCAGGCGCTGGACCAGGCCACACTGCTCGCCCCGGTCACCAAATGGCAGGCTACGGTGCCGGACGCGGCCACCATGCCCGCCCTGGTCCGGCAGGCGTTCCGGGAAGCCACCACCGGCCGGCCCGGCCCGGTCGCGCTGTTCCTCCCGCAGGACGTGCTGGACGGGCCCGGGATCCGCGGCGAGCCGCTACCGGCGAGTGCGCGGTTCGGGCGGTTCCCGGCGTTCCGGCCAGCGCCCAGCCCGGCCGATGTGGCTGCCGCAGCCGGCGCGCTGAGCCGGGCCGAGCGGCCGTTCATCCTGGCCGGGGGCGGGGTGATGCACTCGGCCGCGGGCCCGGATCTGGTGGCGCTGGCGGACCGGCTGAGCGCTGCGGTCGGCACGACCCTGACCGGCAAGGGTGCCATCGCCGAGAGCCACCCGCTGAGTGTGGGCGTGACCGGCAGCATGGGCACGTCCGCGGCGGCCGCCGCGCTGGCAGAGGCGGACCTGGTGCTGCTGGCCGGTGCCAAGGCCAGCAGCGGTGCCACCTACGGCTGGACCCTGCCCCGGCCGGAGCAGCCGGTGGTCCAGCTCGACCTGGACCCGGCCGAGCTCGGCCGGGCGTTCGGCTGGGCGCTGCCGGTGCTGGCGGACGCCCAGGCCGGGCTGCGGGCGCTGACCGCCGCGCTGCCCCGGCCCGGCGGCCGGGACCGGGCATCCTGGCGCGCCCGGATAGCGGCGCTGGCGGCGGCCTGGCGAGCCAGCCGCGACCGCGAGCGGGCCAGCGGCGCGGTACCGATCAGCCCGCAGCGGGTGCTGGCCAGCCTGGAGGAGGTGCTGGCCGCGGACGGCATGCTGGTCTGCGATGCCAGCCTGGCCAGCGGCTGGGGCGGGGTGTACCTGGAGCAGCGGGCCGCGGGCCGGCGGGTGCTGGCGCCGCGCGGCCAGGCAGGCCTCGGGTACGCGGTGCCCGCCGCGATCGGGGTCGCCCACGCCCGGCCGGGCCAGCGGGCGGTGGTGCTCACCGGCGACGGCGCGCTTGGTTATGCGGCTGGTGAACTGGCCACCCTCACCGAGCAGCGGCTGCCGGTCACCGTGGTCGTGCTGAACAACCGGTCCTGGGGCTGGATCCGCTGGTACCGGCGGATCAACTTCGGCCGGGCCTGGCAGGACGACGACTTTGGTGACGTCGCATTCGCGGAGATAGCCCGCGGCTTCGGGCTGGCCGGGCACCGGGTCACCGAGCCAGCCGGCCTGGCAGCCGCGCTGCAGGCCGCGCTGGCCGGGCCGGGCCCGGCGCTGGTCGACGTGGTGACCGACGTCTGGCAGACCCCCATCACCGCGCACCGGCAGGCCGCCGCCGACGGCACCACCACCGGATATGGAGGCTGACCGATGCCCCGCCACCCCGACCGCCAGCTGGAGCGGCTGTCCCAGCCGGCCGCCGCCGCGCTGATCGCGGCCAGTGGCACCGCCGTTGTCGCGACCGGCAGCGTCGAGCAGCACGGCGGGCACCTGCCGCTCGGCACCGACACGTTCGCGGCCGCCTCCATCGCCGAACGGGTGGCCGCCAGGCTGGACACCGTGGTCGCCTCGCTCGGCCCGGTCGGAGTCGCCCACTACCATCTGCCCTGGCCGGGCACGCTGTCGCTGCGCCCGGCCACCCTGGGCGCGGTGCTGGTGGACGTGTGCGGCGGGCTGGGCATGGCCGGCGCGCAGCGGATCGTCGTGGTCAACTGGCACGAGGGCAATTCCCCGGCCCTGCGGGTGGCCGCCGACGAGGCGCAGCGCAGTCACCGGGTGCAGGTCGTGATCGCCGAGTCGCACGTGATCACCCACACGCTGTTTCCAGATGAGATGGAGTTCACCCACGCCGGCTCGATGGAGACCGCCGCGGTGCTGGCCTATGACGCCGCCCTGGTGAAGCTGGAGCAGGCGACCGAGCCGAGCGAGCGGGCGGCCGGGGAGGCCGCGCATGGGCTGTTCCGCCGGCCGGACGTCTACCCGGTGCTGCGGGACTTCCACCAGATCGCCGTCACCGGCTGGTACGGGCAGCCGGACCGGGCCACCGCGGGCCGGGCTGAGCAGATCGCCGAGGCGGTAGCCGACCATGTGGTCGCCCGGGCCCGCGAAATCTGGGCGGCCCTGCCCGGCGGTGCGGCGTGATCCCGGGCACGATGCGGGCCGCGCTGCTGCGCGACTTCGGCAAGCTGGCGGTCGCGGACGTGCCCACTCCGCAGCCGGGGCCGGGTGAGGTGCTGGTCCGGGTGAGCGCCTGCGGGATCTGCGGTACCGACCTGAAGATCGTGGCTGGCGCGTACCAGGGCACCTGGCCACCGGAACTGCCGTTCATCATCGGGCATGAATGGTCCGGGGAGGTGGCCGCGCTCGGGCCCGGGACCGAGCGCAGCGGCCTGGCGGTCGGGGACCGGGTGGTGGCCGAGAACCACACCGGCTGCGGCGAGTGCCCGATGTGCCGGGCAGGCCGCTACAACCTGTGCGAGCGGGTCCGTGAACCCGGCTTCAAGCTCTATGGGCACACCGCCCCCGGGGCGCTGGCAGAGTACGCGGCCCGCCCGGCGGTCGCCCTGCACAAAGTTCCCGCCCACGTCACCAGCCTGGCCGCGGCCCTGGTCAACCAGGGGGCGCTGACCGTGCACGCGGCCCGCCGGGCCCGGCTGGGCCCTGGCGCGAGCGTCGCGGTCTACGGGCCGGGGCTGCTCGGCCTGCTCATGGCCCAGGTGGCCAGGGCTGCCGGGGCCACGACTGTGATCATGGTGGGCCGGGGCCAGCGGCTGGCCGTCGCCAGCGAGCTGGGCGCCACCACCGTCGTCGACTACGAGGCGGATGACCCGGTGGCCGGGGTGCGAGCGGCCACCGGTGGCCGCGGCGCGGACTGTGCGTTCGACTGCTCGGGCAATCCGGCGGTGCTGGGCCAGCTGCTCCGCTCGGCCCGCCGCGGCGGCACCGTCGCGCTGCTCGGCCTGGCTGGGGGAGCGGTTGCGGAACTGCCTGTTGACCTGGTGACTCTCGACGAACTGGACGTGCTCGGGGTACGGTCGAGCCCAAACGCCTACCCAGCCATGATCGCCTTGCTCGCGTCCGGCGCGGTCCGTACCGAGCCGCTGACCACCCACGTCTACCCGCTGGCCGAGGTGGCCGCCGCGTTTGGCGCCCTGGCCCGGCGGGAGGCGATCCGCCCGATTATCACGCTGCAGTAGCCCAGGAGTACGCCATGCCCGTCATCCGCCATCCCGGCCAGCTGCCTGCCACCGACGGGCCCGGCTGGCACCAGCAGGAGTGGGCGAGCGCCGCCGTGTTCGGCGAACCGGTGCCGATGCGGGCCCGGCGGTACCAGCTGGATCCGGGCGCCGCCGGGCCGGGCATTGCGCTGGGTGGCCAGGAGGCGTTCGGGTACGTGATCGCCGGCACCGGCGCGGGCCGCGCGGGCCCGGACAGCTACCTGCTGGCCCGGGAGAGCGTGCTATGGCTGGGCGGCTGTGACGCGCTGGCGCTGACAGCCGGCCAGGACGGGCTGGACGTGCTGGTGGCCGAGTCCACCGGGCAGCCGGTGCCGGCCCCGCCCCGCAGGCCCTTCACGGCCAGCAAGGCCTTCGCCGCCACCGAGCTGCCGCACCTGGCATCCACCCGGGATACCCGGGACCGGATGGACCTGGTCACCGACGACGTGCCGGTGGGGGCGACCCAGCTGCGCGCCGACCGGATCGTCTACCACCCTGGCGACACCGCCGCGGCGCACTACCACAGCGGCTGCCACCACGTGTACTGCGTGCTGGCCGGAGCCGGCCTGCTCTACGCCGACGACCAGGCGTACCGGCTGGCGGCGGGGATGAGCGCGCTGATCCGCCCGGGCGAGGTGCACTGGGGCGAGAACGATCAGGCGGACAATTTCTCGTTCGTCGAGTTCTGGGCGCCGCCGCCCACCGGCACCGTCTGGACGGTGAGCGGGGACCAGTGCACCTGGGCCACGGTCAGCTGAGCCGCCGGTGACCCCATCGCCGAGGGGGATCAGTGGATAGCCGGCTGGTGTCGATGTACCGGCGCTTCACCTGGCGGATCCTGTCCAACTACGTGACGCCCTGGGAGTTCGAGCAGCTCAAGGCGCAGATCACCGACTACGAGCAGTGGTGCGGCGCGTGGCGGGCGCAGGCCGCCCGGCATGTCGAGCGGGGAGACGAGGCGCTGGCTGCCGGGCACATTGTCACCGCCGCCGATGCCTACCTGCGCGGCACCCTGGCCTGTCACTGGGCCGGGTTCGTGTTTACCCACGACGCCGGCCAGTTCCGGGCCGCGCTGGCCGACATGGCCACGGCGCTGGCGAAGGCAGCCCCGCTGCAGTCGCCGCCGGTGCAGCTGCTGACGGTCCCGTTCGAGGGCCTGTCCCTGCCCGGCTACCTGCGGGTACCGCCCGGGCGGCCACGGCCGCCGGTGGTGCTGCTGCTGCCCGGCGCCGATTCGGCCAAGGAGGAGCTGTACAACCTGGCCGATCACGTGGTGGCGCGGGGCCTGGCGGCCGCGGTCTTCGACGGCCCCGGGCAGGGGCCTGCCAGCTTCGCCAGCAACCTGCGGCCGGACCAGGAGGTAGCGGTGCGGGCCATGCTGGACGCGGTCACCGCCCGGCCGGACGTGGACGGCCGCCGGGTAGCGGTCGGTGGCATCTCCTACGGCGGGCTGTTCTCGATCCGGACCGCGGCCGCCGACGACCGCGTCAAAGCGGTTGTCTCGGTGTCGTCCTGGTACACCCCGGCGGGCCGGTTTGCCGAGATGGACGACCTGACCCGGCCCGGCCAGTACCTGCACCACGGCCCCGACCCGGCGGCCAGCATGGCGGCCATCACTCTGGCCGGGGTGGCGGGCCGGGCCAGGGTGCCGTTGCTGCAGGTCTACGGCGGCAGCGACCCAGGGTCCCCACCGTCACACGCCGAGCGGATCGCCGCCGAGTACGGCGGGCCGGTGACCACCGTGGTGTACCCCGACGGCGTGCATATCCTGAACAACCTGTGGAATGTCGCCCGGCCGCTCATCGCCGACTGGCTCGCCGACACCCTGTGACGAAGGAGCGCGATGGCGGACTACGGCCGGGCCGAGGCCAAGCAGGCAGCCCGGGAGCGGTTCACCGGGCTGTGGGCCGCCACCATCACCCCGTTCACGGCGGACGGGGCACTGGATGAGGCCGCGCTGCGGCGGGATCTGGACCGGCTCACCGCCGGCCTGGGCGTGGACGGGATCTTCTGCGGCGGGGTGATGAGCGAGTTCTGGGCGCTGTCCGGCGCTGAGCGGCGGCGGCTGGCGGAGATCGTGGTGGACCACTGCCGTGGCCGCTGCCCCGTGCTCGCCCATACCGGCCAGCACAGCGCCGCTGAGACCATCGAGCTAACCCGGCACGCCGCGCAGGCCGGCGCCGACTTCGCGGTGGTCATCAACCCGTACTACCCGCCCGCTTCCGACGACGGGCTGTACGCCTGGTTCGAGCACGTATGCGCTCAGGTGGACATCGGGGTGTGGCTGTTCGACACCGGCTACTCCGGCGTGTCGCTGTCCACCAGCCTGATCGAGCGGCTGGCGGGGATCGAGAACGTGTGCGGGATCAAGGTCGGCCGCCCGTACCCCCGGTATCTCGAACTGCTCGCGGCGGTCGGGGACCAGCTGCTGGTCTGCTCGCCGCATGAGGAGCACTGGCTGGCCAGCATGCGTGACCACGGCCAGCGGGTGCACATGTCGTCGGCCGCGCCGTACCTGTACCAGACGCCCGGCTGGCAGCCGATGCGCGACTACACCGCGGCGGCGCTGGCCGGTGACCTGGCCAAGGCGGAAGAGATCTCGGCCACCCTGGACCAGGTGCGGGCGGTGGCCGCCAGGTGGCTGCAGGGCAGCGAGCGGCAGGCTGACAACGTCACCGCGATCAAGGCCTGGGCGGGACTGGTCGGCCTGTCCGCCAGCAGTGTCCGGCCGCCGCTGGTCCCGCTGCCACCGGCCGAGCTGGAGCGGCTCGCCGCCGACCTGGCCGGGACGCCGCTGCTGGCGGGTTAGCCCACGCCCGGGCTGAGCTGCGTGGCCAGCCAGTCGGCCGCTTGTGGCCGCCACCGGTAGGTCATGTTCATGCACACGTGGTTGCCCTGCTCGAACATCCACAGTTCGGCGTTCGGTGCCTCGGCGGCCAGCTGCGCGGCGTGCTGCCACGGCACCAGCCGGTCGAGCTTGCCGAACACGACCAGCAGCGGCTGGGCGATCTGGCCGGCCACCCCAGCGAGGGTCATCCGCTCGGCCACGGCGTAGGCCTCGTCGCGGCTGGCGGTCCCGCAGCCGTGCAGGAAGGTGGCGAGGCTGTGCGGCGGCCGGTCGCGGATCAGCGCCCCGTAGTCGTAGCAGCCGCCGGACAGCACGGCCGCCTTGATCCGCGGCTCGAACGCGGCCGCCCGGGCACCGTAGTAGCCGCCGAGGCTGACCCCGAGCAGGCCGGCCCGGTCACCGGCCAGGTCAGGCCGCGCGCACAGCAGGTCCAGCACCGCGCCGACCGGGGCCTCGAAGTCCGGCCGGATATGCAGCACCCGGCCGGTCTCGCCCTGGCCGGGCCCGTCCAGTGAGAACGTGGCCAGGCCGCGGGCGAGCAGAGTGTCCTCGACGTTGCAGAACTCCTCCTTGGTCGAGTCCAGCCCGGCTACCAGGATGACCAGCGGCGGCCGGTCCACGCCGGGCGGCCGCCGCAGGTTGCCCGCCATGGTCGCGCCGGCGAACGGGATCTCGATCCGCTCAAACGTGGGGTCGAGCAGCGACAGCCCGGTGGCCAGCGCCTCGATCGAGGCATCCGCGGCCGCGTAGTGCCGGACCATGTCCAGCATCCAGACGAACTTGCCGAAGTGGTAACTGACCGCGGCGGCGATCCATGCCTCACCCGCGGTACGCAGCTGCCCCCCGGCCGCCGCCGCGCGGGCAAGCTCGGCGTGCTCGTCGCCGTTGGCGCACCAGGCGGCAAGCCAGTCCGCCCAGTGCTGCACCCCGCCGGTGACCCGGGCGAAGTCGTTCGGGTCCACCCCCTGGGCGGTGAACCTGGGGCCCCAGTGGGCGATGGCGGAGGTGACCTGCGCGTCAGCCACCGGACGGGCCTGGCGCCGCGGTGGCGGTGCCGGCCCGGGCGGGCGCGGCCGGGGCGGACATGACCGTGGCCGGGTCGTGGCCGAGGTCGGTGAGCAGGACGATGGCTGCGTTGCGGCCGGGGGCGCCGGTGATCGAGCCGCCCGGATGGGTGCTGCCGCCGGTCTGGTACAGGCCGGGGATCGGCATCCGGTGACTGGCCCAGCCGGGCGCGGGCCGCAGCGGGCCGCTGAATGCCGGGCCGCGGTTCCCGCCGTGGAAGGCGCCATGGATCATGTGCGGGTTCAGCTCCTCGATGTCGGCCGGGGACTTGGTCAGGTGGGCGAGGATCACCTCGTCGGTCAGGTTGGGTGCATGCCGGCGCAGCTTGTCCAGCAGGCTCCGGGCGTGCTGCTCCTTCAGGCCAGCCCAGTCACCCGTGCCCGGCGGCAGCTGGTAACTCTGCGGGGTGAGGATCTTCACCGTGTGCTGGCCGGCGGGCGCGCGGCCGGGATCGGCCAGGGTCGGGGTGGCCACCAGCATCCAGGCCGGATCGGTCAGGAACCGGCCGGCCCGCAGGTCCGCCCCAAGCTGGATGAAGTCGCCCGGCCAGCCGGCCAGGCCCGCCGACACCGCGCTGCGCGGGCCGTGCGGGGAGGCGAACTCCGGCGGGGCGGTGGTGCAGTAGTAGGTCGCGAAGCCGGGCACACCCACGTCGTAGGTGTCGATGCCGTAGTGGAACTCGGCCGGCCAGGCCTCGCGCGGGGCCATGTCCCGCAGCTGGACGGCGTGGATGGTGGACACCACCGCGGTGCCCGCCCGGTACTGCCCGCCGTCGGCGGTCTCCACGCCCACGCAGCGGCCATCCGCCAGCAGCAGCCGGGTCACCTGCTTCCCGCACAGCACCGTGCCGCCGTGATCGGCCAGGTAGCCGGTGAGCGCCGCGGTGAGCCGCCCGGACCCGCCGACCGGGATCGACCAGCTGCGCTGCTGGCGGCCGAACGTCTGCTGATAGGGCAGGACGCCGGAGCCAGGCTCGTCCACCGGCTGGAACACCTGGAACGCCATCCAGAGCAGGAACGCCTGGATGTGGCGGCTGGCGAACTCGTGCTGGACCACCGCCACCGCCGACAGCTGCCGCCGCCGCGCCCAGATCTGCCCGCGCGGGTGCTCGGCCAGCATCGCCTCCAGTGAGGGGCCGAACCCGACCGGGGTGAACTGCCAGCGGCTGAAGATGGACTTGACCTCGTCGTAGTCGGCCAGCAGCCGCCGGTAGGCGGCCGCGTCGGCGGCCGAGAACCGGGCCACCTCCTCGATCGTGCGCTCCGGATCCAGCCACATGGTGAACTGCTCACCGTCCGGGAAGGCCACCTGCTCCACCGGGTCCGGCTCGGCGTAGGTGAGCCCGTAGTCGGCGATCAGCCCCAGCTCGTCGGCGAGCAGCGCCGGGTTAACCCGGATCATGGTGTGGCCGGTGGCGCAGGTGTCGATGCCGAACCCCGGCAGCAGCAGTTCCTCGGTGGCCGCCCCGCCACCGGGGATATGCCGGGCGTCCAGCACCAGGCAACGGTAGCCCGCCTTGGCCAGGTAACAGGCGGTGAGCAGGCTGTTGTGCCCGGCCCCGGCGACCACGATGTCGGCACTGTCAGTCACGGGCGCCTCCCTTCCGGCATACTGCAAACCATTGCAGGTCCACCGGTCCCGGGACAACCACCTGGCGGCAGAACGCGCCAGCGGCCCGGGCCTCGCCGAGCCGGAGGTGCCAGATGCGGGCAGTTGTCGTGCCCGAGTACGGGGGCCCGGACGTCCTGACCATCCGCGAGCTGCCCGAGCCGGAGCCGGGCCCGGGCGAGGTCTCGATCACGGTGGCATTCGCCGGCGTCAACTACACCGATGTGCGGAACCGGATCGGCGACGGGCTCGGCCGGGTGCCCTTTGTACCCGGGGTGGAGGTGGCGGGCACGGTACGTGCCACCGGGCCAGGTGTCACCGGCCTGGCACCGGGCCAGCCGGTGGCCGCGCTCACCCGCGGCCACGGCTACGCCGAGGTGGTGACCGCGGCTGCCGAGCTGACCGTGCCGCTGCCCGCCAGCCTGGCCGGGCGCCCGGAGTCGGGCAGCATGTTCGTCACCGTCCAGCTCGCCCTGATGCTGCTGCGCCGGGTCGCCCGGGTGCAGCCGGAGGAGACCGTGCTGCTGCACGGCGCGGCAGGCGGGGTGGGCGCGGTGACCGGCCAGCTGGCCCGGCACTGGCGGCTGCGGCCGCTGCTGGGCACCGTCTCCAGCCCGGTCAAGGCCGCATTCGCGCAGCGCAACGGCTATGCCGCGGTCTATACCTACCCGGACTTCGACTCGGCCGTGCTGGCGGACACCGGCGGCCGGGGGGTCGACGTCGTGCTCGACCCGGTCGGCGGTGATGTGCGCGCCCGCTCGTTCGGCATATTGGCGCCGTTCGGGCGGCTGGTGACGTACAGCAACATCTCCCGGGAACCGGAGGTGGTGCCGGACGCGGGCTGGATGCGGGCCCGGTGTGTCGGTTACGCCGGCTTCTCCGGCGGCCAGCTGCCGCGGCGCGCGCCGGAGCTGGTCCGGCCGTCGCTGCTGGAGGCGGCCGAGCTGGTCGGCTCGGGTGCGCTGGACATCGCGGTGTCGCAGGTCTTCCCGCTGGCGCAGGCGGCCGAAGCGCATCGCGTGTTCGAGCGGCGGGCCGCGGTCGGCAAGCTCATTCTGGCGGTGTGAGGGTGGCCAGCGCCGCCAGCGCGGGCCCGGTCAGCCGGTGCACCGTCCACTCGTCCATGGCAGTGGCGCCCAGCGAGGCGTAGAACCCGCGGGCGGGGGTGTTCCAGTCCAGCACCCACCATTCCAGCCGCCGGTAGCCGCGCTGCACGCAGATCCGGGCCAGCTCGGCGAGCAGCGCCTTGCCGTGGCCCTGCCCGCGCCGCTGCCGGGCCACGTACAGGTCTTCCAGGTAGATGCCATGCCGGCCGGTCCAGGTGGAGTAGTTGATGAACCAGAGCGCGAACCCCACCACCTCGTCATCCTGCTCCGCGACGTGGGCGAACAGCGACGGCTGGGGCGCCAGCAGCGCCGCCCGCAGGTCGTCCGCGGTGGCGGTGACCTGGTCCAGGTCCCGCTCATACTCGGCCAGATCGCGGATGAGGGCATGGATCGCCGGGATATCGGCCGGCCGGGCCGGGCGGATCACGGCCGGGCCGGGGCGGCGGCCGCACCCGGCGCGGGCAGCCGGGTCTGGTAGCGCAGGCTGGGCCGGCCGGCGGTCGCTGCACCCATCGGGCCATTGTGGCCGAGCCTGGCCGGGGCCGTGGTCACTTCCGGCGCGCCACCGTCAGCCCGTCGCCGACCGGCAGCATGGCCAGCATCACCCGCTCGTCGGTGAGGACATGCTCGTTGAACTCCCGGATCGCCAGTGCGTCCGGATCCGGGCTGGCCAGGAAGATCCGGCCGTGCAGCAGCGTGTTGTCAACCAGGATCAGGCCACCCGGCCGCATCCGCGGCACCATCTCCTGCCAGTAGCTCAGGTACCCGGTCTTGTCCGCGTCGATGAAGGCCAGGTCGAACGCGGGCTCGGTGGGCAGGGCCCGCAAGGTGGCCAGTGCGGGCCCCAGCCGCAGCTCGATCCGGTCGGCCAGGCCCGCCCGCTGCCAGTAGGCCCGGGCCAGTGACGTCCATTCCTCGCTCACATCGCAGCAGATGAGGTGGCCACCGGCGGCCAGCCCGCGGGCCAGGCAGATCGAGGAGTAGCCGGTGAAGGTGCCGATCTCGATGGCCTGCCGGGCGCCGGTGGCGGCGGCCAGGATGGTCATGAAGGTGCCCTGCTCGGGCCCGATCTGGAAGATCACCCGGTCCGGGAACCGGGCGGCTGTGTCGGCGATCAGGTCGGCCAGCAGCGGGTCGGGCGGGCTGCTGTGCCCGACCAGGTAGTCATGCAGGCCGGGGGCGAGGTGCTCGGTGCCAGTAGCCATGCGCTGAGGTTAGCGGGCCGTGCCCGGTTGCGGCTGGCCGGGCAACGTGGTGGCATTCGTCCATGACCTCAGCCGAGATACTGCAGCGCCGGGCCGAGATCGAGGCGCAGATCGCGGGCCGGACCGTCTGCGACCACCTGCGGGACACCGCGGCGGCGTCAGCCGGCGAGCCTGCCCTGTCCGACCGGCTGGCCGGGGGGGAGTGGCAGACGCTGACCTGGGCGCAGACCCGGCAGCGGGTGCTGGAACTGGCGGCTGGGTTCCTGGCGCTTGGCCTGGCCCCGGGGGAACGGGTCGCGCTTATGCTGCCGAACCGGTCCGAGCACGTGCTGGCAGACCAGGCAGTGATGCACGCCGGCGGGACGCCGGTCACCTTCTACGCGACGCTGGCGGCGGAGCAGATCGCCTACGTGGCCGGGGACTGCGACGCGCGGATCGCGGTTCTGGACGGGGCGGCCGAACTGGCCCGCTGGCTGCCGGTGCTGGACCGGCTGCCTGGCCTGGAGAAGATCATCGTCGTCGATGCCGCCGCCTGCCCGGCCGGCGACCAGTACCTGACCTGGCAGGACTTCTCGGCGCTGGCGGCGGAGCGGTACGCCGCCCGGCCGCAGGAGGTGGCCGCCCGGATCGCCGCCATCGGGCCAGAGGACCCGGTGACCCTGCTGTACACCTCGGGCACCACCGGCAACCCCAAGGGTGTGCTGCTCACCCACCACAACGTGCTGTACGAGGTGGCGGCCGCGGTGTCCACCGGGGCGGTGGCAACCCGCGTGCGGTGGGTGTCCTACCTGCCACTGGCGCACATCGCGGAGCGGATGTTCAGCATCTACCTGCCAGTGGCCACCGCCGGGCACGTGCACTTCTGCCCGGTGCCAACCGACCTGATCGGCGTGGTCGGGGCGGTCCAGCCGACCGCGTTCTTCGGCGTGCCACGGGTCTGGGAGAAAGTCCGGGCCGGCATCCAGGCGCTGCTCGCCGCCGAGCAGGATGACAGCCGGCGGCAAGCTGTGGCGGCGGCGATGGAGACCGGCCGGCGGTATGTGCAGAGCCGCCAGTTCGGGCACTCGACCCCGCCCGAGCTCGCTGAGCAGTTCCGGCAGGCCGATGCGGCGGTGCTCGGGCCGATCCGGTCCCTGCTGGGCCTGGCTGAGGCCAGGGTGGTCTCCAGCGCGGCCGCACCACTGCCGCCAGAGGTGGCCGCGTTCTTCGCCGGGCTGGGCATGATCATCCTGGATATCTACGGGATGACCGAGACCACCGGGGCGTTCACCTCCAACACCCCGGAACAGTTCCGGCTGGGCACCGTCGGCCGGGTATTTCCCGGCATGGAGGTCAGGATCGCCGACGACGGCGAGATCTGCGTGCGTGGGCCGCTGACCATGCCCGGCTACCTGAACCTGCCCAGCCAGACCGCGGCGCTGATTCACGCCGACGGCTGGCTGCACACCGGCGACATCGGCAGCCTGGATGGCGACGGGTTCCTGTCCGTGGTCGACCGCAAGAAGGAGCTGATCATCACCGCAGGCGGGGAGAACATCTCCCCGGCCGGGATCGAGAACCTGCTGGTGGCACACCCGCTGATCGGCCAGGCGCTGGCCTTCGGCGACCTGCGGCCCTACGTGGTCGCGCTGCTCACCCTGGACGGCGAGGTGGCGCCGGTGTGGGCAAAGGCGCAGGGCATCGAGGCGGACTCACTGGCGGCGCTGGTCACTCACCCGGCGGTGCTGGCCGAGGTAGAGACCGCGGTGGCGGACGCGAACCGGCACCTGGCCCGGGTCCAGCAGGTCAAGCGGTGGCGGCTGCTGCCGGTGGAGTGGACCGCCGAGACAGAGGAACTCACCCCCACCCTCAAGCTCAAGCGCCGGATCGTGCACGCCAAGTACGCCGATGACATCGACGCCCTCTACGGCGGCTGAGCAGCAGGCGCCGGTCAGGCCCTGCTGACCAGCCACCGGCCGATGGGCCCTGCCCGGTGGCGGCCGCTGGCCGGCCGGGTGGAGCCGCTGGCCAGCTGGGCGGTGCCGTCGGCCTCCGCCATCCCGGCGCCCACCGGCTCGGGCTCGGCCACGGTCTCCGCCGTGCCGCCGGCCAGCCGGGCGTCCCTGACCCCGACCACCGTCAGGCGGCCCAGCGCCAGCGCCGCGATGAACACGATCGCCACGCCGAGGCCAACGAAGAAGCTGACCCGCTCGGTGATGGCGACGTCGGTGCTGCCCACCGGTGATCCCGGGGTCAGGGTGCCGGACGCCGCCCAGAGCGGGCTGATCAGCGTGCCCAGCGCGAACCAGGCACCGGCCACCGCGGCCAGTTCCGCGGCCAGCATGGCCAACGGGCGTGAGGCGGTGGACATCAGCACGGCGCCGGCCAGCGCGACCACGGCACCGGGCACGATCTCCAGCCAGACCCGCCCGGAGTTGACTGTCCACGCGGTGTCAGGTGTGAACGCGTAGTGGAAGTACGGGCCGACCAGCGGGATCAGCGCGCCCCAGAGGCCGAGCAGCAGCAGCAGCAGGCCGCTCACGGCGCCACGCGTGCGGGGAACTCGCAGCGTGCCATTCATGACCATCACTCCCCAGGAAGTGGGTATCCTGCGGGCGCCCTCTACCCGGGAGTGCGGGGGTTATGCGGGGCGGCGGTCGCCGAATCGGGCACTGCTCCAGGCGTCGGCCTCCGCCGGGGGCTGGCCGGCGCCGATCCAGTGGCACAGCACCTGCGCGGTGATCGGGGCCATCAGAATCCCGGTCCGGTAATGCCCGGAGGTCAGCCAGGCGTTGGCCAGGCCAGGTACCCGGTCGATCACCGGCCGCCCGTCCGGGTGCCGCGGCCGGAAACAGCACCACTGGTAGGCCGCCTTCAGCCCGCGCACGGCGGGCAGCGCTGCGTACAGCCCCGCCAGGATGGAGTCGATCACTTCCGGACGGACCTGGGGAGTCTCGTCACCGGTGTCGAAGGTGCCGCCGACCAGCAGCCGGCCGTCTTCCAGCTGGGTGGCGACCGGGGCGACCGTGCCCGGCAGCCGCAGCGCGGTCGGCTCGGTCGCCAGCAGGTGACCCTTCACCTGGCTGGCAGGCAGGTCGATGGCCAACCCGTCCAGCAGCGGCGGCAGGCCGGTGGCGAAGACCACCGCACCCGGCTGGATGGCGCCGGAGGTGGTGCCGACCGAGGCGATCCGCTCCCCGCGGACCGTGACCGACACCGCCGCGATGCCGGTCGCCACCGCGGGCAGCCCGGCCGCCAGCCTCGCCAGCGAGCGCAGCGGGTTGACCCTGGCCTGATGGCGGATCAGCGCACCGGCCATGGGCCGGGCCAGCCCGGGCACCAGGCTGGCCACGTCCCCGGGCTCAAGCCACTCCACCGACGGCTGCAGGTGCGGTGCGAACCCCCCCGGATCGGGCGCCAGCCCGATCCAGTCGAGCTCGACCAGGCCCACCCCGCCGGGCACGCTCTGGTCAAGCAGGCTCCACCGGTCCAGGCTCGCGCGGGCCAGGTCGACGAATGGCTGCGGGTCGCTCCACTCGTGCGGTTCCGGGGTGAGCAGGCCAGCCGCGCCGCCGGTGGCGCCCGCGCCCAGCCGTCCCGCCTCGATCAGCAGCACCGAGCCGAGGCCGGCCTCGTGGCAGGCGGCGGCGGTAGCCACCCCGGCGATCCCGCCGCCCACCACCAGGATGTCCGGCTTGCTGAGCGGGATGACGCCGGCCCCCCGGCCCAGCTGAGCCACCTCAGCCGGGGTGAGCTGATCACGCCAGATGGCGGTGTCCGCAACCATGACCCCATTCTCTGCGACCCGGTCACCTGCCAGCACCACAAACGGGCAGGATCGGGGGGAAGATCGTAGCGGTGCTGCTGGTTATTAGGCTGTGCCTGCCAGGCCCAGGTGGAGGAGGTAGCGCCCTTGCTGGCTGACAGCTATGGCCGGGTCGCGACCGACCTGCGGGTTTCCCTGACCGACCGGTGCAACCTGCGGTGCAGCTACTGCATGCCGGCGGAAGGCCTGGACTGGCTGCCCAAGCCCGAGGTGCTCACCGACGACGAAGTGATCCGGCTGGTCCGGATCGGGGTGGAGCGGCTGGGCATCACCGAGGTGCGCTTCACTGGCGGGGAGCCGCTGCTCCGCCGCGGGCTGCCTGACCTGGTCGCCCGCACCGCGGGGCTCCGGCCGCGGCCCGAGATTTCGCTGACCACCAACGCCATCGGGCTGGCCCGGGTGGCCGCGCCGCTGCGGGAGGCAGGGCTGGACCGGATCAACGTCTCGCTGGACACCTTGCGGCCTGATGTCTTCGTCGCGCTGGCCAAGCGGGACCGGCTGGCCGACGTGCTGGCCGGGCTAGCAGCGGCCGCCGCCGCCGGGCTGACCCCGGTCAAGGTCAACGCAGTGCTGATGCGGGGCCTGAACGAAGACGAGGCAGTGCCGCTGCTCGCGTTCTGCCTTGAGCACGGCTACCAGCTGCGGTTCATCGAGCAGATGCCGCTGGATGCGCAGCACGGCTGGCGGCGCACGGACATGGTCACCGCCGACGAAATCCTGGCCGCCCTGTCGGCTGCGGTCACGCTGACCCCCGAGGGTGAGCAGGCCAGGGGCTCGGCGCCGGCCGAGACCTTCCTGGTTAACGGCGGCCCGGCGACGGTGGGTGTGATCGGCTCGGTGACCAGGCCGTTCTGCGGCGCGTGCGACCGGGTCCGGCTGACCGCGGATGGGCAGGTGCGCAACTGCCTGTTCGCCCGGACCGAGAGTAACCTGCGGGACCCAATGCGCGCCGGTGCCGGTGACGACGAGCTCGCGGCCCGGTGGCGGGCCGCGGTCGCGGCCAAGCTGCCCGGGCATGGCATCAACGACCCTGGCTTCCTGCAGCCCGCCCGGCCGATGTCAGCCATTGGCGGCTGACCGCCGCTCTCCGCCGGGTCTTGTGTCATCTCTTTCAGCCCGGACTTGCCATCTAGACTGTCTCGATATATCGTCGAGATGTCAGAGAAGACGTATAGGAAGGAGTGCGGCATGCATGACAACGACGCATGGGACGCATTCGACGAAGGTGGCGAGCGTCGGCACGGGCCGCGCGGCCGGGGCCGCCGGATGGGCGGCCCCGGCGGACCGCCCCGGCGGGGCGGCTGGGGTCCAGGCTGGGGGCCGCCCGGGCCCGGGCCGTGGTTCGGCGAGGCGAGGTTCCGGCACGGGCCGCGGGTCAAGCGCGGCGACGTCCGGGCGGCCGCGCTGGCGCTGCTGGCCGAGGAGCCGCGCAATGGCTACCAGATCATCCAGGAGATCGCCGAGCGCAGCGATGATGTCTGGCGGCCGAGCCCTGGCTCGGTCTATCCGGCGCTGCAGCAGCTGGAGGACGAGGGGCTGGTCCAGACCGAGACCCCCGAGGGCGGCCGCCGCCAGTACACGCTGACGGCTGAGGGCCGGGAGTACCTGGCCGCGCACCCGGACGAAGTCCGTGCCCCGTGGGAGGTGGTCGCGCGCAGCGTCGGCAGCAACGCCATCGAGCTGCGGCATCTGGTCGCCCAGGTGGCTGCGGCCGCCGTCCAGGTGGTGCAGGTGGGCACCGACGCGCAGGCGGCCAAGGCACAGCAGATACTGACCGACGCCCGCCGTAGCCTGTACCGGATTCTGGCGGCGGACGACACTGGGGACATGCCCTAGGCTCGAACCGCGACCAGGGAGGCGGTGCGGCGGTGGCGGATGCAACCACGCTGGCAGCGGGCACGGGTGCGGCCGGGGGCGGTAACGGCCAGCACCCGCCGGTGGCAATCGACGTGGCCGGCCTGACCAAGAGCTACGGCGAGATCGAGGCCGTGCGCGGCATCGACTTCACCGTGCCGGTGGGGGAGACGTTCGGCTTTCTTGGCCCCAACGGCGCCGGTAAGTCCACCACCATCAAGATCCTGTGCACGCTGGCGCTGCCGACCACCGGCACGGCCACGGTGGCCGGCCACGACGTGACCAGGGAACGGGACGCGGTCCGCCGCAACATCGGCCTGGTGTTCCAGGACACCACGCTGGACAACTATCTGACCGGAGCGCAGAACCTGCGCTTTCACGCCGACCTGTACGGCGTGCCAGCCGCAGCGGTGGCGCCGCGGATGCGGCAGGTCCTGGAGATGGTGGGGCTGTGGGACCGGCGGGACAGCCTGGTCATGACCTACTCCGGTGGTATGCAGCGCCGGCTGGAGATCGCGCGCGGCCTGCTGCACGCGCCGCGGGTGCTGTTCCTGGACGAGCCGACGGTCGGGCTGGACCCGCAGACGCGGACCTCGATCTGGGAGTACATCAACGAGCTCAAGGGCCGCGAGGACATCACGATCTTCCTCACCACCCACTACATGGACGAGGCCGAGCATTGCGACCGGATTGCCATCATCGATCACGGCAAGATCGTGGCCATCGACACCCCGGAAGCGCTGAAGGCGAGCGTCGGCAAGGACCGGGTGCAGATCCAGACCGCCGACGACCAGGCGGTGATCGCCGAACTCAGCCGTGAGTTCGGGATCGATGCGAGCATGCACGAGGGTGCGGTGACCTTCTCGGTGGCCGGTGGTGAGCAGTTCGTGCCGCGGCTGTTCGCCACCTTGTCGGTGCCGATCCGGGCGGTGAGCGTATCCAGGCCGTCCCTGGACGACGTGTTCATGTCCTATACCGGCAAGACCATCCGCGATGCGGAGGCGTCAGGCACGGACGCGATGCGCCAGATGGCCGCTCGCTGGCGGGGAAGGCGGTGACATGATGGCGACGACCCGTACCACCCCCGCCGAGCAGTCCCGCACCGCCATCGATGGGGCCGCCCTGGCCGGCCAGATCCGGGTCGCGGTACCCGAGCACAGCCTGCGGTCGGACCTGCGCGCGGTCAGCATCGTCTGGCAGCGGGAGCTGATCAGGTTCCGCCGGGACCGGCTGCGGGCCGTCACCTCGCTCATCCAGCCGCTGCTGTTCCTGCTGGTGCTCGGGACCGGCCTGTCCTCCCTGGCCAAGGGGAGCATGCCGCCGGGGGTCAGCTTCAAGTCCTTCATTTACCCCGGCGTGCTGGCCATGTCGGTGATGTTCACCGCGATTTTCTCGGCCGCCTCGATCGTCTGGGACCGGGAGTTCGGCTTCCTGCGCGAGATGCTGGTCGCGCCGGTCAGCCGGTCGGCCATCGTGATCGGCAAGTGCCTGGGCGGCGCGACGATCGCCACCTTCCAGGGCATCATCATGCTGGCACTGGCCGGGCTGGCCGATGTGCCCTACAACCCGGTGCTGATGCTCACCCTGACCGGGGAACTGCTGCTGCTGGCGTTCACGCTGACCGCGTTCGGGGTGATGATGGCGGCCCGGATCACCCAGTTCCAGGCGTTCATGGCGCTCACCCAGATGCTGGTGATGCCGCTGTTCTTCCTGTCCGGTGCG
>Ga0306924_10001769_pt1 | contig 19990 bp, 19 predicted proteins | sample sta12Can44000111_FD_203756 | JGI IMG/M metagenome (GOLD analysis project Ga0306924, IMG submission 203756) | Lab enrichment of tropical soil microbial communities from Luquillo Experimental Forest, Puerto Rico - statanox.12C.anox.44.000.111 (v2)... | ecosystem: Environmental > Terrestrial >...
CGGTCGAACCGGCTCTCCTCGCGCATGAGCGCCTGGAGCAGGTCGGGATCGATGCCCGCCGCCCGCGCCCACCGCTCCACGGCGCCGCGGTACGGCCGCGGATAGGTCGCCTCCCACACGCCCACCGTACGATCGTCGACGCTCCCGGCGAGCCCGCGCCCGAGCGTCGCGCGCGCGACGAAGGCGGCTGCGTTCGGGCGGCGCGTCCGCTGCAGCGCCTCGATGAGGAGCCTCGCGGCGTCCTCGGGGAGGCCGCTCCGCTCGACGGCGAGCAGCTCCTCGGCGGCGCCCGGGAGCCCCATCCGCAGCAGCTCGACGCCCGCGAGGAAGCGCGGGTCCGCGCCGAGCGGCCCCGCCTCGAGCGGCCACACCGACCGCCACGGACCGGAGCGCGAATCGCAGGCGAGGACCGGCGCGACCCCGGCGCCATCGCCGACTCGCGCACGATCGCGCGCGAGCAGCCCGTACCAGCTCGCGGGGGACTCGGCCGAGACGGCGGCGAACTCCGGTCCAGCCGACGCGTCGCCGCGCGCGTCGAGCGTGCGCGCGCGCCAGTACCGCGCCCGGAGTCGCTGCTCGCGCCCGGCCACGGAGAGCCGCTCGATGCGATCGAGCGCCGCGAGGGCCGCCGCGTGCTCGCCGGCGGCGCGGTGCTGCGCCGCGAGCAGGAAGAGCGCCTCGGCGGCGAAGTTGCCGTTCGGGTACTCCGCCGCGACGCGCTCCAGGCGATCGAGGGCCTCCCGCGTGCGCCCGGCGCGCAGGTCCAGCTCGGCGGCGAAGTAGAGCGCGTCGTCGGCGAAGGGGTGGCGGGGATGCTCGCGCGCGAGCGCGTCGTAGGTGCGCACCGCGTCGTCCTCTGCCACGATGGACTGCGAGTAGCCGAGCAGGTACATCGCCTCGGGGCGTCCGGGCCAGCTGCGGCACGCGTCCACCGCGGGCGCGAGCGCCGCGATCGCCTTCCGATGCTGCCGCTGCTTCCGGAGCGCGTTGCCGACCACGAGCGCGGCGCGGCAGGCGTACTCGTCGGGGAGGATCGTCTTCACCTGCTGCGCGAGCCGCATCGCCTCGGCATCGTCGTGGAAGGACAGGAACGACTCGGCCCTGCGCAGCCGCCACGCGTTGGGGATGGGGAGCTGCTTCAGCCGCTCCCAGACCGCCTGCGCCTCGTGGGAGAGCGGGCTCGTCGCCCAGAGCTCGAGCATCGCGCGGTGCTCGCCGGGGAAGTCGAGCTTCTTCTGGTGGAGGCGCGCCGCCGCGAGGAGCGCTCTGCGCCTCGCTGCGTCGTGGCGCGGCATCGCGGGGAGCGCGCGGAGGGGCTCGAGCGCCTCGATCGCGCCGTCGATGTCCAGGGACCGCTCGAGCACGCGTGACCGCGCGAGCCGCGCCTCCGCGAACAGCGTCGAGCGTGCGCTCACCTCGCCGTAGGCTTCGGCCGCGGCGCGGCGCTTGCGGACGCGCTCGAACGCGCGGCCGGCCTGGAACAGGCAGTGGTCGCGCATGGGTGGGTAGTCGTCGGCGAGCGCGCGGAGCTCAGCGGCGGCCGTTGCCGGATCCGGGCGGACGGCGGCGACCGCCCGGAGGTAGCGTACGGGAGGCGCGTCACCCACGAGCAGGGCGCGGGCGCGGGCGTGGTTCCCTCGATCGAAGCTCGCCTTGGCGGCCGCGAGCGGCCCGGCGGCGAAGTACGGCGCGAGGTCGGTCTCCGCGTAGCGGCGCGTCTGCTGCGGCACGTCCGAGCCGCTCTCGAGCAGGTCCTCGAGCCGGCTCTCCGTCACCGGCGCCTCGTCCGCCGTCCCCTCAGCCGATGCGACCGCCGCGCGGGCGGCGCACACGAGCGCCACGAGCCACCGGCGCGGGCGCGCGCTGCGCCGGCTGCGCGCCCTGGCGCCTCGATCTCGCCCTTCGCTCAAAGTACGGGCAGTCTACCGATCGACGCGCAGCCGTCACCCGCACACCCCCCGCAGCAGGATCCGCGGACCGTACATCCCGCGCCGCGGTGGGTGACCGTGACGAGGGCAATTGCGTCCGGAGCGGTCGGAGCGCTCACCTCCCCCGAACACGCATCGCCCAGCCGACCATCAGGATCCCGGCCGCAGCGACCCAGCTGCCGGCGACACGGACCGCGATGCGGGCCCACCTCGCGCGGAGCGACACGACCAGCGCCGACGCGAGCGCGACGAGGACGAACACGGCCGACGAGAGCCCCAGCAGCGCGGCGAATGCGACCCCTCGCCCGCCCATGCCGCTGCCGTTGAGGCCGCCATGGTACAGACCCACGACCCCAGCGAGTGACACCGTCGCGGTCGCCGGGAGGCGCGCATCGGCCGCCACGAGACCGCCGAGCAGCAGGAACCAGGCGGCCGACACGAACGGGCTGCCGCTCGTCGCCGCGAGGCTCGACCCGAGGACGCCTCCAGCGAGCCATGCTGCCGGGAGGACGAACAGCGCCTTGCGACCCTGCGATGCGTCGCGCAGCCCGGCGAGAAGCGCGAGGGAGAGGGCGGGAACGAGGTCCTCGGGGCTCAGCAGGAAGTGCAGGACGCCGTCGTAGACCGGCCCCATCCCCGTCGAGTTGAGGTGCGCGAGGGCGAGGCCGGGACACGCCGCGGCGCACACTGCGACGGCGCCGCGCCGCCACCCGGCCGGAGGGCTGCGCGGGGCGATCACGCGAGCGCCCTCCACAGGAAGAACACCCCGCCGACGGCGACGAGGGCACCGGCCGAGCGCAGCACCGCGCGTCCCCAGGAGGCGCGACGGATCTCGCCGATGCCGATGCCGACCGCGTGCAACGTGCCGGTGGCCACGATGAACCCCAGGCTGTAGAGCAGCGAGCTCTGACCCGCCGGCAGCTCGGTGCCGTGTGCGTGACCGTGGAACACGGCGAAGAAGGCGACGAGCGCCGCCGCGAAGACGACGCGCGGCCGCACCTCGAGCATCACCGCCGAGCCGAGCAGGATGCCCGAGAGCGCGATTGCGACCTCGACTCCGGGCAGCGCCACGCCCATGAGCCCGAGCATCCCGCCGAAGGCCATCACCATCGGGAAGGCGACCGGCAGCATCCAGATGGCGGGACTCCCGAGCTGCGCGCCCCACAGCCCGACCGCGACCATCGCGAGGACGTGATCGAGCCCGGAGATGGGGTGCAAGAGTCCCGTCACGAAGCCGGCGGCCTCTCCCTTCTGGACATGCGCCAGGGCCGGCGCCGCCCAGAGCAGTGCCGGCGCCGCGACGGCCACGCTCCGCAACGTGCGCCCGACCGTCATCGCGCACCTCCGATCAGCAGGACCACCCGCTGGATCGTCCAGAACGCGCCCAGCGACCCCACGGTGTAGCCGGGCAGCGCCTCCACCCACCGAGGCCACCGGACCTCCAGGATCCGGAACGAGCGTTCCAGCGCGAGGAACAGCCCGATGAACGCGAGCTGACCGAGCTCGACGCCGACGTTGAAGGCCACGAGAGCGACCGGCAGCTCCGCCCTGGGAAGGCCGGCGCCGGTGAGGGCGCTCGCGAAGCCGAACCCGTGCAGGAGCCCGAACGCGAACGCCACCACCCATGGGTGACGGATGGTGAAGCTCGTCTCGCCGCGCCACGTCCGCACGATCTCGGGCCCGAGGAAGAGAATGCTGAGCGCGATCGCCGCGTTGAGCGGCACCGTCGGCACCTCCGCGTACCCGAGGGTGGCGACGGCCAGCGTGATGCTGTGAGCGAGCGTGAACGCGGTCACCGTCTTGAGCAGCATCCAGCGATGTCTGACGATGAGCAGGAGCCCCAGGACGAAGAGCAGGTGGTCGGCGCCGAAGAGGATGTGCCGGAGGCCCTCGACCGTGTACGTGCCCATCACCTCCAGGAGCGTCTGGGAAGCGGGCATCTCCACCCAAGCCTGCGACGGCCGCGCGATGGTGGTCCACTTCCGCCCATCGCGTAGCTCCACGCGAACGAGCACGTCGGTGATCGTGGCCTGCAGTCCAGTGAACTCGATGCGCTGGCCGGGGAGCCCGCCGGACACCTCGACGACCCGCCGCTCGACGATCGAGTCGCCGAGATCGTGCTGCGTCGGCGCGACGACGTTGCGCGACGCGCCGGGCATCGTCAGCTCGATCGGCAGCCGCATGCCAGAGAGGACCGGAGTTCGCCACAGCACGTCGTAGCGCTGTGGGCTGGATTCGGTGATCTCGAGGTACGCCGGTCGTGACTCGTGCGCCCGAGCCGCCGGCGTGGCCACGTACAGCGCGAGCGCGAGCAGCGGCAGGAGGGCCCGTTTCATCAGGGCAAGCGCCTCGCCGGATCCGAAGGGCTCATGGCATCGACCGCCGCCCTGATGTCCGCATACGGGGTCTGCCGCAGGTAGGCGGCGACCGCGAGGCGCGACGCCGGGTCCGGCAGCGCACCCGACCTGAGCAGCGACAGGAATTCGGGGGCCGCGTCCCAGTACCGCCAACGCGCGAGGTCCTGCACGACGAAGCTCGCCATCGGCCTGCGGTGCTTCATGAACACGCGGTAGGCGCGGATCACGCGCTCGCGTGAAATCGCCGCGTCGGCGCTTCCTTGCACGGACAGCGCGAGCAGCGCGGCACGGATCTCCGGCAGCGTCCGATCCCGCTCGACGAGGTACGTCCTCTCGATCCAGGCCACGCGCGACGGGCCGCGCAGCTCCAGGTCGGCCACGAGGAGCGCCATGAGATTGCTGGCATCCCCCGCTCTCCAGGCGGCGTCGAGGCGCTGCCCGATCGGACCCGCTCCCTGCTGCCCGCCGGCGATGCCGTAGAGGAGCGTGTAGAGCGTCCTGCGGTCCGGGTCATCCAGCGCGATGACGTACTTCTCGGGATCGAGAGCGCCCTTCAGCGAACGCAAGGCGGGATAGGGCGCACGGGAGAGCTCGGCGTAGGCGATCTCTGCGATCATGGGATCGTCGTCTTCGAGGAAGGGCAGCAAGTACGCGACATGCTCCCGCCATCGCGCCTCGCGCGACGTCTCGTCGGGTGCGTCGGTCGCCAGGCGACGCAGGAGTCCGGCGTGCTCGCGGGCGACTCGGCCGACCACGATCCAGGCCGGCGATACGTTGCCCTGGAGGAGCAGCAAGGCGTCGTTGCTGGGCAGCGCCCCCGGGCGCGGGGGCAGGACGTCGCCACCGATCCGCTCGCCGGGTGCACCGGGTCCCTTGACGATCTCGACGACGTCGAGGGATGTCCCGTCCGGTGCAGCGACGGCGAGCACGGCGCGCTCCGCCGCGGCGAGGTGCTGCGCGGTCGTGAGCCGCATACCGCGAAGGCAGATCGGGCAGGCCGAGGCGTTCGCGGGAACGCTGGCGAGCGGGAGCACGACTCCCAGGGCGATCCAGGCTCTCATCGGCCTCGAGCGAGGCTCTCCGCCGGCTCCGTGACTACGACGTCGTAATGTGCGCGCATCGCTTCGTAAGCCCGGCGCTTGGCCAGCTGACCCTGGTCGGTGATCCACTCCGACTTCACCTCGGGCTCGACCTCCTCGAAGTCAGGCGTCCGTCCGGGAGTCGCAGCGGTGACGAGGACGAGGTGCCACCCGTACCCCGACTCGATCGGGCCCTGCCAGGACCCCGGCTCGAGCTGTTGCAGCGCTCGGGCGAAAGCCGGCCCGAAGTCCTTGGCGATCAGATCGGGCGTACGCTCCGCGTACTCGTCCTGGAACATGAAAGGGTCGCCGAGCTTCACGATGCGGGTCGAGGCGTCCTTCGACCTGCCGAGCCTCGGCAGCGCCGACGCCGCGTCGTCGCGCGCGCTCTGGCCGCGCTTGTCGAACGAGAAGTAGAGGTGCCGGAAGGAAAAGCGCGGCGGCTCCGCGAAGCGCGAGGAGTTCTCGCTGAACCACTGCCGGAGCTCGGCCGAGGTGGGTTCGCGGGCTTTCGAGACGTCCTGCGCGAGGAAGTCCATCTTCTGCACCATCCTGCGCTTCACGATCATGTCGTCTCGGTCGAGCCCGAGCGCGAGGGCCTCGCGATAGAGCACCTCCTCGCGCACCTTCGCCTCGATGAGGGAGCGCAACTGTTCGGGGGTGGGCGGCGGCATACCCTGCGCGAGCCATTGGATGCGCATCTGCCGGACATCGTCCTGCGTGAGGACGATCTGCTTCGCGCTCCGGCTCGACGCCTCGGGGTGGAGCGCGCGATTCAGAGCGAAGAGCGCGGCGCCCGCGACGAGGAAGTGCAGCAGCGGCTCACGGATCAGCCGCGACCGCCACCCTGCGCGCGGCGTCGGCGCTCCCATGGCCGACGCGGGCCCGCTCATCATTTCGCTCACGCCCCGGGGAGAGGCAGCGTCGCCGTCCATATTGAACTCACTTCGAGGTCTTCGGTCCGGCCGGGTTCATGTCCGAACCCTCGCGCAACTGCAGCCGCTCCAGCTCGGCTGGCTGCGCGATGAGCTCGTAGTTGGCGAACCCGAACTCGTTGCTCCGAGCGGCGAGGTACTTCTCGCCCAGCTTCCAGACCGACACCTCGAAGGGCGCGTTGCCGAACCACGTGACGATCTTGCCGTCTTTGATCGAATATGCGGTCGTGATCCCGAGACTCCCGCGCTCCAGCGCGGCCCCCACCTCCGCCGGCTCGGGATATTTGCCCTTCGTGACGTGATAGATCAGCCGCTGCCCGTTCTGGCCGAAGTTGATCCTGAACAGACCACCCGTGACGTTGTTGCGCAACCAGAGGTTCTTGCCGACGATGAGCGCGCCGAGCGCAGCGTCGTCGAGCGCGACGGCGCCCTTCGACTTCAGGTCCGCTACCGTTCCGCCGGCCGGCGCCGCACCGCGCGCCTCCTGGGTCGGCGTGTACCAGATGGGAGAGGTCCAGGCGCGTTCCTGCACGGTCGCCGGAACGACGTCAGGTGGAGCGACACCGAGCTGCTTCGCCTGGATCGTCGTCCAGCGTGGCGTGGGGATCTCGAGCACGCGCGCGTAGTAGAACGCGTCGATCGACGGATCGAAGTCGGGATCCTTCCAAACGGCCTTCAGCTCCGTCGCGCCAATGGTGTTCTTGTAGCTGGCGTTCGCCACATCGACGGTGCTGCCGATCGGAGGCACCTTGCCGGTGTAGCGGTCGGGCCGGCGCTTGCCGGCCCAACCCACGTCGTACACCGTCTCGAAGCTCTGCCCGTTCCTCGCCCAACCCTTCACGATCTGGATGCGGTCGAGGTTGCCCGACGTGGGGTCCTTCACGGCCCACACGAGGAACGACAGCGCCTTGCCCCGCTCCGCCGGCAGGTCGCCGCCCATGGGCACACCCTTGGCGTAGCCCGTCTTGATCCAGTCCCGCGCCTTGACGGTGTCCGGCCCGTAGGTCCAGCCGCCGAAGAAGCGCACCCTGATGTGCGGGCCGCTGGTCGCGAACGTCTCCTTGCGCTTCATCGCGTCGAAGAGCGACGCGCGGGTGTTCTCCTCCGCCCAGACGCCGGTCAGTCCGGCGGGATTGGTGAGGCGCGGATCGAGACCGGTGAACAGCTTCCCGCTCATCCGCTCCTCGATCTTGCCCTCGAGCGAAGCATGGCCGCCGTAGAAGTTGTCCTGCCGGTAGGGAGACGCCGAGTTGTGTGAGTCGGAACCCCCGACGAACCCCATCTTGTACGGGTTGAAGCCCGCGGCCGTTTGCATCGCGATGCCGTCCTTCAGGCCTTGGCGGATGTAGCTGCCCGGGATGCGGGGCGACACGCCCGGCGGATCACCGAGCAGGAACGTGAGGATCTCGAAGTTGGCGAACTCATCGGTCGGGGAGAGCAGCGGGTGCGTCTCGGAGGCCCCCTTGATCTGCTTCACCTCCGTCAGGCTCTCGTTCCGCAGGCGGGATTCGGCCCACGCCCGGTCGATGGGCCGGCCCTTGAGGTCGGTCTCCGTGGGGAACATGATCCCGTTCGACAGGTTCGCGTTGTGCGAGATCGCGAGCAGCTCGTTGCCCGCCTTGCGCTGCGCGTCCATCCAGGCCCAGAGATCCTCGGGGGCCTGCGAGTCGAGCGACGAGAACGGCAGCTCCGGCACCTTCGCGCAGTCCCTGAAGAACACGTTGCGGTGCATGTTCTGGAACCGGGGCGTGGAGGTCCACTCGTAGGCGCAGAACGCGGTGAACTTGCCGGGCTGGTTCGCCGCGTTGGCCATGTCGTTGTTGAGCTTCCACACGGTTCCTGCGACGTCGGGGGCTACCAGCTCCTTGATCGGCTTCTGCTGCACCATCGAGCCGCCGAGCCACAGGTACAGCCGCTGGACGTCGGCGGGTTCGCGCACCACCAGCTGCTTGGCGATCGGCAGCTTGCTGATCGGGGAGCTCGGGTCCTGCGCCAGGCGCACGGTGCCGGCGTACTCGGAGTGATCGGTCACGCCCATCCAGTCGAGCGGCGTGTCGATCTTGATGTCGTAGCCGAGCGGGTGCTTGATCGGCTTGCCCTTGGCGTAGTCGTACGCGTCGGACGGCTGCGTCAGGTGGTTCCCGAAGATGAACGCGTCGAACGACCAGCTCGTGTGCAGGTGCGTCTCGCCGAAGTAGGCGTTGCGTTCGGGGTTGCGCTCTACGGCGGAGGCCGGCGGAGCGGAGACGACTGCGGCGAGCGCCAACCACGCCCATCGGGACGTTCGTGCCATCGTGTTCCCCCCCCCGCGCTGATCGCCCAGGCCACCGTGAGGTGGCCGGCCAAAGCAGACGCCGGATATGGTCTCCATGACCCCTGCATGACATGGGACGTTGGGTGTACTCGTGGGGTGTTGCCGAAGAGCAGCCGGCGTCGTCGAGGGCCACCGACACGTGTGCCGCGGAAGGGCTGCGACGATGTGGTGACGGCGGACCAGGAGCACCATCGGTGTCCGGCCGGTGGGACGCTCGGGACGAGCGGAAGGGGACCTGTCGCACGCGGTTGCTACTCGGTTGATCCTCGCGACTTCGATCGTCAGCCGCTTGCGGCCGAGTCCGGCCGCGTGGGAGTCTCCGGCGCCCATGCTCACGCCGAGCCGCTCGACCCGTGCCGAGGTCATCGCCGTCGCGGCTGTCCTCGCGGTCGCGACCCTGGTCTTGTGGACGACTCGCCTCGACCTCGCGGCCGCCGACGCGTTCCGCGTCCCGTGCTGCAGCTGGCCCATGGCGGAGCGGCCGTTCTGGAGCTTCATCTACCGGTACGGCATCTTCGCCGGCATCCTCCTCGCTGCGGCGGCGCTCGTCGCCTTCACGCTGTCGTACTGGTTCCCCCGACGGCTCTTCGCGTGGCGCCGGCCGGCGCTCTTCCTCGTGCTCGTGGCGGCCCTCGGTCCGGGCCTGCTCGTGAACGGCATCTTCAAGGACCACTACGGACGGCCCCGACCGCGCGAGGTGCAGGAGCTCGGCGGGCAGGAGCGGTTCCTGCCGGTGTGGGTGCGAGGGACGGATCCTCAGGCGAAGTCGTTCCCCTGCGGCCACTGCTCCATGGGGTTCTACCTGTCGGTGCCGTGGCTCGTGCTGCGGCGGCGCCGGCGCGCCCTGGCGGCGGCGTTTCTGGTCGCCGGCGTCGCAGCGGGCGGGGTCCTCGGCGTCGCGCGGATGATGGCGGGAGGGCACTTCCTCTCCGACGTCCTCTGGGCGGGCGGGATGGTCTGGATCGTTGCGCTCGTGCTGTACCGGCTGCTCGATCCGGACCGGGTCGCCGAGCCCGCCGAGCGCGAGCCCGCCGCGGATCGCAGCCGGGCGCGGCTCGTGACCTTCGTCTCGGCGGGCCTCCTCGCGGCCCTCACGGTCGCGGCGCTCCTCGCGACGCCTTACTTCTCCCGGAAGACGTTCACCCGCAAGGCCGCCGAGGTGCGGGCGAGTGCCGCGAGCGTCTGGGAGGTCTCCCTCGACGAGGCGACGGTGGCGGTGCAGGCGGGCCCGGACCTCGAGGCCTCCTACGAGGTGCGGGCGTTCGGGTTTCCGAACAGCCGCCTCAGCTTCGCCTTCGCCGAGCGCTCGGACGCGGCGGTCCTCTCCATCGATCGGATCGGCTGGTTCACCGAGCGGCGCACGAACGTCGCGCTCCAGCTCCCCTCCGCCGGAGAGAAGCCGCTCCGCGTCCGGCTCGGGAAGGGACGGCTCTCCCTCGACCTGCGAGGCTTCTCCCCTTCGGCGCGCCTCGACGTCGAGGTCGGCGAGGGCGAGGTCCACGTCACCGGCGCCGACGCCCTCGCGCGCGGGAACGTGCGGGTGACGGTCGCGCGCGGTCAGGTGATCGACGAGGCCGCGCCGTCCGGGCGCCCCTGAAACGCGGGTCAGGACCGCCGGGAGAGGAGCGCACTCCCGCGGAGCGGCGGGCACTCGGGTTTCCCCTAGTACTTCGCGCCGCGGGCGGGATGTAGCGTCGCGCCCATCACTCAGATGCCGAAGCGTTTCACTCGGCGGCGGCGTGCTCTCCAGGGCCGCCACCACGACCTCTACGCTCGGCAATGTGGCTTGGCTTTCGATGGCACGCATCGTTCGCACCGGACGGCGGCTCACTGCTTGGGGGAAGCAATGACGACCAGAAGAACGTGGGGAAGCGGCGCACGCGTGCTCCTTGCCGGAGGCTTGCTCGCAGTGGCCCCGATGCGCGCGTGGGCCGGATCGTATTCGGTGATTGCGCGCGTGCTCGCTCCGTCGGGAACGGTGACGGATGGTGGAGCGCTCAACTGCCACGACAACGGCGGGACCTGCTTCGCCAACTACACCGCCCCGGTGACGCTGACGGCCGTGCCCGACAAGGGATTTTCGGTCCAGAGCTGGTCCGGCTGCACTCCGAGCGCGGACAAGTCGACGTGCTCGGTCGCAGGGACATCCAGCACCGTCGTGTTCGTCTACTTCCAGGCGGGCGCGCCGCCGCCCCCGCCGCCGAACACGATCAACGTGCGCGTGCTCGCACCTTCGGGCGCGGTCACGGGCGGTCCCGTCGATTGCTACGACAACAACGGCACCTGCGCGGCGAACCTCACCGGGCCGGTGACGCTGACCGCGATTCCGGACTCTGGGTTCACGGTCCAGAGCTGGTCCGGCTGCACTCCCGGACCCGATCAGACGACCTGCTCCGTCCCGGGCAATGCCAGCGCCGTCGTCTCGATCTCCTTCCAGTCGGCGCCGCCGCCGCCGCCTGCGTCGTACACGCTCATCGCGCGTGTCCTCGCCGCCTCGGGGACGGTCGCGGGCGGAGGTATTGGCTGTACCGACAACACGGGGACCTGTAGCTCCTCCGAGCCCGTCGGCGGGACGGTGACGCTCGCCGCGGTGCCGACCCAGGGTTACGGGGTGAAGAGCTGGCTCGGTTGCACTCCGAATGCCGATCTGTCGAGCTGCGCCCTCGTCATGAATTCCGATGCCGCCGTGGACGTGACGTTCGGTCAAGTGCGGAGCTGCACGGTTCCGAACGGCACCGGGACGCAGCCCTGGGACGCAGCCGCGAACGGCTGGGGGGCGTGCACTGCGAGCGCCTGCGACGCGGGATATTCACTGTTCAACGGAACGTGCGTTGCGAACGTCGTCTCTTGCACGGTTCCGAACGGCACGGGGACCCAGAGCTGGAATCCGAGCACGAACAGCTATGACCCGTGCGTCGCCAGCGGCGCAGCGACGTACCAGATCGGCGGCACGGTCACCGGGCTCGCCTCGAGCGGGCTCGTCCTGGCCACCGCTGGCGAGCCGAACCTGACCGTCGCGTCCGGTGCCACCGACTTCACCTTTGCAAACCTCGTTGGAGGTGGAACCGCGTACTCGATCGCCGTTGCGCAGCAGCCGAGCGGGCTGTGGTGTTCGGTGACGAACGGCAGCGGGGTCATCGCGAACGCGAGCGTCGCGAGTATCGCCGTGCAGTGCGACCCGCCCGTAGTCTCGCAGATCACAGGAGTCAATCCGCCGGGGAACATTACCAATAACACGTCGGTGGCGTTCTCCTTCGCCGCGAATCTTCCAGCGTCGGAGGTAGCCTTCACTTGCTCGCTGGACGCCGGGACGTTCGTCGCTTGCACCAGCCCAGTGACGTACGGCCCCCTCGCAGACGGGCTGCACCAATTCGTCGTCCACGCGGTGGATCTCGTCACGGGGTACGCGGAGACCGTCGGTGCGTCCTACGCGTGGACGATCGACACCGTGCCGCCGCAAGTGCTGACGGTCACGACGACCCTGACGTCAACGTCCATCACCGTGACCTGGACGACGGACAGGCCGGCGACGTCCAAGGTCAATTGGGGTTCCGGCCTCGACACGAGCCGTGTCGTTCCTGACGATGGGGTTTACGTAACGTCGCACTCGGTCAAGATCATTGGGCTTCTCCCGAATACGGTCTACTCGTTCTTTGTGAGCGGCCATGATGCGGCCGGAAATCCATATACGTCCACGAAGAGACAGGCGAGGACTTACCAATAGGCCGACGCTCCGGTGTCCGTGTAGGCCGCGGTGAAGCTCACGGTCTCCCCGGACGACAGCACCAGGATGCTGCTCGAGGCATCGTCCGGAGTGCCGAGGTCCACGTCACCGGCGCCGACGCCCTCGCGCGGGAACGTGCCGGTGACGGTCGCGCGCGGTCAGGTGATCGACGAGGCCGCGCCGTCCCGGCGCCCCTGAGTCGCTCCGGAAGAACGACGAAGGGCTTCCAGGTCGCCCTGGAAGCCCTCGTCGTCACTTCGGAAGTTGGAGCGGGAAACGGGATTCGAACCCGCGACCCTCAGCTTGGGAAACCGTTTCACCGTCAGTCCAACGACTGACAGGGTTTCGCAAGCCTTGGGAAACTCTGGAGAACGGCCGTCGACGCGCGTCCAGCCGTCCCAGGGAAAACAGCTCGTTTTCGAGAATTTTGCTGCACCCTTGCTGCCGCCAACCGTGACTGTAAGTGCGCTTCCTGAACGGATGCTGACGGTGCGGGAGGCGGCGCGCCGGCTCGGGGTCTCTACGGCAACCGTCTACAAGCTTTGCGCGACCGGCGAGCTTGCGCACGTCCGCGTCTTGAACGCTGTCCGCATCGCGCCGGCCGCGCTCGCGGCGGTGATGGCCGCGGCGCCGAGCAGGAAGGCATGAGGTTGTCGATGGACTACACGCGTGTTATCCAACGTGCATGTCCGCGACCGGCTTCGGTGCGAGCGCCGTGCTCAAGCTCACCGGCGTCAGCTACCGCCAGCTCGATTACTGGGCCCGGACGGGGCTCGTTGGCTCGTCGATTCGACAGGCGGCCGGGCGCGGCTCGCGCCGCGTCTACTCGTTCCCCGACCTCATCGCGCTGCGCGTGGTGGGGCAACTGCGCGAGGCGGGCGTGAGCGTCCAGACCATCCGCCGCGCCGTGAGGTGGCTCCGGAGCCACGCCGACCAGCCGCTCTCGACGCTCGCGCTCGCCGCCCAGGGCAAGAAGATATTCGCCCTGACGGACGATCCCGCGAAGCTCATCGAGGCAACTGGCGAGGGGCAGGTGGTCCTCGCGATTAGCGTCGAGAAGGTCGCCCGTCACCTCGAGCGCGGCGTCAGCGAGATCAGCGCGCCGCGCGAGGTGACAGTCCGCGTTCGCGGGCGCAGGTACAAGGCGGTGCTGACGCCCGACCTCGAGGTTGGCGGGTACACCGTCGAGGTTCCCGAGCTCCCCGGGTGTGTCACGGAGGGCGACAACCTCGTCGAGGCGAAGCGCATGGCGAAGGACGCCATCGAGCTCTGGCTCTCCGTGGCCGAGCCGCAGAAGGCCAGGACCCGGTCTCGCCCCGGGTGAGTCGCTCGTGGGGAGACTCGCCAGCATCCAAGCGCTCCGCCTGATCAAGGCGCTGGCGCGCCTCGGGTGGACCGTCGTTCGCGTTTCGGGGAGCCACCACATCCTTGCGAAGCCCGGTCGTTCACCGGTGACCGTCCCAGTCAAGAAGGGCGCAACTCTGAAAGAGGGGACCGCTCGGTCCATTCTCAAGCAGGCCGGCGTCGGAGAGGACGAGTTCTTCGACGTGTACTGATGGAGGCGGGCAGCACGATGCTTCCGGATCGCCAGTTCACTCTGTGAGCAGGGAACTCACGTAGCCGCTGGCCTCATCGCTTCGCTGGTTCAAATCGCGGGCCTCATCAGGCCTGAGAGTCACCCGCTCCCGGGCCGATCGCGTTCTTCATGCCGAGGCTGCGGGGCCGTCCGTTTCCGCCCACAAGCTGAACCCGCGCATCTGACGCCAGACGACGCCCCGCACGACGTTCACCTCTTCGACTTCGAAGAGAACGGGCGTCTCCTGCGGGTTCCCGGCGAACGGGAGCACTTCGTCGCGCACGAGCGCGACAGCCGCGTCTCTGGCGCACGCTTCGGAGCGGGCGATCACGAATTTGGTCGCGAACAGCCCCCCCGCCGTTCGCCGTCCGCTTTCCGGGTGCCTGAACCACACGGGCTCCGCCCGGACGATCACGCGGTACGCGTTCCGACGCGACACGCCGATGGAGCGAAGTACCGCGTGCGTGGCGGAGCTCCAGAAGATCCCTTCCACGACGAACGGGCGCATGCCGGTGGTCACTCGCGGTTGTCAGCCGCCCAGCGTTCCGGGTCGTCCGCGTAGTCGTCCGCCTCTACGATGATGGACGCAGAGCGGGGATCGAGCCCGCCCGGGATAAAGGCCACCCGCTGCTCTGGGTGATGGTGGTCCTGCGCCCCGGGATCGAACCGGAACGCCTCAATGTAGCGCGCGAGCAGGTCCGGGCGGCCAGACACCTGGAGAACGCCGTCCGGCAGTTCCTCTGTATGCAGCTTGTCGCCTGTCTTCACCATGCGGAACGCCCGCATCGGCGGGTAGTCCGGGCAGAGGTGGCATGTCCCCGCGGCTGCGACCTCGATGGCGCGCTCCGGGCTCGCAAGGAACGCGGCGAGAGCGTCGAACGTCCTCCTGTGCCCTGCAGCGGAGTCGAGGATCATCGTGTCGCCGTTGCGGGGCCGACTCTGGATCACGATGAACACGGTGCGAGTGTAGCAGGCGGTGCCAGGAGCCGCCTTGGGGGGTCTTCCTGGCGACGGGCTGCGAGGACACCGTCGAGGTAGGCCCCAGCGAGAAGAACGCGGGGGCCCGCGCTCTCGCCCGCATGCCCGGCGACGAGGTAATGGAAGCCTGGGTTGGGAGTGTCAGCGTCCGGCGGATTGCGTCACGGTGCTCGTTGACCACGGGCCCGCTGAAGCGCAGCGTACGGTTATGCCCGACGACGACGCATCGGTCGTGATCGCGACACATCTCCGTCCCCACGAGGCGGGTATGCTGCGCGGCGTCCTGGAGTCGGCCGGCATCATCGCCGTCGTCCGGGACGACATGCTCTCATCGGTGAACCCGCTTCTTGACCCCGTGATCGGGGGCGCGAAGCTTGCGGTTCGCGCCGCCGATGAGCAGCGCGCGAGGGAGATCATTGAGGCTGCCGGCGTTCTGCCCGGAACGCCCAAGGAGCCGGTCGAGATCCCAGAGGAGGAGTGGTCACGTCCCGACGGCGAGCAGCCCGAGGCGCCCAGCGGCCCGACGGCGTGGCGGCGGCTCGGGGTGGTCGGCACGACGATCCTCCTCGCGCTGTACCTCCTGTTACGGTGCGTCGCTGGCAAGTAGAGCGCGCGAGCCGCTGGCCAGAATAGTTGGTGTTCGCGGCGAGCACCGGAATGCCGTCCCAGCACGCAGCACCCGGGTCTGGTCGGGAAGTGCGCTTCCTGCCCTGGCCAAGTGGACAGCGTGCGACCCTCGGTGTGGGGCACCGGTTTCTCCGCGGGGCCCGAGTACGACCCCGTTCGCCGGTTCCCTGCCGTGTTGGTAGGCTGACGAGCCATGCCCAAGCGCGCCACTCCGGAGCGAATCGAGGAGTTCCGGACCCTCCTCTCGTTCGTGCGAGCGCTGCGGAGCTTCCTAGAGACACTCCATCCCGGGATGTGGAAGGACACGCTGCCGGACGGCACGTCCTACTTCGACCGGATGACCGCCATTGCGGAGCGCGGACTCGCCGAAGGCGTCGTTCCCTCCAATGTGATGACCGGGTGGAGGCAGGCTGCCGCGGACATGCTGGAGATGACTCGCGACCTCGAGCCGCACGCGGTGAAATCGGCGGATGCCTTCCTCGTGAAGGCGGGTGCTCCCTCCCTCACCGAGATGCGCGCGCGTATCTGGAACATCGTGCCGAAGGTCCTCGCGCGCGGGCGCATCCGGAACATCGACGAGTTCTACGTCGTGAAGAACGTCCTCGATGACGGCGACCCGTCAGAGGACGAGCGCGCTCGGCTGGATAAGCTCCGCTTCGAGTTCGAGAAGCGGGGTACGCGTCGTCGCACGCCGAGGTCCTAGCCGGCCCAGCAGCGATTCGGGTGGGCGGTGACCGGAAACGACGGGTTCGGCCAGCATCGCTGCGTCGCCGAAGCCTCCGGAGTTCATGCAGGACCGATGGCGGCCGCCGACGGCTCTTTCGGCCAGGGCGTGTATCGGGTCACGCAGGCCGAGCGCAGTGAGCGTCCGGTGCGACTCACTCATTCCGATCGCTCTCGCGCAGGAGATGTTGAACCACGTGGTTCAAAATGGAGCAAACGGGGTGATCCCGGGGGCTGTGTCCCGGAGTCACCGCGAATCGGATCAAGATTGGCATCAGGGGTGGCATCAGGGGTCGGCGATGTAACTCTGCGAGAACGCGGCGGCCCGGCCCAGCCGCCGGGGAGCGTCATCGTGGCGACGTGAGGGGCGCCAGCAGACCGACCCCCCGCTCCCAACGACGGGATCGGGGGGTCGGTCTGCTGGCTTCGGCACTTTCGGAGTGATCGAGGGCGGCGGGGGCCGGGCTCGGTCTTGAACCACGTGGTTCAAAATGGAGCAAATGGGTATAGGGACAAATAGTGGAATTCGAACTGGAGCAGCGGACCACAAAGTCGGCGGTCGAGAAGAACTGGGAGCTTCGCAGCTCCGGTCGCGGCGTTCTCGTACGGTGAAAGGTATCGGGTGGGGCTGCTGTTGAAACCGAGGAACGGGCACTGTATAGATGGAAGCTATACAACGTACGTATTCGGACATACGCGAATGCCGCGAAAGCCACAGTCGACCGACGCAGCGCTTCCGTCCGCCGAGAAGCTGATGCAGACGTTCCGTATGTCGCGGGACCTCGTCACGTTCCTCAAGGGCGAGGCGACGAGGCGCGGCAGCGACCTCACCGGCTACGTGACGCGGGTGCTCGAAGGGCTCCGGAACCACTTCGGCCTGCCGCCGCCGGCGGCGCGGCTGCTCGACCAGGACCGCGACGCGCTCGGACTCGATCCCGCCGACTACCTCCTGCACCTGCTCTACGAGCGCAGCATCGCCGTCCGGGAGAAGGGGCCAGGGTTCGACGGGAAGCAGACGAGGAGCAGGTGAGCGACATGGAGAACAGGCCGGATGGGATCGAGTCGCTCTGGGACGCGCGCGACGTCGCGCGGTACCTCAAGGTCAGCCGCTCGTGGGTCTACCAGAAGGCGGAGGCCGGGCTCCTTCCCTATCTCAAGGTCGGCGGGCTGGTGCGGTTCGTCCCGGGACGGATCCGGGCGTTCGCGCTCGGCTCCGGCGGTGGCCCGAAAGTGAACGACTGGCGCTGAAGGCTGGGCAGACGAGGCGGGTGCAGCATGGCATCCCCGTACCTGAAGCACGGCAAGTGGTACCTGCGGTGGAAGGACGACGCGGGGCGCTGGCGTGACAGGTGCTGCGCCGCTCGGACCAAGGCGGAGGCGCGGCAACTCCAGGCGCAGCTCGAGCGGCGGGCGGAGCGGGTGCGGCTGGGCGTCGAGGTCGGGTTACCCGAGGACGGCGGGGGCAGCCTGGGCGACTTGCTCCGTTGGTGGCTCGACACGTACTCGAAGCCCCTCGCCTCACACGCCACCAACGAGAGCGCGATTCGTGTCCATTTCCTTCGGTCGGAGCTCGCCACGCTGCCGCTCACGGCCGTGACGCCGGGGCGCATCGAGAGCTTTCTCCAGGCCAAGACCGGCGAGGTTTCGCCGCAGATGGTCAACCATCTCCGCGGGTATCTCGGCCGCGCCTTCAACGCTGCCCGGCGCGCAGGCCGGTACCCGGGTCCGAACCCGGTGCTCGACGTCCGCAAGCGGAAGGTGCCGAAGCGGAAACCGGACTTCCTGCGCGTCCACGAGGTGCCGCTGCTCCTGCGGGCGCTCGACCCGCGCTGGCGGCCCCTGTTCGCGACCGCCATCTACACGGGCCTGCGAAAGGGCGAACTGCTCGCGCTCCGGAAGTCGGACGTTGACCTCGGGCGACAGGTCCTGACCGTTGCGCGCTCGCACGAGCGCAGCATGACGAAGGGCGGCCACCAGGACGGAATTCCGATCGCGACCGAGCTCGTGCCGTTCCTGAAGGTCGCGATCGCGGCGTCGCCGTCCGAGCTCGTGTACCCAAGGCCGGACGGCTCGATGATGCGGCGGGACGTGAACCTCGAGCACACGCTGCGGCGCGCGCTCGGCCGCGCCGACGTCGTCGAGGGCTACCGGCACGTCTGCCGGCGGCAGGCTTGCGGCCACGTCGAGAGCGCGACCGACCAGGAGCAGCGTTGGTGCCCGAAGGACGGACGGAAGCTCTGGGTGAAGCCCGTGGTTCGGCCGATCCGCTTCCATGATCTGCGCCACACCACGGGCAGCCTGCTCATCATGTCGGGCGCCGACCTCGCAGCGGTGCAGCGGATCCTCCGGCACAGCGACCCGAAGCTCACGACCGAGGTTTACGCGCACCTCGCCCCGGAGTACTTGCGCGCCGAGGTGGACCGGCTCTCGTTCGGGGCAGCGGTGCTGGAAACGGTCCCGGACTGCGACCGCCCTCTCACCCCGACCCTCTCCCGCGCTGTGTTTGCTGCACCCTTGCTGCCAGACCCCGAGGGCCGAAAGGAAAAGGCCGGAACCCATGAGGCGAAAGCCCAGGAGTTCCGGCCTCGAAGACTGGAGCGGGAAACGGGATTCGAACCCGCGACCCTCAGCTTGGGAATTTGACCGGGCGGCGCGGCACCCTCGGAAATGGGCCGAAAACGTGGGGTTCTGCGCTGGTTCCGTCCCGCTGAATCCCGTTCGGCAGGGCAAGACCTTGCCCAAACCTTGCCCAAGAGTCGGTGTCGGTGTCCCGGGCGCCAGGTGCCTTCGACGACTCGAGACCTGCAACGCCAGGGGGTCCCCTGCCCCCAGACGCACAACCGCCACCACCGTCCGCACGCGCGCAAAAGGCGCACCGAGAGTAGAGGGCGGGTCGGACGCGACCGACAGCGTCGGTGCTGGGCTGTTCTGCCAAGATGAGCGGCGCCGTGCGGGGACGCGACTCCGGTGTTACGGCGCGCTCGCGCACATGACGAGCGTTAACGCCTCGCGGACGCAGGCGTGTGATGGCGCCGGCAATTCCGTTTTCACCGCGCGCGCCGAACAGTGGTTCGGGAAGCCGGGCGAGAACCAGCTCTGGGAGGTCGTGGACGGAAAGGGGGCGCAGACCTGGTACGGCTACACCGCAGCGGGGAAGCCGAGTTCGTGCAGGCTGCGGCTCAGCCGGGCGATCGAACGTACGGCTACGACTCCCACCAGTTTCTCGCGTCCGAGCAGACCGGAGAGACTGGCGGAACCGGCTACACCGCCAACGAGATCGGACAGATCGCCACCCGAACCGATGCTCGCGGCGCGACCGCGACTTTCAACTACGAGCTGTACCTGAGCCGTCCGGCCGGGATGACCCACGGGACCGGCACTCCCCGAAGAGGTGCGGCTGGTTGCCGGAGCGCTTGGGGCAGGCTTCGCATGTCCCGGCGGCCGAGACGAGCTTCGCGTCCTTGAGGGTGGGGGCCGAGGCGAGGCGGGAGGAGTAGTCGTGCTCGGAGTAGAACTTGAGCGTTCTTTTTGCTCCGATCTTAGTCGCTCCTCTGCGCAGGCTCTCGAGATCGTCGAGCGAACCACGATGCACATCGGCGCCTGCCGCGGCGAGCGACTTGGCACGGCGGTGCTGGCGTCAACTGCGCTCGGCCTGCCGCTCCGCGTCGAGGTGGCGCTCCCGGTCACGTTGAGCAACTCGGCCAGCGTCGGCGTCATCCTCGGAATAGTGGCAGAACTAAGATGACCAA
>Ga0306924_10001772_pt1 | contig 19971 bp, 16 predicted proteins | sample sta12Can44000111_FD_203756 | JGI IMG/M metagenome (GOLD analysis project Ga0306924, IMG submission 203756) | Lab enrichment of tropical soil microbial communities from Luquillo Experimental Forest, Puerto Rico - statanox.12C.anox.44.000.111 (v2)... | ecosystem: Environmental > Terrestrial >...
CGATTTCGAGAGCCGCCTTTTCTACAAGCCGCAGGCCCCGAAATTGCTCGCCGGCGAGCTGCGCAAGAAGGGCTATTCCTGCCGCCCGATCGCCCTCGGTAGCAACACCGACCCCTATCAGCCGGTTGAACGCAAGCTCGGCGTCACCCGCGCGATCCTCGAAGTGCTGCGCGATTTTCGTCACCCGGTCACGATCGTCACCAAATCGGCGCTGATCCAGCGCGACCTCGACATTCTGAGCGAGATGGCGCGGGAGAGGCTGGCCATGGCTGCAATCTCCGTGACGACGCTCGACCGTAGGCTCGCCCGCGTCATGGAACCGCGCGCCGCGACACCCGAACGCCGTCTGGAGACAATCGCGGCTCTTGCAGCCGCCGGGGTGCCGGTCGGTGTAATGAGTGCGCCGATGATCCCCGCGCTCAACGACAGCGAGATGGAGCAGATCCTCGAACGGGCGCGCGCCGCGGGCGCCACCTCGGCCGCCTACACCCTGTTGCGTCTGCCGCTCGAACTGAAGGAGCTGTTCAAGGAGTGGCTGGAGGCGCATTTCCCCGCCAGAGCGTCTCATGTTCTCTCGCTCGTCGCTCAGACTCATGGCGGCCGGCTTTATGATTCAGCCTGGTTCAAACGAAAGACCGGGACCGGCGCCTATGCCGATGTCCTGCGGCTGCGCTTCGAGCGCGCCTGCCGCAGGCTCGGTTTCAACGCGCGAACGACGCAACCGCTCGACACCAGTCGCTTTACGCCGCCGCCGCAAAAGGGCGATCAGCTGGCCCTGTTCTAGGCAACCCCTTTGGTCAAACCATACGCTCGGTATTTCCGAAGGGCTGTACTAGTCTCTCCATCGAGCAATCCGGGGAGAAGGCGAGCGTGGCCAGAGAACGGCGGCTCGAAGCGCGCGAGGTCGGGGCGATTTTTGCCGCGTTCGCCGAAGCGATGCGCGAGCTGCCACCCGATGTCGAGGCCGGATGGCTCGACGCGCACGGCGATTTGCGCCTAGCGCCCGATATCGCGCGCAAGCTGCGGACCGCGCGGCGAGTGCGTCTCTTGTTGCAGGAGCTGCAGCAGCGCGAGCGCGAGGAATGAAGGAGCGCTCAGGTTGACGTTCGAGGGTGCTCTCTTCTAGGGTTACGCAGGGCTTTTGGACCCGGAGATATCATGGATGGCTCGGCAGTTACGGATGTGAGGAGCGTCGTGGCGCCGCTCAACTTCCTCGTTCCGATGGCGGAAAAGCCGGTCGCCTACAATTACGAGCCGCCCCCTGGGATCCCTGTCAGAACCGGCCAGCGCGAAACCCATCGGGTGCCTATTCGCGACGCGCGGCCGATGATCGACCAGCTATCCCTGGACAGAGAGGGCTTTGTCCTGCTGCACAACCAGACGGCGGTCACGGACTTCTACAACGAAGAACAGATCAAGGCCCTCTACTACCCCGAATGCGAACGGGTGATGCGGGAAGCCACGGGTGCCGCGCGCGTCGTCGCGTTCGATCACATCGTGCGCAATGCGACGATGGCGGCCATCAAGGGCAGCGGCATCAAGATGCCGGCCAAGGGCGTCCACAACGACTATACGGCCTGGTCGTCACCCAAGCGGGTGCGCGATTTGATGGGCGACGAGGCGGAGGCGCTGCTGCAGAACCGCTTTGCGATCATCAATTTGTGGCGTCCGATCCGTGGTCCATTGCTCGAGTCGCCGCTGGCACTGTGCGACGCGCAGAGCCTGGAAGACGAAAACCTGATCGCCAGCGACCTCAAATATCCCGACCGCACCGGTGAGACCTATTCGATCACCTATAATCCCAATCAGCGCTATTATTACTTCCCGAGGATGCAGGCCGACGAAGCCGTGCTGATCCGCTGCTTCGACTCCGCACTCGATGGGCCGCGTCGGTTTTCCGCGCACACCGGGTTCGATGATCCGGAGACGCCGGCGGACGCGCCGCCGCGCGAGAGCATCGAGGTCCGCACCCTCGTTTTCTTTCCGTCGGGGGTGTGACGGCCGTGTCCGTCGCCTCCGCGGAGGCGGGGGCCGTCCACATATGGGTTCCCGCTTTCGCGGGAATGACGGTATAGCGGTCAGCCGGTTGGGATGATGCGCTGCAGCGCGGGCAGCAGTTCGTCGCTGATAAGACGCATGCTCGCCAGCGCGTGCCCTACCGGCATGCCGCTCCAGTGGGTGCGGAAAATCAGGAAATTCGCCCCAGCCTCTTCCCAGCAGGGACGCAGCTGTTCATAGCATTCCTCGGGACTGCCCAGGACAAAGCGATCGCGGAGCAGGGCCTCAAAGGGCTGACGGAACGAGTCGTTTCCGGGCAGCACCTCGTCTTGCCCCCAGGTGGCGTAAGTCCGGTATTTCTCGGCGAGATAGGGGCCGGCCATCGCCAACGCCGTCGGCGTATCCTTGGCGCAATAGATCTCCCGCGCGTACGGCAATACCGCTGGAAACGGTTTTCCCAAACGTGCGAGCTCGTCGCGATAAAGAGTCAGTTGGCGGGTTATTTCGGGGATCGTCGCGTGCGGGTTGACGAACCAGCTGTCACCGAGACGCGCCGCCCGGCGGACCGCCCGGTCGTTATTGGCCGCAAACCAGATCGGCGGATGGGGCTGCTGGATCGGCCGGCAGGTCATTGTGACGTTGGTCAGTTTGCAGATGTCGTTCTCGAAGCTGATATTGTCCTCGGTCCACAGCCGCTTGACGATTTCGAGACATTGCTCGAAGCGGCGCACGCGCTGACCGCGCGGCACGCCGAAGGCATCGAACTCGACATCGCGATAGCCGAGTCCGACTCCGAAGATGAAATTGCCGCGCCAGATCGCGTCGAGCGATGCGATGCACTCGGCGACTTCGACCGGGTTGTGCAAGGTCGTCAGCAATACACCGGCGATGCCGGTCATCTCTCCCGCCTCGGCGGCGAGGCGCGCCAAAAACGGAACCAGCTGGACTTGGCGCACCCCTTCGCTGAGGTAGTGCTGGCCGGTCGCCACCGCGTCCCACCCGCGGTCGCGGGCCAAGCGCGCCATGGCGTACTGACCCTCGAGGGCAGCGATCATGTCGCTTCCCGGCGGGTGCTGGCAGGTCAGAAAGATCCCTACCTTCATGACATCTCCGTGGGGTACTGGTTGCCCGATTTTTCGATGTCGTAGATGATTGCCGAGGCATCGGCAAGAATGGCAACCGGGTCAGGGAGGTTGCGGTGGAGACCTTCAAGGCAAGCGACGGTGTTGAGCTCGCCTATTACGTCGACGACTTCACTGAACCGTGGAAGGGTGCACCGATCCTGCTGTTGCTGCACGCGGCTATGGGCAGCGCGCGGCGCTATTATGCCTGGGTTCCGCCTCTCAGCCGGCATTATCGGGTGGTGCGGATGGATCTGCGAGGCCACGGCAACTCGCCAGTGCCGCCTGCCGACCGCGAGCTTGCCCTCGATCGGTTGGTCGGCGATGTCGCCGAGTTGATGGATCATCTCGACTGCGCCAGCGCCCATATCGTCGGCAACTCGGCAGGCGGCTACCTCGGACAGCAGCTGGCAATGAACCACGGTGAACGGGTGCGCAGCCTGATGCTGTTCGGTTCGACACCGGGCCTCAAAAACAGCCAGGCGCCGACCTGGATACCGCAGATCGAGATGAAGGGCCTTCGCACCTTTCTCGCCGAAACGATCGCCGATCGGCTGCCGCTCGACAAGGTTGATCCCGGGCTCGTCGAGTGGTTTCTCGACGAAGCAGCCAAGAACGACCCGGCCTATATCGGCAAATTCGTATTGCTGATGGCGCGCTATGACTGGAGCGATCAACTTGGCCGCATCACTTGCCCGACATCAGTGATAGTTCCCGGCGCCGAGCCGATCGGCTCGACCGCGAATTACGAGCCGTTCCGCCGTCGCGTCAGGGATGTTGAGATGCGGGTCTATGAAGGCGCGCCGCACAACATTTGCGACGCCTTCCCCGATCGCTGTGCGGGCGACGTGCTCGACTTCCTCGGCCGCCGCTTCGGGCTGGGCCTGTAGGAGAAAGTCTCACTCAGTCCAGTACCTCAACGGGGTCGTCGACGCGGATCACCCCTTCGGCCAGCACGGCGCCATAGACGCCGGCCGTGCCGTCGTGACCGCGTGCGACCTTGCGCAGGACCTCCGGGTTCGTTACGGCGGTATCTGGATCGAGGGTGATCATCTGACATCGCGGGTCGCGCTCGAGAACCGAGATCACGGCTTTGCATCCGATGCGCACCTTATGACCGACAAACGTGTTCTCCGAGAAGCCTCCGACGTTTTCGAGATCCAGGTACACGTTCGCCCGGAAACGCCGCTTGTCGAGAACAGATCCTAACTCCCCTCCCAACTGCCGGGCGGTTTGCAGCGAAAACAGCGAGATCGGGCGGCAATCCGTCATCGCCCGCTCGGAGCGCAGCAAGGTCAGAGAATGGCCATCACCGGCCCGCTCGGCGAGCTGGCGCAACAAGGCCGGGTCGCCGATCGCCAGCACCTCCCCCGACGGCGTCTCGACATCGAGTGCAAAGTCGGCCGGGTCGGCAGCGACGGGATTGAGCAGCGGCGACAGCTGCTCCGCCTCGGCGAGGTTGACCGGTTTCGCGGCTTTCTCCGGATGGCGGAAGCGGGGACGATAGAGCAGCATCTCATGCGCTTCCCGCCCCGTCAGGTAAGGGAACCCGACCGGAGTGGCCGAGCTCTTGAACGCGAACAGCCGGTCGCCCCAGACGCCCGAGAAACCGGCGAAGATTTCCGGCAACTTCTCGCCGCGCATGCTCTTGACGGGATACCGCCAGACGCTTTCAACCCGACCAATCGCGCTCATGCTGGCCTGTCCCTTATTGAGACGTGTCAAACGATATCAGGCGGCCGGCGCTCGTGCCAATCGCTCGCCTGTTGATAAGCCCAGCCGATGCGCAAGGCGGTCGCTTCGTCGTAGCCGCGGCAGACGATCTGCAGTGAGATCGGCAGTCCGGTGGTCGTAAAGCCGTTGGGCAATGCCAGCGCGCAGAGGTCAAGAAAATTGACGAAGCGGGTGAAGTGCGCCGGGGTCGACGTTTGGTCGACCGCATCGAGCGGGATGGCCGCCGTCTGGGTGGTCGGCGTCAGCAACGCGTCGATATCGGCAATCGCTGCCGCGAATTGACCCTTTGCCTCCTCGCGATCGCGCAGTGCGGCGAGGTAGTCTCGCGCTGAAATGCCTCTACCCGCAGCGATGCGTGGGCGCACCGCCTCGTCGATCGGCAGGCTCATATCGTCGATCAGATCGCCGAGCAGAAAATACCCCTCCGCGCCGATGATCCGGCCCGTCAAGTTGGTGTAGTCGGCAAACCGGGACGGCAGGTTAGGGGTGACGATCTCGGCGCCGAGCCGCGCCAGGCTCTCGAGTGCTGCGTCGTAGGCGGCGAGCACCTCCTCGTCGACGCCCTCACGTTCGGCCTCGGGCATGCGGGCCAGTCGCATGCCCTGGACACCGCGCCGCAGCATCGGCAGCGGGTCGCCCAGTTTGACTCCGCGAGTGCGCGGGTCGAGGGGGTCCGGTCCCTGTATGACCTGGTAGAGCAGTGCCGCGTCCTCGACCGAGCGAGCCATCGGTCCTGGCGTATCGAGGGTCGGGCTAAGCGGCAAAATCCCGTAGGTGCTGACCCGCCCGATCGTCGTCTTGAGACCGGTGAGGCCACACCAGGACGCCGGCAACCGCACTGAGCCGCCGGTGTCGGTGCCGATCGCCCAAGGCGCGAAAGCGGCCGCAACCGCAACTCCCGAGCCGCTGCTCGACCCGCCCGGCGTGCGCGCGGTTGCGGGGTCCCAGGGGTTCCATGGTGTGCCCCGGTGCTGGTTGGTGCCCCAGCCGCCCATCGCGAACTCGACCGTATGCGTCTTGCCGATCACGATCAGCCCGGCGGCGATTAGGCGCCGTGCCAAGGTAGCGGTGAAGCGCGACTGCCGATTCCGCCACACTTCCGAGCCGCCTGTCGTCGCTTTTCCTTCAATCTCGATCAGGTCCTTGAGCGCGATCGGAATGCCGTGCAACGGCCCGATCGCATGCCCCGAACGGATCGCCTTGTCGGCTGCCTCGGCGGCAAGCCGCGCGTCCTTCTCATAAACCTCGACAAAGGCGTGCAGCTTGGGGTCTCCCACGTGGATCCGCTCGAGCAAGGCATCGACCAGATCGACCGGCGAGAGCCGGCGGCCGCCGATTTCGGCCGACAGGGCATGAGCCGGTAGCAAGGGCAGTCCGGTGGTGCGTGACAACCTCATTACGGCACCGAGGCGGGTAGGAGCGCCAGCTAAGCCCGCTCATGCCCGCACTGTCAATCTGGCGGGGCTATACCCCGTGGTGGCTACGCCCGGTGGTGCTTGGCTTCGGTCGTCCTTAAGGGGTGGGTCGGCGGGCGAGCCATGCCTGCATGGGATGTGTAAGCAGGTGATATAGGTTTGGTCCGCGCCACCGGCTGATTGTGCGGATGAACGCGTGAGGCTTTGTGGACCAGGTGCGCCGCTTCCTTGGGTCGATGATTTCGGCTTATCGTGGTCACTCCGCGCCAATTCTCGGTAGCTACGGCTAAATGCAGCAGGGTAGGGTTTGAGCTTCCGTCTGCACCGTAAGAATCGAAGCCGTCGTCCGCACGAATCTCGATGATTGCTCTCGGGCTCGGGCCCGGGTAGACGAAGCCATAGGTCGGGTAGTCGCTTCCGTGCGTCCCGGACGGCAAATCCATGACCGCGACGCTGGTCCAGTCATGGCTGGGCGAAGTATCGATCACCGACATGCCGCGACTCACCGTTCCGTGGTACCAGTTTGCATGGTCGACGAGGATCTCACGCGTGCTGATTATTCGTGCGACGACCGCGACATGACCGGAGGCGATTTGCCGGGTGCGCTTGAAGACGAGGATCGCCCCTAGAGCCGGCACTTGGCCGCGCTCGTAGCGCCCAGCGGCCTCATCCCACCATCCGCCGGCCGAACCATACAGCGCCACGCCGGTCTCGGCGCGAGCATAAAGCGCGCAATTGGCTGCTCGCGAAGGTTTTGCGGGCGCCAACAGGCCCGCAACGAAACAAGCGCCCCAAACGAGGCTTTGCGCCACCATCGATCGCATGCAATGTCCCCCGGCTGGCGACGACGGAAGATCCGCCGCTGTTTTTTTGGTACCGGCCCTGCGCCGGTTAAGGTTCATTAACGATATTCATGAAACCTGACGTTGGCCCAAAAGCAAACCAAAAATTGCTTGGCAAGCAGTTGAAAAAAACTCGAGCATATTCAACCAATGTCCGAATGCTGCCTTGCTAACCCCACCCGAGCGGACGGTGCTGTGAATGACCCGATGGGGGCTCGGTTAATGATGATATCTTCCGGCGTGACTTGGCGGAGTCGCAGGCTCGGTCAAACCGAACTTGATGTTCGCCGATCAAGACAGAAACCGGGAACGATGGATGGAGTCCGACCCAAAACGCATCGTCCGGGAATGGAACCGCGAAATCGAGGCGGAGATCCGCCGCCGCGACGCGCGGCAAGAAGATGGACCGTGGAAGATCGTCGTGTGGGTTTGCTTGGCGGTGCTGTGGTTTGTTGCGCTGTTTGCGGTACTCGGATTGTTCGAGCGGCTGCAGCGGTGAGTCGGCGCTATAGCGCGGCTTATCAACGGGATTGGGGCCGCTCGCCTCGTCGCAATGGCACGACATTTCCCGACGCGCGTGCGGGCTTCCTCTGCAAAGCCTGCTCGACCGCCTCGATCAGAGCATCCGGCCCAAAGGGCTTTCTGAGCAGCGCGTTGCCGCCGGTTTCATCTTCGAACTTGGAGACGTCCGCATAGCCGGTGCAAAATAACGCTTTCAGGTCGGGGCGTGTGTGCCGCGCCAGACGCATCGTTTCCGCTCCCGACAGCCCTGGCATTGCCAGATCCATGACCAGGAGGTCATAGGGATCACCCTGTTCGAGAATTGTCAGTGCGGTGCTGCCGTTGCGCGCTTCCGTCACGTTATGACCCCTCCCGCGCAGACATTCCGCGGTGACCCAGCGCACGTCGGGGTCGTCGTCGACAACGAGGATGTTCGCTCCCCCGGCTGTTTGAGTCTGCGCCGACCGTCCCGATCGGGGTGCGGCAGTCTCGATCGCGCGCGGCAGATAAATTTGCACGGTCGTCCCTTCGCGGATGCGGCTGCGGATGCGGACCGCCCCGCCGGATTGGCGCACGACGCCGAACACCATGGACAGGCCCAATCCCGTTCCTCTGCCGATCTCCTTCGTCGTGAAAAAAGGCTCGAACGCGCGCTCGATAACTTCGGCGCTCATCCCGGTTCCGGTGTCGCGCAGCGAGACGAGGACGCAGTCACGACCGGCCATCTCGTCCGGCAACTCGGCATTGTCAGCGCGGACATTAGTCGTTTCGATGAGCAAGGTGCCGCCTTGCGGCATCGCGTCGCGCGCGTTGATAGCTATGTTCAAGAGCGCCGACACGATCTGGTTGACATCGATCATGACCGGCCAGAGTTCGTTCGCAAGGGACTGTCGAATGTCGACCGCTGGGCCAATGGAGCTGTTCAACATCTCGCTCATCTCGACGATGACCGAGTTCAGGTCCGTCGGCACCAACTCGAGATGCTGCTTGCGCGCAAACGCGAGCAGCGATTGGGTCAGTTTGGCCCCGCGCGATGCGCCACGTTGCGCGGTATGTAGGAGGCGCAAGCTTTTCTCGTCTGAGATCCGAGCCTCGAGCAGCTCCAGTGAGCCGGACACGGCAGTCAGAAGATTGTTGAAATCATGAGCGATGCCGCCCGTGAGCTCCCCTACGGCCTCCATTTTCTGCGCCTGCACCAGCGCTGTTTGTGCGAGTTCACGCGCGCCGATCTCGGTGCGGAGCCGGGCGTTGGCGGCAGCCAGTTCGCGCGTCCGTTCCTCCACCATGGCCTCGAGCAGTTCGTGGCTGTGCGCCAGCGTATCGCGAGCCTCGACGATGTCCTGGATGTCGGTGCATGTACCGAACCACTTGATCGTTTGCCCGGCTGCATCCGTAACCGGCGTGCCGCGGGTCTTGAACCACCGGTAGCCGCCGTCGGCGGCGCGAATGCGATGCTCCAAATCGTAGGGCGCCCGTCCCTCCGCCGCGGCGGCCCAGCTCGCCGTTGTAGCCGCCACATCATCGGGGTGAATCACCTGTTTCAGCCGCTGCGAATCCAGCGGCTCGGCCTCCGACATGCCGGTGTAGTCGAGCCACTGCCGGCTCAAATAGTCGACGCGTCCGTCTGGCAGACACGTCCACACCAGCTGCGGCAGCGACTCGGCCAGCGTGCGGAACCGCTCCTCGCTGGCCCGCAGCGCCGCTTCAGCCCGCTCCCGGGCACGAGCCCGTTGTTCGAGAGCGGCAGCGGTGGCGCACAAAGCATCTCCGACCTGATCGAGCTCACGGACGCCACCCACCGGGGGACCGAAGAGCCCGCCGCTGCCCAACGCTCGCGCGGCGGCGGTCAATGATTCGACCGGCCGACGGATGGCCCGAGCCATCCACCAGGCGAGAGCGAGGCTAACGGCGAACACCGCCCCACCGCCGCCAAAGGCGAGCCATTGCGTTCGCCGGAGCGGCGCGTCGACGAACTCTCTCGGAAGACCGACCGCTACGGTCCAGCCAGTAATCGGCGACCGGCGGAATGCAGAATACACCGGAAGCCCTTCTTTCGTGACACTCGAAAACCAACCCTCGAGGCTTTTCGAAATCTGCGCGCGCAGGACCGGCGTCGCCGGTTGGCCAATCAAGTGGCCGAGATCCCGATTGTGCGCGACGATAAGGCAGTTGCGGTCAAAGATCCCGGCGTTCCAGCCGTGGGGCAGGTTTTGCTCGTTCAACAGGGCCGACAATATTTCCGGCCCGATCCCCATCGCCAAGACATAGGCTACCTTACCGTTGCGGAAGACCGGGACCCCCACAGTCAGGATCGGCCGTCGCAGCACGGCGCCGATGATCAGATCCGAAATCTGCGGCTGGCCCGTCTCGACAACGCGATCGTGCATTTCGCTGTTGGTTGCGCGCGGGAGCGGCTCGCCGAACGGCCGGTTGGTGCTGAGCAGCTGTTGGGCTTTGGTGTCGTGCAGGACGATGGATGTCCCCTGGATTTTCAGCGCTTCGCGCATCTGATGATCAAAGGCGGCGAAATCGCCGCTTTGCAGGCTCGGGGATACCGCGAGCACGCGAAGCTCAGCCTGTATGCTGGTGATCTGCCGGTCGACGTCGGCGAGCAAATTCGCCACCCTTTCCTTGGCGTCGCGCTCGATCCGTGCCCGCTCGTCGTCGACGGTGCGGATCATCGCAAAACTCGCCAAACCGACCAGAGGCAGCACGGTCGAGAGGACGAGAATCACGAGCCGCGCCTGAATGCCCAGGGTGAGATGCCCCAAGAGTGCTTTCATGGAAGCGAACGATATATCAAGCGTGGCAGCGGCTGAATTGCTGAGAAGGCTCTCCCATCGGCGTATCAAAAGCTGCGGTCGAGCACTAATTCGTTGTTATTCGGGCCCCAATTCGTTGATCCTGGCGGCGAAATTCGTTGATCATCCGGGTTGCGAATTGGGATCCAAGTACCTGATACAACCCATCTTTCTCCTCCGGATGGCAGGCTATTTCGCCGCCGCAACGCGATTTTCGTTGATTTCGAGCCGGCGGGTTCACCGGAACATGCGGCCTTGGGGGGGGAGGCCGAGGAGGACCTGGCCGACGGTTTCGAAATGGATCGGCCGGCCCTGGCCTTGCTGGGTCCCGGCGTGGATGTCGCGGAGGCGGCGCTCAAACGGCTTTTCGTTGAAGACTGCGGTCGAGCCGGCAGCACCATAGATCGTTGCTACGACGTCCCGCGCCTGATGAATCGCCCAGGTCGTGGAAAGGCGCAACCGGACGTGCTGCTCGTACAAGAACTCGCCCTTACGCTCGGCCTCCTCCCACATCTCGGCGAGGGTCTCGTGGATGAAGGCACGCGAGGAGCGCAGCCGCGCCTCGCACTGCGCGACCTGCGACTGGACCACGTTGTTCTCGCGCAGAGTGCCGCGGGCCCCGCGGGGGATCTTGTCGCGCGCCAGCTCGACAAAGGCGTCGAGCGCGCCGCGCGCGATCCCTAAAGACACGTTCGAGAAGCTCGCGGCATAAATCATGCCGCTGGTAAAACGGTAGAGCAGGCCGGGCTCCCGCCGCTCGGCCTCGTTGTCGCGCGAGGCGGTGTATTTCTGCGGGACGAAGAGGTCGTCCAGCCGGTAGCTGTCGCTGCCGGTGCCTCTGAGCCCGATTACGTGCCAGTTGTCGATGATCTCGGCGCTCGACCTGGGAAACAGCACGGTGCGGACGAACGGGCGCCCGTTGGGGTTGAGGCGCGGCGTCCCGTCCGGCTCGAAGATCGGCACGTGCGCCCCGAGCCAAGTGGCGTGGCGACTCCCGGTCGCGAACCCCCAGCGCCCGGTGACGCGGATGCCGCCCTCAACGGCGACGCCCCGCCCGGCACCCGGCAGCTCCGGGCCCCAAGCAAGGATACCGCGTGGCGGCCCGAAAATCTCGCGCGCTACCGCCGGGTCGAGATAAGGGGCGGTCATCGAGCAGCCCGAATTCTGCCCGAGACACCAGGCGGTCGAAGGGTCGGCCTTGGCGATCTCTTCGAGCACCTGGACATAAGTCAAAGGATCGAGCTCGGCGCCGCCCAGCGAGCGAGGCAGCAGCATCCGGAAGAAGCCGCGGTCGATCAGCGCCTCGACTATCCGCTCCGGCAGCTCGCGGCGCTCCTCGATCTCGTCCGCCGCCGCCGCCAGCATCGGCGCGATCTCTCGCGCCCTCTCCAGATAATCGGGGGAGGTGTCGGCGCGGCTCAGCTCGAGTGGGGTCGATGACATTTTCTTCTCCCGCAATACGGGTTCAAGATACATCGAGTGTCGCGGTCGCGGCGACGATTTCCGTAATCACGGTCCGACCGCGCGCCACCAGCGACGGGTCAGCAACAAGGCTACGAGACCCTCGGCGCCTATCGTCATGATCGCCCAGGTGGCGCCAATCATGCCGGCGAGCCAACCAAGATGAAGGAAACCGATCATGCCGACCCCAATGCAGACGGAAAGCACGCCGAAGACGCGGCTGCGCATCTCTGGCGGCGCCGCCAGATAGACAAGCGTTGCTTGCATGATGCTGAAGCCCGAATTGGCCAGGCCCGTCAGCAGCAGCACGGCGCCCCCGAGCAGCAGACCGGGCGCCAGCCCAAAGACCGGCAGCATCAACAGATATATCGCGACCCCGCCGACATAGAGCCGCACGAAATGGGGCGGCTTGGCACAGAGCGCGATCACGATCGCGCCGCAGAAAGCGCCGACTCCGTCCATGCTGGCGAGCACGCCGATGCCGACGGCTCCAAGACCCAGATTATCCTGGCCGATCACCGGGATCATGCTGGTGAACGGCCAGCCGAAGGTATTGTAGATCACGGTGATGACCATGGTTCCGCTCAATCGCGGGTCGCGCCGGACGAGGACGAGCCCCTCGATCATCCGTTCGAGCACGCCTGCGACGGTCGACGGGGCAGCCCTATTGCGATGGCGCACCCGCAACGCAACTATCGCCGCGACTGAGTAGCCGGCGACGCTGACCACGAACGCGCCGCCGATACCGAGGGTCGCGAGCAGGATGCCGCCGACCGTGGGACCAAGCATGCGGCTCGCATTGTTGGCGCCGACATCGATCGACATCGCGGCGCTCATCCGCTCGGGCCCGACGACCTCGCCGATCATCGTGCGACGCACCGGGTTGTCGGTGGTCCAAGTGAGGCCGCTGATGAAGCTGGCAAGCGCAAGATGCCAGGCTTCGAGGGCATCGCACCAGGCGAGGAGCGCCAGGGCGATCGAGCAAAGCAGCATGGTGGCCACGACGAATACGAGCGCCCTGCACCGTTCCACGCGTTCAGCAGCGGCGCCGATCAGTGCGCCGAACAGCGCCATCGGCAGCATCCGCAGCATGGTCAACAGCGCGACGACGAAGGGCGAGCCGGTACGCTGATAGGCAAACACCGCCACCGCCAGCATCTCGAGCCAGCGTACCGAGAAGACCACCAGGCCGACGAGCCAGAGCCGGCGAAAATCGGGCTCGCCGAAGAGCCATCGTCGGGATGCGGTCGGGGACACCGTCAACGTCACGGTGATTTCTCGCTGATCTCGGAGAGGAAAACCTGAAACCTAGCGCAGCGACTCCGCGCCCGACGCGGGGTTTCGACCGCAACCCTGCCATGCGCGCTTCCGCCAAGCTATCGCATGCCGGCTGGAAAGCCGGCGGTCGCTGTGCGAAATTGAAGCATCGCGAGGTGGACGATTTTACGGCAAGATCAGCAGTCGGCAGACTGGCATTGGTGGAATGGCGGCGATTCGCGACGTTCGCCGCGAGCGATCCGATTGATTGGAACGAAGGAGGTGCTGTATCTCGACGGAAGTTGAACTCAAGCTTGCAGCCCCGGCGACCGACTTGCCAGAGCTGAAGCGAGCGCTCGTCGAAATGGCCCCCACCTCGGCCAGCTCGCATTCTCGGCTGATCAGCACCTATTACGACACCCCCGACCTGGCGCTGAAGCGCCGCGGCGTGAGTCTTCGCGTCCGGGAGCAGGGCGGCCGCTTCATTCAAACCGTCAAGACGGGAGATCCCAGCAGCGGCGATGTCCTGACTCGCGGCGAATGGGAGGACGAACTCGCCGAGAGCTGTCCCGACCCTCACGCGGCGCAGAGTGGCGAGCATCTGCCGGACGGGATTGCCGGCGATCTGCGGCCGCTTTTTGCGACCGATGTCACGCGCACAACGTTTGCGATCGAGCCTGCCCCGGCAACCCGCATTGAGGCTGCGATCGACCAGGGCGTGATCCGGGCCGCCGCTGGCGGCGAGACCGAGCCGATCAGCGAGATCGAGCTGGAACTCAAGAGCGGCGACGCTGCCGTTCTCTATGATATCGCCTTGCAACTGCTCGACGTGGCATCGATCCGCATCGAGCCGCGCAGCAAGTCGGAGCGGGGCTACCGGCTCGGCGATGAGGCGGAGGCTGCAACGCCGGTCGTCCACGCGGAGCCGGTCGCTCTCGATCCGACCATGACCGTCGAGGCGGCCCTGCAAGAAATCGGCCGGGCGTGCCTCGCGCATCTGCTGCACAACGAGGCTGCGGCGCTCACCATGGACCCGGAGGGCGTTCATCAGATGCGCGTCGCGGTGCGCCGAATCCGTTCGGCGATCTCGGCCTTCAAAAAACTTCTTCCAGCCGCGGATCGCCGCCGGGTATCCAGCGAACTGACGTGGCTCATTGATATTCTTGGAAGGGCGCGCAACCTCGACGTCTTCGCGACCGAGTTGTTGCTCCCTGCCCGAGCGGGGCTGTCGCACGAAACCGGCATCGACGATCTGGAAGCCGCGCTCGACAGAGAGCGCAAAGCCGCCTATGAGCGCGTCGAGCGGGCCATCCTTTCGAAGCGGCATGCCGCCGGAATGCTGCGCCTCTCGCACTGGTTCGAGGCCCGCGGCTGGCGTGAAAGGTCAGCCGGGCGGTTCGGTCTGCTGACCTCGCCGATCGGCGAGCTGGCCCCGCGGCTGCTCGACCGACGCTGGCGCGAGATGCGAAAACGCAGCAAACGGTTCGGACGATTGACCGCGCCGCAACGGCACAAATTGCGCATCGCCGCCAAGAAACTCCGCTATACGATGGAGCTTCTCGGAAGCCTGTTCGACCAAGATGATCTGCAGGAGTTCATGAAGCGATTGAAGCGCCTGCAGGACGATCTCGGTTACGCCAACGACGTCCGCGTCGCACATGACATTTTGCCCGAACTTTGCGCAGGAGCCCACCGCAGCTCCGTCGCCCGCGCTGGCGCGCGGCTGCTCGAGTGGCACGAGCAGGCGCTCGCGAAAGCGGAGCGAAAGCTTCGCAAGCGGCTCGATCGACTGAACAACACCGCACCCTTTTGGCGCGAGCGGGGGCCCCCCAATGCCCGATCCCGGCGGGTCGGAGCGTGATGTGGAGGGCGCCGAGGCGCCGGACCTCGCTGAGATTGCATCACGCCAAGGAATGCAAGCGCTCGTCACGCGGCCTCACGAGGAGGCGCAAAGTCTGGCGGCAGCGCTGACGGTACGCGAAGTCGGCGCGGTCATAGAGCCGATGATGGAGGTCCACTACTGCGGCGCGGCAGCGCTCGACCTCGCGACGGTGCAGGCGATCCTGTGCACCAGCGCCAATGGCGTGCGGGCGTTGGCGCGGGTCACCGGCGAGCGTCGTCTGCCGCTCCTCGCGGTCGGCGAAACCACCGCATCGCGGGCCCGCGCGGAAGGCTTCACCGCAGTGGCGAGCGCCGGCGGCGCTGCCACAGACCTCGTCCGCCTCGCGGCGTCACGACTGCGCCCGGAGAATGGACGGCTGCTGCATGTGGCCGGCAATATCGTCGCCGGTGATCTCGTCGGCGAATTGCGGACGCACGGCTTTATGATCGAGCGGAGAGTCCTTTACGAGGCCCGACCAGTTGAACGGCTGAGCATGGCTGCTGTCAGCGCACTGCGCGGGATGGTTATCGACTTCGCCTTATTCTTCTCGCCTCGCACCGCGGCGATTTTTGTCAGGCTCGCGGGCATCGCAGGTGTCGCGGCGTGCTGCCGAGCGATTACCACCTTGTCGATCAGCGCGGCTGCCGATGCGGCGCTCACCGGGCTGCCGTGGCGCGATCGGCGCGTTGCCGCGAGGCCAAATCAGCCGGCGTTACTGGATACGCTCGATCGCGTTCTCGCCGAGCGGTGGCAGGGCTGACCATGACGGAAGGGCACAATCAAGAACATCTCACCGAAGGCAGCGCACTCCCGCTGGAGACCGACCAGGCGCCCGTTGAAAGCGTGCAGTCCGCGCGGCCGGCCGGCGGTTCTCGGCAAACAGCGTGGTGGCTCGCCGCCCTCCTGCTGTTGGTGATCGCCGGAGTTAGCTTGTCGCCGTTCTGGGCGCGCGATGTAGCGCCGCTTCTGCCGTGGGGCGGAAAGCCCGAAGCGCCGACGGAAGACTTCGCCGCACTCGCCGCGCGCCTGGACGCCTTCGAGAAACGTCCCGCGCCGCCGTCGCTCGATATCGGCGCGATCAATTCGGCGCTGGGCGCGCTCGTGCGTCGGGTCGATCATCTGGAGTCGGCGCGCCCCACCGATCATCAAATCGAAGCCGCGGTCGCGGCCACCAAGGCGGGGCTGCAACAACTCGAAGAGCGGTTGAGCACCTTCGAGGCGCAATCGGCTTCGCGCGCTACCGGCGAAGCTGTCCAATTTGAGAAATTGCGCGAGGAGCTGGCGCAAATCGGCAGCACTTCTACCGATCTCGCCGAGCGGTTGCCGGCGGTCGAGCGTCGGGTCGGGACGACCGGCGCCGCCGTGCGGACCGAGGCTGCCCTTCTCGCGGCGCTTTTTCGGATGCGCGAAGCGGTCGAGGCGGCGCGGCCTTTTGCCACCGAGTACGACGCTTTCATCACGCTTGCCCATGACCAAGCCGACCTCATTGCGGCTGCCCAGCCGCTCGCCGCGGTTGCCCGAGTGGGGGTCGCCGGCAACGCCGTCCTGAGTGAACGCCTGGGGCAAGTTTCCGGCCTCGTCGTTCCTGCCACCGCACCTCCTGTTGGCTCGGATTTGGGAACACAGGCGTTAACGTGGCTACACTCTCTGGTGACCATCCGCCGCATCGATGCCGCCGCGCAAACCGGACTGGAACCGGCGATGAAGGTCGCCCAAGTCGCGCTCGCTCGCGGCGATCTGTCGGGCGCCGTCTCGGCGCTCCAAACGCTTTCCGGCCCGGACTCCGGGGCTACCCAATCCTGGTTGCACATGGCGCAGCAACGGCTCGCTGCCGAGGCGGCATTAGCGCATTTGCAGGAGCTGCTGGTGGTCCGCCTTGGCATTCTCCCGGAGGCGCCGGGAGGTGCACCGACCCAGACTCCGGCAAGATCGGCGCAGCCGTCGTGATCCGCGCCATTTTCGGCGTTGTTATCGTCACCGCGCTGGTCGCCGCTGCAGTTTTCTTCGCCGATCACCCAGGACGGGTCGAGATCCTCTGGCAAGGCTGGCAAGTCGAGACCTCGGTCGCTGTGCTCGCCGCCGCCGCGATCCTTGCGGCTCTGGTCGCAGGACTGCTGTTTTCGGTGCTGTCGCTGATCGTCGACGCCCCGCGCAAATTGCTGCGCGCCCGGCGCGAATGGCGTCGTCGCACCGGCTACCGGGCGCTCGCTCAAGGCATGGTTGCGGTTGCCGCCGGCGATCCGCAAGAGGCGCGGCGCTCCGCCAAGAGAGCCGCTCTGCTACTCGCCGACCCGCCGTTGACCCTGCTCCTTTCCGCCCAGGCGGCACAGCTCGACGGCGACGAGGGAGCGGCGAAGAGATTCTTCACGGCGATGCTCGATCGGCCGGAAACCGAGTTTCTCGGTTTGCGCGGTCTATTGAACCAGGCGCTGCGTGTTGGCGATCGCAGCAGCGCGCTGCGCTTTGCCGCGCGCGCCACAGCGCTGCGCCCGGGGACGCGCTGGGCGGTCCAAAGCCGCTTCGATCTAGAGACGCGCGAGGGTCGCTGGGAGGCGGCGCGGGAAACCCTTACGCAAGCAGCAAAACGCCGGCTCGTCCCGCCTCAGCAGGCACGCCATCACCGCGGCGTGATTTTCTACGAGCTGAGTTGCGGCGCCCTGGCCGACGGCGACCAGCGTCGGGCAACAGCCTTGGCGGCTGAGGCCCGGATGCTGACTGAAGACCTCGCCACGCCGGCCGTCCACCACGCCCGGATGTTGCTCCGAGAGCGGCGGATCGGTCGCGCGGCGAAAGCCGTTGAACGTGCTTGGCGCAACGCTCCCCATCCCGACCTTGCGCAGGTCTATGGCGAAATCCACGAGGGCGCGGCGCCGCTCGCCCGGGTCAAGTCCTTCGAGCGGCTCGCGGCGCAAAACCCGGCTGCGCGCGAGAGCCACCTGGCGCTGGCCGAGGCGGCGCTCCATGCCCGGCTCTGGGGAGAGGCGCGCCGCCATTTGACTGACGCGCTGGAGACCGGCGCGACCCCCCGACTGTGCCGTCTGATGGCGCGGCTCGAGGAAGCCGAGCACAGCAATCTCGGACCGGTGCGAGAGTGGCTCGACCGCGCGGTCGTTGCGACGCCCGACCCGCGCTATGTCTGCGCGAGCTGCAGCAGAGAGAGCCTCGATTGGCGTTCGCTGTGTCCCTATTGCGGCGCCTTCGATACCCTTTCTTGGTGCACTCCCGCCTGGGCGGCTCCCGGCGGCAATCCGCCGGCTGCGGCTGGACCAGAGGCGACGCCAGAACTCGCTTCGCCCCTGCCGGAACTGCCGGTCGTCACGTCAACGAACTTGGCGCCTACGCTCAAACCAGCTAAAAACCATCCGCTCGCCTCGCCCCGGTAGCTCAGCGGTAGAGCAACCGCTTCGTAAGCGGTAGGCCGTTGGTTCGAATCCGACTCGGGGCATTCCAATTTTTGGATTTATTTCGAGACATGACATCCACAAGGCGACACCGGCCGCGGGCTGAATGGAGGCATCTTCCGTTCAAGGCACCACCGGGGCAACGGGAGCGGGGCACTAAAAAGCCCTGGCTTTTTCGACCGGGGCTAGTGGCGATGGGTAGCGGTCAGGTCCAGCTCGAGGATGCTGCCGGCACAAAGACGCTCTGACGCGTCGCGCCGTTCTCGCAAGCGGAGCTCGGGCCGGCATCAGGGTCAAGCTGAAGGTGATCTCCCAAGCTGCGGCGACCGGCAGCTGGTCGGACTTCGCCGGCACGAGGCCCGGAAGAGTGCCCGCATGACCTATCTCCTCGGAGATGGGTTCGGATGTCAAAGCCCGCCCGCGTGATGCGACACGACCTGCTCCGGGGCGGAGATCTACCGCGGCCCTCCTGCGGCGTGCCCATACGGCGCGGGTTGGTCGGCATGATCACGAAGATCGTGGAAGGCCAATTTGCGAGCCGGAAGACGGCTCCGACCAGCCAACGCCAGTCGAGGAGGGTGAACGAAGTGCGTCTATCCCCGGGCACGGGCGATGGAGCGGTCATGGCGAAAGAACATGCCTCGACTGTGGGCAATCTGTTAAGCTTTGCTAGGAGACCGAGGATCGAGGAAACACGGATGGACGATACGATAAGCCTGTCGCAGCGCGCCGATGCGCTCGAAGCCAAGATGGCGCGGGAGCTTGATTACATCGTCATCAAATCGCGCCTCTATAGCATGGCCGAGGGCGACATGAGCCCGGCCCCGAACGCTGGCGCGCTGATGAAGGACAATCCGAGCGCACGCGTCTTGATGGGTGATGATCCGCGCCTGCCGCCGATGCCGGAAAGGCCGACGCTAATGGATTTCTTCAAGTACCGTTTCGGCCCGTGTATGCATCTTTTGCAAAGCGCCCGGCACGCCGTGAAGGCCGACCTGCCCGAGAAGATGGTGCTTGCCTGCCTGCTGCATGACATCTCGACGATCGGCTTCATCCGTGGCGACCACGGCTATTGGGGTGCGCAACTGGTCGAGCCCTATGTCGACGAGGAGGTGACCTGGGCGATCCGGGCTCACCAGGTATTGCGTTTTTATCCCGACGAGTCGGTCGGCTACGAATATCCGCAGTCTTACATCACCTCGTTCGGTCAGGAATACCGCCCCGACCCCTATATCGAGGAAGACTATAAGCGGATGCGGAACCATAAATGGTACATGTCGGGCCGACAGATCACCGTGCATGACGTCTACTCGTTCGACCCGAACGTGCATGTCGAGCTCGAGGAGTTCACCGACATTATCGGCCGAAACTTCCGCCAGCCGGAACAGGGCCTCGGCTTCGACAACAGCCGGATCGCACATATGTGGCGGGCGATGATCCGCCCGGCGAAGTACCTCTAGGTTAACCAGCAGCGCGCGGATGAGCGCGAGAGCGGCTCCACTCGGGCCGCCTCGTCGAGGGTCGAGCAGAGATCAAGAATCTTCGCCGCCACAGGTTG
>Ga0306924_10001777_pt1 | contig 19946 bp, 17 predicted proteins | sample sta12Can44000111_FD_203756 | JGI IMG/M metagenome (GOLD analysis project Ga0306924, IMG submission 203756) | Lab enrichment of tropical soil microbial communities from Luquillo Experimental Forest, Puerto Rico - statanox.12C.anox.44.000.111 (v2)... | ecosystem: Environmental > Terrestrial >...
TGCGCTCCGACACCGCGAACATGGTGATCATCAATGTCCCGGCTGAGATCGACGAAAGGCTTCCAGCGCCGGAGCGGGCGTTGCATGCGCTCATCTGCTTGGCAATCGTCATCGCATTGATGGTAAGCGGCATTGTCCCAAACGTGCAGGCCGCTCTCATCGGATGCCTCTTGATGGGGCTACTTGGCTGCGTTGATTTCGCAAGCGCCTACCGTTCGATCGACTGGAAAACGATCGTCTTGATCGTCGGCATGCTGCCATTTTCGATCGCGCTGGAACGCACAGGCGGAGTCGAGCTGGCCGCCGATGGTCTCAGGGCCCTGACGGAGGGCGCCGGTGTTCGTTTCGTCCTTGCGACGCTTTTTCTCGTTACTGCATTGCTCGGAATGTTCATTTCGAATACCGCAACCGCGATTCTGATGGCTCCGGTGGCCCTTACCGTTGCTCACGAGCTGAACCTGTCGCCCTATCCGTTCGTGATGATCGTGGCGCTCGCCGCCTCTACGGCCTTCATGACTCCGGTTTCTTCGCCGGTGAACACGCTCGTCGTTGCGCCAGGCCACTACACGTTCGGAGATTTCGTGCGCATTGGCGTTCCATTTTCGATCATTGTTCTGATTGTTTGCGTCATCCTGGTGCCGTGGCTGCTGCCGCCATGATCCGTGGGTTGGCAACCACGAACGGAATTGGCATAAGCCCACCGGCAAACAAACCACGGCTGGAAAAAGAACCGCCCTGAGGGATGGGGCGGCTCTCAGTTTTTGAGCTGGTCAGGTATCAGCCCCCAGTCGCCCGTCTTTTGCGGTCGTGATGACTGCTGTCATAGAAAAGGCCGAACGATTCTGATGTGACTTGGAAATCACATTCACAGGTTCGTTGTGCTCCCCTGTGAGGCGTCGCCAGATCACCGCCTGCACGCAACCAAACCGCCCGTCGAGTCGCTGAATCCGCCTGCGTGAGCCTTGGGGATCAACAGCGCACACGCCAGGCATGTGTCGCGACGATATCTGACTACATCAGTAACGCGCCAGTTGCTGCGATCTTGTTTTCACGGGTCGCAATCATTGTCCGGAGCGTCGCACCGTCTGAATGGAGGGGCGGGGACTGCGGATTAGAGGGCCTTGGGATTGAGAAAGTCGTTTCCCTAAATCCCCGTGCGCAAGTCATTCGAGTCGCTCGAAATCGATCCGAACAAAAGGGTTGCTTGCGATCCTAGTCGCGCGACTTTGCCAAAATCCAGCGACTGATCGGGTTCTCACGCGTCGAACGCGACTTTAGGGCGATTTCGCCGCTGCGATTTCCGAGAGCTGAAACTCAGACTAGCAAAACGCAGTCACGCGTTGTGTCGCTGTTCTGCTACTTCGGCAAAACATTTAGATGTGGCGTAGCGTTTTGCGCGAGCATTCGTCTTCACCTCACGCGGCAACGGTGGGACTTGACTGCGAGAAAAAATAGATGTTGATTCGGTTTTAGATTCGGCGTGTGGCCTTTTGTTTTCCGCCGCCTTTCCGTTTCCCAGTCCGTTTCATTTTCCGCCTCCGCGCATTCGACACTGCGCGACGCGCGATCGGCTTTGGCTCACGCCCTTGGCGGTGAGGCAGGGAAGCTGCGCGCCCGCATGGCCGACGCGATTGTGATAACTCGTATGAAGGAAAACGTGATGGCATCTTCCAAGAGCAAGAACACGGCAAGGTTGCGAGCTGGCACGCCCGTTTTGATCACGGAATCGGTTGACGAGTTTGTCGCGCTGCGTAAGCAGCTCTACGACGAGATTCGACCAGATGGCATCATTGAGCAGGGATGGGTCGATGACCTGGCGGCCGTGATGTGGGAGATCATGCGCTTGCTTCGCATCAAGGCTGAAATTTTGAATGGCGCGGTTTACATGGCGCTGCAGAGCATCCTGAAGCAGGTGTGGACTGAGGATTTCGAAAATTTAGTTGTCCGCAACCGCGCCATCGAGGACTTGGCCTGGCAGTGGCTTGCCAACGACAGCGCTGCAAAAGCCAAGGTCGCCGAGCTGCTCGGCCAGCACCAGTTGGACGACACGGCGATCGAGGCCGAGGCCTTCCGAATCCGCGCCGAGGATCTCGAAAAACTCGATTACATGTTGAGCCGAGCCGAGCTTCGGCGGGAGAGGCTGCTCACCGCGATCGCCGCGTTTCGGCAGGGGCTGGGCAAGCTCGTGCGGCAGGTGAGCGACCAGCTGCTCGAGCAGGTCGAGCCGGGGCAAGTCGTAGCCATCGTCAAACGCGGCTAACCATGGCAAGCGAAAAGCAGATCGACGCCAACCGCCGCAACGCCCGCAACAGCACGGGTCCTCGCTCCGCGTCGGGGAAAAAGCGCGCCAGCCGCAACGCCTTTTCTCACGGGTTGAGCAGGCCGCCGTTTGGGGCAGAGTATAGGCGAGCCGTCGAGGCGCTGGCGGCTCGCATCCTGGCCGACCACGGCATGGCCAAGGATCCGTACGCTCTGGCTTCGGCGCGCGAGATTGCCGAGGCCGACTTCGAGCTGGCCCGCATCCGACGCAGCAAGGTTGCACAGATCGACCGCGCCCACGCTTTTGGACGGCTTGAACCCCAGAAGTTTTTTCGGACAAAAAGGGATGAGGCCGCGTGGGCGGCGCAGTACTTCTTGGGGGCGACGTTGGGGAATATCAGGCCGAAATGCGCGGTCGACACCTTGCCGCCGATGCCGGAGGAGGAGCCGCAGCGCACCGCCGAGGCGGTCCGGCGCCTGCTTCCGGATTTGCTGCGGCTCGCGCGTTACGACGCGCGCGCGAGCAAGCGACGAGATCGAGCAATCCATGCTCTCGTATCAAGACGCATCAAATCCAAGAACGGGTAAAAGTTGTGAACGGAAAACGAAATTGGCAAAACGAACCCAATTTGTTGCCGTGATTTCAGACACTTGGTCTTTTGTGACAAGCCATGCACCTTTTCAATACGGAACGAGCCAACCTGCCTATTGCGTCGGACGGCCTTCCCGGACGTCAGGATGCAAGGCTCATCGTGCTGATGTCCGGCTGCAGAATTGCGAAGCTTCTATCGGATAAAGCTCACGTGCTGCATTTCATGACGTGAAGCTCGACGCTGGCCGCCGGGGAATTGGCAGGTGAAACATCCATCGTGCTCAACAGCCGGTCCGCGAAGTCGAACGTGAAGATCCTCGCGATTCCGCCGGGTAGATCCTCTCGCCAGCTGATAATCTGGTGCTTGTCGGTGAAATCCCGCTTCATTTGCCAGAAGCTCTTGCCGTGCTCATCTCGAAATGCCGGCCGATCCGGGTCCTTGATGACCTTGAGGATCTTCTTATCGACGACCTGAAGCCGGTAGCGGATCAACGGCGTTTGCAGATCATTATTGTCGATGGCGACGTCCTTGTCGTCGCGTTCCGGCAACTGTGCCTTGGTGGCGAAGGATTGGTAGCAATCGATCGTCACCTCAGGCAACGAGTCGACGGACCGTTGCGCATAGGCGCACGAGAACGGGGTCACAGCCAAAATCAGTCCAACTGCAAGCGCTTTCATCCTGTACCTCCATCCGGGACTTGCTTATCCATCGAAATCGATTGGGCTGCCGCAGAGCCGAAGGGGCGCCCATGTCCAGGAGAATCGGCGAAAACTGCCTCTGCTGCAATCGAATTCCGGGCACCAGGCATCGACCATTGGGTAACAGCATGCCTCCAAACGCCAGAGATCGCGGCCAGCCTTGGTCCCGGCAAGGCCGTTCGATTAAATCCAGCGCAGATTGATGTATCTCAAGCCATCCGGGAGAGGGCGTCCGAAGCTGATATTTGGTGTGCTTTATTCGCCTCTGAGCAAGAGCGCCCTTGATGATCGCGCGGCGCTTCCAGCACGGTAATTTAAGAATTCACGCACCCCAATCATCAGGAGGATCGCCATGTTTCGTTTTGCTCTCATCCTATTGGCAGGTTTGATTCTCATAGCGGCAAGTCTGGTTCCGGATGACGCGTTCGCGCGCCGCGGAGGCGGCGGGGGCAGGGGCGGAGGCTTTCACGGAGGCGGCATGCGGGCCGGAGGTTTCCATGGAGGCGGAGTGCGTGCCGGTGCCGTCCATGGCGGACGATATGCCGTCGCGGGACGCGGCTACGCGGGGCGCGGCTATCGCGTGGCAGGTGGCCCTCGTCCGAGCCACCCCATCGCGGGCCGTCCGGGTCGTCCGGGTTACCCGGGCCATCCGATCGCAGGTCTGCCAGGGCGCCCCGGTTACCCAGGTCGCCCGGGCTACGGCGGAGGCTGGGGCGGGTATTATCCGTGGGGCGCCGGAGCCGCAGTCGCCGGAGCGGCCGCGCTCGGCGCGTATGGCGCTTACTACGGCAACAACTACAATAACGGCTGCTATCAGGACTCGTACGGCCGATGGGTCTGCCCAAATCAATATGGGTATCAATACCAGTATTGATGACGCGCGGCTGAACCTTGAGGAGAGCGGACGCGCCGCGAATACGATGCATTCCTGACGAATACGCTTCGGATTCGAGGCTGCTCAAGTGTTTGCCCGCTCCGCCTGAAGTTCTGGCGGAACGGGCTCTTCGCCAAAAGGCGCGGCTCGGGTTGAATGTCAGAAGCCGACCGCTAAAGCGCGATGGCCCTAGGTCGAATCGCCATCGCGCTTTGGCCTATTGTTTGTGCATGATCTTCTCAGAAAACCGCTGCACACTTTTCCGGATCATGCACTAGGCCACCTGGCGGGCGCGGGAAGCAACCTTCCTCTCCCAGAAATCACCAATGGCTCCTGCGATCTCGCTTGCGTGCGTCTCCAGCGCAAAGTGTCCGGTGTCGAAGAAGCGGATGTCGGCATTGGGAAGATCGCGCCGGAACGCTTCGGCGCCTGGCGGCAGGAAGAACGGATCGTTCTTGCCCCAGGTCGCCAGGAATGGCGGCTGGTGCTTGGCGAAATAGGCGTGAAACTTCGGGTACAGCGCCACGTTGCTCGCGTAATCGAGAAATAAATCGAGCTGGATTTCGTCGTTCCCCGGTCGCGCCAAGAGGGCAGAATCCAGGGCGTAGGATTCAGGCGCGACCAGTTGCTGGTCGGAAACGCCCTCGACGTACTGCCATTTGGTGGTCTCGGGCGTGAGGAAGGCACGCAGAGCTGCGCGGTTTTCCGCCGTCGGCTCCCGCCAATAGGCCTGGATCGGGTTCCAACCCTGGCTCAGGCCTTCTTCATAGGCGTTGCCGTTTTGTGAGATAATCGCCGTCACACGATCAGGGCGCGATGCGGCTAAGCGGAATCCGACCGGGGCGCCGTAATCGAACACGTAGATGCCGTAACGATTCAAGCCGACCTTGTTGGTGAAGTTTTCGATCGTGTTCGCAAGATTGTCGAAGCTGTACTTGTACTTTGAGCCCTCTTTGACGGTGGTGAAGCCGAATCCGGGAAGGTCGGGGGCAACGACATGAAAGCGATCCGCAAGCAAGGGAATCAGATTTCGAAACATATGGGAGGAGGTTGGAAAACCGTGGAGCAAGAGCAGCGTCGGATGCTCCGGCTTGCCCGCCTCGCGGTAGAACAGCTCATGGTCGTCAACGGAGGCGGTGCGATAACGGATCATCGGGAAACTCCAGGGGTTTGGGGTTAGCGACATAACCTCTGAAATGATATTTAAGAGGTTAAAGGTTGCGACTCCAATCTGAGTAACCTGTCAAATAGTTTTTTTTATAGGTTATTGAAAACCTCCTGATCGCGCCTCACACCTCGAGCTTGTCACCGCCCTTCAGATGCAGGATCTCGCGCGCCTCGTCCGAAGTCGCGATCTGAAGGCCGAGACCTTCGACGATCTTCCTGGCCAGCATCACCTGCTCGGCATTCGAGGCGGCCATCCGTCCCGGCGCCGCCCACAGCGAATCTTCCAGGCCGACACGGACGTTGCCTCCCATCGCGGCAGCCATAGCTGCGATCGGCAATTGATTGCGGCCGGCGCCAAGTACCGACCAGACCATCTTGTCCCCGAACAGGCGATCCGCAGTGCGCTTCATGTGCAGCACGTCCTCGGGGTGCGCTCCAGTCCCGCCCTGCAACCCGAACACGGTCTGCACGAACAGCGGCGGCTGAACCATGCCGCGCTCGAGGAAGTAGTTGAGATTGTAGAGATGGGCGGTGTCGTAACACTCGAATTCGAAGCGCGTGCCGGTTTCCGACAGCGTCTTAAGGACGTATTCGATATCCTGGAAAGTATTGCGGAAAACGATGTCCTTGTTCTCCAGGTGCGTGCGCTCCCAGTCGTGCTCGAATTTCTTGAAACGGTTGAGCATGCCGAAAAAGGCGAAGTTCATCGAACCCATGTTGAGCGAAGCGACTTCCGGTTTGTAGGTCGCGGCCGGGCGGACGCGCTCGTCCACGGTCATGGTCGGCGCGCCCCCCGTGGTCAGATTGATCACGCAGTTCGAGCGCTGCTTGATGATCTTGAGAAACGGCGCGAAGGCTGCCGGGCTCTGATCGGGCTGGCCGGTCTTCGGGTTGCGGGCGTGCAGATGTACGATCGCTGCGCCTGCTTCGGCGGCCTCGACGGCTGCATCGGCGATTTCCTGCGGCGTCACCGGCAAAGCCTTCGACATCGAGGGCGTGTGGATCGCGCCGGTGACGGCGCAGGTGATAATGACTTTGCGGCTCATGGGCTTGCTTTCTTTGCTGCTAGTGCGGTGGACGTTTAAGCGCTGTCGGCTTGGGTCGTATCGTACCTGGACTTGTGCGCGGCAAGCGCAGCGAGGCGTTCGTTGCGCCGTTCCGTGAGCGCGGCGATGCGCTCGGCCGTCGGTTGAAAAGGCCATGCCGCGATCACGCGATCGACATTAGGGCTCTCGAACACCTCGGGCCCGGCGGGGCTGGAGGCCAATTCCTTGTAGAAGCCGGTATAGCGCGCGCAGTAATCCGCAATGCCGCCAGGTGCGTTGAGCTCGATGGTTTCGAACGGGCCGATGAACGACCAGCGCAGGCCGAGGCCATCCTTGACGGTGTGGTCGAGATCCTGCGCGGAAATATAACCTTCGCCGACCAGACGGAACGCTTCGGCGAGCAGTGCGCCTTGCAGGCGGTTCAGCACAAAGCCGTTGATCTCACGGTTAATCGTAACCGGCACCTGGCCGATTTCGCGGTAGATGGCGCGGGCGCGGTCGATCGCTTCGGGCGAGGTCCAGGGCGCCCCGCACAATTCGACCAGCGGCACCAGATGCGGCGGATTGACCGGGTGGCCGACCAGGCAGCGCGAGCGCCCCTGAAGGTGCTCGGTAAAGCGGGAGGCGGTGATCGCCGAGGTCGATGACACCAGCAAAGCATCCCTGGGGGCCATCTTGTCGAGCTGGGCAAAGATGCTGCGCTTGTCGTCGGCTTTTTCCGGCCCGTTTTCCTGGACGAATTCGACGTCCCGCACCGCCTCCTCGAGATTTCCCGCGGCAGAAACCCGCGCCACGGCGCCATCGGGGTCGCTGGCAAGCCCGTGGCGCGCCAGCGCGTGCAACTCGTCGCGGATCAGGCGGGGGGCGGATTTCAAGGTCGGGATATGCGGGTCGGTCAGGCGCACGTTCCAACCAGCGCGCGCAAAGATCGTGGCCCAGGCGCGCCCGATCAGGCCGGCGCCGACGATGGCGACCTTGCGTTCAGTATCTGTCATTTTTCTTTCTCACGGGTTGTGGCTCACATTTGTCCTCACAGCCAAAGCACCTTGCGGCGCAGATCGAGGTCGTCGCGCAGGGCTTTCGAGGGGCCCTGGTGAATGACGCGGCCACGCTCGAGCGCCACCGTCGAGTCGGATAGCGCGAGCGCGAGGTCGAGATGGTGATCGACAATGATGATGGCGATTTCCTTGCGCAAGCGGTCGAAGGTTTCGAACAGTTGCTCGACCACCGCGGGCGCCAGCCCCTCGAAAGGCTCGTCCAGCAGCAATACCCGCACATCGCCCGACAGCGCCCGGGCCACGGCGACCATTTGCTGCTCGCCGCCGGAAAGATAATCCGCCGGGGTATCGAGCCGCTCGCGGATCCGCGGGAAATATTCAAAGATGCGCTCCCGCGTCCAGTGGATGCCGTGGCCGGTCTGGCGCTTCAAGCCGCCGAGCTCGAGATTCTGCTCGACGCTCATGCCGGCGAACAGGCCGCGGCCCTGCGGCACATAGCCGATGCCAAGCCGCGCATTCTGCGCGGATGAATTGCCGATCAATTCGGCCTCGCCGAGGCTGATCGAGCCGTGGGATGCCGGCGCAATTCCGATCAGTGTCTTGAGCAACGTCGATTTGCCGGCGCCGTTTCGGCCGAGCAGCGCGATGATCTCGTTCTCGTGCAGCGTGAAACTGACGTCGTTGAGGATATGGCTCTTGCCATAGAACGTATTGACGTTTTCGGCGGTCAGCAGCGCGCTGGCGCGTGCGGCCGTCTCGCGCGGACGCGATGCTACATGCGCGGCGCCGGAACCGATATAGACCTCCTGGACTTTCGCACTTGCCCGCGCGTCTTCCACACTGCCGTCGAGCAGCACTTTTCCCTCATTCATCACAGTAACGTGGTCGGCGAGCTGGAACACCCGGTCGATGTCGTGTTCGACCAGAAGCACCGGCAGATCGGCCGAGATGCGCTTGATGATGGCGCCGATCCGCTCGCGTTCGGCCGCGGCAAGTCCTGCCAGCGGTTCGTCAAGCAACAGCACGCGCGGCGCGGTCGCCAGCGCCACTCCCATGTCGAGCAGGCGCTGACCGCCATAGGACAACAGGCCCGCTTCGGCCTTTTCGATGCCGGCCAGCCCCAAATAGCGGGTAATGGCATCGGCTTCGACATTGATCGAGGTGATTGAAAGCGCGGGCGTGAAGGGATCGAAGCGCCGGGGGTGCCGCGCCTGCACGGCCAGGCGGATATTTTCTGCAACGCTCAAGGCCGGAAACAGATTGGTAATCTGGAACGAGCGGCCGATGCCGGCGTGTGCGATTTCTTCCGGAGTATGTCCGGCGATCGGCTCGCCCATCAGCGACACCGTGCCCTCGTCGGGCGGGTAGAGCCCCGAGAGCAGGTTGAACGCGGTGGTCTTGCCGGCGCCGTTAGGTCCGATCAGCGCGTGAAGCGTGCGGTCGAGGATGTCGATATCGATGCCCTGAACCGCCCGGATGCCACCAAAACTCTTGACTATGTGGCGGGCGGACAGCACGGCACCATCGACGTGAGCCGCCGGACGCAGGAAGTCCGGCAAGGGCAGCACCTCGACGCGGCGCGCCGACATTGCGGCGTCTTCGACGATTTTCTTTCGAAACGGCGCCATCAGGTGTTCGGCGACGCCGACGAGCCCGGTCGGCGAAAACACGATGAAGGCGACGAACACCAGTCCAAACCAGAACAACCAGTTCTCGGTATAGATCGAGAGGAATTCGCGGAAAAGGATGAAGAACAACGCGCCGAGCGCGGGACCCAGAAAAGTCCGCATGCCGCCGATCACGACCATCGCCAGCAAATCTCCGGAGAACGACACCGAGATCGGGTCCGCCGAGGTCATGCGGTTCTGAAACAGCAAAAGAATCCCGGCAAGCCCGGTGATAGCGGCGGACAGCACGAAGGCGGTGAGCTTGTAGCGGTTGGTCGGATAGCCGAGAAAGCGCGCGCGCTGCTCGTTCTCGCGGATTGCAACCAGCACGTGGCCGACGCTGGAATGATGGAAACGCCATAACAGCAGCAAGACCAGGAACGCGATCGCCGCGACGAACCAGTAATAGGGGGTCGAGGATTCGAGGTTGAAGCCGAACAGCACCGGTCGCGTGATGCCGCCAAGCCCGTTCTCGCCGCCGGTGACTTCGGTCCAGCGAAACGAGACCGCATAGAGCATCGCCGAGAGCGCCAGCGTCAAAAGCGAAAAGTAGACGCCGCGCCGCCTCAGGATCAGAAATCCGAAGGCGGACGCGATGATCGCGACGATCAGGACGCCCGCAATGGCAGGTCCGAAAAACGAATCATGCATCCAGTTGCGCTGGACGAGCGCGGCCGCATAGGCCGCGAGCCCAAACCAGGCTCCATGGCCGAACGACACCAGCCCGGTGTGTCCGACCAGGATGTTGAGCGCCATGCAGGCGATCGCGAAGATCACCACCTCGGAAGCCGACGTCATGGTGAGCCCGAGCGCGAGCAACGCAGAAGGCAGCACGAGCAGGGCAGTCGCGGCGACCAGCAATGGAATGGGCAGGCGTTTCCACATTTTTTGCCGCCTCACTCGAACCGCGTGATGCGCTCGCCAAACAGGCCGCGCGGCCGAAACAGCAGCACGAGCAGCATCAAGAGGTAGATCGCGGCGGTGGAAGCGGCGGAATAGCCGATCCCGACCATGACGCCTTTGACGACACCAACCAGCAGAGCCGCCGCCACCACGCCCCAGAACGAACCGAGTCCGCCGATCACCACCACCACGAAAGCCGGCGTGATGATCTCCTGGCCCATCGCCGGGTGGATCGAATAGATCGGCGCCAGCAACACGCCGGCGAGGCCCGCAAGCCCGATGCCGAGCGCGGCGACCGCGGACATGTAAGGCTGCAGCGAAATGCCGAGCGCGCCGACCATGTCGGGGTTCTGCACGCCGGCACGGACTACCCGGCCGAACGAGGTCTTTTGCAGCAGCAGCCAAAGGCCGGCGACGCAGGCCGCGGCGATGCCCAGCAGCACCACGCGATAGAACGAATAGATGAAGCTGCCGATGGCGACCTGTCCGCGCAGCCATGGCGGGATGGAATAGGACAGCGGCGGCGCGCCAAAAATCATCCGCAGCACCTGCTCGGCGACCATCGCAAGTCCGAAGGTCATCAGCAGCGAGAGGATCGGATCGGCGCGATAGAACCGGCGGAACAGCGTGCGCTCGATCACCATGCCGAGCAGGGCGACCGCAATGGGGGCTGCGACAAACGAGCCGCCGAAGCCGAGCCAGGGCGATAGCACCAGCGTCAGATAGGCACCGATCGCATAGAACGCGCCGTGGGCGAGGTTGACGATGCCGCCAAGCGAGAAGATCAGCGACAGGCCGAGCGCGATCAAAAGATAGTAGACGCCGTCAAGCAGCCCGTTGAGGATTTGCTGCGTCAGCAACATGGCGGACATGGGTTGGTCTCGATCGGCAGAAAGATTCGAAACCGTCGTTGCGAGCGCAGCGAAGCAATCCAGAACCGTCACAAAGACTGGATTGCTTCGCGGCTCACGTTCCTCGCAGTGACGGAAAACGGGTCGATTGACAGGCTGGTCCCTGTCGATTGTTCAACTCGGGAACGTGCAGCTGTTCTCTTCCTTGGTCGCGGCGATCACTTCGAGATCCTCGTTCGGGCCCGGCACCGGCGGGCTCGAGGTGAAGATGTCCCACTGGTTCTTGATCTTGTCGGCGGGGAGCGCGGTGACCGCGTACATCTCGTGCATCAGCTGATGGTCGGAGGCGCGGAAATAGCCCTGACGCGTCTTGAGCACGTCGTATTTGGCGCCCTTTTCGAAATGCTCGATGATCTTCGGCGAGTCCGCCGATTTGATCTCGTTGACAGTCTGCGCAACAATCTTGGTTGCGATGTAGTCGCCCCAGGCCTGGTTTTCCGGCGGCTTGTTGTATTTCTTCGTGAAGGCCGCGACGAAAGCTTTCGAGCCGGGCGTGTCGAGCAAGTGATGCCAGACCACCGGCCAGGTGCCGACGAAATTGCCCTTGCCGGCGGCCCAGGCCAGCGCCGTATCGAAGCCGAAGCCGCCGACCGGGAAGGTGAGGCCGAATTCGGCATATTGCTTGAGGAAGTTGGTGATCTGGTTGCCGGCCAGATTGATCACGACAAGATCCGGCTTGGCGTCGCGGATCTTCAGCAGATAGGCGGAGAAATCGGTGGCGTCGGTCGGTACCAGATCGTCGCCGGCGAAATTGCCGCCATTGGCCTCCATGAACCGCTTAGAGACTTTCAAGAGATCATGGCCGAAGGCGTAATCCGCCGTCAGCGAGTACCACTTCTTGCCGGTGACCAGGCCCTCGCGCAGGAACGAGCGGCCGACGGTTTTGACATACATCGAATTCTGCGACTCGACGTGGAACATGTAACGCTTGCAGTCCTTGCCGCGCAGCGCGTCGGAATTGCCGCCGGTGTTGATGAAGAGGGTCTTGTTGCGCTCGGCAACCTGCGCAATGGTCAGGCACGAGGCGGACGAAATCTCGCCGATGATGCAAGCGACCTTGTCGCGCTCGATCATCCGCTCGGCCTTGGTGGACGCGGTCTGCGGATTGACCGAATCCTCCTTCAAAAGCTCGACCTTGCGCCCCATCATGCCGCCGCCGGCGTTGATTTCCTCGACCGCAAGATCGATCGCCATCACCGCATATTCGCCGAGCGGCCCGAGAAATCCGGTGCGCGGCGTGAGATGGCCGATCCGGATCACGTCGGAAGTCTGGGCGCGCAAGATTGCGGGTGCGGAAATTCCCGATAACAGGGCGATGCTGCCGGCCGTCTTTAGCAGGCGGCGGCGGGTAAATCGATTTTGGTCTGACATCAGCCTTCTCCCGTTTTCTTTTCTCCGTGCGCCGCCCGCGCTCTTTTTGAGAAGCGCTCCAGCTTGCCGTGATCTGTGATCACAGTTAGAGTTGCAAAAGAAAACGGGCTTGTCGAGTCCTCCTCGCTTTCAAGCCATCGCTGGAGACCACGCGTTGAATTTACCGGCGGCGCTCAACCTGGTCGAACCGCTGGAGCGTCAGACGCTCGGCGAACGCGCCTATGCACAACTCGCCGATCTCCTGATTTCCGGCCGCCTCGCGCCGGGCGAGCGATTGTCGCTGCGCACCGCAGCCGAGGTGCTTGGCGTCTCGATCATGCCGGTGCGCGAAGCCGTGTCGCGGCTCGTTGCCGACCGGGCGCTGGAGGTGATGCCGAACCGCGCGGTGCGAGTGCCGCTGATGTCGGCGGCGCAGTTTCGCGATTTGACCAAGGTGCGGATCGCGATCGAGGGTCACGCTGCCGCGCAGGCCGCGCTACAACGAAACGATGGCGATCTTGCCGCGATCGCGCGCGCGGAGCAGGCGATGCGAGCCGAGAGCAGGAAGTCGCGGCCCGACCTGCCGCGCGCCGTCGAACTCAATAAGACCTTTCATTTTGCGGTTTACGAGGCGGCGCACTCGCCGATCCTGGTGGAAATCATCCGCGCGCTATGGCTCAAGGCCGGTCCCGTCATCAATCTCGATTTGCGAGCCAATCCCGAACGGCTGGCGAAGGGCGACGCGATCCGTTTTCACGCCAATGTGCGCAGGGCAATTGCCGCGAGCGATCCGGCGGCAGCCCAGGGCGGCGTTGCCTCGGATATAACCGGAGCGGCAGAGGTCATTCTTTCGCGCGGCGGTCTTTCCGGCTGACATCTCGGAGCAATCATGGATCTCGACATCAAGGGCTTGCGCGTGCTGGTAACGGCAGGCGCCAACGGCATCGGCCTTTCGATCGCGCGGGCCTTCGTCCGCGAGGGCGCAAGGGTTCACACCTGCGACGTCGATGACGCGGCGCTGGCCGCCCTTGCGAACAGCGACCCCTCGATCACGCAGACCAAATGCGATGTTTCAGACCGCCGCGCGGTAAAGCGACTGTTCGAGGAGGCAACCGGAAACCTCCGCGGCCTCGACGTGCTGGTCAACAATGCCGGCGTTGCCGGACCGACCTCCAAGGTCGAGGAGATGAATCCCGAAGACTGGGACCGCTGCCTCCAAATCTGCCTTACTGGGCAGTTCAACTGCGCGCGGCTTGCCGTGCCGCTGCTGCGCAAGAGCAGGAACGCCTCGATCGTCAATATCTCTTCGGCCGCGGGCCGGCTCGGCTTTGCGATGCGAACGCCCTATGCGGCGGCGAAATGGGGCGTGATCGGTTTCACCAAATCGCTGTCGATCGAGCTCGGTCCGGACAATATCCGCGTCAATGCGATCCTGCCCGGGCTCGTCGCCGGCGACCGCCAGCGCCGCGTGCTTGAAGCCAAGGCGCAGCAGCGCGGCATTTCCTACGCCGAAATGGAACGCACCGCGTTCTCCTACACCTCGATCAAGGAATATGTAACGCCGGACCAGCTCGCCGATCAGATTCTGTTCATGTGCAGTCCGCGCGGCAGGACGATTTCAGGCCAGGCGATTTCGATCTGCGGCGACACCCAGATGCTGGGATAGGGCGAGATATCCTGCGAGAGCCATGCACTCCTGCTTTCATCGTTTTATTCGGAGACCACGATGCCCTTTGATCTGATCCTGCGCGGCGGACGGGTCGTCGATCCCTCTCAAAAACTCGATGCCGTCACGGACGTCGCCTTCGCCGACGGCAAGGTGGCCTTGATCGGAAACGCGCTCAAGGCCGAGCGCGGGACCGAGGTGCGCGATGTATCGGGTTATATCGTTACCCCCGGCCTGATCGATCTGCACACGCATGTTTATTGGGGCGGCACGTCGATCGGCATCGATGCGGAGGAATTCTGCCGCACCTCCGGCGTCACCACCGCGGTCGACACCGGCAGCGCCGGCCCCGGCAATTTTGCAGGCTTTCGCAGGCACGTGATCGAACCGAGCCAGGTCCGCATCCTTGCCTATCTGCATGTTTCGCATGCCGGCATTTACGCCTACTCGCATCGGGTCATGGTCGGGGAGAGTGAGGAAATTCGCCTGATGAATCCGATCGACGCCGCGGAGGTCGCAGAGGCCAACCGCGACCTTATCGTCGGCATCAAGGTGCGTGTCGGCCGCAACTCCTCCGGCACCTCGGGGATCGTGCCGCTCGAAATTGCCCTTGAGGTCGCCGACGCGGTCGGCATGCCGCTGATGGCGCATATCGACCACCCGCCGCCGAGTTACGAGGAGGTGGTCAGCCGCCTGCGCCCGGGCGACGTTCTCACCCACGCCTTCCGGCCGTTTCCCAATTCGCCGGCCACCGCGCAGGGCACGGTGAAGAAAGTCGTGCTGGAAGCGCGCGAACGCGGCGTGTTGTTCGACATCGGCCACGGCAAAGGCTCATTTGCCTTCAAGACCGCGCGTGCCATGCTTGCCAACGGCTTTTATCCAGACACGATCTCCTCGGACGTCCATATTCTGTGCATCAACGGCCCCGCCTTCGATCAGGTGACGACCATGTCCAAGTTCCTGTGCATGGGCATGTCGCTTCCCGACGTGGTGGCGGCTTCGACGGTCAATGCGGCGATGGCGCTGCGCCGTCCGGAACTTGGCAGCCTCAAGCCAGGGAGTGTCGGCGATGCGACCATGATCTCGATCAAGGAGGGCCGCTTCGACTACGTCGACGTCGTCGGCGAGCACCTGATCGGCGAGCGCAAGATCGTGTCCGAAGGTGTGGTGATCGGGGGCCACTGGTGGCATCCGAACCCGTTAGCGAAAGTCAACTAGCGCCCACTTTCCGAAGTTCGTGTCATCGCGGCACCCGGTCTCACCAACTTCGGAAGGGCGTGCGAACTAGCAAACATATTGATTCTGGTGCCGCTTTTCTATTTGAAGTTCCTGGATCGCCGCTTGTGGTGCAGGAACTCCCGCCTGTCGCACTTGTATCAGTTGCAGCGGGCGCTTTTGCGAGTGCTGCCTATGCGATCCTGGGAAGACCCGGATCGAACCCCAAGGCGCCCTCGGCCCATTTCGCGACGCGAAGCAGCCGAAGGTCCTGCCGGTAACCGCCGACGAGCTGGATGCCAAGCGGCAGGCCATGTTTGCCGAAACCCGCGGGCAGCGATACGGCGGGTGCGCCGAGAAAGGTCCATGGCGCGCAATATTCGGCGTTGCCGGTAGAGCCGAGACCTTCCGGTGCTTCGCCGAACGCCGGCACGGTCAGGACGGCGTCGACGCCTGACATCTCTCCAGTCAATGCCGCACGCAATTTCTCCTGCAGCGACCTCGCGACGAGATAATCAAAGGCGGTGAGTGCCTTTCCGGCCTTAACGGCCGATTTCAGATGATCGCTGGTGCGGTCGGGATAACTTTCGACGAGATCGCTGTAGATCAGCGCGGCTTCGCTGGAGAGAATGGTATTGACCGCGCTCCAGTTCGCCGCATCGAGTTCTTCCCATTCGCGCTCTTCCACGATGGCGCCGGCCTCCCGCAGTTTCGCGGCTGCAGCCTCGAACACTTTCTGCTGCTCCGGTTCGACCCGCGACCATTTCTGGAACCGCACGATCCGAAGGCGCGGCTTTTCCAGCGGCGCCACACCCTCGGTGACCTCGACATCAAAGCGGGGCAGCGGCCGGCCATGCGGGTCGAGTTCGCTGGTGGCTGCGAGCAGCGACAGTGCATAGGCCACGTCATCCACACAGCGGGCGAAGAAGCCGACGTGATCGAGCGAAGGGCTCAAGGGATGCACGCCGATGCGCGGGATGGCACCGAAACTCGGCTTGAGACCGACCACGCCGTTGAACGCCGCCGGCCGGATCACTGAGCCCAGCGTTTGCGTGCCGAGCGCGAGCGGCACGATGCCGGCCGTTACCGTCGCCGCCGAGCCGGATGACGAGCCGCCCGGCGTATGCTTCGAATTCCAGGGATTGGTCGTCGGGCCGGGATGACGCCAGGCGAATTCGGTCGATACCGTCTTGCCGAAGATCGTGGCACCCAGATTGCGCAGGCGCTCGACCACCCAGGCGTCTCTTGCGGGGATGTGATTCCGGTAGATTGGCGATCCGTTGGTGGTCGGCATGTCGGAGGTCGCGATAATGTCCTTGATTCCGACGGGAATGCCCGACAGCGGACCCGCCCGGCGCGTCAGTTCGCGCGGAAGATATTCGAATGCCTTCAGGACGGGCTCGGCCGCCTTCGCCTTCTCCAGGCAGGATGCCGCGTAGGTGTCCGCAAGCGCAGGATCGTCCTTGAAGTGTCGCAGAAGTTCAAGAACTCCAGCGCCGGACCGCAAGCGTGAAGTCGGATCGTTCATGTCGAAAGGTCCCAGGCAAGCCGCGCGACGATCTTCAAGTTATGCAACCCATGTTAGGCCCGCGCAAGCGCGAGGTGACTGGTGAGTCGGCGCGCGATATCGCGCCGCAGCGCGTTGAACTCCGGAGACGATACGTCGCGCGGGCGTGGCAGATCGATGCGGAAATCGCTGTCGATCCGTCCCGGCCCCGCGCTCATCACCAGCACGCGATCGGCAAGCAGCACGGCTTCCTCGACCGAATGGGTGACGAAAATGGTGGTGACGCCGGTGCGTTTCCAGATCTGCAGCAATTCGTTCTGAAGCTGCTCGCGCGTCAGCGCATCGAGCGCGCCGAACGGTTCGTCCATGAGCAGGATGCTGGCGTTATTGGCGAGCACGCGGGCGATCGCGACGCGCTGCTTCATTCCGCCCGAGAGCTGGTTGGGGTAGCGGTCGGCGAAGCGTTCAAGCCCGACCATCCTGACGAATTCGTCCGCGGTCTTGGCGATCTCTTCGCGCGGCAATTGGCGTTGCCGCGGTCCGAAGCTGACGTTCTGGCTCACCGTCATCCACGGAAACAGCGCGTAATCCTGGAACACCATGCCGCGGTCGCTGCCGGGACCCGTGATCGCCTTGCCGTACATCGCGACATTGCCGGTCGTCGGTTCCTCGAAGCCCGCGATGATGCGGAGCAGCGTCGATTTTCCGCAACCGGATGCCCCGATCATGCAGACGAACTCTCCCGTCGGAATCGACAGATCGAGGGGCGCCAAAGCCTCGAGTTCGCCGTCGCCGACGGAGAAACGTTTGGTCACCCCGCGGATGGTCAAAATGTCTTGGGCTGCGGCGTCATTCACGGTGCTGCGGGCTCCAGCTCAGCAGGCGATTGCTGATCGCGACGATGATCCGGTCGGTGATAAATCCGCAGGCGCCGATCACGATCATGCCGGTGATCACGAGATCGGTGCGTGAAAGCGTGCGGCCGTCCATTACCACCGATCCGAGACCGGTCGGGACGCCAGTCATCTCGCCGACCACGATCAATATCCAGGCAAATCCGTGGGCGATCCGCAAGCCGCTGAAGATGGCGGGAAGCGAGGCGGGCAGCACGATCTGCCGGAACATCTTGGCGCCGGAACATCCGAGCATCGAGGCCGCTTCGAACAGTCGCGGATCGATCGATCGCACCCCGAAAATCGTGTTCAGGAGGATCGGATAAAACGCGCCGAGGAAGACCAGGAAGATCGCTGCGTTCGGGCCCAGCCCAAAAAAGATCATCGAGAGCGGTAGCCACGCGGTGACCGGAATCGGGCGCAGGAGCGAGATCGTCGGATCGAGCAGTTGCCGCAACACCTTGATGCGTCCGATCATCATCCCTAAGGGAATGCCGATCAGCGCGGCGAGAAGAAATCCGCCATAGACGCGCTGCATCGATTTGAAGATGTGGGTAAGGATCGTGCCCGAGAAGGCGTCGTCATAGATGCCGCCGAAGGTGAAGTCATACATCATCACCGCGACCTGGTACGGGCTCGGAATAAGCCGCGTGCCGGTGATTGCAACCGCGCGGTCCCAGATCACGATCAGGAGAATGGGAAAGCCGGCACCGAGCACGAACGCGCGCAAGGTCTCCAGCCGTTGCCGGTGGTTGCGCCGATCGGCGGCGGCCGTTCCCGGCGGCGTCCGTCCCGCGCCGTCGGACAAGGCGCGTTCGGCCAGCGTGGTAGCGTGTTCGCTCACGTGGTTCAGCTACATGAATTGTTCAGTAATGCCCCGCGACAAATCCGGCGCCTGCCGAACCTGTTTCTTCTCGAGCATCAGTTCGCTGTAGGCTTTCGCCCGTTTGATGAATTCGTCGTCGATCTTCCAGGTCAATTCCACGTTGGGTACCGCCATTTCGATCGATTTGCGCTGCTGGCCGAGTTTTTGCATCGCGACCTCAACCATTTCGTCCGGGTGCGCCATCGCATAATCCGTCGCCTTCTTGTGCATGTCGATGATCAGCCTGAGGCGCTCGGGGTCGGTCTTGATCAGTTTCTCGCTAGCCGAAAGGATCATGTTGAGCGAGCCGATCGGGGTGGAATAGGGATATTCGACCAGGCGGCCAGTGCCGTTGGCAAGGCTGATACCGGGGCCCGGCTCGGCCCCGACATAGGCATCGATGTCGCCGCGGGTGAGCGCGGCCGGCATGTCGCTGAACGAAAGCCGGATCGGCCGAATGTCGGAAATCGACATGCCTTCGGCCTTGAGGCGCTCGAGGATGACGACTTCCTGTGTCGAGCCGGGCCAGATCGCCACGCGCTTGCCCTTGAGGTCCTTGACGTTTTTGATGTCGGATTTGGCATCGGCAATGATGCCCATGCCGCGATTGGTCGCACCCGCGACGATCACAACCGGTTCGCCCGCCGCCGCCCCCAACAGAAATGACGCAATCCCGTGGATGCAGGTGTCCACCGTGCCGGTCAGCACGGCGTTCTTGCCGTCGGTCGGGCTCTCGAACGGCACGACCTCGATCCTGTAGCCGGGGGGAGCAAACTTTTCGTAGAAATAAGGCGTGATGCCGTGAATGAGTTTTAGCGTTCCGACCCGCAAAAGCTTGTCTTCCGCCCGCGATGGCGGAGCAACAAGAAACGACAAGGCCGCGAACGCAACGAGCAGAAGGTGGGTTAACCGCGAATTGGACGCCAATGTCATCAGGATCCTCTTGGGGGCACTCTGGCTGCAACCCGGCCGGCGCACTCTACCGCAGTCGATAGCGCTCGCCAATTCGCTCAAAGCCTGATTGATGGGCACGGCCTGCGCGGTAACCTTGTCGGCAAACTGCACTGGAATTGCTCCGGGCCCATCCTAGATTTTGCAAAATTGTATTTTGCAGCTTTCGGGAGGCCGTTGATGGTCCCAAAAAATGTTTTGATCGCAGGCTTGTGCGCGACGGCCTTTGTCTGGAGCGGCTTGGCTGCCGGCGACGAATACCGACCCGACGAATTTCTCGGCCTCGACCTCTCCACGGCGGTGCTTTCGCCCAAATCGCTCGGCCCCGCCGCCAGCTTCACGCCGGGTCCGCTCGACGTGACTGTCGATCGCCAGAGCAACCG
>Ga0306924_10001778_pt1 | contig 19943 bp, 15 predicted proteins | sample sta12Can44000111_FD_203756 | JGI IMG/M metagenome (GOLD analysis project Ga0306924, IMG submission 203756) | Lab enrichment of tropical soil microbial communities from Luquillo Experimental Forest, Puerto Rico - statanox.12C.anox.44.000.111 (v2)... | ecosystem: Environmental > Terrestrial >...
GGGTCCGACGTCAGACGATTTCCATTCGACGAGTCTGAATACCAGTCTGTGGACGGTGGTCAACCCCTTGGGTGATGGTACCGTCAGTCTGAATGGTACGAACTTGCTACTGAGTCTGCCGGCGGGAACGGAACATGACGTGTACAATAGCGATCCAGCTTTGCGTGTCATGCAGAATGTCGCGAACACCAATTTCGACGTGGTGGTCAAGTTCGATTCCGCACCAACCGATCCATATCAAGAACAAGGCATCATTATCGAACAGGACGCCAATAATTGGCTCAGGTTTGACTTTTTCCGAGATTCCTACTATACGAACGTTTTTGCTCTGATCTTTGCCAACGGAGCTCACACTACGGCGAACGAAGTGCATCTTGACGGCAGCGCACGCCCTGTCTCGGCCGAATACAATATGGCTGGCACGCTATCACCGTTTTGGTTGCGCGTTACGCGATCCGGCAGCAGTTTCACGGAAAGCTGGTCCATCGATGGAGTCAATTACACCGTTGCTACCACGTTCACCTCATCGATGGTTGTGAATCGAATGGGACCCTTCCTCGGCAATTGCTGTGGGAGTTCGTCGCCTGCATTTACCGAGTCCGTAGACTATTTCTTCAATTTGAGTTCGCCGATTTCGCCCGAGGACGGTGGGGCACCGAATATCCCTGTAATCACTCCATTCCCCGCGAACCCACCGATTTCTTCGTCGTCCCCGGTCATCTACGTTTGGTACGGTGATAATCAGACCTTTGGTCAGAACGGGATCCCGCAAACCTGGGTGAATGTGTTAGGGACGGTCTATGGAACAAACCCAGTCTCAAGCCTCGCGTATACCCTAAACGGCGGCGCTTCACAACCACTGTCAATCGGTGTGGACATCAACAACGGAAACCCGCGCCTGCCTGAGCCCGGCGATTTCAATGTAGAGATCGCCTATTCATCGCTCAAACCCGGGGCCAACACCCTCGTGATTACAGCCACAGACAATCAGAACCATCAAACGACGCACACCGTCACAATCAATTATGTTAGTGGCGCGCCCTGTACCTTGCCCTGCACGATTGACTGGAGCAAGGTAAGCAACATTCAGTCCGTCGCTCAGATTGTGGATGGCAAGTGGGAAATCCAGCCGGACGGCACGGTTCGAACCTTACAAATGGGCTACGATCGACTGCTCGCTATTGGGGACATGAGTTGGACAAACTACGAGGTCACCGTTCCGGTCACCGTTCATGCGCGCTACAGCCCTGACTTCGGAATCGGCATCGTGACCGGCTGGCAGGGACATACAAATTGCGTCAGCAATAGCGGCTGCCAGGCCGACTCCCAGCCCAACACCGGCCATCCCTTCTTTGGCCTCGCCTGGTGGATAAATCATTACTTCGACCCCGACAAGCACACTCTCGAAGAGATTTATGCGAATAGCCCGTCTTATTTTGAAACGCCGCTGATTAACGTTCCCCGAGTTCTGGCCTTGGGGACGCCGTACATCTTCAAATTCCGTGTTCAGCGCAACTCGCCGAGCGGAACACATTACAGCTTGAAGATCTGGCCGGTCGGCTCTGCGGAGCCCACGACTTGGGACCTCGTAGTGGATGACAGCGATACAACGCAAGGCTCCATCGTACTGGCGTCGTATAAGGGAGACGTGAGCTATGGAATTGTGACGATCACGGCACCACAATAATCTCGTGTTAGCCTGGCGGTGCGCCAGAACCTAAGCACTTGATTGCCGTGATTAGGCAATTACGTTCCACACGGGATTTGAAATTAGGTAAGCAAGACTCCCTCTGCCAATCGAGTAAGTATAGCAAAATCAGTTCAATACGATTACAATGTGTTAGCTGCTCAGCACCTGAAATGGAAGCGAGTTTGCACCTCATTGATTTCGCCTTACCCTCGTCTCCCCGATGAATTTACGGCGATGGGCGGAGACACGCAATCTCTTGCGGCGCAGATTCAGACTGATCTGCCAGGTTGAGCATTCGGTTGATAAGTATATTATTCGCATGACAAGAGTTGCCTGGTTTCGACCGGAAAACATACTTTGATAGAGGCGTTAAGACCGAGCTCCGCAGGTGAGCGGAAAGGGACTGGGAAGTCAGGATGAATGGGAACACTCCTCGCGTGAGCGTGGGTATGCCCGTCTATAACGGGGAGCGATTTATTGCCCAGACCATCGAATCGATCTTGTCCCAAACCTTCCAGGATCTTGAACTGATTATCTCTGACAACGCCTCAACAGATGGCACTGAGCAGATTTGTAGGGGGTACGCCGCGAGGGACCCGCGGGTGCGTTACTATCGAAGTGACCAGAATCGCGGTGCCGCGTGGAACCATAATCGTGTTGTGGAACTGGCCAGAGGTGAGTATTTCAAATGGCAGTGTCATGATGACTACTGTGATCGCACTTTACTGGAGAAGTGCTTCGCGGTTGTCCATTGCGATCCGGATGTCGTGTTGTGCTATCCCCGATTCGTGCGTGTCGACGAGAACGGTAGACGGTTGGGCGTCAAGAGCTCGAGGGTAATAGGTGGCGCAGAACCATATGAGCGATTTCGCTCTCTGATCTACCGCCGGGACAGCTGCGAGGAGATCTACGGACTTACACGCACGGCTGTCATCAGGAAGACCGCACTGATTGGTGCTTACTCGAACTCCGACGACACATTCTTGGCTGAACTGATCCTCCTTGGCCGATTCCAAGAGGTTCCCGAGCCTCTCTTTTTTTACAGAATTCATCAGACTCAGTCCACGAGCGCTTATCCGAGTCGATATGGCCGCATGGCCTGGTTTGACCCGTCCGCTGGCGCTCACATCTCCCTACCTTTTCTAAAACTGTTTGCTGGATACTTCTCGCTGGTTTGGCGTTCTCCCTTGGCTTGGCGCGAAAAGGTACGTTGCTACTCGACTCTGGTCGGATGGTTTTGGTATTTCAAAGACTGGTTAACAGAAGACCTTCATTTCGTTAAATCGTCCCTTATTCATAGCCGCTTGGCGCCGTGGTTCAAAGATCGCGCGCCCTGGACGCGCCCCATCTGGCACCGGATCAAAAGAGTGAGGGACCGCTTGCGCAGAACAGAATCGCCGGCTGCCAGAGCACGGCGCGAGCGGCGCACGCAACTGGAGAAATGGGAGCTAAAAGCGGAAGAATAAAGAACTCCGACTCTTAGACCATGCTTAAGCGACTCTCTATACCTTCGGACAATAAACCGTCAAACAAGAACCGGCTCTTGTTCTTACGTCGAACGACCGGATTCGGCGGGTCTGAGATCGTGATCCTGGATTTGTTGAAAGCAATCGATTACGAAAAGAACATTGTATTTCTAGCGAGCCCGGTCGACGTCTTTTCAAACCTCCTTACAGATCTCAAGCTCCCAGTCACAACTTTGCCCCTCACAGCGTCGTTCACTGGCGGATTTTTTCGGAAGTTTTTTTCGTGGATTCGGTACCTCCTGCGCCTGGACCCCGACAAAATCATTTTGGCGGAAGGTGGATTCGCGGACTTTTCGCTTTCCACAGTCCTGGCTGCTTTCGCGGTCACTCGAGGAAACGTCTGGATGATGGAACTTCACCCCGCTCCGGAGCCCCTCACCAGAATTCATTTGGGATTTATTCCGGGGCTGGGCCTGTCTGAACGCGCCAGAGCGTGGCTCACGAGAGGCATTCTATCCGTCAGCCAGGGAGTCAAAGACCGGCTCGTGCGAGGTTATGGCTACGCCCCCGGAAAGATCAGCGTCGTCTACAACGGTGTAGACACCAAACGCTTTTCTCCCGCATCGCTAGACGCCCGAAACGCGTTGCGCAGGGGCTTGCAAATCCCCGACGAGGCGATTGTCATAGTGAGCGCGGCGAGGTTGGATCGGATCAAGCGCCTGGACCGCTTGATTCAGGCGTTCGCCGTCTTGAGCCTTGAACACAAAGATTTATGGTTGCTTCTGACCGGCGATGGACCGCTGCGCGATGAGCTGGAGACTCTCGCTCATTCCGTCAATAATCGCGAGAAGATCAGATTTCTGGGCCACGTGGAGGATGTGTGCGCGATATTGCAAGCGAGTGATATCTACGTCCTGCCGAGTGATGAGGAGGGTTTCGGAATTGCCTTAGTTGAAGCGATGGCATGCGAGCTCGTATGTGTAGCCACGAAAACCGTTGGACCTTCCGAAATCATTGAAGATGGCCAAAATGGATTTCTCGCGGACCTAACCTACGACGGAGTCTTGCAGGGATTGCAACAGGCCTTGAGACTGGGCCACAAGGAACGCCAAGCCATAGTCAGCCGCGCGCGCCAAAGAGTCTTAGAGAATTTCCGTGTTGAAGAAGCGGTTGCCAAGGGTCTAGCATTCATGGAAATCAATCCAGCGACGTGGACAGCGCAGTGATTCACTCATCCCTTCCAAAGATCAGTGTGGTTGTTTGCACGCATAACCGCTGCAATATGCTAAGGGATACGTTGGTTAGCCTTGCGGAAATGTCCGTTCCAAACAATCTGCCCTGGGAGCTAGTCGTGGTGGATAATAACTCCACCGATGAAACGAAAAAGGCGGTTGAATCGTTCATCCGCAGCTCACGACTGAACGCAAAGTACGTTCTCGAGTGCAACGCCGGCCTCTCCTACGCTAGGAATCGAGGTATCATGGAGTCCGAGGGTGGGGTCGTTTCCTTCCTTGATGACGACGTTGTCGTCGCATCTGACTGGTTGACCGAGATCTGGAAGGCTTTTGAGCAATTCGGCGCAATGTGCGTGGGCGGTCGGGTCCTCCTGCACGGCGCCCCCCAAATGCCGTCGTGGTGGCACCAGGGCTTCGATGTGGCAGTCGGAAAATTCGACAGAGGCGACAACATCATCCTCTACAAGAACGACGATGAGGAGCTCATCGGAATTGGTGCGAACATGAGCTTCCGTCGCATGATCTTTGAGAAGTACGGCCTTTTCGACACGGAGATGGGAAGAATAGGAAACCAACAAAGAACAGGTGAGGAAACTGAGTTGGTGCTTAGACTGCGACGAAACAATGAATTAGCTGTTTATTATCCTGCTGCCGTCGTCTACCACTGCGTCGCAAACGACCGCTTTTCCAAGCGATATCTGCGGCTGAATGCCTATCACTTCGGGGGATGGCGTTACCTCTCTGACTTGGAGGCGCCTTCGAAAAGCTTCAAGATCCTAGGTGTGCCACTGTGGATGTATCGAGCTACGCTCGAAGCGGCCGGGATGATGCTTTGCCGATTCCTATTGGGCCGACGTGCGGAAGCCTTCATTCAAGAAAGGCGAGTGCTTGTCTATCTCGGATATTTTATGGCAGCACGGAGAACAGGCCGATCGAAAGAGCCGTTTCGCGGGCGGAAATCGGGCGCTCCGGCCTGAAGATCGCCGCGACAGGTGTCAGGGGCTGGCTCCTCAACGCGATTCCCGGTTACCGTGCCGCAGCTTACGGTCGCTGTGCATGCGGCCCACGTGCCGTCGGAGTGCTCCGCCCGCCTGGCAATCAGACAACTGCTCGTCGCAAAGGTATCTCATGAATAACATCCGAAAGAGTACCGGTGCGCTGGTCCTCTACGCCGATATATTTTCCGAGAACGGAGTCATTCGGCCGTGAAAGGGGTGGTTCTCGCTGGTGGCAAAGGTTCGCGTCTCTATCCGCTTACGCGCGTCACCAACAAGCATCTTCTGCCAGTATTCGACCGCCCGATGATTTACTACCCTATTCAGACCTTGGTGGACGCCGGCATCCACGACGTCATTATTGTCACTGGGGGGCAGAACTCTGGTGATTTTCTGCGGCTACTAGCCAACGGCAGGGATTTCGAGCTGCACCGAATCCACTACACTTATCAGGAAGGAGAAGGCGGAATCGCGGACGCACTTCGCCTGGCCGAGCCTTTCGTCGAGGGAGAAAAGATCTGTGTGGTGCTCGGCGACAACATCATTGAAAACAACGTTATCGCTGCGAAACGCGCCTTCGAACGGCAGGAACGCGGCGCGCACGTCATTTTGAAGGAAGTGCCCGACCCCGAGCGCTTTGGCTGCCCGGAATTCAGCGACAGCGGCATCCTCGGTATCGAAGAAAAGCCCAAAAAACCCAAATCGGGATACGCAGTGACGGGCATCTATTTTTACGATGCCACGGTGTTCGAAAAAATCGGCAGGACCATACCGAGCTGGCGCAATGAGCTGGAAATCACCGATGTCAACAATATGTATCTGGCGGAAGGAATGCTGACGCATAGTATCCTCGAGGGTTGGTGGACCGACGCAGGGACATTCGAATCGTTGCTGCGGGCTACGAATTTCGTAGCCCAGACGGGCGCGAACAAAATTCCCGGCCGCGGCGCGCCTCGGCCGTATGCGCGCATCCCGGAATAACTGCGGGGCGATTTCGCCGAATCTGAACTCGCTTGATCCTGAATCAGTTTCGAAGACCGTAAGGAGAAACAGCCTTGAGACTGCTAGTAACCGGCGGCGCAGGATTTATCGGATCGAATTTCGTTCGCCACATCCTTGCCACCCGCAAGGAGATGGAGGTTGTCAATTTCGACAAGCTTACGTACGCCGGCAATGCGGAAAGCTTGGCGGACATCTCTTGCGATCCCCGCTACCAGCTTGTCCGGGGAGACATTCTGGATCGTGAGGTTGTGCACGAAATTTTGTCCGCTGTCCAATTCGACGCACTGGTGAACTTTGCCGCGGAAACACACGTGGACCGGAGCATCGAGGACGCTTCCCCCTTTCTTGGTACGAATATCCTGGGCACGCATTGCCTGCTGGAAGCCGCGCGGCGCACACGCCTGGCACGCTTCGTGCAAATCAGTTCGGACGAGGTCTACGGCAGCGCGCCAGCCGGCGAAAGCTTCACCGAAGCGACGGTCCTGGATCCGCGCAGTCCCTACGCTGCCAGCAAAGCTGCCGCCGATCATCTCGTTGCCGCCTATGCGAACACGTTCGGCGTTCCGGCGGTCATTCTTCGTTGCACCAACAACTATGGTCCATTTCAGTTCCCGGAAAAGCTCATTCCCTTGATGATCGCCAACGCGCAGGAAGATAAACCTCTTCCCGTTTATGGCGACGGAATGCAGGAGCGTGACTGGCTTTTCGTCGAGGACTATTGCCGAGCGATCACCCTTGCCCTAGAGAAGGCCGCGCCCGGCGCGATGTACAACGTTTCGGCCGGCGCCCCACAGAAAAATCTCACCGTGATACGCACCATTCTGCGCCACCTTGGAAAACCAGACACGCTTATTCGCTACGTTCAGGACCGGCCCGGACACGATCGCCGCTACGCGCTGGACAGTTCGAAGATTCAGCGCGAGCTTGGCTGGTCGCCACAGATCGTGTTCGATGAGGGCATTCGCCAGACGATCGAATGGTATCGCTCGAATACCGCGTGGCTGGAAAACGCGCGATCGGGCGAATATCGCAACTATTACGATCGCCATTACACGCGCCGCGAAGAGACGTTCAGCCGGTGAGGGCTGCCATACACCTGCACTTTAGCTTGGCCGCGTCCGCTGTTGCTCAAAGCCTTCTTGCATGAACGCGGAATTCCAACACGTGTCTCGCACTTGGACTGGCGTGGTGGTCTGGCTCGCAGCCGTTTTGCTCGTTTTCGTCAAGCCTCTCGTCGCTCTTACTCGTCTCGCGCTCTCGAATGAGAATGCGTCGCACACACTGCTGATCCCGCTTATCGTTGCATGGCTCCTCTACGTTGACCGGAAGTTGATTTTCAGCCGACCCGAGCGTGACTTGGTCGCGGGCATCCTGTTCGTAATTGGGGCGATGGGCGCGGTCGCCTGGGCGTACTATTCAGAAACCCGGTTGGACTCCCCCGACGCGCTCACCTACTACACTCTGGCATTCGTCCTCGCGTGCGTCGCGGGATTCGCGTTCACTTTTGGACGTCGGACGCTTCGGAGCGGCTCGTTTCCCTTGTCCTTTCTATTTCTTCTGGTGCCGTGGCCTTCCTTCGTTCTTGACCCGGTCATCTCCTATTTGCAGCACGGCTCGGCGGAAATCGCCGCCGCCATCTTTGACATCAGCGGTGTGCCGGTGCTACGCGAGGGTCTGGTTTTCCATTTGTCCCGCGCCAGCATCGAGGTCGGACCAGAATGCAGCGGGATACGCTCCAGTATGGCGTTGCTGGTTCTGGCTTTGCTTGTCTCGCATCTCGCCTTTCGTCCTTTTTGGAAAAAGGGGCTCTTTGTGGCTGCTGGCCTGGTGATGATGATTGTCAAGAACGGCGTGCGCATCGCGACGCTCACGCTGCTCGCAAACTACGTGGACCCGGGGTTCTTGTACGGAAATTTACATCGTGAAGGCGGGATTGTCTTCTTCCTGATCGGTCTGGCCTTGCTGTTGCCCGTGTATTGGCTGCTCAAACGAGGGGAAGGCGGCGTCGAAGTCGCTGAGCGTCTACCGCGACTCGGCCCGCAAGGGGAGTCACTCTAGCTCCGGAGGAGGTGCTTACCTGCTCCATCCCTGGCAGCAAGGCCGTGATAGTAGTAGCCGCCGTAGGCCTCACTCTTATCGGCGCGATTCAAAACTACTCCGAGCAGATTCTTCTTGCGGAACTCGGTAGAAGCTCTCTCGACCAAGTCAAAATCGGTGGAACCTGCGAGGACCACGAAAAGAACCCCGTCGCACAGGTCGGCGAGAACACTGGCATCATGGACCGCCAGTGCCGGTGGGGAATCTAGAATCACCCAATCAAACATCTGCGACATCGTATCCAGCAAGTGTTTCATTCGCTCGCTGTGCACAAGCTCGCTTGCGTTGAGTACGTGGCCTCCCCCTGGAATCAGGCAAAGATTTCCTTCGGGTCCCACTTGCATGATCCGTGTTTCATCAGCCTCCCCACGCAAATACTCGGATAACCCTGGACCCTCAGAAGCCCCAAAATGAAGATGCAGACGCGAGGCACGCATGTCCGCGTCAATCAACAGCACGCGTTGATCGGCTTGGCGGACAAAGGACTGCGCTAGGTTTGCCACCACGAATGTTTTTCCTTCCTCGGGCAGACTGCTCGTGACCAACAGTCGGTGAAGGGGTTGAGCGGCCGAGATCTGCAGAAGCCGTGAGCGTAGAGTCCGGAATCGCTCCGCCGCGGCAAGAGAATTTGCTTCTGGGCCAAATACGCTCAGCCTTGGTTCTATTCTCCAGACTGGATGGGGGCACCGCGCGAAAAATTGCTCCACTTGGGGATGTACTGAAGTGGATGGACCAGCCAACCTTATCGGCGCTTCCAAGGATGGATTGATTTGCGGTTTTGCACCACTCGCGAATCCCCCCGCGGACAGGTCCGCAAGTTCCTGAGTGACACCCGCGGAGTGCTTCGTGCTGCGCTCTTGTGCCGCCTTCTTCAGTGCTTCATGGATCCGGCTCATCTTCTGGTTTTCTCCCAATCCTTCCTTGCGGTTTCTATGCTTTGAAGACTACCGCGCTGTCACGGGCTTTCTGCCGTCGATCAATCTCCTGTATCGCCGTCATTTCCAGGTTTGGCACAGTCGTCAGTACGGGGAGCTTCAAACATAGCTCGACGTCTCGTTCCGTGTGCATGGACTTGTCGCTCGCGGCGATGACGTACAGTAGGCCAGCACTGAGCGCCACTCCAAAACCGAATCCGCCGCCTGCGAAATAGAGCTTCTTCGGAAACGAAGGTTCCGTTGGCAGACTCGGCGGATCAAGCACACGAAATTGTTCCCCTTCCTGCTGGTGCTCCAGGTCGCTGGCCATCGCCGAAGCGCCGCGTTTTCGTAGCAAATCCTTGTAGCCCTCGAGCGCCGTTTCGTAGTTACGGGTCAGTTCCTTAAACTGTTGCTCCATAACTGGGCTGGACTGTACGCGCCCCTGGATGACGCGAATCTCATCCTCGATTTTTCCTTGCTTCTTGACGAGCTCGGCAATGTCCACGATGTCCTGTTTGATTTTGAGGCGCAATTGCGCAAATTGGGGCGGCTCGTGGACCGGCCTTGTTGGATTTATTTCCCGAGTAGGGGGCTCCTCCATCATCCGTTTTTTCAAATCTTCAATCTGGGCCTTAAGCTTGACGACGTCCGGATGTTCCGGTGTATAGCGAAGGAGCATACTTGTGAGCTGATCCTGCAACGAGGCCAGTTGTTGCTCCTGCGTCTCCGGATTCTGATTGGTGGTCTGTAGCTGCTTCCAGTTGGCTTCCTGTTGATCCAATACTGTTTGGCTGAATGCCTTATCCTGCTGGGCGTGATTGATATTCTGCGTGGTGGCTTCCAACTGGGTATTTAAGCCGGCAAGCAACTGGAGGTTCGATTGTTCTTCTTCGGGCAGCGAGCCCAGATGCTGCCTCTTGAACTCGGCTAGTGCAGCGTCCTGCTGGTCAAGGTTTTGTTTCGCCTCGTTGAGTTGCTCATTCAGGAAGCTGGTGGTCTCCCTGCCTATGTTTTCACGAACTCGCGCATTTTCGTCCAGGAACATGGAGGTGACTTCCGCGCAGATATCATGGGCGGTTTGCGGGTTATCGAATTTCAGCTTCAGACGAAATCCTGGAAGCTGCGAGCCCGTTCCGGCCATTCCCGTTAGGGGCTCGACGGAAATAGCGTCGCGGAGACGGTCCACAAGCGCGGCCGTACTGACTTTTCCGCGATCCCCGGCGTACAAGCCCAACTTATCGATGACAAGCTGCAGGCGGGAGCTGCTAAGAATTCGCTCCTGCATCGATGCAAGCCTCTGGTTGTTCCCGCTTACGACCGGCTTAACGTATTCTTGAGGCACTGTTGGCTCGTCAATAAGGACAACCATTTGGGAAGTGTACTGTTTCGGGAGAATTGTGGCCAAGACTACCGCGAGTGCGGTGCAAGCCACGGCGCTCATCGGAGCGATCCACCAGTAGCGGCGGAACACGCGGCGCGCGTCCTCTAACGTCATTTCGCCATTTCGAACCATAATTAGCCTACCTGTCAGCTAGATGCCCGAACACAGCACAGACGGTCTGCGCCACACCAATAGCCATATCGCTTATACCTTGGTGCACGCCCGATACCACGATTCTCTCTCCGCCAAGGTTGCTCCTAACCTTCTCTTCTGTAAGTGGTTAGCTCTATTTCTGGCCTCCAACCCGAGAACGATCAGCCTGCGCGCAGATTGCCGGCAGCCCGCCGGCGGAATTATTCTACCCACATTATCCCATTCTTTCACCTTTAAGCTTAGGCTGTTGGACGTCCAGCTCGGCATTGCGCGGAAACGAAAGTTTGAGCCGTTCATTCGGCCTGTGCCTTGTCTGTATCTACATGAACGCAACTAGCTTACAAGCTGGATAGGCCCGGGCGGAAAAGATCGATTCGCTTGGCTCCACGATTGCATCCTTTTCTCGTTACTGGCAAGCTTACTCGATTGGACGCAGTCTTAGCCAAGGATGGTTATGTCGAATGTCCCCAAAGTTCCTCGTTGGTTCCTGAGTATTCTGTGCACTGCCCTTGTTTTGACCGGATGTTTCCGTGACCCCAACACTCGGAAAGTCGACTTGGTGCGTAAGGGCGATGAATACTTTCGCAAGGCAGAGTATCCTGAGGCGCTGATCAGCTACGCCCAGGCACTCCAGATCGATCCGCGCTACGCACAGGCCTACTACCAAACGGCTCAGTGTCAAATTCGCCTTTCCAACAGGCCTGCGGCCTTCCAGGCGCTTTCCCGGGCCGTCGAGGTCCAACCCGACCATTGGCCTGCTCAGCTCGACCTTGGCAAGCTCTACCTCGCCGCCGGAAAGGGAGATGAGGCCAAGAATAGAGCAGAGCTGATTCTTCGAAGTGATCCCGCCAACATAGACGCACGCATTCTACTTTCGAATGCCGAGGCTGTCCTCGGAGCGCAAGGGGAAGCACTGACGGCAGCGCAGGAAGCCGTCAGAATGGCTCCTCAGCGCGCGGACGTGTACACCAACCTGGGAATCCAGCAGGCTAGGGCAGGCTCGGCCACGGATGCGGAATCGAGCCTGCAAAAGGCCCACTCCCTTGATCCCAGTTCGCTGAACCCGGTTCTGACACTCGGAGAACTTTACGAACATCAGAGGCGTTGGGCCGATGCACAAAAGGAATATGAGATGGCGCTTTCCGTTGACCCGAAGAGTACGATCCCCCGCGCAGCTCTGGCCTCGCTGTGGATGAGGCAGGGCCAGTTGGACCTTGCGGAAAAAGTACTCCAAGAGGCAAAGTCGCAGCTCCCCGATGATCCGACGGCCTACCGGATGCTCGGCGATTTTTACATCAGCCGGAACGAACCCGAAAAAGCGATCACTGAGTTCGAGGAACTGAAGAAAACGTATCCGAATGATCTTCGAGTCAAGAAAACGCTGGCACGACTCTTGATTTACGCGAACCGCCCTGCCGACGCCGACGGAGTGATCCAGAGCATTCTGAAATCCGCTCCACATGACAGCGAGGCCCTCCTTCTGAAGGGTGAACTACAGCTACGGAATAGGAGTTGGGATGATGCGATCTTCACGTTTCAGCAGGTGGTGGCGCATGCTCCCGAAAACCCCAGCGCGCATTTCCTGCTGGGTTCAGCGATGGAAGGCAAAGGCGATCACCTGCTGGCAGAGCAAGAATGGCGCAAATGCGTACGACTCCAGCCTGCAAACGTGGAGGCATGGCGCGCCCTTGCCGGGGCCGCGGAACACCGTTCGGACTGGGGCGGCCTGGAATCGATCAGCAACGACATGAAGAAGGTCGAGCCCCGTCTGATGGAGGCCTACGTCTATCACGCGACCGCGCGCATGAACCAGGGGGACGCGGCAGGGGCAGAAGCAGATCTGAACTTTTTGGTGCAGCAAGCTCCGAACAATCCGCTGCCGTACGTGAAATTTGCCCAGCTGCGGGTTGCTCAGAAACGCTGGACTGATGCGGAAACACTGTTTAACCAGGCGCTGAATCGCGATCCGAACTCCCTTGATGCGATTCGGGGATTGGCCGCGATCAGTCTGGCAAAAAACAAACCTGATGATGCGGAAAAACTCCTCGCGGAACAAATCGAAAAAAGCCCTAATTCCCCCGGCCTCTACCTGATTCAGGGAGAGCTCTTTCTTAGGTCAAAAAAACCAGAACGTGCTGAGGCATCATTCTCCCGCGCCTTGGTCCTCGATCGGACGAACCCGTCAGCTCTGATTCGACTTGGAGATACTCAAGCCCTCCTGAACAAGTGGGACAAAGCCATCGAGGATTATAAGCAAGCGATTGAGCTTTCACCGCGAGATGTCAGACTGTACGTCGCCCTGGGCACGCTCTACGAGAAATCGGGAAATTGGCAATTGGCTCGGGACACTTACCAGAAAGGCCTCAGCATTCAGCCTGACTATCCTTTGGCAGCCAACAATCTGGCTTACCTACTTCTGGAGCATGGCGGCGACCCAAACGTTGCTCTTAGTCTGGCGCAGACCGCACGCAAAGGCCTGCCGACCCTGCCAAATTCTGCAGACACACTGGGATGGGCCTACTATCACACTGGCGCATATTCTGCTGCTGTACCACTTTTCGAAACCGCGGTTAACGTCCGGCCCAATGATCAGACATACCATTTTCATCTTGGGCTGACCTACCAAAAGCTCCAGAACACAAACCGCGCGAGAGCTGAGTTACAAAAAGCGATCAATATCGACCCTAAGTCGCCCCTCGCTGACCAGGCCCGTCAAGTCATTAGGCAAATCGCGGCGAGCTAGACATCTTGAGGGGCAAAACCTGGTGCAAATGAGTCAAGGGAAAGCGATTGGCATAACTGTGCAAAAAAAAATCCATCCGTTAAGCGAAGTTGCCTGAGCTGCGGCCAGCGGCCCGTGTCTGACTTAGTTAAGCCGTTTGTTTTCTGGGGCAAGGGATGACCGACAAGATTGCGCCGGAACCGGCTAAGATCAGGGATTTTGGCTCGCAGCTTGCTCCAATATATAGGGGTTTTCCCGCCCGGCCCTAGCCACGTCCCGCCCGCGTGCAAAGTCAAGACAAGGGTTCCCCACCGGAATGGTAAGAGTGATTTCTTACGCGCACGGAGGTATACCATGCGGTGGCATTGGAGGGAGACCCATGAATAAGCGTCTGATGATCACTTGCATGGTAACGGTGTGCATAGCGCTCTTCATCGCAATGCCTGCCGCTGCCGATTCCTTCAGCTTCAATACGGGCTCGCCAGACGGATTGATTGCCACGCTCTCGCGAGTAGCGAGTGCGGGCAAGCTTGAGACCGAGACGGCCGACGACTTCGTGACCACACAGGCGACCAGCATCAACAGCGCCACCTTCATTGGATTGCTGCCCTTGGGTACGCCGCTCAGCAACGTAATGCAAGTCGAGATCGAGCTTTATCACATCTTTCCGATCGACTCGACGAACCCGCCCGACGGCCGCGTCCTCACTCGGATGAACTCGCCGTCCGACAATAATTTCGCTGCACGTGACAGCAAGGTCCCCGGCCAGCTCACCTTCACGACGACGGTGCTCAATCCGAGATTCACCGCCCTTAATTCGGTAGTTAACGGCATCAATCCAAAACCAAACCAGTTCACCGGTGGTGAAGGCCCTGTTACTGGAGAGGAGGTGCAGTTCAACGTCACGTTCACAACGCCATTCATCGTCGGTAAAGATCACATCTTCTTCCGTCCGGAGGTCGGGTTATCCAGTGGCGATTTCCTGTGGCTCTCGACGCCGAAGCCGATCGTGTCACCTGGCACGCCGTTTAACCCCGATTTGCAAACCTGGATTCGCACGGATGGTCCCGGAGCTTTGGCGCCGGACTGGGAACGCATCGGTACTGATGTCACGCATCAGGGCCCGTTCAATGCTTCATTCTCCTTGACAGGTACAACCATCCCAGAACCATCCACCCTGCTGCTCCTGGGCACTGGCCTGCTGGCGTTGGTGGGTTTCACGCTGAAGAAGGCTGTCGCATAAGGCCGAAACACATCGATTTCTTAACGACTCGCCGTCAGCAATGCACGGCGAGTTTGCCTTGTGTAGTGGCAATTTGAGGTGCCTGTTGTTTGGCGGGGTGGATTTGCCTTCCGAGCAAGGCGGGAGAATTTGCAAGCTAATTGATGGACCGGCGCAATGCCACTCATTCCTGCGTTTATGGTCGGGCCGTTTCTCACTTGTGTGAGTACTACACCCGATGCTGACCTGGTCCATCAGGATGGGACGGGACTTGCACCCATTAGCTGCCGACCAGACAGCATTCAAACAAAACTCGCCGCTCGGTATCGAACGGCGAGTGGGTAAGATCGATATGGGGCAGTGGTAACTACTAGGGCGATCGCCTTCTTCAGGGTGAATCCCACTAACGCCAGAAAACCGATGGCCAGGAGCATGCGGTTTGAGGGTTCCGGAGTTGCGACGAGCCCTGTTGCAAGGAGCATCACGGCAACTAGGGAAGACGCCAATGTACTTATAGCCCGCGAAATTAACACTCACCGGCTGGCCGTCGAGGTGTAACTCCTGTAAGACGACACCGTAATCAGTTCAAACGATAAGGATTGCGGTCCTAAAGTCATTTTTTCTACCCACTCCCGTTTCCTTGCCCAAGTTCTGCGGTGGCTTTTCTCTTTGCAAGCCATCGTATGCTGTACCTGATGTTTGTCGGCATCGGCAAACTGGCGTACTTCCTTGATATTGCGGCCGCTAGCATCGCTATGTTTCATGGAGTACGGGCCAGCGCAGGGGATGGCAGCTGACCTGAGCAATATTAACTCTTCTGATTGTATGCCATATGCAGGCATCGATGCACGTGAGTTGCCGCCGAGAGTCAGGGAATGATGGCCTGAGCTTCGTTGGAGTAGGTGCTCTCAACAGAGTTCGCGTCTACCGCTGTTGTCACGTAGTAGTAGGTTGTCCCGTTTTGCACGGTTGCATCCGTGTAATTCAGGCTCCCGACCAACGCACCGTTCAATCGACTATAGCCGCTGCCACTTGTCGTGCTTCTGTAGACGTTGTAACCGGAAACCGTTGACGTGCTCGTGTTCCAGTTCAGGGCTATGGTATGTAGAGTGGCTTGGGCGCCGGTTCCGGAAAGCGCGATCGTTGCCGGCGATCCGGCGGCGTTGCTCGTCACGCTCACCGCGCCGCTCGCACTTCCTGTCGTGGAGGGGCTGAAAATCACATTGAATGTCAGTCCCTGGGTCGGGGTCAGCGTCACCGGGGTATTCACACCGCTGAGGCTGTACCCTGCTCCGCTCACGCTAATCTGAGAAATGTTCACGTTTGAGTTGCCTGCATTCGTGACAGCCACATTTTTTGTCGAAGACGACCCTGTATTCACACTGCCGAAGGTTACACTTGTGGGGTTGTAGTTCAGGCTCTGCGTGGCTGTGATCCCGGTTCCGCTCAAGGCAATTGCATCGGGCGAATTGGAAGCATTGCTCACCACGGAAACGCTTCCCGCGACTGCTCCCGCCGTTCCAGGCTGATACGCAACATTGATGTTGGTTGAGCTTCCTGGATTTAGGGAAATGGGTAAGGACAGAGCCCCAGTGCTGAACCCGCTCCCTGTCACACTCAATTGTGTGATGGTAAGCACGGCGTTTCCCGTGTTGCTCAATCGAATCGTCTGAGAGTTGGAGGTGCCGACCGGCACGTTTCCGAAGCTGACGCTCGTTGGAGTGGTTGTCAGCGCCGCCTGAACTCCCGCGCCGGTAACCGAAACCACAGCACTCAAACCCTGTGAGCTCGAGATTGTAACATTTCCGGTCACCGACTCCGCGCTATTTGGGGCGAAGGTTAGGTTCATCGCTGCGCTATTGCCGGCGCCAAGAGTGAAGGGCGTAGTAATGCCGCTTACGCTGACGTCCTTCGCGCTGACGGCGATTTGGGAGATCGTTAGGCTGGAGTTGCCGCTGTTCGTGATCGTCACGCTCTTCGAGCCGGCGCTTCCCGCGGCGATATTCCCAAAGCTCACGTTGGACGGGCTCGCCGACATGGTCACCGACGTCGCACTCCCAGTCCCACTCAGAGCCACAGAAGCTGGCGAGTTGGGTGCGCTGCTTACGATGCTGACCATTCCGCTAAGCACACCCGCCGTGGTTGGCGCAAACTGCGCGTTGAACGTAGTGCTCTGCCCTGCCGCCAGCGTTGCTGGCGTCCCCATGCCACTCACGCTGTAAGCTGCCCCGCTGACGCTCAGCTGTGAAATCGTCAGCGAGGCGCTACCTGTGTTCGTCACGGTGAAAACCTGTGATTTCGTCTGGCCGTCGACGACGTTGCCAAAACTAAAGCTGGAGGGCGAAACACTGAGGCCAGCTTGCACGCCTGTTCCGCTCAAAGCAACCGAGAGCGGTGACCCGTTCGCGTCGCTTACGAGCGTCACCGAGCCCGTAACACTGCCCGTGGCCTTGGGCGAAAAATCCACCTCCAAGGTTACGCTCGCTGACGGGTTAATCGTGGCGGGAGTCGTCACGCCGTTCACGCTGAAGCCGTTTCCCGTGACACTGATGCTGGATACCCGGACGGGCGCCGTGCCTATGTTGCTCAAGATGACTTGCTTCGAGCTAGTGCTGCCATTGGCTACGTTGCCGAAACTCCAGCTCGTGGGATTGGTGCTTAGTTGCCCGATCGCGCTTGACGTTCCGGTCCCACTCAAAGTTACGGTGGTGGTCGGATTTGCGGAGTCATTGCTCGTGATAGTGATGCTTCCGCTCGTGCTGCCCGCTCCTGTCGGGGAAAAGGTCACGGTTACGGGTACCTTCTGCCCCGAGCTGATGACCTTCGGAGTCGTGATGCCGGTAATCCCGAATTCGGCGCCGGTCAAGGAAACCATCGAGACCGTTAGATCCGTACTTCCCGCGTTCGAAAGCACGAGACTCGCTGTACCCTTTGACCCAATCGATACGGTCCCAAGATTCAATGCCGCGCTGCTCACGGACAATTGCGGCTGCGAAGTAATCACGGTGCCTGCTAGGCTGGCCCTGACCGGCGAAGATCCCGCGTCCCCTTGCACCTTCAACGTTCCACTCACGCTACCCATCGAAGTTCCATTGAGCCATACCAAAAAACTTAAGTCTTGGTTAGGCGCCAGAGCTGTGGGGAGAGTCACGCCGCTCATGTTGAACTGTGAATTGGAAAACGAGACCTGCTGAATGTTCACCGCGGCTTTGCCAGTATTCGTGAGCGTGAAGGTTTGCGACGTCTTCTGGCCTGCCAAGACTTTCCCGAAATCCACGCTCGCCGGCGAGACTTGAAGGCTCGTGGTATTGCTAGGCTGGCGCTGCTGGCCAGAAACCACTCCGCTGCAACCGTTCAAGACAATCAAGGAGATAAGTACTAAAACTAAGAGGAGAGCGCTCTTCCGCTCCCTACCACCTTGCTTGCGGAGTTTCTCGACCTGGCTTGCGATGGCCTCCGCTCTACCACTCTTCATGGCCCCACGCTCCGGGACTCTCATCACTTCTGAGGGTAAGTGAGCGGTAGGCTTAGTAATACTGGTACGATGACCAATTTAGGATCAGCCCTAGGGACTGTCCCCAAGATCAAGCTCCTACCTGTTCATGTATGGGCTGAGTACTGGTCCTAGGCCAGCCACCGGCCTGTTGGCCAAGGATAGCTTCCGTGGCCTTTTTAACTACCTTGAATATATAGAGTTATAAGATGCGGAATGACTCGTGAGAAGAAGACACGACCTTTGGTTGTTCGAAGAGTTCAACTGAGGTTTCCGCGACCGGGGCTCACCTGGATCGTTTGTCCTTCTTGTGCAGCACGCAACGCATCACGTCGCGAGGCGAGTCCCGCGTTGCGGATCTTGTAAATTAAGGCTCGGTAGCTGATCTTCAACGCCTGCGCTGTCTTTCGCCGGTTCCACTGGTTCGCGCGCAGCGTTTCCAGAATTACCGTTCTCTCCATCTCTTTTACGGCATCTTTTGCCAACCCCTTCAGATTCATCCGAGTTGCCGCTCCTTCTGCACTGAAAGCCGGCTTGATTTTCCTTTGATTCTGCTCTTGATGCATCGCGGCTTCGGGACCGATCAGAACATATCGGGCTACGCCATTCGAGAGCTCGCGGATATTCCCCGGCCAATGCAGGTTCTTAACATATTCCAACATTTCGGGGGGAAAAGCGTCCGCCTTCATTCCAAACTGGCGCTCGTAATGAGCGCGAAAATATTCCGCCAAGGACGGAATATCCTCGCGCCTGTCTCGCAGTGCCGGGAGTTGCAGGCGGAACACGTGAATCCGGTAGAACAAATCCTGCCGGAATCGTCCGGCATTCGTTTCCTCGTCGAGATCCTTACTCGTCGCACAGAGGACTCGAGCATCCACTTTTCGCTCGGAGTGATCTCCGATTCGGGAGAAGGTTCCGTCTTGCAAGAAGTGCAGCAACTTGCTCTGCAAACTCAATTCCAAGTCCGCAATTTCATCCAGGAACAGCGTCCCGCGGTGCGCCAATTCCACTCTGCCGGGCTTGGCCGTGTTCGCCCCGGTGAAGGCACCTACTTCGTAGCCGAATAGTTCGCTTTCGAGAAGTGTGCCGGGAATGGCCGCACAATTCACCTTGACGAACTCGCCGGAAGCATACTCCGAATTCGCGTGGATCCAACGGGCGAGGGCTTCTTTTCCCGTTCCACCCTCGCCGAACAGCAAGATGGGAATGTTCGTACGGCAAATCTTCTGGGCCCGGTTGCGGATTTGGGTCATGGCCACAGAGCTCCCGAAGAGGATGTGATCGGGTGGGACGGGATTTAACCTCTCCCAGTTGCTTATCTTATTTGCAGTTTCCAACGGCATAGAAAGTCGCGCCCGTAGACAGTGCATGTCGGAAACCAAAAGACCAAGGATATCTTGAAAATCGAAACGCGCTTTGAGATTAGTAAGGGTTCTATTTTCATATTGTTACGGGAGGGCAACGGACGCTAGTCCTAGTACAATGACACGCTGCCGTTGGCTTACATACTGAATGAAAGGGAAATCAAGGACATCTTCGCCACTTTTCTGGGAAGCATTCTTCTCTCGTC
>Ga0306924_10001783_pt1 | contig 19922 bp, 19 predicted proteins | sample sta12Can44000111_FD_203756 | JGI IMG/M metagenome (GOLD analysis project Ga0306924, IMG submission 203756) | Lab enrichment of tropical soil microbial communities from Luquillo Experimental Forest, Puerto Rico - statanox.12C.anox.44.000.111 (v2)... | ecosystem: Environmental > Terrestrial >...
GCCCCAATTTGGCCCGCCGGGGTATGAAATCAACCTGCTCTACATCGCGGGCTTGGTGGCGCTCATGCTTGGCGGTGCAGGTCCTTTGGCGGTTGATGCCCTGCGAAGTCGCCGACGGCAGCGAGCCGTGGGCGTAGCCGGCCACTATCAGGCCTCCCTGGGTCGAGAAAGCAGGTCTCCCCGCTAATCGTTTCCTGCTCCATGCCACGCTGCTCCGAACCGGCGGAGCCCTTCGTGGTGTCTAACCGTGCGAGTGATCCTATGAACCCGGTCGAGATGCCGAACGCTCCAAGTCTCCACGATGCGATGCCCGCGGGCCTATCGGGCGGCAGGGCCCTGGCACGGCCTTCCACCTCCCTGGCCCCGCGCGTCGTCGTGGTTGGCGGTGGGTTCGCTGGGGTTACCGCGGCTCTCGAGCTGGCGCGCGCGTGCGCCGGGGTGCTGCCCGTGCACGTGACGCTCCTCAGCGACCGAAACTTCTTCCTGTTCACGCCGATGCTGGCCGAGGCGGCGACCGGTGCTGTCGAGACCCGTCACGTGCTCTATCCCATTCGGCCGCTCTGTGGGCACTGGGGCGTCGAGTTCGGAGAGATGCGCGTCGAGAGCATAGATGTGGTCCGTCGGCGGATCGTGGCGCGTCATCATCGCTCGTCGGTCCGCCAGCAGGTGCAGTACGACGCACTGGTGCTGGCGCTGGGCGCGACGCCCAATGTCGCCGCCGCGCCCGGGGCCGCGGAGCACGCGCTGACCTTCAAGGGTGTGGGCGATGCCATCAAAATCCGCAATCGAGTGATCGATCTCTTCGAGGTGGCGGCCCTGACCGACGATCCCTGGGCCCGCCGTCGGCTGCTCACATTCGTGGTGGTGGGGGCCGGCCACGCCGGCACCGAGCTGATGGCGGCCGTAGAGGAGCTGACACGGGAAATCCTGCTGCGTCACTATCCGCGGCTTGCCCCCGACGAAGTGCGGCTCGTGCTGGTGGGGAGTGCCGTGCTGCCTCAGACGGCGACCAACCTGGCTGCGTACACGAAAGAGCGGCTGCTGCGACGCGGCATCGAGCTCGAAGCCGCGCGAGCGGCACGCGTATCCGACCAGGGCTTGCTGCTTCAGGATGGTCGGCTGATCCCGAGCCACTGCGTGATCTGGACGGCCGGCAACCAGGTGAGCCCGGTGGTGGCGGCGCTGCCTCTCCCCAAGACGAAGGACGGCCGCCTGAAGGTCAACGAGTTCTTCGAGGTAGAGGGGACGCCTGACGTCTACGCGCTTGGCGACAATGCCGCGCAGATTGACGTACATACCGGCGCACCGTATGTCGCCACCGCGCAGGTCGCGCTCCGCCAGGGACGTGCTCTGGCGCGGCAGCTCGTCGCCGGCTTCACGGGGCGGGCGCGACTACCCTTCAGGTTCAAGCTCCTTGGAGAAATGGTGCCGCTGTCCCGACGCACGGCAGTGGCCGACCTCGTGGGGCTCAAGCTGACGGGCTTCCTTGCCTGGTTCATCTGGAAGACGGTGTACATGCTCAAGCTCCCTACCGCGGCCGCACGGGTGCGGGTCGTCCTCGACTGGACCATAGAGCTGTTTTTCGACCGCGACGTCTCGGAGCTCGGGGTGGAGGAAGAGGTGTGACGATGAGGACATCTCGGCCTGCTCTCAATGCGCGGCTGCCGGTCTGGCGCCGGCTCGGGTGGCGGCTCGGTGCGAGCATGGTGCTGCTCACAGCGCTCGGCATCCTGGTGAGTGGTTTCCTGGAGTACCGCGCCCAGGAACGGTGGCTGCGCGCATCGCTGGGCGGCCTCTTGCTCAACATCGCACGCACCGGCGCCCTCGCCGTGGACGGTGACGTCCACGAGGCAGTGGTTCGGTCGGGACGGAAGGACACGCCCGAGTATGAGTCCCTGCGGAACCGCCTCCGCCAGATCCAGGAGGCCAACCGGCTTCCCGACGCTGTGTATACGCTGAGTGATGTCGAGGGCGCGACGGCGCGCTTCGCGGTGGTATCCAACGGGATTCCGCCGGTGGGACTTCCGTACCGGCTGGCACCCGAGATCCAGCCGATCCTGCGACAGGTTCTCACCGAGGGGAGACCTGGGTATTCCAGCATCTACACCAGCTCGAGCGGAACCTGGATCACCGCCTTCGCGCCCGTGCTCAACTCGGCCGGGAAACCCGTCGCAGCCCTGGACGTCGACTTTCGGGCCGACGTCTATGTCGCCCAACTGGCTGCGATGCGCCGCCGCCTCTACCTGTACTCGGCTGCCGCCGCCGTCCTGGCTCTGGCTGTCGGTCTGCTCCTGGCGCGCCGAATCACCCGGCCGATCGGAGAGCTCGCAGTGAGCGCGCGTCGAATCGTCGAAGGGGATCTCTCGACGACAGTCCATCCCAGAACCAGCGACGAGATCGGGCTGTTGGGCAACGTGTTCCATCTCATGGTGGACCGAGTACGGGTCTCTCATCGCAGTATGGTCGAGGTGCTGGTCCGCGCACTGGAGGCTCGGGAGGGCGTACCCGGAGCCCTGGCGCGGCTCGCAAGGACGGCGACGGCGCTGGGGGAACGCCTGCCTCTGACGAGCACGCAACGGGAGTCGCTGGAGCTGGGCGCGCTCCTCCACGACATCGGCGAGATTCGTACCCCTGAGGCCCTCCTGAAGAAGCCCGGACCGCTTGCTGCCGAGGAGCGACTGATCGTCGCTGGCCATCCCCGAGCGGGTGTCGAGATTCTCGAGACCGTCCCGCTGCTGACCCCTGCGCTGGACGTGGTCGGCGCCCACCATGAGCGGTGGGACGGGAAGGGCTATCCCCAAGGCCTCAAGGGCGAAGAGATCCCCTTCGTTGCTCGCGTCTTCGCGGTCGCGGACGCATTGGACGCGATGACGCATGCGCGGCCGTTTCGGGGCGCTATGTCGATCGACCACGCCCTCGAGGCGTTGAGCCGAGAGGCGGGACGTCAATTCGATCCGCAGATCGTCGAGGCGGCCCTGGCGTTGCCACTGGAGCGCTGGGCCGCCCTCCTCGAGCCCGACCAACCGTCCGGCGCGTCATCGCAAACTCCGGTGCCCGCTGGCAGATAGTTACGAGCAGTTGGTTGCAGGTATCTGTGGTGACCGAGCCTCGGAACGCGACCGCGAATGTCCGCAGCTGGAATGACGGGGGCCCAGGTCGGACAACCGAGCTGAATCGGTTACGCCAGGCGGGGGACTCGCTTCCTGACCAGTCCCAGCGCGAGCAGCCCTACGAGGATCAATGTGAAGGTGCCCGGCTTTGGAACCGAGGAGGTCCTCACGTTTCCGACGCCTTCGCTGAACACGAAGGAGTATTCTGGTCCCACGCCCGGCGAAAGAGAACACGGGGTCGATGAGCGCAAAAGCAAATCCAACTGCGCGTTCGTGAAGCCGCCGCGGCTGATCGGCTACCCGCAGCTCAAGCCACACGATCTCCGCCACGGCGTGGCGATGGAAGTCTACGAGCAGCACGGCGATCTCGAGCAGGTACGCGGCCTGCTCGGCCACGCGCGCATCGACACTACGCAGGTCTACGCGCAGGTGCGTCCCGCGCGTCTCAAGCAGGCAGTCGGCTTTTACGAGGGGAAAGCGCTCGAGGCACTGACGAAATAAACGGGACTTATAACTCCGTGAAGAACTTTTGGAAGTTCCTCAAACTCGGAGGTAAAAACCCTAACAAAAACAACTTGGTGGCCCCAACGGGATTCGAACCCGTGTTTCAGCCTTGAGAGGGCCGTGTCCTAGGCCTCTAGACGATGGGGCCACGTCGGTGAGACGAAAGCGATTGGCTGGGAGAGGAGGACTTGAACCTCCACTACGGGGTCCAGAGCCCCGCGTCCTACCATTAGACGATCTCCCAAGCCCAGAGCGCAGTGTATGATCCCGCGTCGGACCTGTCAAGAACCGCGCACCCTTACGCGCGATTCCTGAGCCGCGAATCCAAGCGCTCGCTGTTGACTAATCTCCGACTTGCCCCGATAGTACCGGCATTCTCTCGTCGGAGCCTCGCCCGTCATGAGCTACCAGGCGCCCTACCAGGGACTGCGCGTCGTCGATCTGAGCCAGGGAATCGCCGGACCCTACGCAGCGATGCTCCTGGCGCAATACGGCGCGGATGTCATCAAGGTCGAGCCGCCCGAGGGGGACTGGGCGCGCATCCTTGGCGTGCGGTACGGGGATCAGACGGTCTTCTCGATCGCCGGCAACCTCGGAAAGCGCTCCATCGCCGTTGATCTCAAGACCGACGAAGGCCGCGAAATCGTCCGCCGGCTGGTCGCTGGGGCCGACGTTTTCCTCGAGGGCTTTCGGCCGGCCGTGGCCGCACGCCTCGGCATCGGCTACGACAGCGTCGCGGCTATCAACCCCGGAATCATCTACGTCTCGATCTCCGGCTTCGGCCAGTCGGGGCCGGAGAGCCAACGGCCGGCCATGGATCCGATCCTCCAAGCATTCACCGGACTCATCGCAACCAATCGCGGTCCGGACGGTGTTCCGCACCGTGTCACCCCGATCGTGGTCGACATGTCGACCGCGCTCTACACCTTCCAGGCGCTCTCGGCCGCCATCTACGCGCGCCGCGACGAGCCGCGCGGCTGCTATCTCGACGCGAGCCTCCTGCAATCGGCGGCCGCGCTGCAGGCCGTGCACATGATGGCTCATCATCTCGAGGGCGGCCGCATGCGGCCGGGGATCACGCCCGGGGGCAGCTTCGCCGCGGCCGACGGCTTCATGTTCGTGATCACCATGCACGAGGCCGACTTCCGAAGCCTGTGCGACGCGCTCGAGCTGCCCGAGGTGCGCAACGACTCGCGCTTCGCCACCAGCGACCTGCGCTATCAGCACCTCACCGACCTCATGGAGAAGCTCACCGAGAGGTTCAAGCGATACACCACCGCCGAGCTCGCACGGCGTTTCCGTGCGGCCGGGCTCATGCACTCGCGGGTCAACGACTACCTCGAATTTCTCCGCGATCCCCACGTGGAAGCGACGGGCATCGTCACCTGGATCGAGCAGCCCGGTGTGGGCCGAGTGCCCATCCCGCGAGCGCCTGGTCTCGCGCCTCCCACGCCCGGATCGCCGCGAGCGACGGCGCCCTCGCTCGACCAGCACCGCAAGGAGATCCTGGCGGAGATCGGCCTGGCGTAGGCATCACACTAGGCGCACACTGCGCCAGCATCGAGGACACGATGAGCGAGATCGACGAGGCGACAGACCCGGCGGCGCTGATCGAGGCGTACTACGACGCGGGCTGGACGGACGGGCTTCCCGTGGTGCCGCCCTCCGATGCCTCGATCGCGGCCATGCTGGCCGCGGCAGGACTGCGCGGCGATGAGATCCTGGGCGAGATCGCGGGACGCAACACCGAGGTCCTGGCCGAGAAGGCGGCCATCAACGCGGTCATGGCCGGCTGCCGCCCCGAGTACATGCCCGTGGTGGTGGCCGCGGTCCGGAGCCTCTGCGCGCCCGCCTTCGCCTATCACGGGCCGGCCAGCAGCACCGGCGGATCGGCGATGGTGCTGGTCGTCAACGGGCCGATCGCCAAGCAGCTCGCCATCAACGGCGGCAACAACGCCTTCGGTCAGGGCCACCGCCCCAATGCCACCATCGGCCGCGCGGTGCGTCTCATCATGATGAACGCGATGAACACGCGGCCGGGCTTCCTCGACCGCGCCACCCTGGGCAACCCGGGCAAGTACTCCTTCTGCTTCGCCGAGCACGAGGAGGATCATCCGTGGGAACCGCTCCACGTCTCTCGCGGGCTCTCGCGCGAGGACAGCGCCGTCACCTTGATCGCGTCCAACAGCCTCTACCAGGTCTACAACCAGCTCGCGGCCACGCCGGAGCCCCTCCTCCTGTGCTTCGCGGACGCGCTCGGCAACATGGGCTCGCCCAATCTCAAGGGGTTCAACCAGACGCTGATCGTCTTCGCGGGGGAGCACGCGGACATTCTGAAGGCGGCCGGCTGGAGCCGTCTCGACGTGCAGCGCTTCCTCGTCGAGCACACGCGGCGGCGGCTCGCCGACTTCAAGCGCACCGCGCGCATCCCCGGCGCCGTCACCGAGCAGGACGAAAATACGTGGCGGCACATGTTCGAGAAGCCGGACGACATCCTGATCGCCTGCGCGGGCGGGCGGGCCGGCTCCTGGTCGGCCTGCCTGCCCGGGTGGGGCAACAAGTGGACTCGCAGCATCACGACCCGCATCGACATTCCCGGGAGGACAGCATGAAGCTCTTCGATCCGACCTCGAAGCCGGTGGAGCGCGAGGTGATGCTCGCTCCGCGTCCGGCGAGCCTCCGAGGGCTGCGCCTCGGGCTGGTGGACAACACCAAGTTCAATTCGGATACCCTGCTGCGCAAGCTAGCGGAGCGACTGACCGCGCGTCACGGCATGCAGGTCACCGTGACCAACCGCAAGCGGTCACCGAGCCACGAGATCGACGAGGCGGGCATCAAGGCCCTGCGGGCCCAGGCCGATCTCGTGATCTCCGGCATCGGCGACTGAGGGTCGTGCAGCTCGAGCAGTGTGCTCGACACGATCCTGATGGAAGAGCAGGGAGTTCCCGGCATCGCCATCGTCACCACCCCGTTCCGGAACACCGGCCGGGCCATGGCGGAGAGCTGGGGGAAACCGGGTTATCCGTTCCTGGACACGCCGCATCCCATCGCCAACCTCACCGAAGCCGACCTCGACGAACGGGCCGACCGGCTCGCGGACGCCGTCGAGGAGTGGTTGGGGGCTCGTGACCCACTAGTCGACCGGCGGGACACAGGCCGCGGAAAGAATCCCCTGCTCCGGCCGCCGCATCTCTAATGGGTGGCGCTCAGGACGCGCCGGAAAGGGAGACACCCATGTCACTGAAGGCGGAGCTCAAGGCGTTGCGGACGCGCCTCGAGGCAGGTCGATCGCCCGAGGCTCTGGCCATCATGCATCGCGCGGTGGACGATCTGCGGAAATCCGGTGCGACCGACAGGATTCTCCGGGTCGGTGATCGGGCTCCGGATTTTCGCCTTCCGAACGCGAGCGAGGAGCAGATCGACTCACGGGCGCTCCGCGAGCGGGGTCCCCTCGTGGTGACGTTCTATCGCGGCCGCTGGTGACCCTATTGCAATGCGGAGCTGGTGGCTCTGCAGGCGATCCAGCCGGACCTGGCAGCGCTCGGGGCGAGCCTCGTGGCCATCTCGCCGCAGCTGCCTGAGCACAACCGGGAGCTGATTCGGACCCGACACCTCACGTTCGAGATCCTCACCGACCGCGGCAACGAGGTGGCGAGCCGATTCGGGTTGCGCTTCGAGCTCCCCGACGATCTTCACAAGCTCTATCTCACGTTCCCCCTGGACCTCGAGAAGTTCAACGGCGATACCTCGTGGACGCTGCCCATCCCGTCCCGCTTCGTCATCGACCAGCAGGGCGTGATCCGTTACGCGGAGAGTGATCCCGACTACACGACGCGTCCCGAGCCCGAGGACACGCTCGCCGCGCTCCGCACTCTCTCCCCCGTTCGCAAGGCATGACGCGCTCTCGAGCCACGCTGGCCCCGGCATCGAATCCGACGACCGGATCGCATCCACTCGACAACGTCGTGTGGAACGCGCTCACCGGCCGGCAGAGCGAATTCTCGGAGGGCGACGAACGCGCGCGTCGATATCTGGTCGATGTGGCGCCATTCGCAGGCCTGCGCGACTACTCTCTCGCCAGCACGGCGTCGCTGCTTCCCCTGGCGTCGGAGGGCCATCGCCTGGCGATCTTCAGCGTGGAGCCCATGCCACCGGTGGAGGGGCTCACGGTGCTCCTGGCCGGGACGGGGCACCAGATGATCGCCTCCCGGGTCGCCCCTCCCCTTCAGTCCCGCGACATCGAGCGTCTGGACGACTCCGCCGTGGCGGAGATGCGCGCCCTCGTCGAGCGAGCGCAGCCCGGGCCGTTCGCCGCGCGCACCAATCGGCTAGGCGACTACCTCGGCATCCGCACGGAGGAACAGCTCGTCGCCATGACGGGCGAGCGCATGAAGATCGACGGCTTCACCGAGATCAGCGCGGTGTGCACCCATTCCGACCACCGCGGTCACGGCTACGCTCACGATCTCGTCTCGCTCGTCGCCCAAGCGGTGCTGGATCGGGGAGAGCAGCCCTTCCTTCACGTCTTCAGCGAGAATCGCCCCGCGATCACCCTCTACGAGCGCCTCGGGTTCACGATCCGCCGGACCATGCACGTGACCGTCGTCACCGCGAAGTCATAGGAAGCGGTGGGCGACGTTACGGCACACGCGGGCTGACCGCACCTCCCCCGAGCAGATGCTCGAGCTCGGTCCCCGCAAAGCCCGCGCTGCTGAGGATGTTGCGAACCTCGCTGCCGAACGGCGGCGTGGGCGGCCCTGCCGAGAAGCCGCCGTCACCCACGTCGAGAGGCGCCGCCAGCACGGTAACCAGGCCGAGCTGGGCGTGATCGTAGCGGTGGAACATGCCGTTCGCCGCCGGCTGTGCCGCGTCGAGGGCCTCGATCGGCAGCATCACCCCGCTGGCCGGCACGCCCGCCGCTTCGAGAATCTGCTGCCATTCCGCCGTGGTGCGGCCGGCCACCATGGTCTCGGCGGCGGACTTGAGCCGCGCGTAGTGCTCATCGAGGGCGGCCTCATCGGTGATCGCGCCCTCGAGCGCGGGATCGCCTAGTCCGATCGCCGCGATGAAACGCCGATGCAGGGCGGGGCTGCCGCACGCGATGGCCAGCGCCGCGTCCCTCGTCGCGTAGGTCCGATAGTAGACGGCGGCCATGCCCACGGGGAGGCTGCGCGGCATCCGCTGGACCTGCTCGGCAAAGGGAACGCCGTCGCGTCGAGCAGACTCCAACCACGCCTCGAAGCGCGCGTGGGCGGGTCCGTCGGCCTTTTCGACGCGGATCATCAGGTTGTTCTGAAGCACGAGCGCGGCCATGAGGAGCGAGGCGTCCACGCGGGTCCCCGCTCCCGTGCGCTCGCGCTGATAGAGCGCCGAGGCAACGCCGAAGGCCAGCAGCCCGGCCGCCATGTAGTCGGCCACCGGCGACTCGCCCGTGGTCGGCAGGTTGTCCTTCATGCGGCCGTTGGTAACCATCAACCCACTCCGGGCTTGCACGACCATGTCCATGCCGGCAAGGCTTGCGTCGGGTCCGCGCGTGCCGAATGCGCTCATGTTGCCCACGACGAGGCGTGGGAAGCGCGGGGCCAACTGCTCGTAGTCGAGGCCGAGCTCCGCGGCCAAGCCGGGACGGAGATTGGTCAGCACCACGTCGGCGCGGGCGAGCAGCGCGTCCAGGATCACCCGGGCGTCCACGTGCTTGAGATCCAGCGGCAGCGAATGCTTGCCGCGGTTGCGCATGAGGAAGTGGCGGCTCTCCCCGGGCACGAGCGGAGCCAGGTGACGGCTCGGCTCGCCCTCGCGCGGCTCGATCTTGATCACATGCGCCCCGCCGTCGGCCAGCATCTGGCCAGCGTAGGGCACCGCGACGAACTGGCCCAGCTCGATCACGGTCACGCCATCGAACGGCTGAGGCGACTTGGAGGCGGTCACCACTCGAGCGCGTCAGCCATCCGCCGTTTGTGCCAGCGCGGATCGCCGAGGTAGTGGAACAGCGTGCGTGACATCTGGGTGTGGGCGACTAATCCGTACTCGTTGGCGCTGCCGATGCCGGCGTGCACCTCGTGGGCGGCGTTGCACGCCTCCAGGTACGCCTCACTGGCCACGGCCTTGGCCATGTGCACGCTCGCCGCGGCCGGCCGCCCCGTGTCGAGCTTCCACAGCGCTTCGCCCGTCGTCCATCGCGCCCCGTCGAGATGGTTCACCAGACGGATGATGTGGTCCTGTACGCGCTGGAACTTTCCCACGGGGACGCCGAACTGTACGCGGGTCTGGCTGTGGGAAACGGACATCTCGTAGACGGCCTGGCAGCCGCCGACCATGTAGGAGCACAGGACGGGCAGAGCGCGGAGCAGCACGCGCTCGAGCGCCGCCCACCCGCAGTTCGGCGCACCTCCCAGCAGGATGGCCGGCGCACCTTCCAGCGCAACCTCATCGTGCCAGGAGAGGAATCCGGAGAGCCGCCGAGTAGAAACGCCCGGCGTCTGCGCGTTGACTAGGAACAGGCTCACATCCGTGGGGGCATCACCGGTGCGCGCGGCTACCACGATGTCGGTGACGGACGTGGCGTCGGCCACGAAGGGCTTGGTGCCCGTGAGCCGGAAGCCATCCGCTCGACGCTGAGGAACGCACGTCACGCCGTGAGGACCCCACGATGCGTTCGGGTCCGTGATCGCGACGCTGAGGATCCGCTCGCCGCGGGCCACCGCCGGAAGCAGCTCGCTCCGCTGTGCGGCCGTGCCGGCTTCGAGCAGCACGAGCGCGCCGAGCACTCCCGAGCTGAAGAAGGGACCTGGCAGCGGACCGCGGCCCAGCTCCTCGTAGAGGACCGCCGTGTCCGAGAGGCTCGCGCCTCCCCCTCCATATTCGTCGGGCACCAGCATGCCGAGCCAGCCGAGCTCGCAGGCCTTCCGCCAGAGCTCGGGGAGGAATCCGGAGTCCTCGAACTCGAGGCCGACGATCACATCTTTGGGAGCCTCGCGCGCCATGAAGCTGCGCGCGCTCGTCTTCAGCATCTCCTGGCTGTCGGTGAGGGCGAGGTCCATGGCTATTGCACCCGGCCCGCCTGCTCGGCCGCTGCCCGGCCGATGCCGATGCGCCGGGACATGCTCACGCGCTGCACGTCCGCGGTGCCGCCAGGATGCACGGCCACGATGCCGTTCCGTTGCTGGAGCTCGAGGAACCCGCCCGCGGATCCCCACGTGGGATCGGCGGTGAGAGCGGCCGGCCCCACCGCGTCGAGGATGGCTCCGGTCATCCAGAGGCCGGTCATCTTGCGGTGGAAGGAGAGCTGCGGCCCCTCGTAGGAGCGCGGCCGCTTGCTGTACACGAGCCAGAAGTTGCGCAGCCCGAAGAGCCGCTGGATCTCGCCCTTGATGTAGACGTCGGCCAGCACGTCGCGCACTTCCTGATGCTGGACGAGCGGCATGCCGTCGCGCTTGGTCTCCTGGCAGTAGCGGAGCAGCCGCTCCCACATGCGGTTTCGCCCGATGCGTCCGCCCGCGCCGTGCTCCAGCTCCAAGTGCGTGCTGGCCACCTTCCACCCGTTGTTCTCCCCACCGATGAGAGAGAACGCCGGGACGCGCACGTCGTCGAAGAACACCGTGTTCTTGACTCCGCTGTCGGCGCCACCCTCGCCGCCCGTTCCCATGAGCTGCATGGGCTGGACCTCGATGCCGGGCAGATTCGCATCGATCATGAACCAGGAGACGTTCTCGTGGCGGCGGCCGTTCGGATCGGTGCACGCGATGAGCCAGATGCGATCGGCGCCGTTGTCGCTGCCCACGAAGATCTTCTGGCCGTTCAGGACATACTCGTCGCCGTCGCGGAGCGCGGTCATGCGCACACCGGCGAGGTCAGAGCCCGCGCTGGGCTCGGTGAGGAGTTGCCAGGTGCGTACCGCACCCGTGTAGATCGGAGGCAGGAAGGCGCGCTTCTGCTCCTCCGTCCCCCAGACCAGGATCGACGCCGCGCCGAGGCGGCCGCCGCTGTCGTAGTACGGCGGCAGGGTCAGGTCGAAGCGGTCGATCTCCTCCTCGAGGATGATGGCGTGGTCCACGTCGAGCCCGCCGCCACCGTAGGTCACGGGCGCGCGGGGGAAGAGCCAGCCCTTGGCGCCGAGCTCGCGGCCCAGCGCGCGCAGCTGCTGGTAGCGCCGATAGTTGTCCTCCGGCGACGTGGGCGTGCGCGTGATGTCGGGCTCCACGTGCTGGGTGAGCCAGGCGCGCACCTCGGCGCGAAAGCGCTGCTGCTCCTCGCTGTACGTGACCTCGAAGTCCATCGGGCGGCCTCCCTTTTTCGGTGACGCTGATCCTACCGACCCACGAGCCGCATACTATCCGCGCATGGCCGCGCCATCAACCGCCGAGCCTGATAGACTGCCGCCCAGGCCGTTCGATCACCCCCACAGGAGCGTGACATGAAATTCGGGATCCACATCGGCCACATGGGCGGACCGCTCGACGAGATGCGGAAGCTGTGGAAGTTCGCCGACACCCACGGCTTCGACTGGTTCTCCGTCTCCGACCACTTCCAGGAGTCGCCGCCGCGCGGCGGAGACATGGACTGCTACGAGGCCATCGCCACCCTGACCGCGGCGGCCATGGACACCACCAAGGTCCGGCTCGGCAGCGGCGTGTACTGCGTCGCCTACCGCAATCCCGGCCTGCTCGCCAAGTCGCTCACTACCATCGACCATCTTTCCAAGGGACGCGTGGACTGCGGGCTCGGCGCCGGCTGGCACGACGTGGAGGCCAAGGCCTTCGGCATCCCCTTCCCCACCATCGGGCCGCGCGAGGACATGCTGGAGGAGTACGCGCAGATCATGCGCCTCCTCCTCGATCCCGAGCAGAAGCGCGCCAACTTCCAGGGCAAGCACTTCAGCGTCTCCAACGCCCCCAACTATCCGAAGCCGCTGCAGCCGCGCATTCCCATCTGGATCGGCGGGCGCGGCGAGAAGCGCACGCTGCGCGCGGCGGCCAAGTTCGCCGACGGGTGGAATGGCGCCTACATCGGGCCGGCGGACTGGAAGCACAAGTGCGAGGTCCTCGACCGCTGGTGCGAGACGGAGCGGCGCGACCCGCGGACGATCATGCGCACGGTCAACCTGGGCTTCTACCTCGGTGCCGACGCCAAGGGCGCTGCGCGCGGCGAGGAGGTGTTCCGCAGCCACTTCGGTGAAGGCGATCGCGCCGACCGCACGGGCTACCTGCGCGGCACCGTGGGCGACGCCCACAAGATGGTCGACGAGTTCCGCGCCCTCGGCTGCACCCGGCTCAGCATCGCGCTCCGCAACGGGCCGTACGACTGGGACGCGCTGGAGGCCTTCGCCCGCGAGATCGTGCGCGGGAGCTGAGGCGCGCTAGCTACAGGCGATTCCGGAGCCGCGGATCGAGACTGTCGCGCAGCCCGTCGCCCATGATGTTGACGGCGAGCACGGTGGCGGCCAGGAAGATGCCGGGGAAGAGGATGTTGTGAGGGAACACGCGGAAGAGCGCCCGCCCCTCCGCCATGATGTTGCCCCACGTCGGGGTCTGGGGCGGGATGCCTACACCCAGGAAGGACAGGATCGCCTCGATCACGATGGCCGACGCGCACACGTACGTCGCCTGCACGATGAGGGGGGCGAGCGCGTTGGGCAGCACGTGGCGCACGATGAGCGGCACCGTGCGCGCGCCAAGCGCGGTGGCCGCCTCTACGTAGGGCTCCTCGCGGATGGATAGCACCACCGAGCGCACGAGGCGCACGACCCGCGGCACCTCCGGGATCACGATGGCGAGGATGACCGCGCGGAGCCCCGCCGTGGAGAGCGAGACGAGGGCGATGGCGAGGAGGATGGCGGGCACGGCCATGAGCCCGTCCATGATCCGCATGACGAAGCCATCGAGCCAACGCAGGTATCCGGCGAGAAGTCCGATGGCGAGGCCCGCCGCCATGCTGATGAGGGCCACGGAGATGCCCACGAGGAGCGACACGCGGGCGCCGAAGAGGACACGGCTGTAGATGTCCCGCCCCAGGCTGTCCGTGCCCATCCAATACGTGGTCGAAACCTGGCGGCCGTCCGCACCGGTGAGGATGCGCACGGCGCCCGGGCGCTTGTTGCGCGAGATGGGATCGATCTGAGCGGGATCGCGCGTGCCCAGATAGGGCGCGGCGAGCCCGATCACGAAGATCGCGGCGAGGATGGCGCTGCCGATCAGCACGCTCCGGTTGAAGGCCGACTTCAATAACGGATCCTCGGATCGAGGAAGGTGTAGGTCAGGTCCACGAGCAGGTTGATCATCACGTAGACCACGGAGAAGAGCAGGATCACCGCCTGCACGGTCGGGTAGTCGCGGGCGAGCACCGCGTCCACCGTGAGCCGCCCCAGGCCAGGAATGCCGTACACGCTCTCCGTCACCACCACCCCGCCGATCAAGAGGGCGACGCCAAGGCCGATCACGGTAACGATGGGCACGGCCGCGTTGCGCAACACGTGGCGAAGGAGGACGGCCGTGTTGCCCAGGCCCTTGGCGCGGGCCGTGCGCACGTGATCGGCGCCCAGCACCTCGAGGACGCTCGCTCGCGTGATGCGCGCGATGAGGGCGACGTAGATCACGGCCAGGGTCGAGCTCGGCAAGATGAGGCGCTCGAGGAAGCCCCAGAAGCCGTCGGCGAGCCGCTGGTAGCCCTGCACGGGCAACCACGCGAGCTCGACGGCGAAGAGGTAGATGAGAGCGTAGCCGATCACGAACACGGGAACGGAGAAGCCCAGCACCGAGAAGCCCATCACCAACCGGTCGATCCACGTCCCGCGCTGCGCGGCGGCGAGGACGCCCAGGGGCACGGCGAGGGCGACGGCGAGCATGATGGTGCACACGGCGAGGGCGGCGGTGGGCTCCAGCCGGTCGCGGATCAGCTCGGCTACCGTCTTCTTGAAGAAGTACGACTCGCCGAAGTCCCCGCGCACGATGCGCCCGACCCAGATCACGAACTGCTCCACGAGGGGACGCTCAAGGCCCAGCTTGACCCGGATCTCCGCCACCTGCTGGGTCGTCGCGCTGTCGCCCGCGATGATGGCGGCGGGGTCGCCGGTCGTGAGGCGCAGCAGAAGGAAGGCGAGGATCGCCACTACCGTGACCACGGGAATCGTGGCGAGGATACGGCGAACGATGTAACCCAGCATGGGACGGCGCGTCCCGCCGGAGGTCTCAGCAGCCGCCGGCGGGACGCGCGCGCTCTGTCACGGCCCCTTTTTCTCGATGCCCCAGAAGACGGGGCCGGGGGCCGGGATGATGCCGTCGATATTCTTGCGCACGGCCACGGGCCCGTACCACTGCCCCAGCCATACGTAGGTCGGATACTGCGTCTCGCGCACCTGCACCGCCTCTGCGATGGCCTTGAGCTTGGCGGGATTGGTCTCGCGCGCGTACTGATCGCGCAGCGACTCCAGCTCTTTGTCGCAGGGCCAGCCGAACATGGCCGTATCGCACGAGGCATTGACGAAGCCCGCGCTGATCGGGTTCAGGATGTCGGCGGCGACCCAGGAGGTGAGGAAGGCATGCCAGCCACCCTGGGCGGGCGGGTCCTTCTTCGCGCGCCGGGCCACCAACGTCTGCCAATCCATGGACTGCATGTCCACCTTGAAGCCGGCCTTCTCCATGAGGTTCTTGGCCACGGGGGCGAGGTTGGTCAGCACAGCGAGATCCGTGGAGTGCATCAGCACGATGGGCGTGCCGTCGTAGCCGCCTTCCTTGAGGAGAGCCTTGGCCTTCTCGAAGTTGGAGTCGAGGTAGCCGTCCATGCCCTTGGTGGAGGAGTTGGGCGAGCCGCACGGGAACATCGCCTTGCAGAGCTTGTAGTAGTTGGGATCGCCGATCACCGCCTCCAGGAAGTCCTTCTGGTTGAAGGCGACCATGACGGCCTGCCGCACCTTGGCGTTGTCGAAGGGCTTGGCCAGCGTGTTGTACCGGAAGGCGTACTGGTTGCCCAGAGGATTGGAATCGATGAGCTTGATGTTGCTGTCCTTCTTCAGCACGGGCAGCAGATCGTGAGGCGGCGACTCGAGGTAGTCGATCTCCCCGGCGAGGAGCGCGTTGATGGCCGTCTGATGGTCGCTAATGGCCCGCCACTCCACCCGATCGACCTTCACCACCTTGCCGCCCGCCAGCCCGGAGGCGGGCTCGCTGCGGGGCTTGTACTGCGTGTTCTTCACGTAGACCGCCTTGTCGCCGGGCTTCCACTCGTCCTTCTTGAAGATGAACGGCCCCGAGCCCGTGAAGTCGGAGATCTGCTCACTGGCCGGCGTGTCCGCCACCCGCCTGGGCATCATGAAGGGCACGTTGGAGCTGGGCTTGCCGAGGGCGGGCAGTACGAGGCCCGTCTGCTCCTTGAGGACGATCTTGAAGGTCTTCGGATCCACCACCACCAGCTCCTTCACGAAGGACATCATCTTCTGGCCCATGGTGTCCTTCTGGGCCCAGCGCTTGATGGAGGCGACGCAGTCCTCCGCGGTTACCGGCTTGCCGTCGTGCCAGAGGAGCCCGTCCCGCAGGGTCATGGTGTAGGTCAGCTTGTCCGCGCTCAGGTCATACTTGCCCACCATCTGCGGCCTGATCTCGCCCTTGGCGTCGGTGGCGAAGAGCGTGTCGTAGATCATGTAGCCGTGGTTCCGCACGATGTAGGCGGTGGTCCAGATGGGATCCACGATCTTGAGATCGGAGTGCATGACGACCTTGAGCGTGGTCTCCGCACGGGCGGGCGGCGCGCCCTCCGCGAGACACCACAGCAGGGACACGGCGAGGCACGCGGCGGCGACACGACGAATGGACGTCATGGACTCCTCCTCGAGAGAATTCCAGGGGATGGGACTCACGCCGGAGGGTAGGCTGCGCGGTCCATCCACCTGCCGATGGGCCTGAGGAAATCACACGGCGCTCCGCCTTGTCAACGCGGCGGGTGCTATCATCACGCCCACGTGCGCGCCGATCGCGCGCCCCCGAGAGAGCACGCGATGTCCACGGTGCGCTGACACGATTCACGACCAGCTCAAGCGGCTGCGGATGGCCGACGGCGCCGCCCTCGCCTACCGGATCTGGAAGCCGGGTGCCCCGCGCCGACTCGTCGCCCTCCTCCACGGCGTGGCCAGCAACATGACGCGCTGGTCGGAATTCGTCGCCCGCACCTCTCTCGGCGAGTCGTGGGATCTCCTGCGTCTCGACCTTCGCGGCCACGGCCTCTCGCTCTACCGCGGGCGGCTCGACATGGGTATCTGGTGCGACGATCTCGCGACGATCCTCCGCGCCGAGGGCGATGGCCAGGCGGTGGTCGCCGGGCACTGCTTCGGCGCCGACATCGGGGCGGAGTTCGCCGTGCGGAGACCGGCGGAAACGGCGGGGCTGATCCTCATTGAGCCGCTGTTCCGGCCTGCCCTCATCGGCGGCATGCACCGACTGGCCCAGAGCCGGCCCGTGTGCATTCCCGTCGCCTGGGTCATCCGAGCTCTCAACGCGCTCGGCCTCCACCGGCGCCGTCTCGCGCCCCTTGATCTCGAGGCGCTCGACCGGCAGACGCGCGTCCGCATGGCGGAAGAGGGATCGAGCGAGGCCCTCGCCAGCTACGCCTCTCCCCTCGCCGACCTGCGCACCACCGCCACCGCGGTATACCTGCAGTCGCTCATCACGGTCACCGGGCCCATGCCGGACTTGAGGGCGATCCGCACGCCTGCCCTCGCGCTCCTCACCGCAGGCGGCGGCTTCACCGATCCCGCCGTGACCAATCGGGTCCTGGAGGCGCTGCGCGGTCTCCAGATCGTCCGGCTCGTGGCGCACCACTGGATTCCCACCGAGCAGCCGGAGGCCATGCGCAAGGCCATCGAGAGCTGGTGTCTCGCGCAGTGACAGCGAGCGTGATCAGCGGTGGGGCGCGATGGGCGAGCGCACGTGCTCCGGGCGGATGCCCAATCCGATGAGACGGGCGGGGATGCGGCGCAGGAACGGGTAGCGGTCGAGCAGCCGCAGCAACAGCGGGGGTCGAATCGACGCCGAGCGGCCGAGCACGGGGGCGATGATACGCTGCTGCACCTGCACCTGAAGCCACTGGGTCACGCGCGTCGGCCACTCGCGCCGTCGCTGCACCTTCGTGAGATGCCTCAGGCTGAGACGCCCCTGGGCTAGCGGACCGGCGAGGAGGTTGGCCGCGGCCACTGCGTCCTGCAAGGCGAGATTGATCCCCACGCCGCCCACCGGCGACATGGCATGCGCGGCGTCGCCAATGCAAAGGAGGCCCGGGCGATACCAGCGCTCGAGCCGGTCTACGCGCACGGTGAGGAGCTTGACGTCGTCCCAGCTCGCGAGCTCGCCGACCCGATCCGCCGCCCACGGCGCCACCGTCGCAACCCTCTCCCGGAACGATTCGACGGGGCCGGCGCGCATGCCCTCGAACCCTCCCTTGGGAATCACGAAAGCGCACTGCCAGTGGCTGTCGCGGTTGATCAGCACGAAGATCCGGCCCGGATCGAACTGGCCCATGGTGTTCTGCGGGTCGCCGGGTCGCCGGCTCAGCCGGAACCACAGCACGTCCATGGGTGCCCCGAGCTCGCGCACGCGGAATCCGGCTTGCGCACGGACGAGGGAATGCCGGCCATCCGCACCCACCACCAGATTGGCGCGCACGTCGCGCTTGCCCTCTGGGGTCATCACCTCCAGCCCGACCACGCGGCCGTTCTCCTCGATGAGGCCCTGGGCCTCCGCGCGCATCCAGAGGCTGAACGAGGGGTAGCGCCGGGCATGGCCCACGAGGAAATCGAGAAAGTCCCACTGAGGCATGAGCGCGAGGAACTTGCAGCGGGTGGGCAGATGGGTGAAGTCGGCGATGGGGACGAAGACGCCCCCGACCTGGGCCCCCAGTACCTGCACCTCCTGATGCGGCAGGGCGAGAAAGGGCTCGATGAGCCCGAGCTCGTGCATCACCTGGAGGGTCGAGGGATGGATGGTATCGCCGCGGAAGTCACGCAGGAAGTCCGCGTGCTTCTCGAGCACGAGCACGTCCACGCCAGCGCGGGCGAGGAGGAGGCCTAGCATCATGCCGGCGGGCCCGCCGCCCGCGATGCAGCAGCCGTAGCTCTTCTTCTGATCGTCCATGGCGCTCACATGATGGACTTCCCGGCGTCCACCATGAGGGTGGCGCCCGTGACGTAGGAGGATTCGTCGCTGGCCAGGAAAAGGATGGGATAGGCAACCTCGCGCGGCTCCGCCCAGCGCCCGAGGAGATTGTCGTGCGTGCGCTGGGTTCGCATCTCGGCCTCTGACACGCCCTGGGCCGCCGCGCGCCCGATGTGATAGGGCGTGATGGTGCCCCCCGGGCAGACCGCGTTGACGCGGATCCCGTGCGGGGCCTCCTCCATGGCCAGCGCGCGCGTGAAGCCGAGGACCGCCGCCTTGGTCGTGTCGTACTGGCCCATGCCCGTCCGACCCTTGACGCCGTAGACGGAGGAGAGATTCACGATGGTGCCTCGCCCGCTCTTCCGCAGAGCGGGAAGCGCCGCCTTGCTGCTATAGGCAGTGGCGAGCACGTTGACGCCGAGGATGAACTCCCAGCCTTTGGAATCCGCCTCGGCGAGCGCGGTGTAGAGGCGGACGCCGGCCACGTTGACGAGCGTGTGTAGTCCGTGCAGCTCGGCCAGCGTCTCCCCGACCACGCGGTCGCACTCCGCCTCGCGGGTGAGGTCGGCGACGAGAGCGATCACGCGGGCGCCTTTCACGTCGCGCGCGATGCTCGCCGCGGCGGCCTCCACGGCGACGTGGTCGGTGTCGACCAGGGCCACCGCCGCGCCCTCCTCGGCGAAGACTCGGCCCGTAGCCTCGCCGATGCCGCCTCCTCCCCCCGTGACGAGGGCGGCGCGGCCGGCCATGCGCGGAGGCACGAGCGATCAGACCAGGGTGAGGTGGGCGCCGGGCTTGACGAGCACGCGCGCCGTCGCGCCCTCGACCCAGCTCGCCTCGGGCGGCAGCACCACCGAGGCGGAGCGCACGCAGAAGGACTCCGGGTTCTCCGCCGGCACGCTGCCGCGGTCACGCAGGACCTTGGCCATGCTGAGGAGCTTCCGGCGCACGTGGATGATCGCGGTGTCGCTCGAGCCCAGGCGCTCCTGGGTGCGATCCACGATCGGGCCCTGGCTCTCCTGCACGGCCTGGTCCTGCACGCCGAAGCCGGGAATACCGCACACCATGCGCGTGCGATGGAGTTCCCAGTCCATGCCGTAGTCGTTGTCGCGGTTGGCCGCGGTGCGCACGTCGCCGTAGGCCTGCGAGGTCGCGGGGGCGTAGTCGCAGACGT
>Ga0306924_10001785_pt1 | contig 19904 bp, 17 predicted proteins | sample sta12Can44000111_FD_203756 | JGI IMG/M metagenome (GOLD analysis project Ga0306924, IMG submission 203756) | Lab enrichment of tropical soil microbial communities from Luquillo Experimental Forest, Puerto Rico - statanox.12C.anox.44.000.111 (v2)... | ecosystem: Environmental > Terrestrial >...
ATCCGGCACCCTTCTTGTATTTCCTCGATTTCGGCAGCTTCGCCGTCGCCGGCTCCAGCCCCGAAATCCTCGTGCGCGTGCGCGAAGGCACGGTCACCATTCGGCCGCTTGCCGGGACGCGGCCGCGCGGCTCAACGGCGCACGAGGACAGGGCACTGGAGGAGGCGCTGCTTGCCGATCCGAAGGAGCGTGCCGAGCATCTCATGCTGCTCGATCTCGGCCGCAACGATGTGGGGCGCGTGTCGCGCACCGCCACTGTCACTGTCACCGAGCAGTTCCTGGTCGAGCGCTTCAGCCAGGTCATGCACATTGTATCGAACGTCGAGGGCAAGCTCGACGCCAGCAAGGACGCCCTCGATGCCATGGTGGCCGGGTTTCCCGCCGGCACAGTCTCGGGCGCGCCCAAGGTGCGGGCAATGGAGATCATCGACGAGCTGGAGAAGGAGAAGCGCGGGCTCTACGCGGGCTCGGTTGGATATTTCTCCGCCGCCGGCGAGCTCGACAGCTGCATCATCCTGCGCACCGCCCTGATCAAGGACGGAATCATGTACGTACAGGCTGGCGCCGGCATCGTCGCCGATTCCAATCCCAAGTCCGAGCAGCAGGAATGCGTGGACAAGGCCAAGGCGCTGTTCCGCGCCGCCGAGGAGGCAAAGCGCTTCGCCGGCCTGCCACAGCGGGAATAGCCTGGCTCTCCCGGACGCGTGGTCAGCGCGCCCGCGTCGTTAACGTGCCGCTGGCCAAGGCTGCACCCCACCGAGAACCAGTATTGGTGGACCGCACCCCCTGGCTGAGACACGAAAACGCGGAAGCCGATGCAGCCGGGCGCCGCAGAAGTGCGCTGTAGCCGCTGCGTTTCCAGCTGCTATCAACTGCTCAGATATCGAGCCCTCCCCTGCGTGCAAACAGGGCGCAAAGACCCAGCCCGTGTGATATGTCCGACTCTGCCGCAACGAACGGACACGCAATGACGCACCACTATCTCAAGGCGAGCCCGCAGAACTGTCACTGGGGATATTTCGACGCGACCCGCACGCCGGTTTTGACGGTCGCGAGCGGGGACGAGATCACCATCGACACGGTCTCGGGTGCCCCCGCCGTGCTGCCGAGTTCCGGCTTCCATGTGCCGCCCGAGCTCCTGGAGATTCACGCCGCCAATCCCGGTTATCCGTTCGGCCCGCACATCCTGACCGGGCCAATTGCGGTCAACGGCGCAAAGCCGGGCGAGGTCCTGGAGGTGCGCATCCTCGACATCAAGCTGCGACAGGACTGGGGGTACAACGCCATCCGGCCGCTCGCGGGCACGCTGCCGGACGATTTTCATGAGACCAGGGTGCTCAACATCCCGCTTGATGCGAAGCGCAATGTCGGCCGGCTGCCCTGGGGGCTCGACCTGCCGCTTGCGCCCTTCTACGGGGTCATGGGTGTGGCGCCGCCGAAATCCTGGGGGCGCATCACCTCGATCGTGCCGCGCGCCCACGGCGGCAACCTCGACAACAAGGAGCTGGTGAAAGGCGCAACCCTGTTCCTGCCGGTGTTTGTGGAAGGCGGCCTGTTCTCCTGCGGCGACGGTCACGGCGTGCAGGGCGACGGCGAGGTCTGCGTCACGGCCATCGAGACGGCGCTCCAGGGCAGTTTCGTGCTGATCGCGCGGCCGGACCTTTCCTTCACCTATCCACGCGCCGAGACCCCCACCCATTACATCACCATGGGCATGGATCCCGACCTCGATCAGTGTGCTGTCGTGGCGCTGCGCGACATGATCGGACTGATCTGCGAACGCACCAACCTGTCAAAGGAGGACGCCTATACGCTATGCAGCCTGGCTGCCGACCTGCACGTGACCCAGACCGTCAACGGCTCGAAGGGCATCCACGTGATGCTGGCCAAATCGCTGCTGCATGGCGACCGAAGCTGATGCGATGGCGGCGCGTTTTGGAGTCCTCGGCCTTTCGGACCTAGGAGCGGGTTTCAAACTCGCCCCGTACCGAGCGCAGGCGCGGCGTCTACGTGATACACGGGCCTCATTCGTGGTAAGAAAGGCGCCTAAGGTTTTGGGGAACAACCAGGATGACCCTGTCTGCAACCACGCAACTTGTCTGCCATGCCGCAGCCAAAGTCGGTAAGCTTGTAGGAGACGAAGACTCCAAGGATCCAGGATTCGCATGTGCTCCTGCTGCCTGCGACCGCGTGAGCCGATGCTTGCAACATGATCATTCTCATCGATAATTACGACAGCTTCACCTTCAACCTGTTCCACTATCTCGGCGGCCTGGGCGCCGACGTCGTGGTGTATCGCAATGACAGAATCACCGTCGAGCGGGCGATGGCGATGGAGCCGGACGCCTTCGTGCTGTCGCCCGGCCCCTGCACGCCGAATGAGGCGGGTATCTGCCTTGCGCTGGTGGCGAAGGCCGGCAGCCGGATCCCGATCCTGGGCGTCTGCCTGGGGCATCAGGCGATCGGCCAAGCCTATGGCGGACGCGTGGTGCGGGCACCTGTGCTGATGCACGGCAAGCTTTCCGAGATCAGGCATCAGGGCGACGGCGTTTTTCGCGGCATCAATGCGCCCTTCAAGGCCACGCGCTATCACTCGCTCGTGGTCGAGCGCGCGAGCCTGCCCGATGACCTGGCCGTGACGGCCGAGACCGAGGATGGCACCATCATGGGCCTTGCCCATCGTCGCCTACCGGTGCACGGAGTGCAGTTTCATCCGGAGAGCATCGCCTCCGAGCATGGCCATCTCATATTGCGAAACTTTCTGGAGATTGCCGAGGCGTGGAACGCGTCCTCCGGCCGTCGCGCACCTACGCTGCCCTCGGCGCGGCGGGACACGATGAAAGTCGGATGAGCGGGGACCGAGCGTGAGCGACGAGTTCAAGGCATTGATCGCCAAGGCCGCGAGCGGCGGGGCGCTCAGCCGCGAGGAGGCCGCGCGCGGCTTTCACACCATGATGTCGGGGGAGGCGACGCCCTCGCAGATGGGCGGGCTCCTGATGGCGCTGCGCGTGCGCGGCGAGACCGTGGACGAGATCACCGGCGCGGTCACGGCCATGCGCGAGAAGATGCTGAGCGTGCGGGCGCCCGCGGATGCCATCGACGTGGTGGGGACGGGCGGCGATGCCTCCGGCTCGTTCAATATCTCGACCTGCGCCGCCCTGATCGTGGCGGGGGCAGGCGTGCCGGTCGCCAAGCATGGCAATCGCGCGCTCTCCTCGCGGTCGGGCGCGGCCGACGTGCTCTCGGCGCTGGGCGTGAACATCGAGCTCAATGCCGACGGCATTGCCCGCTGCATCGAGGAGGCAGGCATCGGATTCATGTTTGCCCCCGCGCACCATCCCGCGATGAAGAATGTCGGGCCGACGCGGGTCGAGCTCGGCACGAGGACCATCTTCAACCTGCTGGGCCCCCTCTCCAACCCCGCTGGCGTGAAGCGCCAGATGGTTGGCGTGTTCTCGCGTCACTGGATCGAGCCACTGGCGCGGGTGCTCAAGAATCTCGGCTCCGAAGCAGTCTGGGTGGTGCACGGCTCCGACGGTCTCGACGAGATCACGACGGCCGGCGTCACCCATGTTGCCGCGCTCGAGAATGGGGCTGTGCACAGCTTCGAGATCACGCCCGAGCAGGCCGGATTGCCCCGGGTCAAGCCCGAGGCGCTGCGCGGCGGCACCGCGAGCGAGAATGCGCAGGCGCTCACGCAGGTGCTCGAGGGTGGCAAGGGGCCGTTCCGCGACGTAGCGCTCCTTAATGCGGCCGCAGGGCTGGTGGTCGCGGGCCGCGCGAGCGATCTGAAGCTGGCCGTTGCGCTCGCGCAGAAGTCCGTCGATTCCGGCGAGGCGCGCAACCGGTTGCGCCGCCTTGTCGCCATATCGAATTCATGACCATGAGCGACATCCTGGCTCGCATCGCCGCCTATAAGCGCGAGGAGATTGCCGTCGCCAGGCGCAAACGTTCGCCGGCGGATGTCGAGGCTGCCGCCCGGGCGAGCTCACCGCCACGCGGGTTCATCGCTGCGATCGAGCGCGCGCATGCCGCCGGTCGCTTCGCCCTCATCGCCGAGATAAAGAAGGCAAGCCCATCCAAAGGATTGATCAGGCCGGATTTCGATCCGGCCGTGATCGCGGGTGCCTACGAGCGGGCCGGCGCTGTCTGCCTGTCCGTTCTCACCGATGCCCCCTCGTTCCAGGGAGCCCCCGAGCACCTCGTACTGGCGCGCGCTGCGACCGCGCTTCCCGCCCTGCGCAAGGATTTCATGCTCGACCCCTATCAGACGGCCGAGGCGCGCGCCTGGGGCGCCGACGCCATCCTGATCATCCTTGCGGCCGTGGATGATGGCCAAGCGGCGGAGATCGAGGAGAGCGCACGGGGCTTCGGGATGGACGTGCTGCTCGAAGTCCATGACGAGCGCGACCTCGAACGCGCGCTGCGGATGCGCTCGCGGCTGGTCGGGATCAACAACCGCGATCTGCGGACGTTCGAGACCTCGCTTGCGATCAGCAGGAATCTTGCGGCACGGGTTCCGGCGGATCGCATTCCGGTGAGCGAGAGCGGAATCTTCTCACACGCTGACCTCGAAGATCTCCGCGCGCACAGAATATCGACATTCCTAGTGGGCGAAAGCCTCATGCGCCAGCCCGACGTGGAGGCAGCAACGCGCGCCCTCCTGTCGCGGCCGCGCGACCGCCTGAACGCCGCGGAGTAGCCAGTGAGGCAAGCGCGCAAGCTCACGCACCTGCGCCGCGGCGGCGAGGCACATATGGTGGATGTCTCCAAGAAGCGAGCCACCGAGCGCGTTGCAGTCGCGGAAGGCCGCGTGATCATGGCTCCCGCAACTCTCGAGCTCGTTGTCAAGGGGCAGGCCAAGAAAGGGGACGTGCTGGGTGCCGCCCGCATTGCCGGCATTATGGCGGCAAAGCGCACCCATGAGCTCATCCCGCTCTGTCATCCGCTGGTCATCGAGAACGTGGCCGTTGACCTCGAGGCGGATCGGCGTCTCCCCGGGATTGCCGCGCGCGCGACGGTCAAGGTCACCGGCCATACGGGGGTCGAGATGGAGGCGCTTGCCGCGGTGGCGGTGGCCTGCCTCACCGTCTACGACATGGTCAAAGCCGTCGAGCGCGGGATGCGCATCGAAGGCATCCGCCTCATTGAGAAGCGCGGTGGAAGATCGGGACGCTATCGCGCCAGGGAGTAAGCCGTGGGACTGATGTCCGTGGCGGAGGCGCTTTCCCGCGTCCTTGCCGGTGCCGCACCGCTGCCGGCGCAATCCCTGCCGCTCAGCGAGGCGCATGGCCGCGTGCTGAGCGAGGATGTGGCAGCATTGCGGACCCAGCCGCCGGCCGACGTCTCCGCCATGGACGGCTATGCGGTGCGCGCGGACGATGTAGCGCAGACGCCGGCGCGGCTCAGGGTCATCGGGGAGGTCGCAGCCGGGCATCCCTTCAGTGGCAGCGTGGGTCCCGGCCAGGCCGCGCGCATCTTCACGGGCGGTGTGATGCCTTTGGGCAGCGATACCGTTGTGATCCAGGAGAATGCCGCACGCGAGGGGGACAATCTTATAGTGCAGGCGAGTGCCGCCAGGGGCAGGCACGTGCGCATCAAGGGCCTCGATTTCCAGAAGGGGGCCGTGCTGCTCGCCAAAGGGCGGTTGCTTTCCGATCGCGACCTGGCGTTGGCCGCGGCGATGAACCATGCCTCCCTGCCAGTGCATCGCGCCCCGCGCGTCGCCGTCCTTGCGACCGGAGACGAGCTGGTGCCGCCGGGCTCATCGCCGGGTGTTGGCGAGATCGTCTATTCCAATGGCTACGCCACAATCGCAATGGTGCGGCGGGAAGGTTGCGAGACCATCGACCTTGGCATCGTGCCCGATTGCCTGGAGGAGACGGCTGCGGCGGTGCGCCGTGCCCGCAGCGAGCGCGTCGACATCCTCGTCACCTCGGGCGGGGCGTCGGTCGGGGACCACGATCTCGTGCGCAGTTCGCTTGCCAAGGAGGGGCTTGCCCTTTCGTTCTGGAAAGTGGCGCTGCGGCCGGGCCGGCCGATGCTGCACGGGCGGCTGGGCGACACGCATGTGCTCGGCCTGCCGGGCAATCCGGTCTCGTCCTATGTGTGCTCGGTTCTGTTTCTCTTGCCGCTGATCAGGCGCCTTGCCGGACGTGCAGACGTGGCAACCGTGCTCGACGCCGCGGTGCTTGGCTGCGACCTGCCGAAAAACGACGAGCGCGGAGACTATTTGCGCGCGCGCCTTGCGCCCGGTCCGGCGGGGCTCCCGGTCGCAACCCCCGCCCCCGTCCAGGACAGCTCCATGCTCACCCCGCTCGCCGCGGCTGACTGCCTGTTGGTACGCGAGCCGCATGCGCCAGCGGCGGCAGCAGGAAGCCCCTGCCGCATCATTCGGCTGACGGCGTAGGGTATAGGCCTTCCTGCGGGTCTCGCCTCGAGTGCCCGCTCTTCGCTGGAACATGAGTGTGGGGAACTCTTATTGCAGCTTCACCTGAAATTAAGGGTTGCGGAACACATATCGAACAGATAGCATGCGTTCATGATTTGTTTCGGGCGAGTCTTTGAAGGGGAAACAGAGCAATGCTCACGAAGAAACAGTTCGAGCTCTTGCGCTTCATTCACGAGCGCCTCAAGGAAAGCGGCGTGCCGCCTTCATTCGATGAGATGAAGGATGCGCTCGACCTCCGTTCGAAGTCCGGCATTCACCGTCTGATCACAGCGCTCGAGGAGCGCGGTTTCATTCGCCGGCTGCCGAACCGGGCCCGCGCCATTGAGGTGATCAAGCTGCCCGATGCGGTGGCGCACGGCATCGCGGGCAGCCGCTCGCGCCGCTTCAGGCCGAGCGTGATCGAGGGCAACCTCGGTCGGGTGCGTACGACGTCGGAGGACGAGGGGGGCCTTCCGGTAGCGGTGCCGGTGATGGGACGCATTGCCGCCGGCACGCCGGTGCAAGCGATACAGACCAAGACGAACGTGATCCATATGCCTCCCGACCTGCTCTCATCTGGCAATCATTTCGCGCTCGAGATCCGCGGCGACAGCATGATCGAGGCCGGCATTCTCGATGGCGACGTCGGCTTCATCAAGCAGACCGAGGTGGCCGACACCGGTGACATCGTCGTCGCCATCATCGACGAGGACGAGGCGACGGTGAAGCGCTTTCGCAGGCGGGGGAATTCGATTGCGCTCGAGCCAGCCAATCCCGCCTATGAGGTGCGCATTCTTCCTCCCGACCGCGTGCGCATCCAGGGCAAGCTGATCGGACTGTACCGGCGGTATTAATCGCCCATTTTGTGACTGCCGACACAGACTGTTCGTCTGCTGCATCTGTAGGCTCGTCTGCATCCTGGACCCACGCTGGTCATGTGGGCCCGATGCAGAGGAAATGAGATGCGCAGGAAAATCGCTGCTCTCGCCATTTTCGCCATCGCGATGATGGGGACGATGGTCTGGATTGAATCTGCCGTGCATTCGGCGGCGTCGACTGGGACAAGCTTCAGCGAGCGCTGGTCGGCTGCCGAGGACGCGATTCGCTCGGGCACGTTTAGGGAAGGGCCGGCTGTGCAGGCGGCTACGGAGTAATCCTTCACCCTTGGCTCCGCTACCGACAGGTCGGCGCAAACCTGCGCACTGTAGGGTTGCGTGAGCAAAGCTGCTAATCGCCCGCCTCCAGATCATCCATGCTCGGCGTAGCATCGCGCGACGGTGGGTTGGGCACACCGCCCCCCTCAGGCACGCCAACAGGAGTACGGATGGGATTGTGCGCCCACGGCCGATCGTAGCCGTTCGGTCGCGCCGGGGTGACCTCGAAGCCACCCTCCACACGCCGCAATGCCAGAGATCCGGAGGCGCGTGCCGTGCGCCGGTCAATCACGAGCGTGCCACAGTCGGTCGGCGCCTCGCGCCCGCTGATCACCAGCGCCGCGCGCCGGCAGTCCTCTTCGAACGCCTCCACGCGCCTGACAATGGCCACCAACGAGCCGTCGGCAAGCTTTGCAATGCATCCGGCGTCATCGCAGCCGACCCCATTGCGAAGGCTGGCGTCCTTGGGCGTGCGCGCATCACCCTCGGCGGAGAGCCATTCGCGTGGTGCAAATGTATCGCTGCCGAAATGTAAGATCGCAAGCCGACCGTCGCGCCCACGCACGGCAGCGGCATTGGCGTCGGCCGCGATCAACACGTCGGGCTGATCTGTGCGCAGCATCATGAGCACCGCAACCCCGACCAACAACGCCCCGATCAGGCGCAACGGCGTCCGCAACAGACAGAGAAGCACGATGCCGAGCGTGCACACGAGAAGCGCCCCCGGACCGAATGCCGCCACTCGCCCCACCGCTCCCGGCAATGCCGCCACCCACACCGCAACGGCGGTCATCCACTCTATGCCGAGCCCCATCATTCGCCAGCAGAGACCGTCGAGCCCGAGCGGCATTGCAATAAGCCCGAGGATGCCCCATGGCATGACCCAGGCGGAGACGATCGGCATCGCCGCCAGATTGGCAATGACGCCGAACGGCGACATGCGATGGAAATGGTACGCGGTGTACGGGATGGTCGCAGTGCCTGCGAGCAATGATACCAGTGTCAACCCCACGATCTCGCGCCCTCCCCAGAGCGCGATGCGTGCGGCGAACGGAGTTTCGGCGCCGCCGGTCGTAAAGGGCAGCCCGTGCTGGTAACCCGCAATGAGCGCAAGGGTTGCCGCAAACGACATCTGGAAGCTCGGATGCACGACCGCCTCAGGCGCCAGCAGCAGCACGGCTATGGCCGCAACCGTGATGGTGCGGAAGGTCAAGGTCTGACGGTCAACCATCACCCCAATGAGTACAATCGCAATCATGATGAATGAGCGCTGGGTGGCAACCTCGGCGCCGCCCATTTCTTGATCGGATGGCGGTTGGCGAATGCGCCGAACAGCGCGAACAGCGCGCGGATGGCAAAAAACACCATGCCCGCGACCACGGCCATATGATAGCCGGAGATCGAGAGCACGTGCCCAAGGCCCGAAACGTACATCGCCTCGTTCACCGGCGCCGAGATGGCGTCGCGCTTGCCGGTGATCAGCGCCGATGCGATGGCACCCCGGTCGCCGGGCAGCACCGCGCGCATGCGCTGGTCGATCGTCTCGCGCATGGCGTCGATCGCCATGGCGTAGCGCAAGCGAGGTCCCGGTGCGCGCGGCGGCGCCTGCGCGCCGATGTGCCCGAGCACGAAGCCCGAGGCGCCAATGCGCTGGAAGTACATGTCCCGTGCAAAGTCGTAGCCGCCGGGACGCAGCGGTTCGAGCGGAGGTGAAAGCCTCGCCTTGAATTGCACAAACTCTCCGACGGACGGCGCTGTCCTCTTGCGCAGCGATACGCGAATGCGTTCGAGCATTTCGCTGACGCGCTCGCCGCTCATCTTCTCGACCCGTAGCGTGATGCGGTCCGAGCGCTCGCGCTCCTCCCGCATCTCGACAAAGCCCGCGATCTCCACGTTCCAGAGCGGCGCCGAGAGCACCGGATGCGCGATGACGGCACACTTGATAGTGGCAGCGGCAAACCCGCAGGCGCCGGCGGCAATTCCAAGCGCCAGTGGAAAGCCGAGCGGGCGATGGCGAAGCAGGACCGCAATCGTCACCGCGGCAACAACGAGGACAAGCGTCGCCCACACCGCGGGCTCGCGGTCGATCGCGAAATAGAGGATGACCCCACATCCGAAGCCGATGGCAAGCCACGGCACGAGCCGGCCAACAGCCATTTCGGCCGCAAGCCATTGGCGCACGTGCGCCGCGGCACGGCGAGCCGGATCTGTGAGAGCATCAGGCCATGCCCATGGCGGATGGGCCGGCGCGGCAGCCGACGGCGGCCGCCACGTGGAGCTGCGGCCGCCTCCAGATCGCGTGCGCCATTCCTCCGGGCCCGCCATTGTCGCCGCCCTCCCAGCCACTGTCGGGCCGCCCGAAACGGGTCCGGCCTTCGGCCGGCCCGATGAGACGCTTCGCGTAATCCGCCCGCCGCGGCAAGCGGCGGATTACGGCCGCGCCAAGCACACTGCCTAACCTAACCCGCCTTGCCCGAAACCTTTGCCCAGCTGTCGCGCAGGCTGACGGTCCGATTGAACACCAGGGCGTCGGGGGTGGAGCTCACATCAGCGCAGAAATATCCCTGGCGCTCGAACTGCACCGGCACTCCGGGCCGCGCCTCTTTGAGCGCCGGCTCGACGAGCGCCTCATTGAGAACCTCCAGCGAGGCCGGGTTTAGATCGGCGACAAAATCGGACGCATTCGGCTCGGGCACCGAGAACAGCTGGTTATAGAGCCGCACCTGCGCCTTGACCGCATCCGCCGCGCAGACCCAGTGCAGCGTCGCCTGGACCTTGCGCCCGTCGGGCGCGTTGCCGCCGCGGGTCGCCGGATCGTAGGTACAGCGCAGCTCGATGATCTCGCCGTCGCCCCCCTTCACCACCTCGCGGCAGGTGATGAAATAGGCATAGCGCAGCCGAACCTCCCGTCCAGGCGCGAGCCGGTAGAACTTCTTCGCCGGCGCCTCCATGAAATCCTCGCGTTCGACGTAGAGCTCGCGGCCGAACCGCACGCTGCGCGCGCCGGCTGCCGGATCGTCCGGATGATTGAGGGCTTCGAGCTCCTCGGATTGCGCAGCCGGATAGTTATCGATGACGACCTTGAGCGGGTGCAGGACTGCCATGCGCCGTGAGGCTGTCCTGTTGAGAATCTCCCGCACGCAGAACTCGAACATGCCGAAGTCGACCACACTGTTGGCCTTGGCCACGCCAATGCGCCTGACGAACTCGCGCAGCGCCTCGGGCGGGATGCCGCGCCGGCGCAGGCCTGCCAACGTCGGCATGCGCGGATCGTCCCAGCCATCGACATGGCCGCCGCGCACAAGCTCGGTGAGAACGCGTTTGGAAAGGATCGTATAGGTGAGGTTGAGGCGGGCGAACTCGTATTGGTGCGGGCGGGAGGGAACCGGAAGATTGTCGAGCAGCCAATCATAGAGCGGCCGGTGATCCTCAAACTCAAGCGTGCAGATGGAATGGGTGATGTGCTCGATGGCATCCGACTGGCCATGGGCGAAATCGTAGCTGGGGTAGATGCACCAGGCGGCGCCCGTGCGTGGATGGCTGGCGTGCAAAATCCGATAGAGCACCGGATCGCGCAGGTTGATGTTTCCTGACGCCATGTCGATTTTGGCGCGCAGCACGCGCGCCCCGTTGGGAAACTCGCCACCCCGCATGCGGTGGAACAGGTCGAGGTTTTCCGCAACCGACCGCTCCCGCCACGGGCTGTTCCTGCCCGGCTCGGTCAGCGTACCGCGGGTGATGCGAATCTGCTCCGCCGACTGATCGTCGACGTAGGCCTTGCCGGCGCGTATGAGATGCTCGGCCCATTCGTACAGCTGCTCGAAATAGTCCGAGGCATGATAGAGATGCGTCCCCCAGTCGAAGCCGAGCCAGCGCACGTCGCGCTCGATGGCATCGATGTATTCCTGCTCCTCCTTGAGCGGGTTGGTGTCGTCGAAGCGCAGATGGCAGCGGCCGCCGAATTCCTGCGCAATCCCGAAATTCAGCCCGATCGATTTCGCGTGTCCGATATGGAGATATCCATTGGGCTCCGGCGGAAAGCGAGTTACCACGCCGGGATATCGCCTGGCTTCGAGATCGGCGCGAATGATATCGCGAATGAAGTCGCTTCCCGGCTGTCCGAGCGCCGCCCTGCCCTCTGTCATGCGATCTTCCCAATGGTCCGGGCCGTTATGTGCCAAATCGGCGCGCATGCGCCAAGATGCCGGCCAAGCGATCGACAAGCTCTCCCCGAAACCTTTCATCAGCGTCGCTGGTTCTGTGCTAAGGGAGTTTCGCACGGCTGGTGAAAAATCCCACATGACTGTCATTACGCGTTTTGCTCCCTCGCCGACCGGGTTTCTTCATATCGGCGGAGCCCGCACGGCCCTTTTCAATTGGCTCTATGCCCGCGGCCGCGGCGGCAAGATGCTGCTGCGGATCGAGGACACCGATCGCGAGCGCTCGACGCAGGCGGCGATCGACGCCATCTTGGAAGGGCTTGCGTGGCTCGGGCTCGATTGGGATGGCGAAACCATCTATCAGTTTGCCCGCTCGCAACGCCACCGCGAGGTGGCCGACCAGCTCCTGGCGACCGGACAGGCTTATCGCTGCTATGCCTCGACTGAGGAGCTCGCACAGATGCGGGAAGCGGCGCGGCGGGAGGGTCGGGCCAAGCTCTATGATGGGCGCTGGCGCGATCGCAATCCGGCCGACGCTCCGCACGGCGTGGCACCCGTGATCCGTCTCAAGGCGCCGCTTGCCGGCGAGACTGTGATCGAGGATCAGGTGCAGGGACGTGTCGCATGGCAGAACGAGAACCTGGATGATCTCGTTCTTCTGCGCTCGGACGGAACGCCGACCTATATGCTCGCTGTGGTGGTCGACGACCACGATATGAAGGTAACCCACATCATCCGCGGCGATGATCACCTCACCAATGCCGCGCGCCAGAGCCAGATCTACAACGCGTTGGGATGGACGGTGCCGGTGATGGCACATATTCCACTTATCCATGGGCCGGATGGCTCGAAACTGTCCAAGCGTCACGGTGCTCTCGGCATCGATGCCTATCGCGCCATGGGATACCTGCCTGCGGCCATGCGCAATTATCTCGTGCGGCTGGGCTGGAGCCATGGCGACCAGGAAATATTCTCCACCGAGGAGATGATCGCGGCCTTCGACCTGCCGCAGATCGGTCGGTCGCCGGCGCGCTTCGATTTCAGCCGGCTCGAGAGCCTCAATGGTCACTACATGCGTCAGACGCCGGACGCCGAGCTGCTTGCCTCGCTCGAGCGCATGCTTGTGCATCTGGCGGGCGGGGCCGAGCTCGCGCGCGCGCTCACGCCGCAAAAGCGTCAGCAGCTGCTCGCCGCGATGGGCGCGCTGAAGGAACGCGCCAAGACGCTGGTGGAGCTGGCCGATGGCGCGCGCTTCATCACCGCGGCGCGCCCGCTCGAGATCGACCAGGCGGCCGAGGCCGTGCTGACGGCGCAGGTGCGCGTGTTGTTGGGCGAACTGGCGCACGATCTCGAGACGATCGAGCCGTGGGCTGCCGAAACCACGGAGCAGGTCATCCGCGGATTCGCGCAGCGCACTGGAATGAAGCTCGGCAATATCGCGCAGCCGCTGCGCGCCGCGCTAACCGGACGCACCACGTCGCCGCCCATTTTTGAGGTGCTGGCCGTGCTCGGGAAGGACGAGAGCCTCGCCCGCATTGCGGACCAGGTTGCCGCAGCGGTACTCCCATAGCGCTGCCGCCCGCGTCAAAAGGACCGCATCTTGCGGTGCACCCAAGGATAGGCTACGGCAAACGACGACTCCGCTGACGGTTATCGGCGCTAACTTTCAGGCATTGCGCGAGGGCGCAGGAGCCCCGTCGGCCAGACGAAGAACCGAGGGCTCAATCATGGACGCGAAGACCGGAGCCAACATCAAGAGCGCGAGCTTCACCTTTGGTGACAAGGCGAGCTCGTTCCCAATCTTCGATGGAACGATCGGACCGTCCGTGATCGACATCGGCAAATTCTACGCCGAGACCGGAATGTTCACCTACGACCCCGGTTACACCTCCACTGGCAGCTGCGAGTCCAAGATCACCTACATCGATGGTGACGAAGGGCTCCTGCTCTATCGCGGCTATCCGATCGAGCAGCTGGCCGAGCACGGCGACTTCCTGGAGACCTGCTATCTGCTGCTCTACGGCGAGCTTCCCACTTCCGCGCAGAAGGCCGATTTCGACAACCGCGTCACCCGTCATACCATGGTGCATGAGCAGATGAGCCGGTTCTACCAGGGCTTCCGGCGCGATGCGCATCCAATGGCGGTCATGACGGGCTGCGTGGGCGCGCTCTCGGCATTCTATCATGACTCCACCGACATCTCGGACCCGATCCAGCGCATGATCGCGTCCATCCGCATGATCGCAAAGATGCCGACCATTGCGGCCATGGCCTACAAATACTCGATTGGGCAGCCGTTCGTTTATCCGAAGAACGACCTCGACTATGCCACCAACTTCCTGCGCATGTGCTTTGCGGTACCGTGCGAGGAATACAAGCCCAACGCCGTGCTGGCGCGCGCGATGGATCGCATTTTCATTCTGCATGCCGATCATGAGCAGAACGCCTCGACATCAACCGTTCGGCTGGCGGGCTCCTCCGGGGCCAATCCGTTTGCCTGCATTGCGGCCGGTTGCGCGTGCCTCTGGGGGCCCGCCCACGGCGGCGCCAACGAGGCGGCGCTCAATATGCTGCGCGAGATCGGCAAACCCGAGCGCATTCCAGAGTTCATCCGCCGCGCCAAGGATCCCAACGACAGCTTCCGCCTGATGGGCTTCGGCCACCGGGTCTACAAGCATTACGACCCGCGTGCGAAAATCATGCAGAAGACGTGCCACGAGGTGCTCAGTGAGGTCGGCAGCAAGGACGACCCGCTGCTCGATGTGGCGCTGGAGCTCGAGCGCGTGGCGCTCCACGATGAATATTTCATCAGCAAGAAGCTTTATCCCAATATCGACTTCTATTCGGGGATCACGCTCAAGGCGATGGGCTTTCCCACCACGATGTTTACCGTGCTGTTTGCGGTCGCGCGCACGGTGGGCTGGATCTCCCAATGGAAGGAGATGATCGAGGACCCGCAGCAGAAGATCGGCCGCCCGCGCCAGCTTTACACCGGGGCGCCGCAACGCGATTACGTGCCGATCTCGCGCAGGAAATAGTAGCGTCTCAGGTCGGCTTCCTGTCGCCGCTGCCGAGCATTTCGAGCACAACGTCGGCGGCGCGCACCGAGGGCGTACTCGATCCGCTGCCCATGATCGCATCGAGTCGGCCGAACGCTTCGAGCTGCCGTTGGCGCTGGGCGGTGTCACCGATCAGCGGAACCATGGCATCGGCGAGCAGGTCCGGCTGGCAGCGATGCTGATGCAGCTCGGGGATGACGTTCTCGCCGAGAATGAGGTTGGGAAGGATGATGGAGGGCAGCCGCCGCCCGAGCGCCTTGCCTATGGTGTAGTACTCCAGGTTGGAGGCCCTGTATGCTGTCACCATCGGAACGCCAGCCACGGCAAGCTCGAGCGTGACGGTTCCGGATTTTGCGAGCGCCGCCCTGGCGCTGCGGAATGCGGCCTCTTTCTCGGCCGGCTCGATGACGACGCGCGGCGGCACCGGCCAGCAGGCGCTCGCGTCGCGCACAGGGCCGGCTAGATGTGGAACGGTCGGGATGACCACTTCGAGCGCACCGACGCGATCTCGCACTCTCTCGATGGCGGCGGAAAACACGGCAAAGAGCCGTTGAAACTCCCCGGTTCTGCTTCCCGGCAACATGAGCACGACTGGGGGACAGGTATCTCGCCGACGCGCCTCCTCGGGGTTCGGGCGCAGCTCTTTCAGCCTCTCCGCCACCGGATGCCCGACATAGGTGCAGGGCGGCCCTCCCAATTTTCGGTGAACATCGGGCTCGAATGGCAGCACCGCCAGCACGTGGTCGATATAGGCCCGCATCGCCTTGGCGCGTCCGGGGCGCCAGGCCCAAACCGATGGAGAGACATAGTCGATAATGGGTATGGCAGGAGCAGCGGCGCGGACGCGGCGGGCTATCGGATGGGTGAGGCCCGGGCTGTCGATGATGATGAGCGCATGCGGCCTTCTTGCAATCACCTCGCTCACACTCGAGCGAACCATCCGCCAGGCTCTCGGAAGGCGGCGCGGAACAGAGACAAAGCCGATCAGCGCGATGCCGTCGATGGCGCAGAGGCTCGTAATGCCCTCCTTCGTCATCCCGCGTCCGCCGACGCCGGCAAAGCTGAGCTCCTCGCGGCTGCGTCGGCGCAGCGCGCGCATGAGGGCTGCGCCAAGCTGATCGCCGGATTCCTCTGCTGCTACCAGAAACAGGTTAAGCATCACACTAAGCAGGCGCCGCCGCGCTGGCCACCGATTTGGACTCGCTTGCGGGGACACCGACAATGAACAGCTTGTCGCGGTCTGCAGCTGCGCCGATGCGGTCCGGCTCGGCAATGATGGCTGATCCCGCCGTGACAGCAATGCCGGCAAGACCTGCGCCTTTGGCGGCTGCCACGGTGTGCGGCCCGATCGAGGGCAGATCCAGCCTGCGATCCTGGCCGCGCTTTACCGCCTTGATCAGCACGCCGCGGTTGGCGAGCCCTTGCAGCTGGCCGCTGCGGCGCATCGCGCCGACACGCGCAAGCATCAGATCGGTTCCCTCCGCCGCCTCGATCGCAAGGACGCGGCCGTCGGCGACAACCACGGCCTGGCCGATATCGAACGGACTTATCGCATCGAGCAGCGCAAGCCCGCGGGCAATATCGGCACGGTCGCGACTGTCGGGCTGCACGCGACCTACCGTGCCCTCAGGCATGAGGATCTCCGGCGCAATCTCGTGTGCGCCGACAAGCCGGAAGCCGTGCTCCTCGAAGATTGCGGCGATGCCGGACAGCAGATGGTCGTCCCCGCCGCGAAAAATGCGAGCTATTCGCGGCAGCAGCCACAGCGTCTTCAAATCCGGCCGCAGCCGCCAGACCGCGGGGCGCACCAATGACCCGATGAAGACCACCTCCCGGCAGCCTTGCGCGCGCGCCACTCGGCAGAACAAGCCGAAGCTGCCCAGCGACGCCCAGTGGTGCCGGTAACGGGTGATGCGCATCGGATCAGCCCAGCCCCGGATGGGAAACAGCACCACTTCACGGCCGCGTCTTGCGACCGCATCCGCGACCGCAAAGGGCAGGCTGCCGGCTCCGCAGATGACTGCCAGCGGACTGTGGTCGTCGGGCCGTGCGGACGCACCTTCAATCATGCTCTTGGCCGGAGCGGGCGCGGCGCACGGCGACGGTCAACGGTCGCGATCCAGCACGAATGAACGCAACAACGCCGCCGATCAGCGGATCGTTGCCGCTGCGCGCAGCGACCTCGTCGACGCGCTCACGGAATGTGCCGGCGCCGAAGAACATGGCGTCATAGGCTCTGCGCAGCCGGCGAATGTCGGCCTTTGTCCAGCCGCGCCGGCGCATGCCGACGACGTTGAGCCCGACCAGATCAGCAAGAGGCCCCTGCACCAAACCGAACGGAATCACATCCGCGCGCACCCCGCTCATTCCGACCACCATGGCGCTCTCTCCGATGCGCACAAACTGCCGCACCGCCGCCTGTCCGCCGAACACGACGAAGTTGCCGACGGTCACATGCCCTCCCAGCACCACGTTGTTGGCAAAGGTCACGTCGCTGCCGACCTTGCAATCATGGCCCACATGCGATCCGGCCATCAGCATGCAGCGGTCCCCCACTTCGGTAATGCCGCGGTCATCCTCGGTTCCGGTATTGATGGTCACGCCCTCCCGGATGTCGCAGTCGGCGCCGACAACGAGCCGCGTGGGCCCGCCGCGATAGCGAACCGATTGCGGCGGCGTTCCAAGCGATGCGAACGGGTAGATTGCCGTCCGGGGGCCGATTGTCGTGTAACCTGCGACATGGACGTGACCGAGCAGCCTGCACGCATCGGAGAGCACGACCTGCGAGCCGATAACGCAGTATGGTCCGATCACCACGTCGGGCCCGATCACCGCGCCCGGCTCTATGCGGGCGGTGGGATCGATTGAGGTCATCGGATGTCTCACGCAAGCATGGCGCCGACCTCGGCCTCGGCTACCGTGCGCCCCGCCACCTTCGCCTCGCCGCGGAACCACCACATGTTCTTCTTTCGGGCGATCTTGCGCACGTGATATTCCACGGTGTCACCGGGCACCACGGGCTTGCGGAACTTGGCCTTGTCGATGGTCAGGAAGTAAACCTGCTTGTGTCCACCGCTGCCGAGTTGCGCCAGCACGCAAACAGCGCCTGCAGTCTGCGCCATGCCCTCGATCAGCAGCACGCCCGGAAATATCGGGTTGCCGGGAAAATGCCCGGTGAACTGCGGCTCGTTGAAGGTGACGTTCTTGATGCCTACGGCAGATTCATCGCCGCGGATCTCGACAATGCGATCCACCATCAGAAAAGGATAGCGATGCGGCAAGGCTTTGAGGATCATCGAGATGTCGGCATTCTCGAGCACGGCCGTTGGCAGGTCCATCACGCCTGTCCTCGGCTGCGTGCATACCTGCCTGTGCGGCAAACGAAAGCGCACAGCGATCGCATGATCGGGTCACTTGCTCCAGCCCGCGGGGTCACACAAGGAATTGCGCTAGACCAGGACCGCTGGCGCAGACTGCGGACTAGTTCTGTCCGGTGCGAGCGCTGGTATCAGAATTTTCCGCCGCCGCCAAATCGAAAACGCTGGGTCCTGTCATAAGGCTCGGACGTGAGCGGGACCGAATAATCGAAGCGCAGCGGGCCGAACGGCGAATTCCAGATCAGCCCCACTCCGACCGAGGAGCGGATGTGCATGGTATTGTCGAGCGGGCAAGGCGGCACCGCACAGATCGAACCCGAAATGACCTCGCCCGTGGCAGCCCAGCCGGTCGGTCCGGTATAATTCCATAACGATCCGGCATCGGCAAAAGCGGCAATCTTGACGCCGGAATCCTTGGGCAGGAAGTAGAGCGGCGACTGGAATTCCAGGCTGGCACCCCAATACGCCGACCCGCCCAGCGCATCGCCAGTCCCGGTGAGCGCATAGTTTGTCAGGTCGCGCGGCCCGATGCCCGCGGGCGCAAATCCGCGCACAAGATTGGGACCCATCTGGAACTGGTCGAGCATCCGCAGGCATTCGCCCGGGCTGGTCAACAACGAGCCGGTATTGCCCCCGTTGTTTGAGCAGCCCCAGCCGGTGATATATCCGCCCTGCAGGTGGAGAGAGCCGATGACATCGCCGGTGACCTCGCGGTAGCCGTAAACGTCAGTCGACGTTCGTATATATTTGACGTCGCCCCCTACGCCGGCAAAATCCTGACGCAACTCCGCGAGCATACCGGAGGTCGGGTTCCTGTTGTTGTCGAGGGTACTATAGGTCAGCGAGTATCCAACCGCCGACGTGAGCACGGCCCCGTTCGACAGCTCGCGGCGCACTGCGAGCGACGCTTCCCCATTGAGATAACAGGGGTCCAACGGCATTACACCCGCGCCTCCGTTGATAATGGCGTTGGGCGACAGGATACAGTCGTTGAGGTAGGTCGGCAGCGAGACATTCTGGTGCGAGAGCGAATAGCGCACCTGCAGCGCGAGATCCTCGCGCAGCGTGAACCCGAGCCGGGTGCTGAAGCCATAGGTCGTGGTCTGATAGGAGATGTAGTTGGTCGGCAGCTGAATCTTGCCGAACACGTCCAGGCCGAACGCGACTCGATAGCCGAGGAAATAAGGCTCGACGATCGAGACCGTCGCGCCGCGCGCATACTGCCCGTATTGCACCGCGGCTTTGCCGTACAGGCCGCGGCCAAACAGATTCCGCTCGGAGACGCTCACTTCCGCAAGCCAGCCGTCCGAAGTCGAGTAGCCGCCCGAAACCTGGAACTCACCCGTCGACTGCTCCTCCACATCGACGTTGAGAATCACCCGGTCCGGGGCCGATCCCGGCTCCGGCGTGATCTTGACGGTCTTGAAATAGGAGAGATTCTTCAACCGCCGCTCGGTCCTGTTGACGAGCGCGCGGTTATAGGCATCTCCTTCCGCGACCTCGAACTCGCGCCTGATCACGTAGTCGCGCGTGCGGTAATTGCCACGGATGTTGATGCGCTCGACATAGACGCGGGCGCCCTCATCCACCATGAAAACCAGATTGACTGTGTGGTTCGCATTGTCGCGTACTGCGCGCGGCCGCACGCTCGCGAACGCAAACCCGAGCTTCGCGGCCTCGATGGTCATCTCCTCGACGGTCTTCTCAACCGCCTCGGCGTTGTA
>Ga0306924_10001787_pt1 | contig 19901 bp, 19 predicted proteins | sample sta12Can44000111_FD_203756 | JGI IMG/M metagenome (GOLD analysis project Ga0306924, IMG submission 203756) | Lab enrichment of tropical soil microbial communities from Luquillo Experimental Forest, Puerto Rico - statanox.12C.anox.44.000.111 (v2)... | ecosystem: Environmental > Terrestrial >...
CGATCGGTTCTCTGGTTCCCGAACAGGTCCGGGACCCAGAGCGGCTCCTCCAGGCGGTGCGGCGGCTGGCGGATCTGCTCGAGACGGCGGAACCCCGATGCCTGCTGCACGGCGACGCCCACGTCGGCAACCTCTACCTCGACGCCGACGGACGGCCCTGCCTGGTGGACTGGCAGCTCGTGCAGGGGGGCCCGTGGTACCTCGACGTCGGCTACCACCTCGGCTGCACATTGGGACCCGAGGAGCGGCGCAGGGCGGAGTCGGACCTCCTGGCGCACTACTTGGACCGCCTCCGCTTCGAGGGTGTCGACGCGCCGTCATGGGACGACGCACGCCGAAGCGCCCGGTTGGGGATGGTGTACGGCTTCTTCCTGTGGTCGATCACGCTCAAGGTCGCGCCTCCGATCACCACGGCGATGCTGGAACGCCTCGGCAGCGCCGTCGCCGACCACGAGGCGTACGACGCGGTGCTGACGCCGTGAGGCGCGACGGGACCCCGACCGGGCAGGTGAGGGATCGATGCCGCTAGAGATCGGCATCGTCGCGCCGCCGACGGCGGACGCGGTGGGGCGGCTCGAGGACCTCGGCGTCGACTCGCTGTGGGTCGGCGGACACTTGGCCTCCCCCAATCCGTCGCCCGAGCCGTTGATGTGGCTCGCACGCCTCGTCGAGCAGACCCGTCGGACCGTCGTGGGCACCGCCACGCTGGTGCTGCCCTGGTACATGCCGTCGGTCGTTGCGAAGCAGCTCGCCGACATCGACCGGGCGTCCGGTGGCCGAGTGGTCGTTGGGGTCGGAGCTGGGGGCGAGTACGTCGATGACTTCGCGGCGGCCGGTGTGCCGATCGCGGAGCGCTTCTCTCGGCTGGACGAGTCCATCGACCTGTTGCGTCGCTTTTGGACCTGCGAAGCCGTCAGTCACGACGGTCGACACTTCCGATACGACGGATTGCGCATCCGGCCGGCGCCGGCACAGGACGGCGGGCCTCCCATCGTCGTCACGGGACGCAAGCCCAGCGCGATGCGTCGGGCGGCGCGCCGAGGCGACGGTTGGATGCCGTACCTCTATTCGGCGGAGCGCTACGCGGCGTCGGTGCGCACCATCAACTCGACGGCTGAGGACCTGGAGCGGAGCCTGGACTCTTTCCGCTGGATGGCCTACGTCATGGTGGCGGTCGACGACCGACCGGCGACAGCCCGAGACGATGCGGCTGCGTTCCTCGGTGGCACCTACAACCAGGACTTCTCCGAGTTCGTCGATCGCGTTGCCGTCACCGGCAATCTGGACCAGGTGACCGAGGGACTCCGTGCCTTCGTGGACGCAGGAGCCCGGCACCTCGTGCTGTTGCCCTGCACGGTGACGACCGGCGTGTCAGTCGTCCCGTGGCTGCCGGAGCTGCTGATCCGACTTCGAGAGAGTCGCGTCGTGGACTAGGGCCGTCGGCGCCGAGCGGTCTGGATGAGGATCGGCAGCTGCAAGATGTCCTTGGGCCGTCTCGCCGCCTCCTTCGAGCGGATGACATCCTCCAGATCGGCGACCGGAATCGCTTGGCCGCCGGCGTCGACGACGCGGGCATGCCGGGCGAGATCGTCGTAGCCCTGGGTGCCCCGGGGGACGAACGAGATGTCGAACTCACCATGGGGAGATGTCAGGTTCCAGACGTCGACCTGTCCGAGTGACGTTCCGTCGTGGTCGAACGGGAGGCCTTCGGGGACTCCCGCGGACCTGATCCGTGCCCGCAGCGCTTTCAGTGCGGCCGAGAGCCGGGCGAGATTGTCTGCTTCGGACGACGGCGTGACGTCGATGTCGCGGGTGCGTGGAATCGGTGCACCCTGGAGCTGCGCGGCGAACGCGCCGATGACCACGTACCGAACTCCGTGGCGATTGAACGCGGAGACGATCGCGCTGGCATCGAAGTCATCGAAGTCGTCGAAGTCGCCGGGTTCGCCGGGCGTAGTCACGAGCGGTGCTCGACGCGCTCCCTCGCCGAACGAACCAGCTCCTGTTGGTACGAACGCCAGCGCTTCTGCTCCGCCGGTGTCCGGAGGCGTTCGAGCGATTCGAGGACCTCGTCGTGGTCCTCATGGGGAGCGAGACCGAGTTCGAGATCGAACCCGGCGGCGCCGAGCATCCGCATCAAGGTGTGCAGGGTCGGCTGTCGCCGCCCCGACTCGTAGGCCGCGACCGTCGGCTGGGAGACACCGAGGCGGTCGGCGAGCTCGTGCTGTGTCAGTCCGGCCTTCAGCCGGGCCAACAGGATCAGGCTTCCGCCGACGGTGGGGCTGCTCTGAAGCTTCGCCATGGACCCAGTATAGACGATCGTCCATACGATGATAGACAATCGTCTATAGCGGGAGGGCTCAGGGCGGCGGGCGGGTCCGCGACCGCGCGTCCGTCAACTCCGGAGACTGCAGGCAGGCTCCCATCGACTCGTCCGATCTCACGACGCGCGCACGATGGCGAGGCTTCCGATTCGATCGGCGGCGGGGACCGCAGGGTCCGTCTCCGTGCCGGCTGCCACGGGCGCCTCACCGTCGCGGCGACGCGTTGCACCAGGCCCAATGTTGCAACTGGTCGGTAGCCTGGAGACGTGAAAGGCGACCGTGTCGAAGTCCTCGTTGATGTCGGCTCCGGCGTGCAGCGCTTCGAGATCGACGCCAGCCGGGCGGGCCGGCGGGTCGAGGTGGCGAACGTCCGGGGGACGGTCGAAGTGACCGAGGTGACGCGCACCGGCGTGCCGGTGCGGACCGCCCGCTTCATGGCCGCCAAGGTCGTGGCCGTCGTGGAGCATCCGGCGCACGACGGCGACGAGGCTGCGGCCCGTCGCAGCGGCCGAGCCGCCAGCGACTGACTTGCCGCCGGGCCCGGGACGGTCCCGGCTACGCCTGACGGCCGAGGAAGTAGAGGAACTCGGTCTGTAGATCTGCTCCCGAGGGTGGCTCGAGCTTCGGCCCGAAGACGCCGGGTTGGCGGATCGCCGCATCCATCGGCTTGAGGCCTTCATACGCCTGCCGGACGGCGTCCTCATCGAGTCGTTCGTCCGCCCCCACGGCGCGCGCCAGGTCCCAGGTGTGGACGAGCAGGTCCATGGTCACGAATCGGGCGATGATCTCACCCGCGGGCATCCTGCCGACCGGCCCATCGATCTCCTTGGCGACCGTCTCGGGGTCACCGGCGATCTCGTCGATGGCCCGGGACGCCTCCTCCCAGGCCTTCTTCGGGTCCTCGTCGGCGCCGAGCGGCGACGACGCTCCGCCCCTGACGCCTGCGATCACGCTCCGATGGCCTGCGACCACGTGGGCCACGACGTCGCGGGCCTTCCACTCCTCGCAGGGGGACTGCGTGCCCCAGGCATCGGGGGTCACCGCGTTGACGGCGGCGTCGAAGCCCTTCGACACGTCTCGATACTGGTCTTGGACGTCGGTCATGGTCCGATCGTAGGCAGCCCTGGTGAGGCCGGGCGATTCCCGAGGAGACTGGGCACGGAACCGAAGACGGGGAGGTCCGCCGTGAGCACCACTGAGGTCACCGGAAGTTCGACCGACGGCGATACCCGCATCGGACCTGGCCTGGATGTGAAGCTCGAAGTGGTCGTCCTCCCCGTCTCCGACGTCGACCGCGCCAAGACCTTCTATAAGGGGTTGGGGTGGCGGCTCGATGCTGACGTCGACGTCGACGGCTTCAAGCTTGTGCAGCTGACGCCGCCAGGCTCACGATGCTCGATCCAATTCGGGACGAACGCGACCACCGCGACGCCGGGGTCGGCGCAGAACGTGTACCTCGTCGTGCCCGACATCGAGGCCGTCCGAAGGGAACTCTTCGACCGCGGCGTCGAGGTCAGCGACACGTTCCACGAGGGGTCGATCGGCGGGCGCTTCGACCGGCCCGGTTCGAAGGATCGGCTGGACGGCGCCTCGTCGGATGGGGGCAGCTACGCCTCGTTCGCATCGTTCAGCGACCCCGACGGCAATTCCTGGTTGTTGCAGGAGATCACGACCCGGCTGCCGCATCGCATCGACGCAGAGGCGTCGTACGCGTCCGTCGGCGACCTCTCGGCAGCACTGAGGCGCGCCGCGGCTGCCCATGGCGAGCACGAGAAACGAATCGGCCAGGCCGATCCGAACTGGCCCGACTGGTACGCCGCTTACATGTTGGCAGAGCAGACAGGCACCGGCCTGCCGGAATGACGTCGGGTCGGTCTGCCGGAGACCGTGGTCACGGCGAGCGTCGTCACCCGCCGAGCGTTCACCGATCGGCCAAGTACAGGAAGCCGTACCCCTCGTCGCGCACGGCCACGTCCGCGTCGGCGAGCGCCACATCCCAGTCGCCTTGCACGGCCGGGTCGGACTCCTCCATCCCGTGGTCGGCGACGAGGAAGAACGCGCAATCGTCGAGTCGCCCCGACCGTTCCACCACAGCGAGGATCCGGCCGAGTCGGGCGTCGCTGTCGTGGACGGCGCTCGCGGCCATGTCCGAATACGGCCCGCCTTCGTGGAAGGCGGCGTCGGTCAGCGTGAAGTTGACCCACGTGAAGACCGGCGGATCACCGCCGTCACCCCACACACGGGTGAATTGCTCGACGGCCGTGTGGTCGGCGCGCGACGACCATCGGTAATCCTTGCTCGGGCGGACGAAACGTTCGGACGCGTCGGGCAGCTCGTCGGGCGGAGAGGGCGATGGCCGCTCCCCTCGACGCACCAGGTCGAACGTGGAGTAGTCAGCCCCGGCGTCGCAAGGTTCGTTGATCGAGGCGGTCGTTCCGGATCTCACCCGCCTCGCCGCGTGATGCATGGTGTCGACTCCGGCATTGAGCCATTGCATCGACGTCGCCCATGTTGCGGGCGAGTTCGTGATGACCTGGTTGCCGGTCGCCCTGTCGATCCACGCGTTGTGCAGGATCCCGTGGTGGCCGGGGTGGCTTCCGGTCAGGATGGTCGTGTGGTTGGCCAGGGTCACGGTCGGAAGCGAGGCCACGGCCCCGTAGCGACACGCCGTTCCCTCGTTGATGAGTCGAGCGACGTTCGGGGCCTCGCCGCGAGCAACCAGGTCGTAGAGCACGTTGGCGTTGGTCCCGTCCCACAGAATCCCGATCAGGTGGCGCGCCCGTCCGGCGTCGTCGACGAGAGCCTGGACTGCGGTTCCGTCCTGATGTGAGAGCACACCAGCATCCGCGCCGCCATCGGGGCCGAGCAGTCGCAGCGTCGTGGGCGCGACGTCGACCAGCCGGCATCCGAGGTCGGCGATGCCCAGCCTTGCGACTCCGGCTCCCGCAATCACGAACGGAGCCCGTGCCTGCACGACGCCGAGCGAGCCGTGTTCTCCCAGATGCCCACCCTGATCGGCCCAGTTGTGTGCCGCGCTGTGGATCACGCACAAATCGGGCGCCGAGGGATGGTCGAACACCTGGGCGAACTGCTCGAATGCGTTGGGGTAGCTGTTCAGGCGGCGATTTGGATGGGGCGTCGCTCGCTCGGCTTCGATCCCCACGAAGAACCCCTGGTCCTGGACGGCGATCGGGTTCTGCCGCGTGACGTCCTCGACCACGAACTCGTGCTTGGCGTCCGGATCGCGACGAAAACGAACGGCACCGTCGGTCGACTCGACGTCGTAGACGCCCGGCGTCTCAGACCAGGCGACCATGTCGACGATGGGCTCGAGGTCCCTGCTCAAGAGCACGTCGAGGGCCCGCTCCCGTTGGCGAGTGGTCGCAGGGCCGAGCCGGGTCATGCGGGTGAGCGTACCCAGAGGACCACCGGTCCCGAATCGCTTGGCACAATGAGCCGGTGGTGCGAGACATCCGGGACCTGGGTCACGATCCGGCGGCGTACGCCGCGGAGCTCCAGCAGAGATGGGGCGGCTTGCTGAGCTACCGCTATATCGGCCGGAAGTACAGCTCCATGGACGAGGGCGAGGAGGACAATACGGTCACTCTGCGCCGGGACATGCGCAACGCGTCAGGCGGTCTGCTCGTGGCGCCGTTGTCCATCAGCTCGCCCGAGGGCGCGGTCGGTTCCGACCGGGAGACCGTTCCCAATCCGGTCATCCACTCCTGTCAGATCCTCGACCCGGCCCGGGATGTCCGCCGCATCGAGGTCGTCGAGTCGGAGAGCCTCCACCTCGGGCAACGGATGGGCTACAGCCGGTCGAAGATCGTCGACGCGGACGACCCCGCTCGGGTCATCGCCTTCACCGAGGGTCAAGGAGTCAAGATCGGAGAGGTCCCCGAAGGACTCGAGAAAATGCCGCCCAACCCGCTGGAGATCGTCGACTCACCGGATCTGCCGCCGCTCTGGCAGGTGTTCGGCTGCGCGAAGCGGACCGATGGCCGATGGGTGTTACCGAAGCTCGTAGTCGAGCTCGCCTCCCCTGACGCCGCGTTGCACATCGGCCCTCAGCACGTGCTCCTCGAGACCGCGGCGATCGACGGTGCCGCCGCTCTCGTGGGAACCGACTTACTCCAGATGCGGGCCTGGCACGTCATGTTCCTGGCGCGCGGGAAGGCCGGTCCGTTCCGCGCGCAAGCAGAAGCCGTCCGCGGCGCGGGCTCCACTGTCGGTGCGCGGGTCTCGCTGTACGACGAGGAAAACGACGATCGAATGGTCACGTCGGCGTCCGCGGTGTTCGAGATCGTGGAGTGACGGAGTTTGTCCGAAGGCCTTGCGGGCGTGGCCCCGCGTTCAGGCGTCTCGGCGCACCAGGACCCAACAGCCGAGGCCGAGGATCGCCACGGTGTAGCCCACGAGGAGCGCAAAGCCCGCCCAGGGGCTGAACGCCGACCCAATGCGATCGGGCACGCCGTGGGTGGAGAACAGGACCAGGCCGATGTTGGCCGGGAGGTAGCGGGCCACGGCGTTGCTGATCGACGTGGGCAGGGCCTGCACGATGAGGGGCAGCACGAGCACGATGCCCACGAAGGCGGAGATGGCTCCGGCGGTGTGCCGGATGATCGTGGCGAGGCCAAGTGCCAACAGGCCGAGCACGGCGAGGTAGAGACCCGCGCCGATCACCGCTCGGAGGACGCCGGGCTGACCCAACGACGCGGAGCCGCTCGACGACACGACAGCCTTGACGTTCGGTGGGACCTTCACCCCGAGTTGGTGGGCGTGCTGGGCGATCACCGCCGAGGCACCGACGGCGTGCTTGGCCGACAAGATGGCTTGGCCGAGCGCGAACGCGGCGAAGGCGAAGACCTCGCTGACGACCAGTGCGACCGCGCCGAACACGAGCACCTTGGCGCCGAGCACGACCGGCCGGCGCGGCAACGCCGCCAACGTGGCCCGGATCGTGCCCGTCCCGTATTCCGCGCCCATGACCAAGACGCCCAACACCCCGAAGATGAGCTGGCCCAGGAAGATGCCGACCAGGCTCCGCCGGGTCGGATCGTCGATGAGGTCGGACGCACTGACGGTGCCGGTGCTCAAGGCGCACAAGCCGACCACCGCGACCCCCGTCGCTACGAGGGTCCACATGGTCGAACGGACCGACCAGAGCTTGGTCCACTCCGCGGCCATGGCTCGGCGCAGGCCGACGCGGCCCGACGGTTGCTCAATGGCATACGGGGCTGGAGCCCCCAGCACGGCGGTCACTGTCCACCTCGGAACTCGACGGCGTCTTCGGTCAACTCCATGAAGGCATCCTCCAACGAGGCGACGGGCGTCAGCTCGTGCAGCGGCACGTTGATGGACGCGGCGAGATCACCGACGTCAGGCGCTGACAACCCCGTCACGGTCAACGACCCGTCCGGATCGTCGATGACCGTGCCGCCCGCGTTCGTCACCGCATCGGACAATTGGTGTCGCGCGGGCGTGCGGACCTTGACCGACTGGCGAGAGCTGCGCGCGACGAAGTCGGCGACTGACGTCTCTGCGATCAGCCGACCCATGCCGACGACCACGAGATGGTCGGCGGTGAGCGCCATCTCGGCCATGAGGTGGCTCGACACGAACACGGTACGACCCTCGGTCGCCAAGGTCTTGCACAGCGTTCGCACCCAGCGGATGCCCTCGGGATCGAGGCCGTTCACCGGTTCGTCGAACAGCAACACGGCCGGGTCGCCCAGCAGCGCTGCCGCGATGCCCAGCCGTTGCCCCATGCCGAGAGAGAACTTGCCGGCACGCTTGCCGGCCACCGAACTCAGGCCGACGAGGTCCAGGACTTCGTCCACGCGTCTGCGGGGGATGGCGTTGCTCCTCGCCAGGGTGAGCAAGTGAGCGCGGGCGGAGCGACCGGGGTGGATGGCTTTCGCCTCGAGGAGCCCGCCCACCTCCCGGAGCGGCCACGGGAGGTCGTGATAGCGCTGACCTAAGACCGTCACGTCTCCGGCCGACGGGTGATCGAGCCCCATGATCATCCGCATGGTGGTCGATTTTCCCGAGCCGTTTGGCCCGAGGAAACCGGTCACGGTGCCCGGGCGGACGTCGAAGGACAGGTCGTCCACCGCCGTGACGTCGCCGAATCGCTTGGAGAGCCCCCGGGCCTCGATCACCCTCTCACTCTCGCACGCCGGTCCGGTCTCGAAAATGAGGGATGTCCCGGTCGCGGTCGGGGATCTCCCTGATGTCCGCGGCCGGCCAGGGGCGACGCGGCACGCGTCGGGAGAGTCACGATCAGTCCAACACCGCAACCCCCGGCGGATTCACGCCCTGGCCGTGCTGGGCGGCCTCTGACACGATGAACCGGTACGACCCGGTAGACCCTCGATCCATGTCCGATGCAGCGCTGACCCCCGACCTCGACGACGCAGAGATCGCCCGCCTGGAGTCGCGCGGCAGCCGCCGCCGGGTCCGGTCCGGGGAGTACCTCTACCGTGCCGGAGACACCGGGTACGACTTCTATGTCGTCCTCTCGGGGTCGGTGGAGATCGTTCTGGATGTCGACGGCGAGGAACGGATCATCATCACGCACGGCCCGGGCCGCTTCCTCGGAGAGTTGAACCTGTTGACGGGCCTGCGCGTCTTCGTGTCGGCCCGGGTGGTCGAGGACAGCGAGCTGCTCGCGGTTCCTGCCGACGAGCTCCGCAGGATCCTCGCGACCGAAGAGGAGCTGAGCGACAAGATCCTCGCGACGTTCATGGCCCGCCGCACCGAACTGATGGCGGGTGCCGGGGCCGCCATACGGGTCGTCGGGTCTCGATTCTCCCCTGAGGTGCTGCAGTTGCGCGAGTTCCTCTCGAGATCCCGCATCCCCCATGAATGGCTCGATCCCGACGGCGACCCGCACGTCGAGACGATGGTCGAGCAGTTCTCGCTCGAGCCGTCCGACTTCCCGGTCGTCGTGTCGTCGGGACGGGTGTTCCGGCGGGCGACACCGGGCGAGGTCGCCGACTATCTCGGACTCACCGTCGATCGACTCCCGGGGCGCTGCTTCGACCTGGTCATCGTCGGTGGCGGTCCGTCCGGGCTGGCCGCGGCCGTATACGGCGCCTCGGAGGGGTTGCGGACGCTCGGGGTCGACATGGTGGCGCCGGGAGGCCAGGCCGGGACCAGCTCGCGCATCGAGAACTACTTCGGCTTTCCGACGGGGATCTCGGGCACGGAGCTGGCGCAACGCGGCTTCGTCCAAGCCGAGAAGTTCGGTGCACAGCTGACGGTCCCGTGCCGGGCGGTGGGGCTGCGCGAGCGAGCGGGTCACCTGGTGGTGGAGCTCTCCGACGGCTCGGAGGTGGCCGGACGGGCGGTGATCGCAGCCACGGGTGCCCGCTACCGGCGCCTCGACGTCGATCGAATCGAGGAGTTCGAGGCCAAGGGTGTCTACTACGCAGCGACGGAGCTCGAGGCCCGGCTGTGCGCGGGGAGCTCCGTCGTGGTCGTCGGGGGCGGCAACTCTGCGGGACAGGCGGCGATCTTCCTGGCAGACCAGGGCAGTGGCGTCACGGTGGTGGTCAGAGGCGCCGACCTGAGCGCCAGCATGTCCGGCTACCTCGTCCAGCGGCTGGACATCCACCCCCGCATCGACGTGCTCACCTCCAGCAGAGTGGTCGAGATCCACGGTGACGGAGCGTTGGAGGCGGTGCGCATCGAAGGTCCCGGTGGAGTGACGACGCGACCGAGCGCCGCCCTGTTCTCCTTCATCGGTGCCGATCCGCAGTCACAGTGGATCTCAGGCTGCGCCGCCCTCGACGAGAACGGGTTCGTGCTGACCGACCGCTCGTTGACCGACGAGCTTCTCGTCGGGCCGTGGGCGGCCCTGGACCGGTCACCGCTCCCATACGAGACGAGCCACCCCGGGCTCTTCGCCGTCGGCGACCTGCGATCGGGGTCGACCAAGCGGGTTGCCACCGCCGTCGGCGAAGGCTCGGCCGCGGTCAGATCGGTCCACGACTACCTGGCCTTCGCACCAACCCCTGTCACCTCCTGACTCGAAGATCCGCGTCGGGCCGACCCCAGACATTCCGGTGCGGTCCGGCCGCGGTCAATATCCTCTGAGCGCACGACCGAACGATGGGGTGACGATTCATGGCAACCGTTGAGACCGTCCTAGGGCCGGTGGACACCGCGGACCTCGGGCCCACCTACATGCACGAGCACGTCTTCGTGCTCAACCCGGACGTGCAACAGAACTACCCGGCCGAGTGGGGCAGCGAGGACGACCGCGTGGCCGATGCCGTCACCAAGCTCAAAGCCCTCGCCGCGCAGGGAATCCGTTCCATAGCCGATCCGACGGTCGTGGGTCTGGGACGCTACATCCCGCGCATCAAGCGCATCGCCGAGCGGGTGCCGGAGCTGAACATCGTCGCCGCCACCGGTTGCTACACCTACGACCAAATACCGTTCTTCTTCTACTACCGGGGTCCTGCACTGTCGGCGGCGGTGGGCTTCGACGTCCCGGACCCAATGGTCGACATGTTCGTCACCGACATCACCGAAGGGATCAGTGGGACCGGCGTGAAGGCCGCCTTCTTGAAGTGCGCAATCGATCATCAAGGCATGACCGACGGCGTGGCCCGCGTCATGCGGGCGGTCGCCCGCGCCCACCGCCAGACCGGCGCCCCGATCACGGTGCATACCCACCCAGGGAGCCGGACCGGCCTCGCCGTGAAGACGCTCCTCTGCGACGAGGAAGGCGTCGACCCCACCAGGGTCGTGCTCGGCCATTCGGGTGACAGCGGCGATGTCGACCACCTGAGCGCCTTGGCCGACCAGGGGTTCATCCTCGGCATGGATCGCTTCGGCATCAACGTCGAGACCACCTTCGAGGCGAGGGCCGACACACTGGTGGAGATGTGCCGCCGCGGCTACGCCGACCGGATGGTCCTCGCCCACGACGCCGCCTGCTACCTCGACTGGATCGATCCCAACGTGATTGCCCTCATGACCCAATGGAATTACCTCCACATCCACGACGACGTGCTCCCCTACGTTCGAGAGCGCGGCGTGAGCGACGCCCAGATCGAGACGATGCTCGTCGAGGTGCCGCGTCGGTACTTCGAGCACACCGCTGCCTACTGAGACGGTTCATGGTGACGGCCGATCGGACCGGGTTCGGGGCTGACTGATCCCATGGCAGACCCCTCCGGCGCCTTGGCGGGCCTTGTCGTCGTCGATCTCTCACGGAACCTCGCCGGGCCCTATTGCACGATGCTGCTCGGCGACCTCGGGGCGGACGTCATCAAGGTCGAGTCGCCCGGGCGCGGCGACGACACCCGCAACTGGCGGCCGCCGGAATGGGCCGGGCACAGCGCGACGTTCCTCGCCTCGAACCGGAACAAGCGCAGCATCGCCCTCGACCTCGACAGCGAGGCCGGGCAGGACGTCGTTCAGCGCCTGGCCGCCAGGGCCGACGTGGTGGTCTCGAGCTTTCGGCCCGGGTCGCTCGTCAAGCGGGGGCTCGACGACCGGTCGCTCCGCGCGCGCAACCCCCGGCTTGTCTACTGCTCGATCAGCGCCTTCGGGCCGCGCGGCCCGAAGCAAGACTGGCCCGGGTACGACCCCGTGCTGCAGGCCGAGAGCGGGATCATGTCGGTGACGGGGCAGCCCGACGGGCCGCCGGCGCGGCTCGGCGTTGCCGCCATCGACCTCGGCACCGCGTTGTGGGCGGCCATCGGGATCCAGGCGGCGCTGCGGACGCGGGAGCGCACCGGCCTTGGGGAGCTGGTTGAGGTCAGCCTGTACGAGACCGCGGCCTGGTGGCTCTCGTACCTCATCGCTGGCTATCTCGGCTCGGGCGAGGTGCCGCAACGACACGGCAGTGGAGCCGCGTTCCTCGCGCCCTACGAGGTGTTCTCGACGGCGGACGGCGATCTCATGGTCACGGCGGGCAACGACCAGCTCTTCGCAACCCTGTGCGACGAGCTCGGCCTCGCCCGGTTGGCGTCGGACCCTCGCTATGCCGCGAACTCGGCGCGCGTCGCCAACCGGGAGGACCTGCACGCGGTGCTGCAGGAGGCCTTCGCCCAGAAGACTGCCGCCGATTGGCAGGCACTCCTGCAACGGCGCTCGGTCCCCTGCGGCATCGTCCGCACGGTGCCGGACTTCCTCGACGACGAACAACTCGAGGCGCTCGGGCTTCTGGCCGCGACACCGCATCCCGATATTCCGGACCTGCGCCTGGTGGGAGCGCCCCTCAATTTCGGCGGCCGTCGGCCCGACCGCCACGAGGCGCCGCCGGCCCTAGGGGCGCACACCAACGAGATCCTCGCCGAGCTCGGTTTCACCCTCCCGGAGATCGAGGGCCTGCGCGAGCAGGGCGTCGTCGACGGGCCCTAGCCCGCGGATGGAGGCAGCGACGCTGACGCGGCGCCTCCCCGCGTCGCGGACAGCACCGAGTCTTGCAAGACCGGTCGTCGTTCGAGCCGGTCACCAGGCTCGCGCGACGGCAGCGAGAACGTCGTATAGGTGACGATGCGCTCGGCACTGCGGGGTGGTCTGGTTCCGTGCAGCGTGCAGCCGAGGTGGATCGTCAGGTCGCCGGGCTTCGTCTCGACCGCCAGCACGGGCAAGGCGGGATCGAAGCCCTCGACGGCGCCGGGCGGCGGCGTCGACACCCGGTGCGAGCCCGCGACGACGCGCAGATAGCCGGCGTCACCACCCGTGGCGCCGAGCGGCAGTCCGATGACGTAGGCCGCGCAGTGGTAGGCGTGGCCACCCATGGAGCAGTCCCGGTGCCACGGAAACTCGGTCAGACCCGACGTCACACGGATCGGCTTGATCAAGGCCTCCGAGGCCTGTGGGTTCTCCCGGTGCACGCTGTGCCCGTCGGGGAAGAGGGCCCCCAGACGGGTGTACACGGGTGCGTCGACGAGCGCCGCCATCGACGCGGACGACTCGAGCAGGTACATGAGACGGATGCAGCGCTCGGTCCCGTCCTCGAGCGTGGCCCACCAGCGGTTTGGATCGTTCCGTTCGCTGCCCCGCGCGGCATGCGTCACTTCGTCCGCGATGCGCGGGAGCAGCGACGGGTCCACCCACCCACGCAGCCGGCAGAAACCGGCCTGGGCCACGAAGTGGGCGATGTCATCATCGTCGTCGTCGGGGTCGAACGTCCGCTCGAGGTCCAACTCGTCGCCCGTTCTCGCCGTGAACCGCAACCGGCCCGGTTCGTACAGCGGGCGGGCGTCGGTGAGCGGCCTGCAGCGCCTGGTCCCACCCGAGGACCGCGGTCATGCTGCCTCCGATCAGACGTCCTCCTCCCGCGAAGACCAGGCCGTAGGTGGAGCGGATCCCGGCCACGAGGTCGGTCAGAGCGGCGGGCTCGACCTCGAGCACCGCGCCCTCCCGGTCCTCGCCCCGACGGACGGTGCCGGCGTCGACGGTGCAGGCGTCGGGCCCGACACGCAGCACGAGCGGGGGGAGTCCCAGTCGTTGCTGGGCCCGGGCGCTGAGGTCCCCGTGCCTCGCGGCCAGGTCGGGACCCACCTCGTCGACCAGCTCGGCCACCGAGACGGGTCGGACGTCTTCGAGGCGTCGTGTGCGGACGTCCAGCGACGGCCGCGCCGATGCCCGTGCCCGCCCCACGCCGTGTGGTGACACTCCGCCGCCCATGGCGGTGAAATTACACAGCCTGGCTCCGATCGCATGGCTGCGTGCTTGGTGTGGGCGGGCGGCGCACGCAATGATCTGGGCCCGTGATCGGACCCGAAGGACCCTTCGACCTCGCCGGCAAGGTCGCCCTGGTGACGGGCGGCAGTCGTGGCATCGGACGGGCAATCGCCGAGGCCTTCGCGAGCGCGGGCGCCGACGTCGTGATCGCCAGCCGACGGGTGGAGCGCTGCGAGGCCGCTGCGGCCGAAATCGGGGCCGCCACGGGCCGGCGCACCATGGCGGTGGGCTGCCACGTCGGCCGCTGGGCAGAGTGTGACCGTCTGGCCGACGCGGTCGAGGAGGAGTTCGGCCGGTGCGACGTCCTCGTCAACAATGCCGGCATGTCGCCGGCCTACGCAGCGCTGTCCGATGTCGGCGAGGACCTCTACGACAAGGTCCATGCCGTCAACGCACGAGGTCCCTTCCGCTTGAGCGTGCGCGTGGGTGAGCGGATGGCCCGGGGCGACGGTGGCTCCATCATCAACGTCTCGTCCGTGGGTTCGCTGCGGCCGACGGTCACGGATCTGCCGTACGCCATGGCGAAGGCGGCCCTCAACGCGTTGACGCTGGGGTTGGCCGGGGCGTGGCCACCCAAGGTCAGGGTCAACGCGGTCCTGCCCAGCGCGAGCACGACGGACCTCACCAGCCCGTGGCCCGAGGAGACGAAGGCCCGCGTGGCCGAAGCGAACCCGATGAAGCGTCTGGGCCGGCCGGAGGATGCCGCTGCGCTCTGCGTGTTCTTGGCAAGCGACGCCGCGGGCTACATCAACGGGGCTCAGATCCCTGTCGACGGAGGCCTGTACCGGACGCTCTGAGCCGTCACTCTCCGGTCAGATAGCGATCGATCATGCGGTGCATATGGAGGACGTTGCTCTCCTGACGGCGGTTGAGCCGGAGCGGCGGCCCGCCGCGTGATTTCATCCCGATCTGCACATGCGCCATGTTGGCGTAGTCCTGGTTCGTGATCTCTCCCCAGTCACGCTCGGTCCACTCGGGGTAGAAGCGGCGCGTGGCGCGCTTTGGCGGCGCGCCCGGTTCGGGCCAGGCCAGGAACCATGTGTCCTTGATGCAGCTGTCAGGGTCGAGGCCGTTCGGACGCACTCGGAAGACGATGGCGATGCCTGGGTAGATCGGTCCGACCATGTTGGGAAAGAAGAAGACATCGTCCGCGCTCGTCAGCTGATCGTCCGCGAACTCCTCGACGGCCACGCCCCGCGCCGCCAACATCGCCCGCCGGCCCTTCTGGTAATGGCTGAGCATGGACTCACCGTCGAGGCCCATTGAGCGGATCTCGGCCACGAGGTCGCTCTCCTCCTTGTAGAACAGCCCGCCCAGGCCCCGGATGAAGTTCTCGAGGATCTCGCCTTCGTCGTAGTCGCCGGGGGCGAGGCCGAGTCGAGGGCTCGGCCGAAGCTGGCGCCGGGCATTGGGCAGGCGGCCGTAGTGCGCGTGGAGGCCGAGCGGCTCGTACTCGAGGCTGACGTCGTCGGTCCACGGCAGCAGCTGCGGGTGGGTGCCCTGCACGTGGTAGCCCTCGTTGAAGGCGTCGACGGCGACCTTCCAGTTGGCCGGGAGCACGGTGGAAAGGTACGTGCGCAGGCGCAGCCGGTCGAGATGGTACGGAGCGAGCAACGTCGGCAGCGGTTCGAGGTAGGCAGCGAGCGGGGGAGCGTCGGCGTTCAGACAGACCCACACGAAGCCACCCCAGCAGTCGACGCGCACGGCGTGCAGACCCGTCCCCGGCGGGATGGGGTCGAACTCGTGCTCGTCGACCACCTCGACGAGCGTGCCGTCCAGGGCGTACCGCCAGGCGTGGTACCGACACCGGATGCAGGCATCGTTGAATGTTCCGCTCCCCTCCGCGAGGCGCGTACCCCGGTGCAGGCAGGTGTTGTGGAACGCCTGAATCGCTTCGGGTGCCGAGCGGACGACGAGGATCGACTGATCCCCGATCTGGTACTCGCAGAACTCTCCGACCTCGGCGATCTCCTCTTCGCGGCACGCGACCTGCCACACCCGCGACCACAGGCGATCGAATTCCAGTGCTGCGAACTCGGCGCTGGTATAGCGGCCGCGCGGGACGGCGTCGTCCGTGCCCACCAAGAAGCTGTCGAGGTCCATGCGGCCGGCCTCCTTCGGCGACCCCACCGCTCGGTGGCGCGTCACACCAGCGTGGCGCCGCCACGCATGTTAGGTCCTACGGGCGGCGACACCGCGAGGATGGCGGGTGGCTGCAGGGCGCGAGGGGCTCCGGTAGTTTCGCCTCTCTCGCTCGAGACAGACCGCCGACGCCGGAGGGTGTGCGCACGTGACGCAGCCGGGAGAAGGAAGCACGCCAGCGGCGGCGAACGCCGGCGAAGCGGGGACGGTGCGCGTGCCTCTCGCTCCACCGTTGGCGGAGGTGCCGCTTCCCGCGCCCAACGCGACATCGCTTCTCGCCCGCAACGCCTCCGAGTTCGGCGATCGGCCGGCGCTGCATTTCGGGGAGCGCAGCTGGACCCACCGCGAGCTGCTCACCGAAGCCGAGCGCTTCGCCGCGCTCTTCCGCGACCGCCTCGACCCTGATCGCCCGTCGCATGTCGGCCTCCTGCTCGACAACACCCCCGACTACGTCTTCGCGTTGTGCGGTGCCGCGCTGCTGGGCGCAGCCGTGGTCGGCCTGAACCAGATGCGGCTGGGCGAACATCTCGCGCACGACATCACCCACACCGACGTCCAGCTCGTCATCACCGAGCCACGCCACGAGTCGCAGCTTCGTCAGGCCGCCGAGGGGCTCGCCCTGTCTGGCGGCGTGTTGGTCTCGGACCGCTTCGCCGACGACGGTGACCCGCCGACCTCGGGAGCTTCGCTGGAGGAAGCGTTGGCGCGCGCCCCGGCCACGCACATCGGGAAAGACGACGCCGACGTCGACACACTGTGGGCGCTGCTGTTCACGTCGGGCACATCGGCTGCGCCGAAGGCGGTCCGGTGCACGCAACGCCGCCTGCTCACCACAGGCAACCGGATGGCCACCATGCTCGAGCTCGGGCCAGAGGACGTCGGCTACTCGGCGATGCCGCTGTATCACACCAACTCGTTGATGTCGGGCCTGGCGCCGGCCCTCGTTGCCGGTGCCTCTCTCTCGCTGGCCCGCCGGTTCAGCGCGTCGGCGTTCCTGCCCGACGTGCGGCGTTACCACGCCACCTGGTTCAACTACACGGGCAAAGTGCTGGTGTACCTCCTGGCGACACCCGAACGGCCCGACGACGCCGAGAACTCGCTGCGGGTCGCGTTCGGGAACGAGGGCTCACCCCAGGTCGTGGCGGCGGCGGCCGCGCGCTTCGGGATGCGGATCATCGACGTGTTCGGCTCCACCGAGGGTGCCATCGCTCTCGACCGCACGGGCAACCGTCCGCCCCGCTCCATCGGACGCCTCCGCCAGGGGATCATGGTCGTCGACGACGGCGGCACCGAGGCGCCGCGCGCCCAGTTCGACGGCGATGGCCGCCTCACGAATGCCGACCGGTGTGTGGGCGAGATCGTCAACACCCTCGGCGTGGGTCCGTTCGAGGGGTACTACCGCAACGACGAGGCCATGCGGCACACGACGCGGCGGGGGTGGTACTGGAGCGGTGACCTCGGCTACGTCGACGACGACGGGTGGGTGTACTTCGCCGGCCGGACGACTGACTGGCTGCGCGTCGACGGTGAGAACTTCGCGGGGGCGCCCATCGAGGCGATCATCGGCCGCCATCCCGACGTCCTTCTCGTCTCGGTCTTCGGCGTGCCGGCGCCGGACTCGGGTGACGAGGTCATGGTGGCGCTGGTCCTCCGGGACGGCGCCCTGTTCGACGGAGCGACCTTCGCCGCCTGGGTGGACGACCAGGCGGACCTCAGCCCGAAGTGGAGACCCACATTCGTACGCGTCTGCCCGACGCTGCCGACGACGCCGACCAACAAGATCGTGACGCGGACCCTGGTGCACGAGAAGTTCCGCTCCGACCGCATCGGCACCGACGCGCTCTACCGGCGCGTGCGTGGCTCGACTGCATTCGAAAGGTTCACCGAGGAAGACGAGGCTGCCCTCCGGGGCCAATTCGCCGCCAATGGTCGCGAGGCCGCCTGGGATCTGTGACCGGCTGCGCCGGCCGGCGTCGCGCGTCGGGGGCGAGCACGATCAAGAACACTTCGCCCAATTGCGTCCAGCCCTGCGCAGTCCCGGCTTCGAACCCGGCCGGGGCGCCGGCGGCCGAGGCGTGGTGACCCCGACCGCCGGCATCCGGCGGGTTCAGCTCCTGGACGTCAGCTTCATGAGATCGACGTCAGCCCCTTGGGCGGCGTCGAGGTCGGGCCGGTGTACTTCTTGATCGGGCCTGACCCGGCACTGGTGGCGTAAACCGGGCCGACGGTCGTGCCGCCGATCCAACTGCCGGTCGGGGTCACCGCCGGCGGTGCGGAGGTCGACAGCTTCACGATCTGGTCGCCCTCGTACCCGAAGTGGTTCGAGCTCGAGTAGGACAGCGGCACCAGGCCCGGAGTGACGAAGCTCTTGCCCTGGGTGTTGATCGCGTTCATCAGGCTCTGCCGCGTCAGGTTCTTGCCGGCCTTCTGGAGCGCCTGCACGAACGTGTAGGCCAGCGCGACGCCGTATTCGGTGTTCCCGTCAAGACCCGACTTGGCCCACAGCGACGGTGCGTACTGCTGGAGCAGCTTCTGCGTGTCCTGAATCCACGGATTCGACGTCGCGTTCTCCGGGGGCAGGTACGTGTTCGTGATGACGCCGTTCAGCAGTCCGGCCGCCGCGGAGACCTGGGCCGCCGAGGCGCCGCCCTTCTGGGCGAAGGACTCGAGCAGCGGTCCCACCGTCGGGGGGTCGGCGCCGACGGCGTCGATCACGTACTGCGGGAAGTACGTCGCCACCGCGGCCGGCAGCATGGCCAACGCTGTGGCCGCCGGGATGGTTGCGAGCACCACGACCTGGGCGCCCGCAGCCTTCAGGGCGGACATCTGGTTCGACAGCGGGCCGGCCAGCGTCGCCACGTCGTAGCTCTGGCGCGAGACGACGGAGGACTGGGGGATCTCCATGTCGAGACCCTTGACCACGTCCTGCCCGAACTCGTCGGCCTGGTAGAGGTAACCGATCTTCTTCCCGGCGAAGTTGGCCTTGATGTAGGCACCCAGAATCTTGCCGTCGACCGTGTAGGGCGGTTGCCACCCGAGGCTTAGTGGGTACTTCGAGTTGTTCCAGCAATTGCAGCCCGACTCGATGAAGAGCTGGGGCACCTTCTGCGTGTTCAAGAAGCTCTGGACCGCGGACTGGGTCGGCGTCCCGAGCGAGCCGATGTCGGCGAAGATGTTGTTCTGGAGTACGAGCTTGCGCGTCAGCGTTGCCGTGTTCGCCGGGTTGTAGCCGTCGTCCAGGTACGTGTAGTGGATCTTGCGTCCGTTGATCCCCCCATGCGCGTTCACGGCGGCGAACACCGCGTTCATGGCCGGGGCAATCTCGCTGTAGCCCGGCGCGGCCGGCCCGGTAAGCGGCACCGTGGCGCCGATGTTGATCGAGTTCGAGGTCACCCCCGGCGTCGATTCTGCCCCGGCCGGTGCCGAGCTCGAGAGCATCGTCACGCACAGCGTGAGCCCGGTCGCTCCCGCAGCGAGGGCACGGACCCAGGGGGCCGCCCCCCGACGTCTCCTTGTTGGTAGTTGCATTCCTTCTCCTTTTTCGCTTGGTTGTCTTGAGGTCTGTTCGGTCGCCGGCTAGTCGCCGGCTGCGGCCGCCAATGGTGCTGTTGGCCGTCGCCGCTCACGGAGGCGGGCCCGCCCGTACACCCAGAGCCAGCGCAGGAACCCCTGGATCCCGTTCGGCGCGGCGAGCATGGCCACGATCAACACGACGCCGAAGAT
>Ga0306924_10001788_pt1 | contig 19900 bp, 22 predicted proteins | sample sta12Can44000111_FD_203756 | JGI IMG/M metagenome (GOLD analysis project Ga0306924, IMG submission 203756) | Lab enrichment of tropical soil microbial communities from Luquillo Experimental Forest, Puerto Rico - statanox.12C.anox.44.000.111 (v2)... | ecosystem: Environmental > Terrestrial >...
ATGGCGAGCGCAATGGTATTCAACGACGACCCCACAACACAGGCCCGGCAATTTGCCGATGCGGGCTTCCCATGGCTGCACGTCGTCGATCTCGACGGCGCTTTCGTCGGGCACTCGGTCAATGCCGCGGCGGTGCGGGCGATCCGCCGCGGTGTCGACCTGAAGATCCAGCTTGGCGGCGGTATCCGCAATCGCGCGGCGATCGATTACTGGCTCGGTCTTGGCATCGACCGCGTGGTACTCGGCACCGCAGCCTTGCGCGATCCTGAACTCGTACGGCGCGCGGCCGCCGGGCATCCGACTGCGATTGCGGTGGGAGTCGACGCGCGCGACGGGCGTGTCGCGATCGAGGGCTGGGCTGAAACGACTGAGGTCAGCGTCGTCGACCTCGCCCGCCGCTTCGCAGATTGCGGCGTGGCGGCGATCATCTACACCGACATTGGACGCGACGGGACGCTCTCCGGCGTTGATGCGGCAGGGGCCGCCGAACTGGCGCGACAGATACGGATCCCGGTCATCGTCTCTGGCGGGATTTCATCGCTCGCCGACATCGCCGCGGTAAAGGGGCGCGAGGCTGAGGGCATCGCCGGAATGATTTGCGGGCGGGCGCTCTATGATGGCCGGATCGATCCCGCAGCGGCGCTGAGGCTGGTCAAGGAGCACTCGCCGTGCTGAAGATGCGCATCATTCCCTGTCTCGATGTCAAGAGCGGCCGAGTGGTCAAGGGTGTCAACTTTGTTGACCTTGTCGATGCCGGCGATCCCGTTGAGCAGGCACGGTTTTACGATCGCGACGGCGCCGACGAGCTGTGTTTTCTCGACATCACGGCGAGCGCGGAAAACCGTGGCACGCTTTATGACGTCGTTCGGCGCACGGCCGAACAATGCTTCATGCCGCTGACCGTCGGCGGCGGTGTGCGCACGGTCGAGGATATTCGTAGCCTGCTGCTCGCCGGTGCCGACAAGGTGTCGATCAACACGGCGGCCGTGACCCGCCCGGAATTCGTGCGCGAAGCAGCGCGAAAATTCGGTAGCCAATGCATTGTCGCGGCGATCGACGCCAAGGCGACGGGTCCCGGACGGTGGGACGTATTTACCCACGGCGGCCGCCGGGCGACCGGCATCGATGCGGTTGTTTTGGCGTGCCGGCTCGCCGATTACGGTGCCGGCGAGATCCTGCTGACCTCGATGGACCGGGACGGGACCAAAGCAGGCTTCGACATCCCGCTCACCCGTGCTGTCGCTGATGGGGTTCGCGTACCGGTCATCGCCTCGGGTGGTGCCGGCACTCTCGACCACTTGGTCGAAGGCATCCGCGACGGGCACGCGACCGCCGTTCTTGCAGCCTCGATATTTCATTTCGGAACCTACCGCATCGGCGAGGCCAAGGCCTGTCTCGCCGCCTCGGGCATCCCGGTACGGCGCTGAGCGATGGCGGCGGAACTCGGGCCCACGCTCGATCGGCTCTGGCGGGTCATTTTATCACGCCGCGGCGCCGATCCGGAGACCTCGTATACGGCGAGGTTATTTACCCGCGGTCGTGCGAAGATTGCGCAAAAACTCGGCGAGGAGGCGGTCGAGGCGGTAATCGAGGGCGTAGCGGACAATCCCTCAGCGCTCGTCGGGGAGAGCGCCGATCTGCTCTATCACCTGCTCGTGCTGTGGGCGGCCGCGGGGATATCTCCCGCCGATGTCGCGGCCGAGCTGGCGCGCCGCGACGGCATGTCCGGAATCGAGGAAAAGCGCTCGCGGGTAAATCTTTGACCGGAGGAGTGATGGCCTACGATCGCAACAATGTCTTCGCTCGCATCCTTCGCGGCGAAATCCCGTGCAAGAAAGTCTACGAGGACGAGCACGTGCTCGCCTTTGACGACATTTCCGCACGCGCGCCGACACATGTATTGGTGATCCCCAAGGGAGAGTACATCTCCCTCGACGATTTTTCGGAAAAGGCTTCGGCGGCTGAACTCGCCGCATTTGTCCGCGCCCTCGGCTATGTTGCGCGGGAGCAAGGTGTGGCCGAAACCGGTTATCGGGTTCTCGCCAATATCGGCCGGGACGGCCATCAGGAGGTCCCGCATTTTCATGCGCACGTTGTCGGCGGCCGCGACCTCGGCGCCATGCTGCCGCGCCGCTGATCATCGGCGACATGTCGGGACACACCAAATCAGCTGCGCTTGAAAGTTATCGTCGTTTGCGGGTAATCAAGGGGCGGGAGTAAACGTGTAGGAGGCATGTATGACGGTATCCGTACAGACTGTGGGCGGAGGTGCGCCCGCACGTACGATGCGCTTGCCGTGGATCATTGCCGCCTCTTCGGTCGGGACGCTGATCGAGTGGTACGACTTCTACCTTTACGGCGTCCTGGCGCTCTTCTTTAGCAAACAATTTTTTTCGCCCGACCTGAACCCAACGGTCGCCTTCATTGCAAGCCTTTTCGTGTTTTGGACGGGGTTCCTCGTGCGCCCCCTAGGGGCTATCATATTTGGCCATCTGGGCGACCTCATCGGTCGCAAATTCACCTTCATGCTGACCTTGGGATTGATGGGTATTGCAACCTTCGTCGTCGGCCTGTTGCCGGGTTATGCCGTGATCGGGGCTTTCGCACCGATCCTGCTGGTCTCGATGCGCGTCTTGCAGGGCTTAGCGTTGGGCGGCGAGTACGGCGGTGCCGCGACTTACATCGCCGAGCACTCACCCGACGGCCGACGCGGCTTCTATACGAGCTGGATCCAGACGACGGCGACGATGGGGATCGTCCTTGCGCTCTTGGTCATCCTGATCTGCCGGATGGCGCTCGGCGACCAAGCGTTCGGCAACTGGGGTTGGCGCGTTCCGTTCCTGCTTTCCGCGATTCTCGTCGTGCTGTCGGGCTACATCCGGTTGAAGCTTGAGGAATCTCCACTGTTCGCCCGCCTCAAGCAGCAGGGCAGGGCATCGAGCAACCCGGCGGCCGAGAGCTTCCTGAGTGGCGGCAGGAATTGGGGCCTGATGTTGGTCGCGTTGTTCGGGGCTACCGCACCGGAAGGCGTCGTCTGGTACACGAGCCAATTCTACGCATTGTTCTATTTGCAAGCGGTTCTGAAGGTCAACTATGTCACCGTGTACGTCATCATGATGATCGCACTGACATTGGGCGCTCCGTTCTTTGTCGCTTTCGGCGCATTGTCGGACAGAGTCGGCCGCCGCAACATCATGACCTTGGGATTCGCACTCGCGGTGGTGACTTTTTGGCCGGTTTTCACTTGGCTCGGGACCTTCAAAGACAACCCGGTAATGCTGACCATCCTGGTGTTCTACCTAGTGATCCTGGTGACGATGGTCTACGGTCCGATTGCAGCCTTTCTAGTCGAGCTATTTCCGGCGCGCATCCGCTACACCTCGATGTCGCTGCCTTACCACATCGGCAACGGCGTCTTTGGCGGGCTGGTCCCGGCCGCAGGAGCCTCGATCGCGGCGATTACCGGCATCGCCCTGAGCGGGCTATTCTATCCGATGGCGATCGCTGCGATCGGGATCGTCGTCAGCCTCGCCTTCATCCGCGAGCCGACGCACAGAATCAGAATCTGGGATGAAGTCGGCGGCGGCGCGCCGCCGCTCGTCCCCGACCAGCCATAGGCTCAAACGGCTGTTGGCGCCCTCTTCAACCCGCCTTGAGATCGCTGCGGCACGTCTGCCTGAGAAAAGCGAGCATCCGTTCGGGAATCGGTTCATCGAGGACATGGTCGTGGAGCGCATGAAGGAGTTCCTCGCCGTGGGTTTTACCGTCGAGAAAATCCAAGATCTGTTGCTCCACCCCGTGAGGCATAAACGCCGATTCGGGAGCGCCACATCCCGCGGGAGGGGGCGAGGAAGGCTTGCCTTGGTCGTCCATCAGATGCACCGTGCCACAATTCATTCAAATCCCCTGTAGATTCATTCAAATCCCCTGTAGATTCATTCAAATCCCCTGTAGATCGTGACGCTATCGTATCTCTCCCATTAACGAGAGTAACGGATCGTAACAGGGCGCGGTTCCGCGCACGGACGCGCGGCTTCCATGCAAAATATGCATGGAACCAATCTCAGCCGGATGACGGCGGGCCGTCCGGGAGCGCAGTCATCCGGCGATAACTCAGCGCCTCTGCGATATGCCGTCGCGCGACGGTGGCCGTCCCTTCAAGGTCGGCGAGCGTGCGCGCGACGCGCAGCACCCGGTGATAGCCGCGGGCCGAAAGCCGCAGCCGTTCAGCCGCCCGGATCAACAGCGCCCGGCCGGCCGCCTCCGGGGTCGCAACCTCGTCGAGCAGCGGTCCGTCGGCTTCGGCGTTGGTGCGAATTCCGCGTTCCGCAGCCGCGGCCGCATAGCGCGCCGCCTGTCTTGCGCGGGCCGCCACCACTCGCCGGGCGACCGCCGCACTGCCCTCGGCGGCGGGCGGCAAAGCGAGATCGGCCGGCGACACCGCCGGAACATCGATATGAAGATCGATCCGGTCCAACAGCGGGCCCGACAGCCGGCCCTGGTAGTCCTCCGCGCAGCGCGGCGCGCGGCCGCAGCCTCGCTCGGCGAAATGACCGCAACGGCACGGGTTCATCGCTGCGATCAGATGGAACCGCGCCGGATAGGTGACGTGGCCTTGGGCGCGGGCGATGGTTACGTGGCCGGTCTCGAGCGGCTGGCGCAGTGCTTCCAACGCGGCCCGATTGAACTCCGCCAGCTCATCGAGAAAAAGAACACCGTGATGGGCCAGAGAGACCTCACCGGGACGTGGGCGTGTCCCGCCGCCGACGAGCGCCGCCAGCGAGGCCGAATGATGCGGGTCGCGGAACGGCCGCTCACGCGAGAGCCCGCTATGGCGCAGGCCGCCCGCCGCCGATTGGATCATCCCGAGTTCGAGCGCCTCGGGCGGTTCGAGCGGGGGCAGAATGCCGGGCAGCCGCGCCGACAGCATCGACTTGCCCGCTCCGGGCGGGCCGATCATCAAGAGATTATGTCCGCCGGCGGCGGCGATCTCCAGGGCACGCTTGGCGCTCTCCTGACCCTTGACGTCGGCGAGATCGAGCCCCGCTGAGCGCGACGGCGCCAGGCGCGGCTCGGGTGGGGGCAGCAGCTGCGTTCCTTTGAAATGGTTGACGATCGCCAAGAGGCTTGGCGCCTGCGACCACCTCGACATCTCCGGCCCAGGCCGCCTCGCCGCCGCAGCCCACGGGGCAGATGACGCCGCCACCCCAGCCTGCCGTGGCGAGCGCCGCGAGCAGCACGCCGGCGACACTCGTCAGCGACCCGTCAAGCGCCACCTCGCCGAGCGCGGTATAGCCGGCGAGGTCTTCCGCCGGCAGTGCTTCCATTGCCGCCAGCAGGCCGAGCGCGATTGGGAGGTCGAAATGACTGCCCTCTTTGACGACATCGGCCGGAGCGAGGTTGAGGGTGATCCGCCGCGGCGGTAGCCCGAGGCCGAGCGAGGCGAGCGCCGCCCGCACCCGCTCACGGGACTCGGCGACTGCCTTGTCCGGCAGCCCGACCACGGTGAAGGCGGGCAGCCCGGAGGCGATCGTCACCTGGGTCTCGACCTCAATGACCTCGACGCCGTGGAACGCGACCGTCCGAACCCGTGCGACCATGCCCTATCTGTCTACAAGCAATAGTTGAATATAATTCAATTGAGTCAACAAAGCCAGCACTGTCGCCGGGTGGCATCCGCCAGAGACGGTTAACGATTTCAGGGCGTTGGGGCTGCCGCTGTTCTGGACTACAACCTGCGATTACGTCAACTATATGCTAATGTGCAATCTGCAGCGAATCTGCAGCTAATTCTCTCTCTGGTTGTCGGTTGGCCCCGTTCATTCAAAGCCTCACACGTCTCGATATTTCCTCTCTCCTCTAACCGGAGTAGCCAATCATGCAACACGAATTGGGCAATTTAATTATAGCGATCATCGTGACAAACCGCCCCAGTTTCATAACCTTCCCGCCCCAGTTGCCGGGCAAACGCGGTTGCCATTTGCTTGAAGGGGATCGGCTCGCGACCGTGCTACGCACCGTCTGCAGCAAAGCCCGCGGCAGCTGTCAGGCCGAACTCAAGCTCGGTGGTCCAGTCACGCTGACGGTGCCAGTGTAACGTCAGGGGTCCGGGGTGAAGTGCTCGGCGAGATTGTCGAGCCTTATCTCGTAGGGTTCGCAGCGCCCGGTCCAAGTGACGAATTCGCCGGGCGTCGCGCGCAGCGATTTCTCGGTGTTGAGGATAAAAGGCGTCGCGCACATTTGATCGGTGAGGTACGCGTTGGCCTGCGGATCGTAATTATTGAATGCGACAAATTCGGGCGGAATGTTGCCGGTCCGCTTGGCCGCGCTGGTCGTGAAGGCGTCCTTGATCGGGATGAACGGCGTGCAGCCACCGAGAAGGGCCGCCGGAAGTGCCAAGTATAGTAAGAGCCGCACGAGAATCTCGACCGCAGGTTGGCTTCGTGCAGTGTGCACGGGTAATGCCGCTGACGCAAGAGCCTGCCGCTTGGACGGGGCTTCAGGCCCGCTTGCTCTTGCGGGCGGGACGCCCACGGCCCGGAACTCCGGCCGCGGCCAGGGCGGATATTTGCCGAACCGAAAGGGCAACCTCATCGAAATCATCGATCAGTTCGTGAAATACACGGTACCAGTTGATCTCGGCCTTCAAGTGCAAAAACACCGAACCCAGGCCGATCGCGGCGCGGTCCATGAAGACGAACTCGCGCGGCGGCCTTACGCCGCCGAGGCGGCGGATGTCGCGATGGACGCCCTCGGCGACGGCGGCGCCATAGACGCCGCTCGCCTTCTCCTGAATAAGGCGCTCGCGATCTTCCAGCAGCGGGCCGTAAACAAATAGCGCCCACCGATTGAGCACATCGATTATTTCCCGCGACAGATTGCGAAAACCCCAGCTTTCGTAGGCATGGACGGCAAGATCGCGATCACCGCGCTGCAACGCGTGGTAGAGGTCGATGACGCCGCGGACGAAGGACGCCTCGAAGATGCGGATGCAGCCGAAATCGAGGAGATTGACCGTGCGGTCCGGCGCGACCGTGTAGTTGCCGAGGTGCGGGTCGCCGTGGATGACCCCGTAGTAATAGAACGGCACGTACCAGATCCGAAACATGCGCAACGCAATTTCATTGCGCTCCTCAAGTGGTGCCTCGGCGATGTCGAGGATCGGCGCGCCGTCGAGCCAGGTCATCGTCAATAGCCGCCGGGTCGACAACTCGGCAATCGGTACCGGCACCGCAACCCGGGTCTCGCCGCGCAGGATCTCGCCATAGAGCCGCATATGTGCGGTCTCGCGCTGGTAATCGAGCTCCTCCCGCAGCCGCTCGGCGATCTCGGCATGGATCTCGTCGGTCGTAACCGCGCGGTCGTAGCGCTCGTAAATGCTCATCGCGAGCTTCAACTGGCGCAGATCGGCCTCCACCGCCGAGGCCATGTCGGGATACTGCAGTTTGCAGGCGAGCGGAGTGCCGTCAAGCGCGGTGGCTCGATGCACTTGCCCGAGCGAGGCGGCGCGCGCCGCGGTTCTCTCGAAATCGCAAAACCGGCTCTGCCAGTCGGGCCCCAGCTCGCTGGCCATGCGCCTTCTGACGAACGGCCAGCCCATCGGCGGCGCATTGGCCTGCAGCTGGACGAGCTCTTGCGCGTATTCCTTGGGCAGGGCATCGGGAATCGTGGCCAAGAGCTGCGCCACCTTCATCAATGGGCCTTTGATGCCGCCGAGCACGGATTTCAGCTCGGCGGCATGACGGCTGCGATCGAGGCCGAGGCCGAGGTAACGTTCACCCGCGAGTCGCGCCGCCAGCCCGCCCATCGCGGTGGACACCTGGGCGTAGCGCCGAACCCGCCCGGTCAGCGAATTGTCGTCAGACACGGTTACGAGCCGCGAGAGCCTCTCACCCGAACCCTCTCCCCGCACGCGGGGAGAGGGAGGGACCCGAATAGCGGGAGGGTGAGGGGCAGCATGTATTCAACCCAGTCGCTCGAGCTCGTCGATGAAGCCGGAAACGACCGCAAGGCCCCTCGACCAGAAGGACGGGTCGGCGGCATCGAGCCCGAACGGTGCGAGCAGCTCGCGATGACGCAATGTGCCGCCCGCTCGCAGCATGGCCAGATAGCGGTCGGCGAAGCCCTGATGCGCGTCCTCGTAGACCGCATAGAGCGAGTTCACCAGACAATCACCAAACGCGTAGGCATAAACATAGAACGGCGTATGGACGAAATGTGGAATGTAGGACCAATAATGGCGGTAGAGGCCGTCGAGCCGCAAGCCCGGGCCGAGGCTCTCGCGCTGCACGTCGAGCCAGATCTCGGCGAGGCGGTCGGGCGTCAGCTCGGCCTCGCGCCGCTCGTCATGTACCTTCTGTTCGAAGGTGACAAACGCGATCTGGCGGACGACCGTGTTGAGCATGTCCTCAACTTTGCCCGCGAGCATGATCTTCCGCCGGCTCGGATCGCTTTCGCGCCCGAGCAACGCCCGGAACGTCAGCATCTCGCCAAACACCGAGGCGGTCTCGGCGAGGGTCAGCGGGGTGTCGGCCATCAGGTATCCCTGGCCGTTGGCAAGACACTGATGGACGCCATGGCCGAGTTCGTGCGCCAAGGTCATCACGTCGCGAACCCGGCCTTGGTAATTCAACAGCAGATAAGGGTGCGCGCTCGGCACGGTCGGGTGCGCAAAGGCGCCGGAGGCCTTGCCCGCTCTCACCGGTGCATCGATCCACCGTCCGGCGAAGAAGCGGCCGCCAATCGCGGCCATTTCGGGAGCAAACGCGCGGTAGGCGGACAGCACCGTCTCTTGCGCCTCGGACCAGGAAATCGTGCGCGCCTCTTGCTCGGGTAAGGGTGCGTTGCGATCCCAGAATGGCAGTTCCCCGACCCCGAACCAGCGCGCCTTCAGCTTGTAGTAGCGGTGCGCCAGCTTCGGGTAAGCTCCGCGCACCGCTGTGATCAGCGCGTCCACCACCTCGTCTTCGACAAAATTGGCGAGGTTGCGCGAAGAAATCGGCCGCGGGAAATTCCGCCAGCGATCCTCGATCTCCTTGTCCTTGGCGAGGGTGTTGGTGATCAACGCGAAGGTTCTGACGTTCTTTTCCAAAACCTCGCCGATCGTCAGTCCCGCTTCGCGCCGCGTTTCGGGATCGCGGTCCGCCAGAAGATCAAGGGCCTCGGGTTCGGTCAGTTCATGGCCGCGGATCGGAAAGCGCAGATCGGCGATTGTCTCGTCAAACAGTCGGACCCAGGCGGCGCGGCCGGCAACGTATTTCTCGTGCAGCAGCTTTTCGATCTCGTCGCTCAGCTGATGCGGATGGAAGGCGCGCGTGTCGCGCAGCCACGGCCGGTACCGAGCCAGCATCGGGTCCGCGAGTTTGGCGTCGATTTCGGCATCTTCGAGACGGTTGAGTTCTAGCGTAAAGAACAGCAGGATCGTCGACACCGCGTTGGTCCGCTCCTGCATCGTCTGATAAAAGCGCCCGATTTCCGGATCGGCGAGATTGCCGGCGTGTACCAGCGATGCATAGCTCGTGACGCGGCCGATCTTTTCCTGCAGCCGCTCATAGACGCCGACGGCGGCGCCGAGGTCGGCTCCCGACAGATCTGCGAGCCGACCCTTGTAGCGCTCCTCAAAAGCCTTCGAATCGCCGGCGAGCTGAGCGAGGTCGGCCGTTAACGCCTCGCTTTCGGCGCCCGGGTACAAATCCGACAGGTCCCATTGCGGCAGCACACCGAGTGCCGTTTTCTTCGGCCCTTCCGCTTTCGCTACTGGTTGCGCAGACATAACCACGCCCCGATCGGTTTCCTGGCGTGGATATGGGGCTCACCCCGCGCGCCGCAACCAAATGGCTGCTCGCTTGCAGACGCTCGGCCACCCAGCTCATCGTGCCGGTCCGCGCTCCCTGACCGCACCGCGCTTTAGGCGGCGCCGCGGACCGGCGCCGCGCTGTTCACATTACCCAGATCGGCCGGACCTCGACGCTGCCGTATCGCGCAGCGGGGCAGCGTCCCGCCCAGGACAACGCGGCATCGAGGTCTGGCACGTCGATCAGATAATAGCCGCCGAGCCGCTCCTTGGTCTCGGCGAACGGCCCGTCGAGCAACTTCGTCTGACCGTCCTTGATGCGCACTGTGGTCGCCGCCGGGGTCGGCCTCAGCCGGTTGGAGGCGACCAATACCTTGGCGTCGCGCAGCGCCTGGCTATACGTCATATAGGCGTCGATGATCCCGGCCATCTCTTCGCGCGGCACGCTCTCGGTTGCCCGCTCGTCGCCATAAATCAACAGCATGTATTGCATCGCTAACGCTCCTTCATGATCGGGCGACCGCCTTGCCGGACGCCCGTCTGGATGACGTTCGAGGCAAGCCGATTTCGACAAGCCAGCGAAGTCGGAGGAAATTTCCACAGCGATGCATCTTCCCGCTATTCCGCCGGCTGGCCGAAACCCGTACAAAGGCGGTGACGCGGGGTCGGGGAAAGATGGATTACGACCGCTGGCGCAGTCTGCCGGGAATGTTTCTCGAGCAGGCGGCTCGGCTCGGAGACAAGCCGTTTCTGTGGGCCAAGCGCGACGGTCGCTATCGGCCGGTCAGTTGGGTCGAGGCGGCGCGCGATGTCCGACACCTCGCGCTCGCCTTGCGGTCCCTCGGGATCGGCCGCGGCGAGCGCGTCGCTTTGGTTTCCGAGAACCGGCCGGAATGGATCATCGCCGATCTGGCAATCATGGTTGCCGGTGCCATCACGGTCCCGGCTTATGTGACCAACACGGTCGAGGACCATCGCCACATTCTGGCGAACAGTGGCGCTCGGGTCGTGATCGTCTCGAAGACTACTCTATCGGCGCGAGTGCTTGCGGCGGCCAATCAGGTCGACACCGTGCACACGGTGATCGCGATCGAGCCGGCCATTGGGCAGGCCAGCGCGGTCGACCTGCTGTCCTGGGATACCATCCTCGCGCATGGTGCCGAGCAGCCCGATAGCATCGAGGAGAGCGTCTCGGCGATCGAGCCCGATGATGTCGCCTGCCTGATCTTCACTTCGGGGACCGGCGGCATCCCCAAGGGGGTGATGACGACGCATCGCAACATTCTCGCGAATTGCCGCGGTGCTTATCGCGTTCTAGAGACGCTCGGACTCAGCGACGAAGTGTTCCTGAGCTTTCTGCCCCTGTCGCACTCCTACGAGCACACCGCGGGCGAGATGTTCCCGATCTCGATCGGCGCGGAGATCTATTTCGCCGAGGGTGCAGATGCGCTCGCCGCCAATATGCTCGAGGTGCGGCCAACGATCATGACTGCCGTTCCGCGACTATACGAGACGCTGCACCAACGAATCCGGCTCGCCATCGCGCGCAAGAATGGCCTCGCCCGCAAGATGTTTGAGCGGGCGGTCACGATCGGGCAGAAGCGACTTTCGTCGCAGCCTCCAAGCCTAGGCGAACGGCTTTTCGATCCCGTCCTCGACCGCATCGTCCGCGCCAAGATACGCCAGCGCTTCGGTGGGCAGCTCAAGGCGATGGTGTCGGGCGGGGCGCCGCTCAACCCCGATATCGGGCGGTATTTCCTGGCGCTCGGGGTCACCTTGCTGCAGGGCTATGGCCAAACCGAGGCCGGTCCCGTCATCACCTGCAATCTGCCCACTCACATCAAGATTGACACCGTCGGGCCCCCGCTCGACGGCGTCCGCCTGCGCATCGCCGATGACGGCGAGATTCTCGTCGCGGGCGACAATGTCATGAAGGGTTACTGGAACGACGCAGAGGCGACGGCTCAGGCGCTCAAAGAAGGCTGGCTCTACACCGGCGATGTCGGGGTGATCGACGGCGACGGCTATCTGAGGATCACCGACCGCAAGCGCGATTTCATCAAGAACTCCGGCGGCGAGATGATTTCCCCGGCACGCATCGAAGGCTATTTGAGTTTGGAGCCCGAGATCAGTCAGGTGATGGTATTCGGCGATCGCCGCCCATACCTCGTCGCGGTCGTGGTTCCCGACCCGGAGTTTGCCGCTGGTTACGCTGCCGGGGACACGCCCGTGGATCTGGCCGCGCCCGGCGCCGATCCCGGCCTCAACAGGGCCATGGGCGCGGTGATTGCGCGCGTCAACGAGACGCTCCAACCAAGCGAGCGGGTGCGGCGGTTTGTTATCGCCGCGGAACCGTTCACGACCGCCAACGGTCAGATGACGCCGACTCTGAAGATCAAGCGCCACGCGATCCGCGAAGCGTATGGCGCAGCGCTCGATGCTCTCTACCAGACCAAAGAAATCGCGGCCTAAGGAGAGGAAACATGCGGCTGGAACGGAAGATCGGGATTGTCACGGCGGCGGCTTCGGGGATGGGGCGGGCGCGCGCGATCCGCTTCGCCCGTGAAGGTGCAGCGGTCGGAGTTGCCGACATCGACCAGGCCGGCGTCGATGCGGTGGTGGCGGAGATCGCCGCCGCCGGAGGCCGCGCACTCGGTCTTGTCGGCGATCTCCGCCAGGACGATTTCGCCCGCTCTATCGTGCGCCGCACCGCCAACGCCTTCGGCGGGCTCGATTTCGTGTGGAACCATGTCGGCCACCCCGGCCCGGCTTCGATTGAGGGCATCGACATGGCCGATTTCGACATTGCGATCGACCTCAACCTGCGGGCGGTGCTGGTGACGACCGAGGCGGCGATCCCCGAAATCCGGGCGCGCGGCGGCGGCAGCCTGCTCTACACTGCCTCGACCTCGGGCATTCAAGGCTCAGGTTTCAGCCCGGTCTATTCGATGGCCAAGTTCGGGGTCGTCGGTTTCGTGCGCTCGCTCGCCAAGCGCCTTGCGCCCGAGAAGATCCGCGTCAACGCGCTATGCCCCGGCCCGATCGACACGCCGATGCTGCGCGTCTTTGTCGCGCGGCCGGACCAGCAGCGTACCGCCGGCCAAGACAAGGAGGCGTTGGTCCAACTGCGCGGCCGTCAGAACCCGATGGGCCGCACCGGCAGACCCGAGGAAATCGCAAACGCAGCGCTGGTTCTGATCTCGGACGAAGCCTCGTTCGTCTCCGGCGCCGCACTGCCCGTCGACGGCGCTGCCACGGCTTAGGAGGCCAGCCCCGACTCTATCATCGCAGCCGGAAATAATGGACGCTGAACAGCTGGCCGGGGTCGGTCCAAGTGTCGACGGGGCGGAAGCCGGCGCGGGCCGCCTGGACGCGGAATTCGGTGACCGAATATTTGTATGAATATTCGGTGTGGATTAGCTCGTCCTCGGCAAAGTGAAAGCGGGTGCCGGCGATGCGCGCTTCTTGTGCAACGAGGCTGCGGATGTAGATTTCGACCCGTCCCTCGGCTTCATTGTAGAAAGCCACGTGCTCAAAGCGGTCGATCTCAAGATCGGCTTCGAGCTCACGGTTGATGCGCTTGAGGAGGTTGAGGTTGAAGGCGGCGGTAACTCCGGCTCGGTCGTTGTAGGCGGCGCCGAGGATTTCGGGATCCTTTTTCAGATCGACGCCGATCAGCATCTCGCCGCCGGGACCGAGAATGCGCGCGTAATTGGCGAGAAATGCCACCGCCGCATCGGGCTCGAAATTGCCGATCGTCGAACCGGGAAAGAAACCGACCTGCTTGCCGCCCGCGCCGGGCAAGGGCGGCAGCGGAAAAGGGCGGGTGTAGTCGGCGCACACAGCGATGACGGGCACCGACGGGAAATCCTCGGCGAGCGCAGTGGCGGCGTCGCGCAGATGCTGACGCGAGATGTCGACAGGGACATAGGCGGCGGGCTGATCGAGCGCCTGCAGGAGGATTCGCACCTTTTCGCTGGCGCCGCTGCCGAATTCGATCAGGCGGCAATTGCGCCCCAAGTGGGCCGCGATGTCAGCCGAGTTGTCCTCGAGGATCATAATCTCGGTGCGGGTCAAATAGTATTCGGGCAGGCGGCAGATTGCCTCGAACAAGGCCGAGCCGCGCGCGTCGTAAAAGAATTTGCACGGTATTCGCTTGCGGGCGCCACCAAGCCCGCTCAGGACGGCGTCGCGAAAGCTTTCCTCTCCAGGAGCCAGATCATGGAACGCAAATCGCACGCCGCCCCTCATTCAACATCCTCCGCCAGCCTCACCCCTGCAAAGGCCCATCGTGCCGCGGGCGGGAAGAAGTTGCGATAGGTCGCCCTGATGTGCCGGGCCGGGGTAACCGCGGCGCCGCCGCGCAGCACCATCTGATTGCACATGAACTTTCCGTTGTATTCGCCGATGGCGCCGGCAGCCGGGCGAAAGCGGGGGTAGGGAACATAGGGGCTCTTCGTCCACTCCCAGACGTCGCCGAACATTTGCCGCAGGCCCGGCGTGTTGCCTCCGGCCGCCGTGTCGGACGTATCCGTACAAGGGTGGAGAAGGCCGCGATCGGCGAAATTACCCGCTACGGTTACACCCTCTGCGGCCGTTTCCCATTCCGCCTCGCTCGGCAGCCGCTTTCCGGACCACCTGGCAAAGGCGTCGGCCTCGTAAAAGCTGACATGGCAAACCGGTTCCGCCGGGTTGAGCCGGCGGCGTCCCGAGAGCGTGAAGATCCACCACTCGCCGTCCGCGTAGGCCCAATAGAGCGGGGCCTTCCAGTCTTGCTCGCGGGTTGTTGCCCAACCGTCGGAGAGCCAAAATTCGGGCCGCGTATAGCCGCCGTCCGCAATAAAGCCGAGGTACTCTCCGCAGGTTACCGGCCGCGCCGCGAGGCGGAATGGTTCGAGCCAAACCTTATGCCGCGGCCGCTCGTTGTCGAATGCAAAGCCCGCTTCCCGATCGCCGATTTCCTTGAGCGCCCCGTCAAATTCGAGCCATTCGAGCGGCGGCGCAAGGGTCTGCACCTGGAGCTGCGGCGCTTGATAGGCCGGGAGCAGAGGATTGATCGAAAAGACGTGCTTGATGTCCATCAGGATCAGCTCTTGATGCTGCTGCTCATGATGAAGCCCGAGCTCGATCAGCGGAGCAGCCTCGGCCCATGCCGGCTCGGCGGCCCGCTCGATAAGCCGCGCCACTCCGGCGCTGACATGATCGCGATAGGCCGCGACGATATCGACGGTCGGGCGCGACAACAGCCCGCGTTGCGGGCGCGGATGACGCGGGCCGGCGGCCTCGTAATAAGAATTGAAGAGATAGGCGAAGGCGGGATCAAAAACCCGATAATCCGGGTCGAAGCGCGTCAGAATGAACGTTTCGAAGAACCAGGTCGTATGTGCGAGATGCCATTTTGTCGGACTGACATCCGGCATCGATTGGATCGACTGGTCCTCTGCCGTCAGATTGGCAGTCAGCGTTTCGGTTTCGCGCCGCACTTCCTCGAAGCGTTCGAGCGCTGTATGGCGACCGGTTCCGGCAACTTCTTTTAATGCGGCAATCTCAACCACGGCATCCCCCGAACCGATTAGATATCCCCCGTTAACACCACAGCCGGCCGGTTGTCCCGCTCACGCGAGATAGCGGTCGCGCAGATGGCGCTCGAAACTGGCCGTACCGAGCGGCCGCCCGGTAGCGTGCTCGACTAGCTTTTTTGTCGACAGCAACGATCCCTTCGAATGAACCCGCTCGCGCAACCAGCCGAGCAGCAGCGCGAACTCGCCGGCGGCGATCGCCTGCGGCATATCCGCCATATCCCGCCGCGCCGCCTCGAACAATTGAGCTGCGATCAGCGCGCCGAGCGTATAGGTCGGGAAATAGCCCCAATTGCCGTCGTACCAGTGAATGTCCTGTAGGCAACCCTCGCGGTCTGTCTCCGGTTCGACCCCGAGCAGTTCGCGCATCGCTTCGGCCCAGGCTCCCGGGAGGTCGGCCGGCGAAAGATCGCCGGCGAGCATCGCCCGCTCGAGCCGGTAGCGCATGATCACGTGGGCGGGATAGGTCACCTCATCGGCATCGACGCGGATAAGGCCGCGGCGCACACGGATCTGACGCCGGTAGAGCGCTTCGGCCTCCCAGCCGGCGCCTTCGCCGTCAAACGCCGCGCGTAGGATCGGCGCGGCATAGGTCAAAAAAGCGCGACTACGGCACACCTGCATTTCGAGAAACAGCGATTGGCTTTCATGCGCCGCCATGCCGCGGGCGCGGCCGACCGGCTGCCCGCGCCACTGCACCGGAAGCCCCCGTTGATAGAGAGCGTGCCCGGTCTCGTGCAGCACCGCCATAAGCGCTTCAGCGAAATCATCCTCGTTGTAGCGGGTGGTTATCCGCACATCGTCGGGCGTGCCGCCGCAAAACGGGTGAGCGCTGATGTCGAGCCGGCCATGCGTGAAATCGAACCCGATCCGCTCCATAAGCCTCATTGCGACCCGGCGTTGTCGGTCGACCGGGAAAGGGCCGTGGGGCTCGGGCGGCAGCGGCATAGCCGCTTGCCGAGCTAGAGCTGCGTCGAGCAGATCGGGCACAAACCCCATAATTTCGTTAAACAGGCGATCGATCACCGCAACCGAGGCGCCCGGCTCGTATTGGTCGAGAAGCGCTTCGTAGGAGCTCGTTCCGAGCCGCTCGGCCTTGCTCGCGGCGATTTCCCGCTCGACCCGCAGCACGCGCTCGAGCCCCGGAAGCACCGCCTTGAAGTCGTCCTCCAGCCGCGCCTTGCGCCACACCGCCTCGCACTCGGAGCACGCACGCGATTCGGCCTCGACGAGCGCCGCTGGGACCGCTGCCGCATGCGACCAGCGTCGGCGCATCTCGCTCAGATTGGCGCGCTGCCATTCGTCGAGCGTATTTGCCGTCGACCCGGCTTCGGGCAGGAGCTCCGCGATGGCCGGCGCGGTCAGGTGCTGATGTGAGATTGTCCGCAACGTCGCGAGCTGCTCGGCTCGACCCGCAGCCCCGCCTTCCGGCATTATCGCAGCGGTGTCCCAATGGAGCACCGAAATCGCCTGTTCCAGCGCTCCGATGCGAGCAAACCGCTCTTCCAGCTGCCGATACGCGGTCATCGTCCCCCCGAATTGCGGCGATGATAGAGGACATAAATGACGATTAATGCAACCGCCAGGGAAAACCACGTGATCGCGTATTGCAAATGGTTGTTCGACAGCGCGAGGCGGGTGACGCCGCCTTTCGGCCAACCGCCGGGGTTCGGGGTCGCGTCGGCGTCGATATAGAACGGCGCGACCCGGTCGAGGTGGTCTGCCGCGCTCATCGCCGGAAGATCGACCCAGAACCAGTAATTGAGGTCGGGACGGTTGTCGGGCAGAAACCATACCGGCCGTCCTTCGGGCGGCAGGCGCAGCAATCCTTGTACGCGCACCGTGCCGCTGACCTGTGCGGCAGCGCGCTGTGCCGGATCCTTGAGTTCCGCAGGGATGTACCCGCGATTGACAAAGACGGCGCGGCCGCTCGGCTCGATGAGGGGCGTCAGAACTTGATAACCCTGTCCGCCCGCCTCCGATGTCGCGCCGAGAAAGATTTCCTTATCGTGGAGAAATATGCCTTCGTCGGTAACGTGCCGAAACTCCATACCGCGCGCTTCTTCGAAGCTTTGCGGCACCGGGACCGGAGCCGCAGCCACCGCCGACTCACGCTGTGAGATCAGACGCTCTTTCCAGAACAGTCGTTCGATCTGCCACGAGCCGAGCGCGAGCAACAACAGCAGCATCGGCGCGGTGAACACCGTCGGCCAGAGCAGCGGCCGAAACCGGGACATTTCATATAGAGGGCGGTGCGACGAGCAGGTGGTGACGATATTGCAGCGCGATCAGGCCCGCCTTCAACGGCCGCAGCATCGCGATGGCGCCACCCAGGATCAGTGGGGTCCACAGAACAAGGTGGACCCAGATCGGCGGAGAAAAGCGGATTTCGACAAGCGCTGCGAGGCCGACGACGATCAGGCCCAGAAAGAGGATTACGAAAACGGCCGGGCCGTCCCCGGCATCCTGTGCCGAAAGATCGAGGCCACAGACCTCACACGCTCGGCGCACGTTCAGAAGTCCCGCGAAAAGTTTGCCCTGACCGCAACGCGGGCAGCGGCAACCGAGGGCGGCACGCAGCGTGGAGACCGCGGGAAAGTCGTTCATCCCACGACGTCGGCGCCGCCGCTGCCCTGGCCCCACCAATAGACGCACACGAAGAGGAACAACCAGACGACGTCGACAAAATGCCAATACCAGGCAGCCGCCTCGAAGCCAAAGTGGTGATCCGGTTTGAAATGGCCGGCCCAGGCCCGGTAAAGGCACACGATCAGAAACGTGGTTCCGATAATGACGTGGAAACCGTGAAACCCGGTCGCCATGAAGAAGGTCGATGGATAGATGCCGCCGGTGAAATGAAACGGCGCGTGGCTGTATTCGTAGGCCTGCACCGAGGTGAAGCAGATGCCGAGAAAAATGGTCAGCGCAAGGCCCCGCAGCAGCCCGCTGCGGTTGCCCTCGATCAAGGAATGGTGCGCCCACGTCACCGTCGTCCCCGACAACAGCAGGATCAGCGTGTTGAGGAACGGGAACTCGAATGGGTTGAACGGGTGGATCGTCTTGGGCGGCCAGACGCCGCCGACGGGAAACAAGCTCGATGCGAAAAACGCCCAGAAGAAGGCGGCAAAGAACATCACCTCGGAAGCGATGAACAGCGCCATGCCGTAACGCATGCCCAGCTGCACGACGGGGGTGTGATAGCCTTGAAAGGTGGCTTCGCGAATGACGTCGCGCCACCACACGGCCATGATCGCCAGCACCGAGAGGATCCCGATAATCAACACCGTCCAGCCATAGCCGTGCATGTAGAGAACGCCGCCGGTGGTGATCAGACCGGCGGCAATTGCGCCCAGCAGCGGCCAGATGCTGGGCTCGACGAGATGATAGGGGTGCTTCGGTGCGGCGTGCGCTTCGCTCATTGGATGTGGGCCTGGGTCGGTCAGTTTAAGGAGGGCGCCGGCGATCGAGGCGCCGAGGATGCGGTCGGGGATGCCGTCTCGGGCGCGCGAAACATCGTATAGGAGAGCGTAATGGACCGCACTTCGCTGGTATTCGGATCCGTCAGGAGGTCAGGGTCAACGAAGAACTGCACTGCCATATCGACGCTCTGGCCCGGTGCCAAGGTCTGATTGCTGAAGCAGAAGCATTGCAGCTTGTCGAAATAAATGCCGACCTTGGTGGGGGTTACGTTGTACACGGCGCGGGCGGTAACCGGAGCCGAAGTACGGTTGACGGCGCGGAAATAAACTTGGCTCTGCTCGCCTGGATGGGCCGCGATTTGGTCTTGCAACGGGCGGAATTCCCAATCGAGGCCGGGCGCGACTTGGGTGTCGAAGCGCACCGTAATCAAGCTTGCAGCCATTCGGTGCGGCACCGCATCCGCCCGCCGGGTCGTGCCGCCAAAGCCGGTTGCGGCACAAAACAGCCGGTAAAGGGGCACCGACGCGAACGACAGGCCGACCATGCCGGCGGCAACGGAGGTGAGGAGCAGCACGGTCGCGCCGTTGCGGCGGCGTTTTCGCAAACGATGCGCCGGCGCCACGCTACCCTCCCATTCGGACGATTGTGATGGCGTAGAACAGCGCGACGAGCGCAACGAGCATGGCCGCGACCGCGAGATTGCGCGTGCGGATCGTTTTCTGGCGGTCCAATGCCATCAAAGCCACCCGCCGCCCGTGTGATCGACGAGCAGCAAACTGAAGATCAGCAGGAGATAGAGCAGCGACACGGCGAACATCCGGCGAGCACTGCGGTCGGTGGTGTCACGCCAGACCAGGATCGCCGATCCCGTAAACGAGGCGCTCAACAACAGCGCGCCAACCCCGTAAAGCAGGCTGCCGATGCCGAACAGCCAAGGCGCCAGGCTGACCGGCCACAGTACGAGAGTGTAGAGCAGCATCTGGCGCTTGGTTTCGGCCGGACCGGCGACCACTGGCAACATCGGCACCCCTGCGGCGGCGTAGTCGGCGGTCCGGTACAATGACAACGCCCAGAAGTGTGGCGGGGTCCAAAAGAAGATGATCGCGAA
>Ga0306924_10001789_pt1 | contig 19895 bp, 14 predicted proteins | sample sta12Can44000111_FD_203756 | JGI IMG/M metagenome (GOLD analysis project Ga0306924, IMG submission 203756) | Lab enrichment of tropical soil microbial communities from Luquillo Experimental Forest, Puerto Rico - statanox.12C.anox.44.000.111 (v2)... | ecosystem: Environmental > Terrestrial >...
AGGCCGCTGGGTCGTAAGGGCCACAGCGACGAAATAGAAACAAGCACCTGGCTTGGGTAAAGGACATCGCGAGTCCCGCCGTGACCTTCCCTTCGCGGACATAGTCAAGAGGCCGTGTCCGTTGCATGCCCGAACGGAGGAGGACGGTGGACAGTCACGGTCTCTTTCGGACAACATGTCAGCAGACCCGCAGGTCAAGATCGGCGGCCTTTCCGGGCAGATCGAGCAGATCAGGGATGCGATCGAGCTGCCGTACCTGTACGCTCACCTGTGCAAGAAGCACCAGCTCAAGCCGCCCAAAGGGCGTCCCGCTCTACGGCCCTCACGGCTGCGGTAAGCCGACCTCATCGCCGTTCGATGGTGGCCGGTGCAGCGAGACATGCGCTCACCGGCGCACTGCATGCCTGACGGAACGAGGTTCCACGATTTTCGGCAGATCCGAGCGTCAGGCCGTCGTGCGGCACGAGTGTGGCGGCATGCAGATTTCCGCTTTGACGCAACACCCGGCGGCCGCCACGGCGACCAGTTGCCGACCAGGTAAGGCAGATCGGCGTGTGCCGAGGCTAGCGATCCTTGGTCACCAGCGATCGAGGATCGCTAGGTCTCCGGCGTTGTCTCTGGTTCGGCGGCATGGGCGCGGACATCTGCAAGCCATTGGTCAATGAGTGCAAGGAGGCGCTCGAGGCGGTCGCCGGTCAGTTCGCGCAGCGGGATTTCTGGGCGCACACCGGAGAGATCCTTCTCGCGGTCCAGTCGCGGGATGCCGAGGGTATGCAGGCCGACGATCAGGGCGTCGCGGTTGTGCTGGCGGTTGAACGGGGGTGTCCGACACATCCTCTTGACCCTGACCTCGAGGGCGGGTGGTCCGCCGTGCGGGCTGGCGTACAGGGCCAGCACCCCGCGCCAGCGGGAGCTCGTCGTGCGGGCGCAATCGGCGCAGGGATGCGCACCGCGTCGTTCGCGCCCTACCCGCCCTTCCTGCTGCCGATGCCGGAGGAGGCGGCCGTGGCCCTGGCCCGCGCGTTGCATGAGCGCGGTGAGGAGGTGCTCGGCCTCAACGGCGCCCGTCCTGCCGTTGACCTGTGCGCTGCCGAGCTGGCCCGGCTTTGCGGGGGCCGGGTCCAGGTCAGCGTGCACACGCGGCTGCATGAACTCGGCGTTCTGGCGCGGCCCGCGCCGGTGCCCGGCCGCTTGCGGGCCGCGACCGTGGGTGACGTGGACCTGGTGATGGAGTGGTTCGGCGCGTTCATGGGCGACGCCGACGAACAGGCAGGCCGCCCGCGCGGGGCCAGCGCGCACGAAGTACCCGACCGTGCGGAGATGCTGGGCCGGCTCCGAGCCGGATGGCTGTGGTTCTGGGTCAACCAGGCCGGGGAGCGGGTGCATCTGACCGGCGTCAGCCCGCCCTCGTTCGGGGTGGCCCGCGTGGGCCCGGTGTACACGCCGCCGGCCCAGCGCGGGCGCGGCTGGGCCAGCAACGCGGTCGCCGAGATTTCCCGGCGGATCCAGGCCGAGGGCGCGCGGGTGTGCCTGTTCACCGACCAGGCCAACCCGACCTCGACCAAGATTTACGCCGCCCTCGGCTACCAGCCAGTAGCCGACATGGCCAACCTGGTCATCATCCGCTGACACCGGCCGATTCGCGGCCAAGTGAGTGCACCGTGTCAAGTGAGTGCACCGTGTCAGGCTCCAATGGGTGACGAGGGCCGGGGCTCATAAATGGGAAACTCCGAGCCGTCTGGCACGCGGATCGCCGTGAGCAGCCCCAGCCCTGATCGGAAACATCCCGTGTCACTTTGTGCGGCAGCCTGAGCTATGCAAGCCGGGCAATCATCCCTCGGGCCGAATGGGATCGTGTGGACCGCCGGACGAGATGCCTCGGTAGCTCATCGCCAGCTTTTCGCCTGGCTAGCCAGCGGGATATGATGGTCAGTGACATTGATCGCTTTGCCGCTCTTTCCCGGTTCCGGTGTTGGCGCCATGGGGTCGGCGCGGAGTCATCCGGCTTAGAGTAAGCTAATGATAGTTGTTGATTGAAGGGCTGATCATGACCCCCGGTCCTTATCAGATAAGAGACCTATACTGGATATCCTGTTGCAATGCCTAGCTACGATGCTTTCATTTCCTATAGCCACCAAGATGATGGCAAGCTTGCTCCAGCGCTACGGGCTGGTCTGGAACGCTTCGCGAAACCCTGGCATCGGCTGCGGACGCTCCGGGTCTTCCTTGATAGCGCTAACCTCTCGGCCGACCCGAGGCTGTGGGGATCCGTCGAAGAGGCGCTGGGGTCCTCGAGGTGGCTGGTTCTCCTAGCATCACCTAACGCCGCAACATCAGAATGGGTGAACCGCGAGGTTGCATGGTGGCTGGAACCATCGCTCGCCGGAGCGATTGCTAGTCGTCGCGACAAGCCCGGGCCTGGGCTGGGACGAGCACTCGAATGACTGGGCGGCGGGAGCGCCTGTGCCTCCTGCGCTTCGGGCCGTTTTCACCGAGGAGCCACGGTGGGTGAACTTGGCGGAGGTCCGGCGCGATGACAGGCGGCTGGTCATACCACCGGAGCTGATTGCGGATATCGCGGCCCCCATCATGGGTCGGCCTAAGGACGAAGTCATCGGCGACCAGTTGCGAGAGCATCGGCGTACCATGAGGCTTGCTCGCGGGGCGGTCGGCACTCTTGCCGCCCTGACGGCAACCGCCACAGTCGCCACCTTCATAGCCATCGGCCAGCGGAATAATGCACAGACGCAGGCCAGGGTCGCGACATCACGGGAGATTGCCGCTCTGGCCATCGCCACCTTGGGCACAGATACCGACGTGGCTGAGCTGCTGGCCGTCGCAGCATACAAGATGGACCGCAATCCGCAGACTCAGGCGGCCTTGGTCGAAGCAGTAATGGCCAGTCCGCAACTCATCCGCTATCTGCAGACTGGCGCAGCTGTCACCTGCCTGGCCGCCGCAGCCGACGGCAAGGCAGTGGCAGCGGGCACCGCCAACGGTGAACTGGTGCTGTTTGACCTGGTGACCGGAGCCCGCCGGGCCGTGCAGGCCGGGCATGGCCCGATTACCGACGTGGCGCTCAGCGCCGACGGCAGCCGGGTGGCTGCCACTGACGGGTCGCAGGCGGTTGCCTGGGCCGGCGGGGCGGGGCGCCGAGTTGTGCGATTCGGAATGAGCAGGGGCGCATCGGGCGTTGCGGTGTCGCCGTCCGGCCGGCTTGTCGCCGTCCTGTCTAACCCGAATATGTCGGCCGGCATCATTAATTCGGACAATGCGAGCGCTTCCCTGCTCGTCCGTGACACGCGGACGGGGCGCCAAGTCCATGCGGCTGAGCCGTCGTGGGTCACCCAGGTAGCGTTCTCCGATAGTTCGTCTCTGATACTGCTGGGGGAAGGCGGCAGCTGGGAGCAAGTAACGGCGGCCGACCTTCGCGAGGTCGCTGGACGCCGCGGAGGGCTGACTCCCAACGTTGGCGTGTTCGGGACCTCGCCAGATGCTTCGTTCTCCGGTTTCGTCGCTCGTGGAAGCCTCTTTACCTGGCGGACTACCCGCCCGCCGAGCATATTCAAACTCAATGGCAACCCCATAGGTCCGGCCGTCTATGCACTCGACCTCGCCATAAGCCCCGACGGGAAATGGGCTGCCACGATAGAGGGGGGGTCGATCTACCTAGACCATCTGACCAGCCCTTCTTCCGGCCAGATTGCGGAGAGTTCGCCAGCGGAACTCACCTCGAATAGCAATACCACCCTTGTCAGCTTCCTCGGCGATGACAGTCACCTGGTCTCGGCGTCGGGCAGGACTCTTGTCCTGTGGAACCTGAACCAGGTCTCGCGCGCTGCCCGGCTGACGGGAGTCGTGGCACCTGGCGGTGGCACCGTCGGCGCCCCTCCGACTCTGGCGTTCTCGCCGAATGGCCAAGAACTCGCGGTAGCCGGGGGCGTGGGCGGCACCATGGTATTTCGGGTGAGATCCGGGCTCACGCGCGTGAGTGAGACAGGCCTGGGGGCGACATCAGCATGCCGATCTGGCAGGGAAATACAACACTGTTCGCGGAGCTCGGCGCTTCTGGCCTCCAGATCACCAATGAGCGCGGTATGGTCCTGAGGTCATTGCACGCCAGTAACGAGCAGGCGAACCTAGTGGCGGCACGGCTGCAGCCGGGTGGCAGGCGGCTCGCCATCGTTGATAGTTCTGGAGCCGCAAGCGTTTATGATCTGGCTACGGGAAAAATAAGAATCCAGACTACTAGCATTGGCATCGCACCCGTTCAGCAAGCGGATATCAGTCCTTCTGGTGACGGTGCCGTCATAGTCTCATCGAATTCCCAGGAAGTAATCTATATTGACCTGCACACAGGCAAATTCCATGTTATCGGGTCAGGCGGCGCTGCCTCGGCAGTCTTCACCAAGGACAGGCTGCTTATACAACGGACTTCGGGCACGCTGGAGATCTGGGATTCCAACGGCAGGCAACTGCTCGGCTCTTTGCCCGGAACGGGAGGATTCGTAAACGCGCTCGCGGTGTCACCAGACGGCACCGTAGTAGCCAGGATCCGTGACAACGGGACGCTACTGATCACGGACCTCACCTCGGGACAAGCACTCGGCAGCTTCAGCCTCCCGTTTCCCGCCAATCAGTACGCGGCGGATCCGTGGCGCGCCACGGCCCTGCAGTTCACGCCAGACGGGAAGGCACTGCTGACAGCCACAGCCGGCACCGAGATGATGCGCTGGGACCTGTACCCGCCGGACCTGGTCCAGATTGCCTGCGCAACCGCAGGACGCGCACTCACGGCAACTGAATGGCGAGCATATGTACACACCAGCCCGCCGACAGACCTCGCATGCCAGCTGTAAGGACTCGCGTCACCGGGGACTTGGCCGGGCGGCACTAATTTATTAGTGGGCGGCTTCGGTGGAGTCAAACGGCCTGTGTAATTGCCGAGCTTCGCACTCTGCGTTGAAGAGGGCAAAGCGGTTAGGTGACGGGCCCTACGACCATCCGAGCTGGATGCACACAGGATCGTTGCTGGCTACCGCGCCTTGGATGCCCGTGCTGGGACTGGCGGTGACGTAGACTTGGTAGGAGGTTCCGGAACTGTCGTTGACGGTGCCGTTACAGAGGGTATATCCCTCGGTCACCGAGTTGTCTGCCGGAGACACCCTGTATCTGCCGCCTACTTGCGCCTCGAACGCATCGGCGGCAGCCGTGCAGTCGACTGTGCTGTCGTAAACCTGCATCGACACCCCGTCTCCAATCCCGTCGACCGTGTAATAGCAGACCGACGTATACGGTTGCGCGGATTCCGTGGTCGGCGGCGGCGGAGGAGGTGTGTCGGTCGTCGCGGGAGGAGGTGTGTCGGTCATCGCGGGAGGAGGTGTGTAGGTCGTCGGCGGAGGAGGAGGCGGTTGCGAGTTGGAGCACGCGGTCAAGGTGACAAACATGGCGGCCAGCGCAAAGGCCGGAATATACTTCTTTCGAGTCATTTTACCGCTCCCCTCAAGCGTGTGGACGCTCACGTAATCCCAGGGGTTTCAATCAAGTAATTCTCAAAAAAGATCTTCAATTGCGGAGGTTACGAATCATTCACGGTGCGTTTCCGGCCAGCCCCGCGCCCTGCTGCGCGCACGCTGTCACCGCTGCCCTGAATACGTTCACGACTCCTGCTCCCCTTCCCGGAAGATCAGCGGGCGGCTTTCCGACACTAGGCGAAGGTGACGGGCATCTTGCCGTCGCTTTGATCGGTGACGGTGTCTACCATGGTCGGCCGGGCCGGACGGGCTGTCCGCCCGTGACGGCGCCACCAGGGTGGTGTCAGGCCAGGTGCGGCCGCTAGCACCCCCAGTCCGCCCCGGTAGCACGACCACGGCACCGGCCGCCACGCCGGGACGGCGGTCAGGTCACTCATCGTTGTCCCCCCTGTTCCCGGGCAGATCCTGCGTCTTACCGGACAGGTCCTGCGTTTCACGAAACCATACAGATTGTCTGGCGATTGTCAACATGTCTGAGTAAAGCGGACCGGACACGACCGTAGAAGTGCACATGCGGCAGGGCAAGAGCGGGCCGGGGAGCGAATGGGCGCGCCTAGCGGCCCGCCCGTGGTTTCGCGGAACGTCAGTAGGCTGCGATGCAGTGGTCATCAACAGGCCGGTAACCCCGGCATTAAAGATCTCTAGCTGAAGAGTGCGGAATAGGATCGTGAGCCTCGTGTGGCCAGCGGTCTCATGCAGTTCGGAGACAGGCGTCACAAGCTCGGCCGGGTAGCGCTCCCTCGGGGCGGTAGTCACCAGGTGTCCAGCGGAATGATAACGCGCGGCTGGTGGATTCGGTCGAGGCTGATCGTGAAGGCGCTTCCCAGGTAGGGCTGTTGCGTCCACCCGAAGCTAGGGTGAGAGTTTGTCGGGGGCGAGCTTCCGCCCGGCCCTGGTACTCTGATGGTGCCTAGACGCGATGCTGAGTTCGCATGCGGCTACCACCCATTGGACGTGTATCATGCCTCCGGCGAAACGAAAGCCTCATGAGGGGTTTCTGTCCCGCGCCGGCGCTGAGGCATTTACGGTCTTCTCAGTCTCTCGTTGGCAGCGAACGCAGAATATCGACGATGGGAGCGCGCCGCCTCCCAGGCCTGCTCGCGGCTGGCTCTATAAGATCTCGTTTTAAGGGCGGGACGCCTCGCGTTTGCGCGTTATAGGGTCAGTAGCCGGGTGTTCTTCAGCTTCCATCACCAGGAGGATTATTGACGCGTGCGGCAGGTGCGAGCGATGCGAACGACGGGGGATTCTGCGCTACCGCTTAAGGGTAGTGAATGGCAGTTTAATTTGCGGCCGAAGCGGTCTACAGGTAGCGATAGTTGGGGTGACAAAGGCAGCGTTACGATTCCTGATAGCGAATGGCAAGGTATTGCGGCGCGAGGAGGGGGAGCGATCAGGCGCTGGATAAACAAGCAGATGAAACGGAAAGCGTGCGTCATCGTGCTAATTGGCAGTACTACGGCTGGCCGCCCTTGGGTCAACTACGAGATCATGAAGGGTTGGCGAGATAGGAAGGGGGTGTTCGGCATATACATTCACAATCTCAGAGATAGTGCGCGAGCTCGGTCGCCAATGGGCGCGAACCCGTTTGATGATTTTACTCTCGGAGGACGGCGGATGTCGGACATCGTCTGCGCCTACAACCCACCGTTCGAAGACAGCGAGTTGGTCTACACTTACATCCAGAAACACCTGTCATCGTGGGTAGTGATGCAATTGATATCCGCCGGCATAACCCGCCGGATTCCGATAGCTCATTTGAGCCGTGGGGAGATATCCATTTAGGTAAGCACCTTGCTGGCGTGGCGGGAGGTACGTCAGAGTATGACATGAGCCGTTTAAGAACCGCTGTGCTCAAGGAACTTCGCCGAATGTTCAGGGGTTGGCAGATAATTTAATGTTATGGGCGCTTATATACAGCAGCTGTAATTCGTAATCTTTGTCTGCGCAGGTGAGGGTCTATGAGTTGGCGGCTTGCTCGGGTCCCGCAGGTTGCCGGGGTGCGTGGGCCTGCCGGACCGCCTTGGTGGCGTTGAGCTTGAGGAGTAGCTTTCGTAACCGGGCCATCTAACTCGGCGGAATCCACGCCGGGGATTCGCCCGGCCCGGCTGACCGCAAAGGGTGATCGGCGGCCAGTCGTTCGGCTTCACGTCCGCAGGGCTTGCGCAATCGGTCCGCCAGGCGTAAAAAATGCCTGAGGCAAAGTAGCGCTCATGCCCTTGCCGGGCCGACCTAAGCGCACCGGCCGATGAGGCTGGAGAAACCCGGTTTCTGGGCAATAGTGCAAGAAGGGGGACCGTGGCCGGACGTATTGTGCTCCTGATCTCGTGCGCGTTCCTGCTGGCGGCGTGTGGCAGCAGCGCTGGGTCCACGTCGGCGCCAGCCGCCGCGATCGACTCCTCCGCATCGTCGGCTGGTCCGGTGGCGTCGTCCAATCCGCCGTCGTCGGCTCAGGTCACGTCCGCTGCTGCGCCGGGATGCGGGCAGTACTGCCAGCAAGCCGGCGCGTCGGCCGGCACCGTCACCATCGGGTATCCGTGCCCTTCGAACGGCTGCCTGAAGTGCCCGGCCCAGAATTGCGTCACGGTGGCCGGTAATTCAGGCACGGTGACCAATGGCGTGGCCACGGTGCCACTGACCTGTAATCTGGCCACCGAATGCGAAGGCGCCATCCTCCTGTGCCAGGGAACGGATGGTTGCCACACCGGCGGCGGGGGCGGCCTTGGCGGCCGGATCGCCGGTTCCGATTTCACGCTGGCTGCGGGTGCAACCAGCAATGTACCGGTCGGGCTCACCGCATTCGGTGAACAGACGGTGACGGCGAACTCGAGCGGCTACGGCGTCACGGTCATGATCGACATGCTCGACTACGGCTATGTGCTTCCCGTGAGCGATACGCCACCCAGCTTCACCGTGACAACGAGCGACCCGCCTGCCTACCCGTCAGGCGCCACGGCCTCCTGTGGCGGCACCCTCTTCGTCGGGCCCGGTACCAGCTGCCCGTTCGCGCAGAACGTGGAGCAGGCGTATACCAGTTCGCTAGGGTACGGGGACGGCACGGTGACCGCGTCGAGCCCGGTCACCGGCGAGACCTACCAGATGCAGTGCACCGGCGGATGGCCGGTCAGCTGCAGTGGCGGGACGAATGCGCTCGTTGAGTTCTACAACACCTGAGGCCGCGCGCAAGTGGCTGCTGCTGGGGGTGGTGGCGGTCGCGCTGCTGACCGGCGCGCTGGTCTACGCGCTGGGCGCGCTGCAGCCCCTGCAGGACGGGGCGATTGATGAGGGCTTCGCGATGGCCGGCGCCCATCGGCCACCGGCCGGGATTGCCATCGTGGCGGTGGACAACGCGACCTTGCAGAGCATCGACGCCCAGCTGCCTATCCCGCGCTCGTACTATGCGCGCCTGCTCGACGTGCTGCACCGGGCCCGGCCGGAGTTCATCGGCCTGGACCTCCAGTTCATTGGCACCAGCGCCGATCCGAAGCAGGACCAGGCGCTGCTCGGTGCCTTGGCCCGCGACGGGCCCGTGCTGGTCTCCGTCACCGATTCCGGCACCGGGGTCCCGACCATCGACGGCGTCAGCGATCCCCGCGGCGTGGTCGCGGCCAGCGGCGCGGTCGGCACCGACAGCGACGGGGTCCTCCGCAAGCTGATGTACGTGCAGGTCCGGCTGCAGACGTTCCCGATCCGCGCCGCCGAGATGGTGGAAGGCAGGCCCGTATCCGCCGCACAGCTGCCGGGCAACCAGGCGTGGATCGACTTCGCCGGGCCGCCGGGCACCTACCCGATCTACTCGATGGCCAGCGTGCTGAACGGCACGGTGCCATTGTCCGCATTGGCCGGCAAGATCGTCCTGGTGGGTATCACCGCGCCGATCGGCAAGGACGTGTTCACCACCGCTGCCTCCCCAGATCCGATGGCCGGCGTGGAGGTCCAGGCCAACGCGATCGAGACGGTGCTGCGCGGTTTCCCGCTCCGGTCGGCCGGCGGGTGGCTGAACATTGTGCTCATCGCCGCGCTCGCGGTGGCACCCGTGGCGCTGAGCCTGCGCGCTAGCTCGCTGATTGTGGTGCTGTCCGCACCACTGCTCGCCGCCGCGTTCCTGGGCCTGGCTGTGCTCGCCTTCGATCACGGGCTCATCCTGGCGGTGCCCGCGCCGATCGTGGCCCTGGTCATCGCGACGGGCGGAGCGGTCGCCGTGGAGAGCCTCGTCGAGCGGCGACAGCGGCGGTCACTGGACGAGCTGCTCAGGCCGTTCCTGCGGCCGGGGAAGAACGCCTTCTTCCTGTCCTACCGGCGGGACGAGAGCAGCTTCGTCGCGCGGCAGCTGCGCGCCGCGCTGACGGCCCGCTTCGGTGAGCAGAGCGTATTCATGGACGAATCGGCCATCAGCCCAGGCCAGACCTGGCCACGGGAGATACCGGAGGCCATCTTGGGTTGCCAGGCCATGCTGGTCATCGTCGGCAAGTACTGGCTCGCGGCCCCGAACGCCGCCTCGGGCTCGCGTCGGCTGGACGATCCCGCCGACTGGGTCCGGCGCGAAGTGGAGGCGGGCCTGGCCCGGCCGGAAGCAGCTATCATCCCCGTCCTCGTCGACGGGGCGGCCATGCCTCGCCGCGGGGACCTGCCGACGAGCCTTCAGCCGCTGTGTGACCGCCAGGCGTTCTTGCTGCCCGGGAACAACCTCGACCGTGAGGTCGATACGCTGATCGACGGGATACGCTGCGGTCAGCTCGCTCCGCTGCGGCTGGCGGGAGCTGTTCATCTCCCGGCCGACGGCCGGGACCCGCGGCTGGCCAGGTGGCGCCGCCGAGAGAAGGCGGGCGGCATCGGCCGCTAGTTCGCCTGAGCCGGCCGGAGCGGGTGGTGCAGGGCAGGCCTGGCGCCCTAAATATACTGCCCACGGATGTTGGTGACAGCGACATGGGCTGGATGATCTTGATCTAGGGGAGGGCCTCCGGGTTCGGCGTGGATCACCCCATCGACGCCGAGCTCCCGCGGGGCCCTCATGCCCACAGTAATGCCCCGCTGACTGCGGCCGGGCGGCTGCGCCTGGCCCGGTGTGTCCTCGAGAGGGCTGGCCGCTGTGCCCGGCGGCGGAACGGTTCCAGATCTCGCACACCACGGCGGCCCGCTACCGGCAGCTGGACGCGGCCGGGATGGCCGACCGGTCCTGCAGGCCGCGCGCCTGCCCCGCCTCGTCCAAATGACGATTGTCGTCATCGGGCTCGTGCCGCCGCCCCAGCTCCGTGACCGCCCGGGCAGCGGTTCCCGCGCGAACAGCACTGGCCGTGGCTGCGGCATCAGGATTCACAGAACTGGTCTACCCCTCACCAGCGTTCACAGATTCCAGGCAGCGCCAATTTCTACCTAGTTTCTACCTGAAGAGGCCGCGCCGAAGAGGCCGCGTAACGAAGCTAAGGTAATGTACCTCCCAGTCATCGTTTCCAACTGAAACAGTCGGCCAGAGCGCGCCAGCAGCTCAGCTCGTAGTCAAATCTCAAGCTCGCAACGGGCCAGTAGTCCACGCTGTGCCCAGCTTAAGTTCGTCAACGCCACGGCATCTTACTCACATTAGAGTATGGCTAACATATGGAGATTCTCGGAATGGATCGTATCCACTTGAATCCTAGACGAAGACCTTCAATCTTTGCGGTATGAGAATTGCCAAGGATCATCGCCACTCCCTTTTTTTCTCAAGCATCTGCCAGAGATAACCCTAGCTGAGGTCATGATGATTGCGGGACGGCAGATATTAGCTGAGAAAAGGCGCTTGATCAGGTAATCAGCTCCATGTCGTGGAATCGCATGGCGCCGAACCAGTCGCTGTTCTCCTCGCGCATGATCTGCTCTGTCTCGGCCGCGACCTCCCGGATCCGCTCGAGGGTGGTGGCCTCAGCCATGTCGCGTTGCACCTGTGCCAGCACGCCTGCCATTCTCCGGTAGCGCTCGGAGTGGCGGCGGAACTGGCGCTGGGTACCGATGCCGTGGAAGGCTGCGCCTACCGCGGGAACGGTGATCGCTACCACCACGAGAAGCTCTTCCCAGAATCCGGGGGACTCCGCTCCGTGGATTCCCCCCTGCTGGAAGATGAGGCTCCCGAAGATGTGAATGCAGGCGGCGACCAGGGTCAGCAGGAAGAGCACTTCGGTCGCGCGGACCAGCCGGTCGTCGAACCTGCCCTGCCTTCGGCTGGCTTTTTGCTGGTAGGAGATCTGGCTCTGGATCCAGGAGCGGTTAAGGTAGTCGCGCAGGGCCCTGACCGGCGGTGATCCGTCGTCCAGTGGCGGGCGGCGCGCGCTCACCTCGGTCAGCGCCCGCTCGATCCACGCCTCGGATGAATCAGAAAGGTAGGCGAGCCGTGCCGACCGCCCCCTGCGGTCACCCGTTCCGGCCAGCGCGAGGAAATAGCTCGAACGGAGCCGCTCGGCCAGGAAGCGGCTCGAGATCCACTGGTCATACAGCCGCCACCGGCGGTTCATGACCAGGATGAGCAGCAGGCCCCCCAGGCAGAGGACCTCGAGCACGGCCAGCCAGTTCAGCCCGGGCCAGAAATTCGCCTGGATGGCCACGACCGCCACCGCCGCGGCGGCCAGGGCGAAGATGGCCCAGCTGAGCCGCCGGAAACGGCGCTGATAGCGCAGGGCCAGGATGTCGGCGCGGATGAAATAGGGGAATACCCAGCTTGCCACCGTCTCCCGGGACAGGCCGGACGGGTCGATAGGTATTTCCCTGGCCATGTCCGGCATCAGCTCCTTGCGCAATGCGCGCGCGTGCTGGTCGAACGCCGCGGGTTCGATCACGCCCGCGTTGTACTCGCGCAGCTTCGCCGCGGCCGCCTTGACGACGGCGGCACGGCTGTTCTCGAGCGCGTAGTCGACAACCGGGTCACCCTCGGTGTGTACCCACGCTATCGGTACGCCGTGTTCCTGGGCGTAGCCGACGATTTCCGCGGTTCCTCCCCGTCCCCTGGACTTCTGGCCGTCCCACAGGGCGATGAGCGCGTCGCAGCGATCCACCACGTAGCGCCCGGCTCGCTCATAGGCCTCATCACGATCTAGCCCGTCCGGCGCCTGCCAGGGGGTCTCGCTCGCCCGGGCCAGGAGGCAGCGGAACTCCTCTTTGGAGGCTTCGCTCGTGAAGTCCTTGACGTACTCTTCCTCGGGCAGCGGCAGCGCCACCTCGAGGCGGGCGTCCTTGTCGCCGAGTACCTCCTTGGCGACCAGCCGGTCGGCTCCTTCGGCCAGCGCCGAAACCACCACGGGAACCAATCCCACCCCGGGGGAGACGGGCACCAACTCCCTCAGCCGGCGCAACGCCTCGCCGATCGGCGCGCAGAAGGAATCGGGATCCGCGAGATCGCGGTGCCCGGTGACCCCGATCCGGAAGGTGAATGGAATGCGCCCGTCACCGCCCGGGTCTTCGCTCAGCTGCCCAGGTTCCATGTTCGCGACCGTACTCCGGGTGACGCGACGTGACCATACTTCGCCCACGGCATGATCCGCTTCGTCAAACCGGAGCGAGCCACCCAGACCTCAGAACCCAGCCGCGCAAACACGCCCATGACCTGAAATCAAGATCAATTACGTGACCTGGCGGCCACCATCCACGGCTGGTGAGCGTTGAATCATCGGTTTGGGTGCCTGCTCTTTCTTGGAAGCGCCGTCAGCCAGTAAGTCCTTGGCTGTACCCTGCATGTGTTTCAAAGAAGGTCATCTGCTGGCGAACAAGCAGTGGGGGGGCGAGAGTGGCCCTAGTATCCGGTTATGACGCTTTCATTTCCTATAGCCATAGGCATGATGGTGTTCTAGGCCCAGTTCTACAGGCAGATCTGGAACGCTTCGCGAAGCCCTGGCACCGGATGCGGGCGATGCGAGTATTTCGTGACGCTGCCAACCTATCCGCAAGCCCTGCCCTCTGGGCGTCGATCGAAGACGCCCTGAGATCGTCCCGGTGGTTCATTTTGCTTGCATCAGCGGATGCGGCAAGCTCCGCTTGGGTGAATCGCGAGGTGCAGTGGTGGAGGGCTAATCGCTCGCTGGAACGTCTGCTTGTCGTCGGGACTAGTCGCGGACTGGCGTGGGACCGGGATAAACAAGACTGGGCCGCCGGAGCTCCGGTGCCGCCCGCGTTGCGCGGCGCGTTCGCTGGGGAGCCGCTTTGGGTCGATCTGAGCGATGTGCAGCTTGATCACCGCAAGCCCCGAGTCCCCACTGACCTGGTCGCGTCCGTGGCCGCCCCTATTAGAGGCGTGTCGAAGGACATGATCGTCGGGGAGCACCTGCGGCTATACCGGCGCACGATGCGGCTCGCCCGCAGCGCGGTCGCAGTTCTGGCCATACTGACCGCACTGGCCATTGTGGCCAGCTTCATTGCGGTCACCCAGCGGAATAGCGCGCGCGCCCAGACCAGGCTCGCCATACACGAACTCGATGTCGCCGTGTCTGGGCAATTGATCAACCAGAGCGAAACCCTTGGTGACAGAAATGCCACGGTATCCAGGCTGGAGAGCATTGCCGCGTGGGATCTCAACCCCTCTGCTCAGGCCCGCTACGCCATGCTGAGCGACGCGGCAAGCCCAGAGGTCGCCACTTTCACCGACCCTGACTCAGCAGAGATCACCTCAATAAAGTTCAGTCCGGATGGGAAGATACTGGCCACCGGCGATCAGAACGGAGTGGTCCGTCTGCGGGACATGACCACTGACCAGCCGGTTGGAAGCCCTCTGGTGAGCGGCAGATATTCCGTCGGAATGATCGCATTCAGCCCGGACAGCCAGACCGTAGCCACTGGCGATCTAGGCGACGGCGCCGTCCGGCTATGGAACGCGGACAACCAGCGGCAATCGAAGGAGCCTCTCACCACGGGCACCAACACAGGAGCCGACGGCGTCGCTGCGATGGCACTAAGCCCCGATGGGAAGGTACTGGCCACCGGCAATGGGGGGGCTACCTGCAGCGGGCCGCATAGCAGGGTGCGACTGTGGGACACGACCAGCCGCAAGCAGATCGGCACGCCCCTGGACAGCGGTCCCTGCTCGACTACATCACTGGCATTCAGTCCGGACGGCAGGACGCTGGCCGCCGGAGGCAATGATGCCACCGTCCGGCTGTGGGACATGGCCACCTATCAACTGACCGGTGAACTGGCTGCTATCACACAGGGTTCCGGGCAGGTCACCTCCGTCGCCTTCGCCCCCGGAGGCAGGATCCTGGCCTCGGCCGGCGACGGCGGGATAATCCGGCTATGGGACGTCGCCACCAGCCAGCAGATCGGTGCTCCCATAGCGGCTAGCACCATCCAGATCGAATCGCTAGCGTTCGGCCCGAACGGGGCGACGCTCGCTGACAGCGGCTACAACGGCCAGGTCCAAGTCTGGGATGTGGCAACGCACCGCCAGATCGAGACTTTCTCGGACGCGACTAACAGCCCCGAGGTGGTGGCATTCAGCCCGGACGGCAAGACCCTAGCCACCGGAGACAACTCTGGCACTGTGCGACTGTGGAACGTGGCGGCCAGCGGCGAGCGGATTAACATCGCCGCCGCGCGAGGCACCGGAAGCGGCTTCATAGTCACCTTCAGCCCAGATGGCAAGATGACCGCTATTGGCGCTAATGACGGCACGACAGTGCAACTGTGGGATGTTGCCACCCGCCGCAGGATCGGCGCGCCGATCCTCGCGGCCAGACACGGGATTTACCACGGCCTCGCCACCATGATGTTCAGCCCCGACGGCAAGACGCTGGCCACGGCCGACGGCACCGGCGTCGTACGGATGTGGGATGTTGCCACTCGGCAGCAGGCCGGCACCGCCCTTACTACCATCTCCGGCAACGACGACGTCTGGCTCGCGTTCACTCCTGATGGTAAGACCCTCGCGGATAGAGGTTCCGACGGAAATGTCTGGCTATGGGACTTGGCCACTCACCGCCGGATTGGCAATCGGCTCAACGTCCAGGCCGCGACGGTGGCATTCAGTCCCTCCGGCAAGATCCTGGCCACCGACGATGGGGACGGCACGGTACAGCTATGGGACGTCGCCACCCGGCAGCAAATCGGCAAGCCTTTGGCCACTGCCGCGGTTCCCGAAATCTTCGCCATGGCCTTCAGCCCGGACAGCAAGACGCTGGCCGTCACCAACGGAAATGGTGGCGTTCAGCTGTGGGACGTCGCCAGCCATCAGCACATGGGCACCGCGCTTACTGCTAACTCCGATCCGGTCAGCTCGGTGACGTTCAGCCCAGACGGCAAGACACTAGCCCTAGTCGGCGCCGGCCACCTACGACTATGGGATATCGCCACCAGGCAGCAGATCGGAGCTCCGCTAGCGGTCGGTGACATCGGGATCACGCCAACCACATGGGTGATCTTCAGTTCCGGCGGCAATACGCTGGCCGAAGGCAGCGAGAATGGCACCGTGACGCTGTGGAATGTCAGCTATCTGACCCACGTACTGCCGCAGCTTTGTTCACAGATCGGCGGTTCCTTCACCGCTGCCGAATGGGCGCTATATATGCCGGCAGGCATGCCATACCGGCAGGTCTGCCCATAATTCCGAGGAGACAGGGTCAGCGCACCATTCAGTTCCCCTATTATCCACGGTCTGATCAGCTGTTCAGTTACGCCTGCGTGACGATTGGTCATTAGATCACATTTTGCTGCGTCTCAGACGGCAGGCCAAAAAGCGCAGTCTACGAAATTTCGGGCGCGGGCGCCGCCTTTATATTGATTCCACGGGGCTCAGTGGGATCTGGCTCGGGCAGGAGGCGGACTATCTTACACACCCCGACCGAGGCGCTTCGGCGGGGATCAAATTCAGACGTCCGCGCAGCGGTTGCTATGTATTTTCCGCGTTGCCATGCCGCCGATCGCGCTGTGCAGGGCGTTTACTTACGCGCCAGAAGCATGTTGGAGTCGGTCTCCCGGCCGGTCCGTGAAACTGCAGGTAGGGCGGGTGGGACTCGAACCCACGACAGGCGAATTATGAGTCCAGACCGCGAGCAGCAATGTAAGGCCAGTTGACCTGCGCAAACAGCCAGAGGCTCCTTCATGCTCGAGTCGATCGGGCACGTATTAGGCATGATCAAGTTTGTTCCTGCTGCCAGCGCTTGATCGCACCGGCCATTCTGGGAATGTCCTGGTGGAGGGTGACCCAGACCTCTTCGTAATTAATGCGGTGGTAGGCGTGCGCCGCGGATGATCCTCATGCTCTTGACTTCTCGCCAGAGAACCTCAGGCGTTGCCGGCGCCTGGCGGCTTCCAACACGACAAGCAGGTGACCCAGCGCGTCGGTTACCAATCGACTCGTGCTCACCGAGTCGACCGGGTCACGATGGCCAGTGACGCAGTGCGGACCATCGGCTTTAAGGCAACCCCGCAGATCCCGAAGGACGCATCGGGATCAAGCTTCGGCAGCGCGCTTCCATAACTGCCACCTGCCACTATCTGGTCTGCCGCCCCTGAGCGCTCCGACGCGGACGTCGCCGGACCGCGGTGCCCTGCCATCACCGCGACATCAAAACGCAATGATGCGACAAGCCAGGTAACGTCATGGGCAAATTGACTGGTAGGCCGGACCTGCTGGAACGTATTTAATCCACTCGCTTCGGCTGAAGGCCCGGCCCGCCTGCTCACACAGGGCGCTCACGGTGTTGACGAGGTAGCTAACGTTCCACAGTGTCGTGTTTCGGGTGCCTCCGATCGCCAGTGTCTGGCCGTCCGGGCTGAAGGCAACCGACGTGACGTCGCCGGTGGCACTCGCGGCGATTGGTTCGCCGATGGGCTGGCCCGTGGCGACGTCCCATAGGCGCACCTTTCCTGAATAGCTGCCTGTCCCGGCGTAGCTGGCGGTGGCCAGCGTATTGCCGTCCCGGCTGAACGCCAGCGAACCGACCGGGCTGCCGAGGCTCGCGGTGATCGTATGGTCGATTGGCTGGCCGGTGGTCACGCTCCACAACCGTACGGTGCCGTCAATATCTCCCGTGGCCAGGATCCCGCTGGTCGGGCTGATTGCCACCGAGTAGATCGCCGCGCCCGCATTGACTGTCTTGCCGATGGGCGCGCCCGTGGCGGCATTCCACTGTTGCCATTCTGCGCCGAAACCACTCGTGACCAGCAGCTTGCTGTTCGGGCTGAACGCCACCGACACCCCGCCATCCGGGCTGACTCCGAGCAGGCCGCCGATCGGCTGCTGTGTGGTCACCTTCCACAGCTGCGCTGTCCCTGCATTGCTCCCAGTGGCTAGCGTTCTGCCATCCGGACTAAACGCCACCGAGTAGAGCCCGTCGATGCCGCCTGGCATCGTCCTGCCTATTCGGTTGCCCGTGGCAGCGTTCCACAGCTGCGCCGTCCCGTCGTCGTCGACGGTGGCCAGGATCTTGCCTCCTGGGCTAAACGCCACGGCTGCCACCCAGCCGCCGCTGCTGGCCTTCAGTACGGCGCCAATTGGCTGGCCAGTGGCGACATCCCACAACCGCGCGGTGCCGCCGTTATCACCTGTGGCCAGCGTCTTACTATCTGGGCTGAACGCAACCGACCGGACCGATGCGCCATCGGCCGCGATCGCCCCACCCATGTTGGAGACGCTCCAAAGCCGGACGGTGCCGTCGTCGCCGCCAGTGGCCAACTTCTTACTATCTGGGCTGAACGCGACCGACCAGACCGTCGTCCCGCTCGCAGTGACTGCGCCGATCGCCTCGCCGGTGGCGACATCCCACAACCGGGCGGTAGCGTCGCCACCTCCGGTAGCTATGGTCTTGCCGTCCGGGCTGAACGCCAACGAATGGAGCCCGATGGTGCTGCCGGTCATTGGCCCCCCGATGGGCTGGCCCGTGGCAGCGCTCCACAGCCGAGCGGTCCCGTTCCCTGCGCTAGTGGCTAGCGTCTTGCCATCAGGGCTGAACGCCACCGAGGTAAACGCGTAGTCCCAGCCGGCGCCGCTGCTCGGGCCGATAATTGCGCGCCCTACAGGCAAGCCGGTAGCGACGTCCCACACGTGGGCCCTTCCGTTGAGGTCGCCGGTGGCCAGGAGCTTGCTGTCGGGGCTGAACGCAACTGAGTTAACCGCACCGCCGCTGCTGACGACCGGGCGGCCTTGCGGCTGCCCGGTGACAAGGTTCCATAGTCGGACCGTGCCGGTCAGGCTGCCGGTGGCCAGAAACTTTCCGTTCGGACTAAATGCGACAGACAAGACCGATCCGCCGTTGCCGCCGAGCAGCTTGCCGTGCGGCTCGCCAGTCGGCACATCCCACAGGTGCACGGTGCCATCGTTATCACCTGTAGCCAGTATCTTGCCGTTCGGGCTGAACGCCACGGACCAGATTGGGCTGCCGGGTTTAATCTCTATGCCGACTGGCCCGCCGTTGGCGGCAACCCATAGCCGTGCTATCCCGTTCCAGCCGCCGGTGGCCAGGATTCCCTCTTTTGGGCTGAACGCCACAGACTGGACCGTGCCTACGCCGGCCTGACGGGCCCATAGGCCCGGCAGGGCGCCCGCGTCGAGCATTGCTAGGTGCGCAGAAGATGACGAGGCCTGGGACGGGCCGATGCGCCAAGCCGCGATAGCGAGAAGCCGGGCGAGCCCCGGGTCGGCGCCGCCGGTCTGCTCGCTCAGGCTTGTGAGCTGGTCGGAGATAGCGACGTCGCGCTGGAATATCGCCTGATCGCGCTGGAGTCTGGCCTGGTTGCCCTGGACTATGGCGATGGCAGCAAGGGCTGTGGCGACGGCTAGAGCGACGGCCATCGCGGTGCGCACAGTTACCGCAGTGCGAGTGGCGGCGCGGCGAGAAGCGGTCAAGTACTGGCGCTGCAGCGCGGTCGATGGGAGACGGGGGTGAGCGGCCTCCGCGCCGAGCCAATCTTCGGCCTTGCGCAAATCAGATCCCCGGAGCAGCTTGCTTGACGCCATACTGCCGTCGAACCAGTCTTGGGCCCGGACTTGTAGTTGCTTATGTGATTTCGCCCAGTCCAGGTCGGCGTTCAGTGCTTGCAGCAAGTTGCCAAGCGACTCGTCAAAGCGCCCATCATCGGTGAAGAAGATCCAGTTCCGCCTGCCGACGACATCCGGGACTTCACCGTCGGGGACCTCGGCGCGCAGCACCGGCACGATAGCCTTGCCGACCTGGAGCGCCAACTGCAGCTCCCATGCGCACGGTCTTGAGGCCAGCCAAGCGGGGGTGATCACGAAGACGACTTTGTCCGCGGCCGTGATCGCGTCCTTGATCTCCTCTTCGTACAGTGAGCTGAACGGGATGACCTCGTGATCTTGATCCCACGCCGCCGCCCATCCGCGACCCGCCAGCGCCTCATGCAGCCGTCGCGCGAACTCTATGTCCTCGCGCGCATATGACAAGAACGCCT